>Ga0315331_10002927_pt1 | contig 12847 bp, 8 predicted proteins | sample M160m34915metaG_FD_203456 | JGI IMG/M metagenome (GOLD analysis project Ga0315331, IMG submission 203456) | Ammonia-oxidizing marine archaeal communities from Monterey Bay, California, United States - M1 60m 34915 | ecosystem: Environmental > Aquatic > Marine > Intertidal zone | place: USA...
CTTCGGTCAGATTACGCCCCGATTACTGTTTACTGCTGACGGCTATCATTACAACGGCAAGGCTTGCGACTCGCTGGCGCGAGCCGGAGACATCGCCAGAGCGATTCCCGAAATTGAGCGAGTGATCGTGGTACCTCGCTTGTCGGACGCTCCCGATTTCGCCACTATCCGCGACGCTGTTTCATGGCATGCCTGCCTTAATGGCGAGCCCACGCCGCTGCGCTGTGTGCCGTGTCGCTTTGATGACCCCCTGTTTATTCTCTATTCATCCGGCACGACCGGTGTGCCGAAGTGCATCGTTCATGGTGTGGGCGGCACTCTGATCCAGCATGCCAAGGAGCATGCTCTTCATGTCGACATCGGCCGCGATGACCGATTCTTCTATTTCACTACCTGCGGTTGGATGATGTGGAACTGGCTGGTCAGCGGACTGGCGAGAGGCGCCACATTGATTCTCTACGATGGCTCGCCCTTCGCGCGGGAAGGGCGCCGCCTCATTGATGCTATCGACGAGGAGCAAATCTCGGTATTTGGGGTGGGTGCAAAATATCTGGGCGCCCTCGAAAAGTCGGGGCTGGTGCCCGCAGAGAGCCATCAACTGACCTCTCTGAGGACCTTGCTATCTACAGGCTCGCCGCTGCCCCATGAAGGATTCGAGTGGGTATATCGCGCCTTTAAGTCTGACCTGCATTTGGCCAGCATTTCGGGAGGGACCGATATTGTCTCGTGTTTTGTTGGCGGGGTGCCCACGTTACCGGTGTATGCCGGTCAGCTTCAGGCTAGCGGTCTCGGTATGGCGAGCGCTATCTGGAATGAGGCGGGCGAGCCGGTGGTCAGGGAGAAGGGAGAGCTGGTCTGCACGCAAGCCTTTCCCTCATGCCCGGTAGGATTCTGGCGCGACCCTGATGGGAGCAAGTTCCAACGCGCATACTTCGAGCGCTGGCCTGGCATTTGGGCGCACGGCGACTACGGCGAGATCACCCCAGAGGGCGGCTTTATTATTCACGGCCGGTCAGATGCGATACTGAACCCTGGCGGCGTGCGGATTGGCACCGCCGAGATCTATCGACAGGTCGAGCGGGTGACAGAGGTGCTCGATAGCGTCGTGGTCGGGCAGGATTGGCAGGATGACGTGCGCGTCGTGCTGTTTGTGGTGTTGCGCGAGGGACTTAAGCTCGATCAGCGGCTGACGGACAAAATCAGCACGGAGATCCGAGCCAACACCACGCCTCGCCATGTGCCTGCCAAAATCATTCAGGTGACCGACATTCCGCGCACCATCAGTGGCAAGATCGCCGAACTGGCGGTCAGGAAAATCATCCACGGGGAGCAGGTGGCCAATCAGGATGCGCTGGCCAACCCCGAGGCGCTTGGCCTGTTTAGCGGTCTGCCAGCCCTCTCTCAGTGAGGTGACTCGCCCTCTCAGACCTTCACCATCCTGCTTTAGCTTTGGCCTTTCAGTTCGGATCGAAAACGGTGCGCGAATTGTTGATTGAGATCGCTGGCCTGAGGTCGGGTTGGAGCTGATTCTAGGTCGAGACCAGAGAGATCAGCGGGGCAGTTCAGAAACGTAGCGATGTCTTCGATATGAGACTCAGGACTCGACACAAAATCTTCGAAACAGATTTCCATGCCAGAAAAACCATGAATCGTCAGGTAGAGCTGGTAGTCGGCTTGTAAGCGCGCTCCTCGTCGTAAGAAGCGCAGGATGTCCTCGGCGGAATAGGGCACGGCTTGGTCAGGTGTGCCGGCTTCAGTGGTCGACCACTGGCCACTGGCTTTGGCGATGTAATGAGAAACCGCCTGAGCGAGCTTGTCTCGTCGCACACTGTGCAGCAGCTTTATGCTCTTAAAATGTTTCAGCAGGCCAGTGCGGGTGAGGTCAAATAGTTGTCCGATGCTGATCTTGAAGCCCACGACATTGTGCTGACGCCAGCGCCGCGAGAGAAATAAGAAGTAGTCGGTAAAGGTCTCTAGTTGGTGTATTTCTGAAATTCGTTCAATGCTGGGAAGATTTAAGGGCTCACCGTGTTCGGGAAATCCCAGGCCGGCCCGATACAGAGAGTTCGTAAGTAGATTGGAGCCGGATCGGTTTCCAAAAAGAATCGGACAAAAGGTGACCTCATTCAAGTCTGCTTGCTCTTCTTGCGTAAGCTCTCTGAGAAAGCGTTCCCCAAACAAGTCTCGAAGATTTTGCGCATAGTGCGGGTCAAAGGGGTACTGGTCGACGCTGAGATTTTGAAGAAAGTCGGTATCCATATCGTTTGCCATCATAGGCCGGCGCGGCGCTTGGTGCTGGCCGCGGGTGCGTTTAGTTGCGCTCTTCCGCCAAGAGAATGAACCAGTGTGGTCGTGTACTATCAATGTACACAGGACAGTGAGTAAAGCCAACGCGAGGCGGGGCTGGTGAGATGAGTAAACTCTTCTTTCGTTACGGGGCCATGAATAGCGGCAAGAGCACCGCGATGCTGCAAGTTGCCCATAACTATGAAGAGCGCGATCAGAGCGTGGTGCTGATGAAGTCTTCTGTGGATACCAAAGGAGACAACCAGATTGTGTCGCGGTTGGGCGTTACGCGCCGCGCAGACCTCTTGCTCTCGTCCGGTCAGGATTTACGCGTTGCTTTGCAGAATCTCCTCGGTGAGCGCGACGATCTCCAGCGGGGCGTTGCCTGTGTATTGATTGATGAGGCACAGTTTTTGACCTCGGAACAGGTGGATCAGGCGTTGGCGATCGCAGTGCTCGACGACATCCCCGTGGTTGCCTTCGGTATTCGAACCGATTTTCGAACCCGTGCATTTCCGGGAAGCCAACGTTTGATGGAGGTGGCGCACTCTTTGCAGGAGATGAAAACCATCTGCCGGTGCGGCAAAAAAGCGATCTTTAATGCTCGCTTGGGAGATAAAGGCATTATGCGCGAGGGTGAACAAGTCATGATCGACGATGAACACGTGCGCTACGAGGCGCTCTGCGCAAAGTGCTATCTCGAAGCAGAACAGTCTGGCTCCTGAGGGCCTCAATTGAAAATGACTGATACAAAAATCTGCCCGCGGGGCTCGAGCCGCGCACAGGGAGATTCGCGGAGACGGTGTGTCAGCCGCTAGCCCGCCAAAGTTAGCCCTTGGCGCCCAACTCGCTTACGGCTTTGGTGCAGTGGCTTATGGCATCAAAGATAACGGCTTCCAGTACTTCCTATTACTGTTTTACGGCACCGTGATTGGGCTGGAGCCCGCTCTTGCCGGTGCCGCACTGCTGATCGCTTTGTTGTTCGACGCACTCAGCGATCCGATCGTGGGCTATTGGTCAGACAACACCCGCTCTCGCTGGGGTCGTCGGCACCCCTTCATGTATGCGGCAGCCATTCCGGTGGCGCTGTGCTACTCCCTACTGTGGCAGCCACCCGATTGGAGTAATGGCGCGCTGTTTGCCTACCTGGTCGTGCTGGCCATCCTGATCCGCACGCTCATTACTTTCTACGAGACGCCGAGTTCCGCGCTGATGCCGGAGCTGACCGCAGATTACGACGAACGCACCACTATTCAGGCGTGGAGATCGTTTTTTGGTTGGGCGGGCGGTGCCGGCATGGCGGTTTTTATGTATGCCTTTTTACTGGTTCCGACAGAGCGCTATCCGGTGGGCATTCTGAATCGCGACGGTTATGAAGCTTATGGAGTGATCTCGGGCGGGGTGATCTTGCTGGCGATTCTGGTGTCATCGGCGGGCACCCACCATCGCATTGGCTCACTCAACGCGCCGCCACCGCGCGAGCGCAAGGGTGTTAAAGCAGTATTTGCAGAGGTGCTTGATACGCTGCGGGACAAGAGTTTCTTCGCGTTGTTTATCTCTTCGATTGCCAGCGCCGTCGCGACGGGTCTCACTGCGGCACTGACTTTCCTGATGCTCACTTATTTTTGGGCTTTCACATCCATAGAGATCTTTTACTGGACACTACTCGTCTTGGTCTCGGCCTTCATGGGGCTGGTTATTGCACCTTGGGCATCCAAGCGCTGGGGTAAAAAGGGAGCAGTGCTCCGGCTGGGTATCCTGGCCTTCACCATTCAGCCCCTGCCGGTCCTGTTCAGGCTGGTGGGCTGGATGCCGGAAAACGGTGACCCGCTCTTATTCCCGATTCTGGCTGCTGTGAACACGATTGACCTCGGTTTCATCATTGCGATGCAGGCGATTCTCTATTCGATGCTCGCAGATCTTGTAGAGCACACTGAGGTGAGAACGGGGCGCCGTAATGAGGGCGTATTTTTCTCAGCGTTAACCTTTATCCGAAAAACCAATCAGGGTATCGGCGCTTTTTTCGCCGGATTAATACTTCAGATGGTGGCGTTCCCCGAGGGTGCGACCCCTGAGGACGTGCCTGCCGAGTCGGTGATGCAGCTGGGGAGTCTGCTGGTGCCGTCCCAGTGGCTACTGTGGGGAATCATGCTTGCCGCGCTGGCCTTTTACCGACTTGATCGCCATCAGCATCAGTCTAATCTCGCGGCGATCGAGGCCCGCGTTGGCGACCGCAGCTAACCCAAGATGCCACGCAGAGTGGTTTGGGCGGCCGCTCAGGTCATGGCATACTCACTGCCATTAGTCGAACAGTTGTGATCTAGGGACGAGCGTGGCGGAGAACAGTGTGCAATCTTCAGACGGCCGTCGGCAGCGTAGTGAGCGCAGTCAGGTAGCTATTATCGATGCGGCGCTGGCGCTGATGGAGGAGGGCACACTAGTGCCCACTGCACAGCAAATCGCCGATCGGGCGGGCGTGGGGATTCGATCTTTCTTTCGGCACTTCGCCGATATGGATGCCCTCTTTCTCGCCGCCGATGAAATGCTTCTTGATTCCTATGAGGCACTGTTTGGGGTTGAGGATCGATCAGGGTCGTTAGACGAGCGCATCGCGCGATCGGTAGATCTGTACTTTAATGCCTTCGATAAGCTGCGCCAGATCATCCTCTGCACTCAGGCTTTGCTGTGGCGCTTCCCCAAGCTCAAGGAGAATTACGCCTGGCATCAAAAACGGCTTCGCAAGGAGCTTGAGCTGTGGCTACCCGAGGTAGCGGCGCTTCCTGTTGAGCGACGTGAGGCGATTCACGCCGCGGCGTCTTTTGAAATGTGGCATCGGCTGCGCGAACACCAGGGGCTGTCGCAAAAGCTCAGCTGTGACATTGTGACGAAGCTGATTGCGGGCTTGGTCTCTCCACAATAAGCAGGGGACATCCCGTGGCCAAGCAATTCAAGGATCAGGGTGGCGCTGCCACCATGGACCCCAGCCATTTTCTGCGTTGGATGACCTCCCGTCTGATGACCCGCCTTTCCCGGCCTGCTGCAGTCGCGACGCGTCAGGCGAAAGCGGAGCGAATTCGTGTCAAAACGGGTTCGCCGCATCGAGTCGATTACTTCCATCAAGTCGATGAGGCTTACAGTCACCTTACCGCGCAGCTACTTGTGCGATTGGCTGAGCGGTACAACATAGAGCTGCATTGTCATCTGGTGCGAGGGCAGGAAGGGCGGAACGCCCCGGAGCCCGAACTGCTCTCTCGCCTGGCCCGATACGACGCGCATTTAATTGCGCCCGGCTACGGTCTGAGCTTTGCCGAGCACCCGGAAGCACCTGAGGCCCGGCTCGTTCAATTGGCGACCTGCATTCTGGCGGCGCAGTCGGCGGTTGATTTTCCGCGCGTGGTGTTGGCTGTGAGCGAGGCAGTGTGGCGAGGCGACGGCGCGGCATTGGAGCATTTGGCGGCGGATCACGGTGTGGTCACACCCGAGGAAGCGAGCGTGGCGATCGAGGCGGGCACCGCTAAGCGCCGCGAGCTCAAACATTACTCGGGCGCCATGTTCCACTACGGTGGTGAATGGTACTGGGGCGTTGATCGGCTCTGTCACCTTGAAGAGCGCCTTGCCGCGCTGGCCGCTGATAGGCGCAAGGGTGAGCCGCTCATCGCACCGCGGCCGGCCATCGATCTGGCGGGACAGGCGGATCAGGGCCACTATTCTCTTGAGCTGTATGCCTCCCTGCGAAGTCCCTACACGGCGATGGTTTTTGATCGCGCCGTGGCGTTTGCCGAGGAAAGCGGGGTGACTCTGAACCTGCGGCCGGTCCTGCCAATGGTCATGCGCGGTGTGCCCGCGACGCGAGAGAAAGGCATGTATATCTTTATGGATGCGGCGAGGGAGGCGCGGGCTGCCGGCGTACCCTACGGCAATTTTTACGACCCGATCGGTGATCCTGCGCGGCGTTGCTACGCCTTGTATCCGTGGGCGGCTACGCAGGGTAAAGGCGTACAACTGTTCTCAAGCTTTTTGCGGCATGCCTTTGTTTTGGGGGTCAACACCAATAATGATCGCGGGCTCAGAAAAGTGGTCGAAGCGGCGGGACTCGATTGGTCTGCGGCACAGGCGCACCGGTATGACACCTCATGGGAGACTGTGCTCGAGGAGAACCGCCAATCAATGTACGACGCGGGGCTCTGGGGCGTCCCAAGCTTCCGGCTGCTAGATCCGGCAGGCGAGACAATGCTGGCAACCTGGGGACAGGATCGGCTCTGGTTGGTCGCGCATACCCTGCAAACCGCGCTCGCGCGACGCGCGTCCTGAGAGCACTATTGCCGATTGAATCTCCTATCTATTGGCATTTATACTGCCAATAGATGGCTGCCGTGATGGCGAGCCGCTAGAGGAGTTCCATGCAACGGATCATTGCTTCGCTCACTGTTGTGCTAATTGCGGCTGCCGGGTGGGGCTATCTGTATCCCGGCGCGGCCATTCTGACTGGCGTTAAACTGCGGACCCAATTTTTTGACGAGGTCGTTGCACCCCCGCGCGATATAGCGTGGCAGTCAGGGCCTGCGGTGCCTGCGGCCCTCGCTGCCAATCGTCCCCCCAATATCGTTCTGATTGTTGCTGACGATCTGGGCTACAACGATATCTCTACCTTTGGTGGCGGTGTAGCCGGTGGTCAACTTCAAACGCCGCACATTGACGCCCTCGCTGAGCAAGGGGCTGTATTCACTCAGTCCTATTCAGGCTCGTCTACCTGTGCGCCTTCGCGGGCAATGTTAATGACCGGTCGGTATCCCAGTCGAACGGGCTTTGCTTATACGCCAATGCCACCGTCCATGGGACGGGCTATATCCATCGTTGCGGCGGATATGGACCGCACATTACCTGGCACTTTGTATGACGCTGAGGCGGCGGCAAATAAACCGACTTATGACTTGCAAGGCCTGCCACCCGAGGAGGTCACCCTCGCAGAGTTACTCAAGGCGCGTGGTTATCACACAGTGCATATTGGTAAATGGCATCTCGGCCGCGAGAATGGGATGGCGGCCCACGAGCAGGGCTTCGATGAAAGCCTGTTGATGGCGAGCGGCTTGTACCTCCCCGAAGACCACCCCGACGTCGTCAATGCGAAGCTCGACTTTGATCCCATCGACCAGTTTCTGTGGTCGGCGCTCACATTTTCCAATAGTTATAACAGTGGCGACGCGGACCGCTTTGAACCCGCGGGTTACCTGACGGATTACTGGACAGACGAATCGATCAAGGTCATCAAGTCCAACCGCAACCGGCCTTTCTTTTTATATTTAGCGCACTGGGGCATTCACACTCCGCTACAAGCGACGCGGGCAGACTACGAGGCGGTAGGCGATATCAAGCCACATCGTTTGCGGGTTTACGCTGCGATGACCCGCGCTTTGGATCGCAGCGTGGGTAGGGTGATGGCGGCATTGGAAGAGGAAGGTCTCGCCGAAAATACTATCGTGATATTCACCAGCGATAACGGGGGCGCTGGCTACGTGGGGCTGGCTGACGTAAACGCGCCGTATCGGGGCTGGAAGATCACTCACTTTGAGGGCGGTATTCGCGTGCCGATGTTCGTCAAATGGCCTGCGCGGATTGCCGCAGGTCAGGCGATCGACACGCCGGTAGCACACATAGACGTCATGCCGACGCTGTTGGCCGCAGTCGAGCAGCCACTCCCTGAAGATCGCGACATTGATGGTGAGAATTTGTTGCCGCTGATGAGTCAGGGCGTCGCAGCACAAACCGAATGGTCGCGGCAGACCTTGTTCTGGTCCTCTGGGCACAATCGCATTGTCCGCCATGGAGACTGGAAGCTGCAGATCGCCGCGCGTCCCGAGAAGCAGTGGCTCTTTAATCTCGCAGAAGACCCTACGGAGCAGGTGAATCTGGCTGGGGCGCGGCCTGATAAGTTGTCCGAGCTAATGGCCCTGCTTAATGCTCACGCCGCCAACAGTCGGGCGCCGCTTTACGAGCCTGAAATCGAAGGTGCGGTGGCCATTGATAAACATCTCGCGCTGCCATTTGAGCCAGGCGATGAGTGGGTCTCGGTGCCAAATTGAATTCGCAGTGCTTTTATCACTCAGCTAAGACGTCACAATCCGCGAGGACTGCATCGCCAGCGCCCCCGCCCGTTTTGCGGCTGATCCGACCTCACTGAAGGGCTTGGTCCTTCACTTCAGCCCTACATGCCTTTGCGGGTTTGAATGATCTCCGTCGAATTGGCGGGCAGACTGAAAGAGACACCGTCGTAGCCCACCGTGTAGTCGGGGAAGATCTCTCCCGCGCCATTGAGCCACAGTGTTTCCTGCCCGGGCACCACGATCGGCGGCACAATATGGTAGTAGAGTAAATGCCCCACTCCAGCGTCCCGCGCCGTTTCGGCGGCCTCCCTTGGGCTGGCGTGGTAGTCCGGAATGTCATACATGATCTTGGCAAAAATCGCGTTGCCCAATTTCTTCGCGGTCGCCTCCATCATGCCAACCAGTTCTGGAGAGAGTGCCTCGTGCACCAACAGGTCGACGCCCTCCGCGAAGCGCGTGAGATTGTCAGACTGTGCGGTGTCCCCGCTGATCAATACGGTTCTACCCTCGTAGCTGAACAGATAGCCTACGGCAGGTGAGACCGGTTCGTGGTCGACGCGGAGCGCTTCTACAATCAATCCATCGCCTTCGAAAACCGTTGTCAGGTCACCGTTGGGTGGCGCCACGAAGGGGATTGCGGTCAGGCCCGCTGCGGCTGACGGTGCCACCAGGTCTCCATGATGTTCATGGCGGTACACAAAATCTTCAGCGTAGGCAGCATTGAATCCAGCCACGACTCGCTTTACACCCTCAGGGCCAAACACGGGCAATGGCGTAGCGTGGTCGCCAGTGGCCCACCGGCCCGTGGCAAGTTCCCCGAGGCCGTCGATGTGATCAGAGTGGAAGTGGGTCAGAAATACGCCGTTTACAGCACCTATTGGATACCCTAGACGCCCCAAATTGCGTGCACCGTCAGTGCCAGCATCGACGATGAACAACTGTGCTCCAGCCACAATGGCAACGCAGGGTCCCGACGCACGGGGAGCAGGCATGGGGCCGCCCGCGCCGCACAGTGCAACGTGCAGACCATCCTCAAGTGCTGCTATCTGATTCGCCCCCATTTGCTGAGACAGGGCCACCGACATCAGTTGCTTGGCAATGCTGGCGCGTTGTGCATAGCCTAATCCCAGCACGATGAGTGCGCAGATCACCATGACCAGCAGTTTCTTCATCTCAATGCCCCGTGGTTATCGACTCACAGTTTAATCAGTCTATACTTATTGGCACTTATTATGCCAATATAAAGACGAACACCCGAGCCAGTATGCCTAATAGCGGCAACGGGAATCCAACATCCGCTCCGAAAACCTGTCTGAGCTGGCAGGAAAGGGCGGTATTATTTGGTAGGTGCCATCCCCGCCTAAGGTTGTGTTTCCGCCCGGCTATGGCACTATTCGGTTTGTAAAAGTAGGGCGAGTGCGCGCAAGCCCCTTTGTATGCGCTTTTCCACATAAAAAAAGCAACGATTTAGAACCTATCCATGGGAGTCCACAACGATGGTTAAAACATTTGCAAAAGTAGCGTTAAGCGCTGCGGTGGCCAGTCTGTCGGTAACGGCATTTGGTCAGGCGCTTGAAGAGGTGGTGGTCACCGCTCAGAAGCGGACCGAAAGTCTGCAGGACGTGCCGATCTCGGTGACCGCGATTAGCGGTGAACAGATTCAGGACGCGTCGATTAGAAGCTTCACAGAGCTTGGTGCCTACGTGCCGAACTTTTCAGTTTCCGAGAACGCGGTCAACTCGATTATCACCATGCGAGGTATCTCCATCGGTGCAAACCAATCTTTTGAGCAGTCGGTAGGCCTGTTCGTTGATGGTGTGCATTATGGACGAAGCCGCCAAACCCGACTGGGACTTTTTGATCTCGAGCAGGTAGAAGTGCTGCGCGGCCCCCAGGGCATCCTGTTTGGTAAGAATACCTTGGCCGGTGCGGTGAACATTCGCACGGCTGCTCCGACGGTGGGCGAGGGTTTGTCTGGCCGTGTGGCGGCGAGTTTTGAGTCCGACAATGGCGAATACTTCGAAGGACACATCAGCGGTAGCCTCACTGACAACTTTGCTGTTCGGCTGGCCGTGATGGATCGAACCATCGACGGGTACAACAAGAACACCTCACCGAATGCGGCAAATCCCAACATGCCTGCAACGGACGAAACGATTGCCCGCTTCGGTGCTCAGTGGGAGCCTTCTGAAGCGACCAGCGTAGGGTTCCGATACACCTATTCTGATTTCCTGCGCACTGGTAGCACAGGAACGGTCACAAAGTTTGGTCCGACCATTGTCAATGGAGCGCCCGTTGTCCCGGCCTCTAACGCCGCTATGTACGCAGTAATGGGATTTGCGTTCCCGGGCTTCCAAGAGAGTATTACAGATGCTTATCGCGATGGCCTGTCGATTGGCGGTGTTGAAGGGCTGGGTGGTCAAGGGTCCGAGCGCCTCGACGGGACTGATACAGAAAATCATGAGTTCTCGCTGAACATTGAGCACGAGTTTGGCAACGGCATGACACTTAGCTTAGTAACCGGCGTGTCACAGTTTGAATTTGAAGACGGAATCGATGCTGACTTCTTGCCGGTAGAGTTTATCGGCCGGAGTGACAACCAGGAGTACGAGCAGTTCAGTCAAGAGATCAGACTGGCTTCCGATTTAGACGGCCGCTTTAGCTGGGTAGTGGGCGGTAACTACATCGACTCCAAGCAAGAGATTGACCGCATGGTTTCGGTCGATGGCACTTTCGGCCAGCCCGCAATTACTGCTTTGATCACGGGCGGCTTGCCAACGATCCTCGCTTACAGCCCAGCCCAGCTTGCTGGCCTTGAGCCTTTGTTCGGCCTGCCTCCAGGCAGCCTGCCCGTAGGGGTAGAGGGGCTCACCATGTGGAGCCAGGTGGGTCGCCTGTCGGAGTGGACGCAGGAGACAGAATCCTGGGCAGTCTTCGTGCAGGGTACCTTCAACATCACCGATAACCTGAGCGTTACGGCAGGTTTGCGCTACACCGAGGAAGAGAAGTCGGCTGACGCGCAAACGTGGCTGAACAGCACGGCGCAAGGGCTCGCGACTAAGACCGCGGATCCTCTGGTTGGTCTGGCCACAGCAGGTGATTTTGGTAATTTCTTGCAGCACAGCCTGCAGGGTGCTTTCTTTGACAGCTACTCGCACCACTTCATTGAAGACCGTGATACAGATCAGACCATTCCAGCGGTGTCGCTCAACTGGACACCAAGCGATGATCATCTGCTCTACGCTAGTTATTCAGAGGGCTTCAAGAGCGGTGGCTTCAACGCGGTCGATGATCAGAACCCGATCTTTGTTGCGGTACCCACCGCAGAGTGTCCGGACCAGGCTTGTCGAACCCAGCCGGGCCCCGGTTTTGAGTACGAGGATGAGACGGCTTGGTCTTTTGAATTAGGCGGCAAGCACACCTTCCTCGACGGACGTATGCGCGTGAACTGGGCTTACTTCAACAGCGAGTACGAGGACCAGCAGGTATCGACCTTCGTTGGGCTTGGATTCGTCGTAACCAATGCCGCGAGCACCGAGATTCAGGGTTTTGAGTTCGACGCAGCCTTTCAGGCTACCGAGAAGCTCCGCCTGAACCTCGCATTGGGTACCGTTGATGGTGAATACGGTGTCTTTGAGGGCGCCGGCTGTACGGCTCAGCAACAAGCAGAAATGGCAGCGTTGGGTGGGTTGACACCGAACTCTCCGGTGACTTCGGTAACGGTAGACGGTCGCACCTGCTCGCAGAAGTTCCTGGGCAATGGTGTTCCCTCTGGTCAATCGCAGGATCTCTCGGGTGTGCCAATCGGTGCGGCTGAGTGGTCGGGCTCCTTTGGCGCACAGTACATGCAGCCTGTCGGCTCCATGGTGTGGTTCACCGAGCTGGACGTTAACTTTACCGACGATTACTACATGACGGGTGACCTCGATGGTAACGACGTGCAGTCAGGTTACGAGTTCGTCAACCTTCGCACGGGTCTTCGTGGTGAGAACTGGATGCTGATGTTCTACGGCCGAAATATTGGCGACGAACTCATCGCTAGTGGAGCCGCTGACGTGCCGTTGGCGCGAGGCTCGCACTTCCAGTACCGCGCACGTGGCGAGGTCTGGGGTGTGCAGGCGGCCTGGGAATTTTAATCTCGGGTAGTCTGATCGATGAAAAAGGCGGCTTTGGCCGCCTTTTTTTTTGACATTTTTCAGTCAGGTTGTTGCAGTGTCACTGCACAGCGGCTCGCGCATAGGCCGGCTTCATTAGTTCGTGCCTTGAGACCCCTTGGCGCAATAAGGCTTATCGACTCGCCCTGCGAATTTAAAAGGACGGTTTGAATGATTAGTAAAATAGTGACCAGAGGATTGCTGGGCCTTTTTGTGTTGGTCGCGTGGTTGGTTTGGCTTGGCTGGTTTTCTACGCGGCCGCCCCTCACCACCGACCCAGCCACACTGGCTGGCGATGGCTCTATG
>Ga0315331_10002929_pt1 | contig 12840 bp, 13 predicted proteins | sample M160m34915metaG_FD_203456 | JGI IMG/M metagenome (GOLD analysis project Ga0315331, IMG submission 203456) | Ammonia-oxidizing marine archaeal communities from Monterey Bay, California, United States - M1 60m 34915 | ecosystem: Environmental > Aquatic > Marine > Intertidal zone | place: USA...
GAACGAGCCATCGAGGAACTCGCGGAACACGGCAAAGTGGAATCCGCTCCCACCCAGTTGGGACGCCGCATCGTCTGCACGATTTCTCCCAAGTAACGCCGGGAGATTTTCCTTACCGCGAATGGTCCGTAACGGAACCATCCAGGTATTGACGATAAACCTCCCACGTTGCTGCAGCCATGTCGTCCGCGTCATATTGGCCATGGACCACTTCCAGCCCGCGCTGACCCAGCTCGCGACTTCGTGGCAAATCGGTTAGCAACTCCACCAACTTATCACACAGGTCCGTGGCATCGTCCGGGTTCACCAGCAGTCCCGCGGGAATCCGTTCCAGTAACTCCGGGAACGCGCCATGACGTGGTTGCACGACAGGGACACCGGCCGCCAGCGCCTCGAGGACAAACAGGCCCTTCGGCTCCTGGTAGGTCGTTGGCACGGATAGGACATCCAGCTGTTTCAGGAAATCAATCTTGCCCGCCCGATCCACGCTGCCCACGTACTCCACGACCGACTCCGCTCCCGCTTCCCGTACCTTGGCAAACTGCTCGTCAACGTACGCCTGGTGTTGGTCTCCCAACCAACCTGCAATCTTCAAACAGACCTGTTCCATGCCCGGTTTGGTACGCAATTCCAGGAAAGCGTCGACCAACACGTGTAAACCTTTTTCCGGGGCCAGCCGCGCCAGGTAGCCAATGGTTAACGGTGAATCCACGAACGACCTGGAATCCAATTCAGGCGGCGTTGATCGACAGGATTGAAAATCCTCCGTATCCAGGCCCAGTGGCACCCGATGAAGCTTGCCTGCCGGGATCTCCAGCAAATCACCCAGGAAATCCGCGTAGTACTCGCTAAAGACTACAAATCCATCGACTTGCTGCGCCAGTCGGCGAATCTCCTTGAGCGCCTGGCTACGATACGGTTCAACCAACTGGTTGAGGAAAATATCGTCTCCCTGCAGCGTCACCAACACCGGAACGCCAAGGCGAGATTTCATCGCCGGCACACAGCCGGCAATCAACATGTTCGTCAGATTGATCAGTCCCGGATTGACCGATCCCTTCAACCACCGACAAAGACGTTTCACTTCCTTGCGCTGGTAACCTGCCGTGCCTCGCAACATCGAAACCGTCAGTGAACCCAGTTCCCGTGGATCAATCTCCAGGCCCTTGGACGTGGCCCACCGCAGCAACCAACGAGCATCCAGGAAGCGATCCATGAATCGCGGTAGATACCGGAACAACGGTATCCGCTGCTGGAGAAAAACGTTGATCCCCCCAAAAAACACCTGGTCGATACTGACGTCTTCCTCATCCGTCCTAATCGGGGTGTAGGTGGGCACCAGTTGAACATCGATGTTCCTGCGACTCAGCGCCCTGACCAGCGTGTTGTCATGAATACAACTGCCGCAGTACATGTTGGCGGCACCGGCCGTGATGTACACGATTCGTTCGTTATCGGCGGGATTGCTCATGGGACATGCACCAGTGATGAATGGAAATGCTCAGGGGGTGGCAGGTACTTCCGTTTTCCCAAGAAGTCGACGACTCGACAAGATGCCTAGCAGCAAGACCACCAGGATACTCACCCAACGCGTGGGCCCCCTGACAAAAACAATCGCCCCATTGATAATCACGAACAGGAAAAATACCTGGATACTGACCGATATCCAGCGGCGACGCTTTAGGTAGCCGGCCGGCGAAAACCACCACCAGGAAAGATCCACGGCCCATAAAAGCAGGAACAGGTAATTAAAATAAACACCATAACCAAACTCCCATCCCAGCATATCACCGGTCCGCTGGGCCGTATGCGTGAATGCATGCTGGTGGCTCCAGTGGTGGTGAAAATGAAACGCTGCTGCAAAATGGATCCAGAGAATGAGTCCAGTAACTGACCACCAGAGCCGATCAACACGCATGGCCGACGACTTTTCATACCGCTCAGGGCCCACCGATCCCCGTTGCAGGTATCGGTAACACGAGACCGCATAACAACCTAGTCCCAGCCGAACAGACCAGAGAATAAGCTCCCTGCCACCCATGAAAGCCTCCTTCTCACCAAGCCCAGGAGCCGGATAATACCGACCAGCAAACCATGTATCCCGGGATCATTTGTGGAATTTGAATCGATCATTTTACACCGGTGAGCCCCCCCGGGAGGCCTCTGCGCAGGAAAAACCAAGAAGGCCCGGATTTCGCTTAATCCCCCTTCCCCAGCCCACGAACAGCACCTAGAATAGGTGGTTTGACATCCGCTCCAGCTCCTTGTTAGAGGAAATTACCAGATGCCGAAGCAAAAGACTCATAAAGGGACCAAGAAGCGGTTCCGCTTGACGGCCAAGGGCAAGGCCAAGCATCGGCAGTCCGGTACCAGTCACCTGGCAGCGCGCATGTCGCACAAGAGAAAACGTAACTTGCGAGGAACGGCAACCGTCGATAGTTGCATGGAACCATCCATCCGTAAAGCACTTAATGGATATAGCAACTGACCTGGCCTGGCAATCATGACTTCCCCACGCTGCCTGCCCTGGCAACCGGTGGAAATCGCCAGCAGGTTTTCCGATCAAGATTAGGAATGTGAAGAGTTCACGAACCAACTGTGTGGGTAAAAAACGTTTCCAGCTTGCTATCGTGCCACGACAGCAAGCACCTGGAAAGACCTGATCACAGCCAGAGAAAGATGAAGTGTCATGCCAAGGACAACGAAGGGTGCGGCTCGTAACAAGGCCAAGCGACGACTCTACAAGCGAGCCAAGGGATATCGTGGCGGTCGCGGAAACCTGCTGCGAACCGTCAAGGAAACATTAGTACGGGCAGAGGTTTATGCCTACCGCGATCGCCGTGTGCGAAAAAGGAATTTCCGCAGGTTGTGGATCATTCGCATCAATGCCGCCGTTCGCCAGCATGGCCTGCGTTACAGCGAATTCATTAACGGTCTGAACAAGGCGAGTATTGAACTCGATCGCAAGATGCTCTCAGAAATTGCGATCCATGATCCTGCCGGGTTCGAAGTGATCGTGGAACAGGTCAAAACAGCATTGGCAGCCTGATCCTGCCCTGTTGTTAAACATGTTTAACGTCATGGAAGTGGCATGACACCGGGATGCGTGTCGAGAATCGATCGCCCCTACGTCCATGGCTAACCTTTGCCACCGGGTACTCACGGCAGCATGGATCTGACCCAATTTTTGCAGCAGCTCGATGAATTGACCGCCAGCGCGGTCGGTACGTTCAAGGCCGCGCTCGACCAGGATGCCCTGGAAGCAGCCCGCATCGACTTCCTCGGGGCCAAGAAAGGTCAATTGAAAGCGGTCCAAAAGCATTTTGGGGCCGTCGCCAAGGAAGATCGACCGGTCGCCGGCCAACGCTTTAATGAAACCAAGCAGGCCATCGAAGCAGCCCTGGAAAATGCCCAGCAACGACTGCAGTCCGGAGGAGGCGCTGAAGCCCAGGGCGATCCGCAGTTCGATCCAACCCTGCCCGGTCAGCCCTTTCAACTGGGACACCTGCACCCCATCACTCAGACCATCGAAGAACTCAAGGATATCATGGGACGCCTCGGCTTCAGTGTCGCCGATGGACCCGAGATCGAGGATGTCTGGCACAACTTCGAAGCACTCAATATCCCCGCCGCTCACCCGGCAAGAGATCCCCTCGATAACTTCTACCTGGGAGTCGCCGCCGCGGGAGACGCCGATCGCCGTAATGAGCTCCTGCTACGCAGCCAGACCAGTACCGTCCAGATCCGCGTGATGGAAAACTGCGAACCACCCGTCAGGATTATCTCGCTGGGAAGAGTCTATCGACCCGACACGGCCGATGCCACACACTATCCCATGTTCCACCAGATGGAAGGCCTGCTGGTCGATTACCAGGTCACCATGGCCGATCTCCAAAGCGTGCTGCGGCTGTTCGCCACCAGCTACCTTGGCGAGGACGTCCACATCCGCTTCCGCCCCTCATTTTTCCCTTTCACCGAGCCCAGCGTCGAGGTTGATTACCACTGGAATGACCAGTGGGTCGAATTCGGCGGAGCCGGCATGGTCGATCCCAACGTGCTGAAAGCAGTCGGTTACGATCCTGCCAAGGTCAATGGATTTGCCTTTGGACTCGGCGTCGAACGACTCTGTATGCGTCGCCACGGTATTACCGACATTCGTGAATTCTACAAGAACGACATTCGCTTCCTGCACCAGTTTTAATGTGCCCCTGATATCCCCCTGAAAACATCATGCTTGTATCCTGGAACTGGCTGAAGAACTACGTCGCCCTGGACATGGAGCGATCTGAACTGGAAAATCGGCTCGCCATGTCCGGCCTGAATCACGAGGGGACCAGGTCCGTCGGCGATGATTTCGCCATCGACCTGGAAGTGACCAGTAATCGCGCTGACTGCCTTGGACATATCGGGGTGGCCCGAGAAATCTCGGTCCTCTGGGACCAACCACTCAACCTGCCCGATCCGCAGCCCGTCGCCAATGGCCCCAGTATCCACGACCAGTTCAAGATTCGTATCGATGCGCCTGAACTATGCCAACGTTACATTGGTCGTATCATCCGTGGCGTAAAAATTGGCCCCAGTCCGCAATGGCTTCAGGATCAGCTGGCAACCGTATTCCAGCCCCTCAACAAGGACTGGAAACCTGTGAACAACGTGGTCGATATCAGTAATTACGTCCTCATGGAAACCGGCCAACCCCTGCATACTTTCGACCTTAAAGAACTTTTCGGTAACGAGGTGGTAGTACGGGCTGCCAGCGACAAGGAGGCGTTCCAGGCACTCGATCATAAACTCTATCGACTGGACGCCGGTACCTGTGTCATTGCTGATTCCGAGTCTGCAATTGCACTGGGTGGTGTCATGGGAGGCGCTGAAACCGAGGTCTCCGATAAAACGACCGACCTGCTGATCGAGGCGGCCCAGTTTGCACCACTGGCCGTCCGACGGGCTGCCAGGGCGCTGAACCTGCACAGCCCCTCTTCCCATCGATTCGAACGAGGCGTCAACCCGGAAGGAATTGACTGGGCCAGTCGCCGCTGCTGTGAACTCATCCTGGAAATTGCCGGTGGTGAACTCGACCAGGATGTCATTGACGTGGGCAGTCCTGGTCCCGCACGCGAACCCGTGGTCCTGCCTCTCTCGGAACTAAAACGGATCCTCGGGATCGAGATTCCCGCTGCGGAAGTCCAGCGGATCCTGCTCGCACTCGGCAATGAGTCCCTGGAGTCTACCGACGAAACAGTCACCGTGACACCTCCTTCCTGGCGACCCGACCTGACACGCTCCATTGACCTGGTCGAAGAAGTTGCTCGCATCCACGGTTACGAACAAATTCCCGAGGATGTCGGTGTCCCCATGGTTCCCTCCCATCGAACCAACACCGACCGTGTCCAGAGCCAGGTACGTAACGTGATGACCGCTGCCGGATTTGATGAAGCGATAACGGCCAGCATGGTTCCCGGCAACTGGATTCCCACCTTCACGGGCTGGACCAGTGCCGCCCCATTGCTCAGCGATACACCAATGCTCAAGGGCGCCGACACATTGCGAACCTCACTGGTACCCAGCCTGCTCGAGGTGCGCCGCATTAACCAATCCCTGGCCAATCCTGTGGTGGAATTGTTCGAGACAGCCAATATTTACCTGCCCGCTGAAAAGGATCTCCCCGCAGAACAATGGACCCTGGCAGTCAGCAGTGGACGCTCTTTCTTCGAACTCAAGGGACTCGTTGAAACCCTGCTTGATGCGCTCAAGATTGACCAGCCCCTGCAAGTCACCCCCAACGACTCGGAACTATTCAGCATCGGACAGGGAGCCCGGCTGGACCTGGCAGACCAACCGCTGGGATTCCTCGGAGATGTCTCCGCTAAAACCCTCAAGCAATTCTCGCTGCGAACACCCACCACGGTCCTGGAAATCAACCTGGGAGTGCTCCTCGAAGCGGCTTGCCTGGTCCCACAGTTCGTACAACAAAGTGCCTTTCCCGTGATCACGCGGGACCTCAACATCATTCTCCAGGAAAGCGTACGCTGGGATGAACTGGCACAGGTTGTGAATCAAGCCGGTGGGCAATTCCTGGAAGCACTCCAATACCAGGAGACCTACCGGGATCCTGAAAGGGATGGAGAGGGAACCAAGCGCATCCTGTTTTCACTGACACTCCGTTCGCATGAACGAACCCTGACAGGGGACGAAGCAGACCAGATTCGCGACGATGTCGTCCAGGCCATTGCATCCGGGCTGGATGGAAAACTGCTCGCCTAGCCAACACGCCACGACCTATTCACGACAGGACTGGACCAGCGAATCGTAGGACAGCGACCGTTCAGCGGCCTGGCCATACTCGTCCAGGCTGCGACGCTGACCAAACTCGTGCCATGCCGAAACACCTTCCAGCTCAGGCATCATATCAACCAGCTGTTCGACCATGACCTGCGCCAGGCGACTCAGGCTGTCTGTCTGGGACTTCTCCTGGATCGATGTCGCTGTCTTCATCAAGCGAACCATCTTGGCACGTTCCATGACCGACTTGGAAAGATGAGCACCCGGCTCTTCCACCAGTTCAGCAACCGGAACATCCAGGGCTTTCTGCCACTTGTGTAAATCACTCAGGCTTAAATCGGTGTCTTCCTGCTCCTGACGCCGCAAGGTACGAACATCGACTCCGCTACGCCGGGCGGCTGTCCGCATCGATACTTCCTGCTGCATCCGTACGGTTCGAATCCTGTGCAACTTAACGGTCGATGGCTGGGCATCACCAACCTCCGACTCCAGGACATCATACTGACTGGATGAGAGCGGCAAAGAATCAATCGACTGGTCCAGTTGATCGACACCAAGAGATCGTTGAGGAGTGCTTACCGGCGCGAAATTAAAATCGACAGTTGCCATCTGGAATACCTCTTCTCAAACCATGAACTAGTCATGTGCGATGGCAACCAGGAAAACGATCGATCCATGTCGGTAGTTGAAGAGCACTTAATTCAAACGACAAATAGAATAATGGCGGTGAATTGAGTTCGTGCACTGGCCAACCAAGACGAGAACCAGGAAATCGTGACTCCTTCAAGCGTTTCATTACCTTATCGCACAACCAAAAGCTGCGTGTTTTAGACGCGCGAGACCGGTAGTTAGTTCCACGAAATCCGTGGCATGATAACGCTTTTTTCAGGATTCAAGCGCAATCCCATTAAGAGTTCACCCAAAACAGGCTCGTTTGGGGGGGATCCATGACCCGTTCAGGCAACCGCACCCATGGGTGGGGGGTCCTTCATTATCGGCTGATGAAGCACCGGGGGCTGCTGACGAGCCTCAATGAATCGTTCCAGGTGGTGCGGCTGCAGCGGTTCATGTTCCTTATGAACGAAAACCGCTTGGCCCTCGGAAAGCTGCAGGCCCGTTTGAATGGCCTCCGACGTACCCAGTCGCCGGCCATGCCGCACGACCCGTACCTGGGAAAACTGGCAAATCAGATCATACGCAGCCTGTTCCGTGGCATCGGTAGAAGCGTCATCGACCACCAGGATTTCAAATTGACTGGTGATATTCTCCATGATGTCGAAAACATCCTGAACCTGTTCACCGAGTGTTTCTTCTGCATTATAAACCGGCAGCACAATACTGAGGGGAGTAGTCAAAACAAGTTCTCCAAAATTACATACAGCCAGGAAGACAATGCGCGGTAGACACCCACTGGTGCCATACTTGCATGATCGTCAAATCGTTTCTGTAAACTGGACCTTCTCAAAAGAGGATCTCATCACACGATTCGTAGCGTTCATAACAGTTGTTCAGCTTGTCCGAGACTTGTCGCCGGGGTACCGTACCCGAGTGGGATCATATCGGTTATGGGGATTGCCCCGTCCTGTTCACTGGGCAGGGAAGACGGATCATGGATAATAGAAACAGACGACTCACTGCTCACGCAGCAGGCACCTGGCAAAACGTCTCTCACTCGTAACTACCACTGCACTCAACATAAGGGAATCAATCGTGACTGCTGAATCGATCACGGGTCCGGACTTCTCACGTTCCAACGGCCTCCTGCCCGCAATCGCACAGGACGTGGAAACCAACGAGGTCTTAATGCTGGCCTACATGAATGAAGAATCATTCCAGCAAACGTTACAGAAAGGCCAGGCCGTCTACTGGAGTCGTAGCCGCAACCGACTCTGGCACAAGGGAGAGGAGAGTGGACATTTCCAAACCATTGAATCGATCTCCATTGACTGTGATGCAGATACGATCCTGTTGAAAGTACGCCAGCAGGGAGCGGCATGCCACGAGGGTTATCGGTCCTGTTTCTTTCGCAGGGTGACCGGAGAAGGAATCGAGATCCAGGCCAGTCGCATCGCCGACCCGGATCAAATCTACCCCAAACCTGGTGAGTGATCCGGTAACAGGCCGTGCTGCAATCGCAGCAGCCAATTGGCCTCGTCCGGGTTTCTGGTATACTTCAGGCTTTCACCAGAATTCTATCCGCCCCCGCATTTTCAGGAGTGAATGACGCCATGAGTGCCGACGCAAAACTGCAAGAACTCAACCTGGAATTACCCCCCGCCCCCAAGCCCCAGGGTGTCTACAAGCCGCTGGTCATCAGTGGCAACATGGCTTACGTCTCCGGTCATGGCCCGCTGAAACCCGATGGTACCATGTACGTGGGTCGCGTCGGTTCCGAGGTCGATCAACAGGCCGGTTATGATGCTGCCCGACAAACCGGGCTCGCGATCCTCGCCACCCTACAGGCACAACTGGGCAGCCTCGATCGCGTCAAGCAACTCGTCAAGAGCCTGGGCATGGTCAACTCCGCTGAGGACTTCGGTCAACAACCAGCCGTCATTAACGGTTATAGCGACCTGATGGCAGAGGTCTTTGGACCGGATATCGGCATCGGTGCTCGCAGTGCTGTTGGCATGGGTGCACTGCCCGGAAATATCTCGGTCGAAATCGAAGCCATCTTCGAAATCGAATAAGACCGTTGCTTTCGCATGATTAGCGGCGCTGCGGTGATTGACCACGCATGATGACTGGCCCGGGTTCAGCAACCCGAGGCAATGGTCTCGCTGGATTACCACTCGCCATGTCAGAAGTAGTTGCCGTGGCGCGTGTTTGCTGGTACTCCCGCCGAAGACTTTCACGAGCAATCTCGTAGGCTCGATCGATCGCCTGTAACTTGGCCGCATACTCGGCCTGCCGATCCACGCTGCGATCGATTTCAACCGGCATCACCTCCTGCTCTCCTGGCCGTGGTGCCGCTGATAACGTCGTGGGAGTGATCCGCTCGCTGGTCGGTACGACCCCGGGCCCTGCTGAAGAACGACTCGTGACAGCGGTTTCAAGCAAGGACTGTAATCCTGCCCTGGACAACTGCTGGTGCACAGCTGGCAAGCCGGCATACACTCCCTCATCAGCATCCGTCACGGCCCACTTGCATAAACCAATCAACTGGCCATCCGCCGTAAATAAACCGCCTCCGCTACGACCGTCTCGAGGACGACCTCGGACAGTAAAGTTCGGAGAGCCGACAAATCGGTTAACCCCAGTAATTTCGCTCGACAAAACCGTGGGCCCTGCACCACGACTGCACCCGATCGCAAACACCTGCTGTCCCCTGGCAGCCGTCACGCCAGCAGCAGCCACTGCTACGGACGTCACCTCAACGCCAGGACGCATGCTCACCAAACCGATGTCGTCATGCTGGGCATCGTAGGCAACCAGTTCACCACGCACGGTGCGCACTGCCCCCTTCACGAAAAAATCAACCTGGATGGTTCCTGATCCGGCGGAATCACGGAAAATGTGGCCGCAAGTCAGTACCAGTGCGTCTGCTCCGTGCCGGTCAATAATAGTACCCGTCCCGTAAGAAGTCCCTCGGCTGTCTTCCACACGCAAACGAACCGTAGCTGCCAGCGCACGTTGCTGGGGACTCACCACCGTATCCCCTGGGATTGCTGAAAGAGTCGACGACGTCCTCGCCGGAACCGCTACCGGTTTCACGGTGACGGGAACAGTTCTTGTCCGTGAACGCGAGGGCGCCGACGCCGTTCGCTCACCACCGCGACCACGTACCATCGATACCAGGCGCGTATACGTCGTCGCCCCCACGACCCGCTCTACCTCACGACCCTGGACCACCATCACAAAACAGGGTACCTGGTAAACCCGAAATTGAGCAGCCAGCTTGCGGTCCGTGGCCATGTTAACCTGGCGAACCGGATATCCCTCACGCTGCAACCGCTGAACCACCGGCTGCATCATCCGACAGGGTGCACAACCGGCTGTCGTGAATTCCAGTAATACCGTTTCCCCAGGATTGCCCAGGGCTGATAACAGTAGTAACGCCTGTAGCGCCATGATCGATTCCTTCCTTGGATCTTTTCGCGATTGTTGACAACGGAAACACCGGCACCCGCTGAACTCCTTTTCAGCTAAACTGCGCTGGATGCGTTGCCTCAGCACCCTTGCTTCTGCAAGAAATACCGCGAGCAAACAATGTGTCCCGTATTTGAAATTGTTACAAGATCAGTTTACCTGCCAGTGCTATCACTCGATCACACTCACCAGGAGCGGCCCGTTTCTCCTCTCCATCAAGACCGTTTACCAATCCTGCTGAGGTAACTGCAGATGGCGTGCCAGCCCAAAGAAAGACCTCGCAGAATCTGAAATCAATCCATTACCGCCTTCCCGATCTCACCGCCACTGGGATACAATGCGAGAATTCGCTGGTGATAAGATGCTAGCAGCTTCCTGGAATTTACCTGTTAATCAATCATGAGTTCACGTCGCATTCTTGTTACGGCAGCCCTGCCGTACGCCAACGGCCCCATTCACCTGGGGCACCTGGTGGAATACATCCAAACGGACATCTGGGTCCGCTTCCAGAAACTGCGTGGGAATCAATGCATTTACCTCTGTGCCGATGACACGCACGGCACGGCCATCATGATGAGTGCGCAGCGGGAAGGATGCACGGAGGAAGAGTGGATTGCCAAGATCCAACAGGAGCACGAGCGTGATTTCGCCGGCTTCGACATCCAGTTCGACAATTATGGCAGCACGAACAGTCCCGAGAATGCAGCCCTTTGCCAACAGTTCTGGCAAGCCATCCAGGAAGCCGGGTTGGTTCACGAAAAGGAAGTCACCCAGCTTTACGATCCCGACAAGGGAATCTTCCTGGCCGATCGTTTCGTTACCGGCACCTGTCCGCGTTGTCAAAAGGGCGACCAGTATGGAGACAGTTGTGATGCCTGCGGAGCCACTTACGCGGCCTCCGAACTGGTTGACCCGGTCAGCACGCTTTCAGGTGCCAAGCCGGTACTAAAAAGCCACGATCACCTGTTCATTGAAATCGAGGCACTGCACGATTTCCTTTCCGAGTGGACCCAGGGTGGAAAACACTTGCAGGAAGAGGTTGCCAATTATCTGCAAGGACATTTCCTGCATGAACCGCTGCGGGACTGGGATATTTCACGGCCGGCTCCTTACTTCGGATTCGAGATTCCAGACAGTCCGGGCAACTACTGGTTTGTCTGGTTTGATGCTCCCATTGGTTACCTTGCATCCACGCAGCAATGGTGTGATCGTCATGGCGAATCGCTCGATACCTGGTGGCGTGATCCTGGCACGGAGATTCATCATTTCATCGGCAAGGATATCATCTACTTCCACACACTCTTCTGGCCAGCCATGTTGAAAACTGCTGGTTTTAACCTGCCCGAAAAAGTTCACATCCATGGTTTCCTGACCGTCGACGGACGGAAGATGTCGAAGCGTGATGGCACCTTCGTCCAGGCCGCTACCTACCTGGATCACCTCGACCCCACTTACCTGCGATACTACTATGCTGCCAAGCTCGGCTCGCGCCTGGACGACCTCGATCTGAACCTGGACGAGTTCGTCAACAAGGTGAACTCGGACCTGGTCGGCAAGGTCGTGAACCTGGCCAGTCGATCAGCCAAGTTTGTTGCGGATACCGGCCTGGCCGCGCAATACCCGGAGGACGACGGACGTTTCCAGCGGGCAGCCGAGGCGGGAGAAGCAATCGCAGAAGCCTACGAACAATGTGACTACAACCGGGCCATGCGACTGATCATGGAACTGGCTGACCAGGCGAATACTTACGTGGAACAAGCCGAGCCCTGGAACCTGCGCAAGGATGAGACCAGGGCCGATGAATTACAGCAGGCGTGTACCATCGCGCTGAACCTTTTCCGCCAGTTGATTATCTACCTGCAGCCTGTTCTGCCACGCCTGGCAGAACAGACCCAGGAGCTGCTGGGGCAACCCCTGGATCGCTGGGAACTGTCACAAACACCCCTGACCGGAACGCCGGTCGCCAAGTTTAAACACATGTTACAACGTGTTGATCGAAAGGACGTTGATGCGATGATCGAAGAAACCAAGGATCAATCAGAACAGCCCGAGCAACCCGAGGACGACCAGTCGTCGGCTGTGGATAGTGGTCAGCCCTTGCTGGACGAACCCCTGGCCGACCAATGCACCTACGAGGACTTCATGAAAGTCGATCTGCGAGTCGTGCGAGTCATCAACGCAGAACACGTGGAAGGTGCCCGCAAGCTACTAAAATTGACGCTCAGCCTCGGTGGGGACGAACAACGAACGGTCTTCGCCGGTATCAAGCAAGCCTATCAGCCGGAACAGTTGATCGGACGCCAGGCCGTCATGGTCGCCAACCTGGCACCACGCGAGATGTCATTCGGTACCAGCGAGGGCATGATCGTTGCCAGTGGACCCGGTGGAGAGGACGTTTTCCTGGCCTGCCTTGACGAAGGTGCACAGGTCGGACAACGACTCCATTAGCTCGGGACATCCGACCAGCAA
>Ga0315331_10002930_pt1 | contig 12835 bp, 10 predicted proteins | sample M160m34915metaG_FD_203456 | JGI IMG/M metagenome (GOLD analysis project Ga0315331, IMG submission 203456) | Ammonia-oxidizing marine archaeal communities from Monterey Bay, California, United States - M1 60m 34915 | ecosystem: Environmental > Aquatic > Marine > Intertidal zone | place: USA...
GCGCGCACTCGCGGCATCGTGATCGCCGATACCAAGTTTGAGTTTGGCATGCTTGATTCCAAACTGGTGTTGATTGATGAATGCCTCACTCCTGATTCCAGTCGCTTCTGGCCTGCGGAAGAAGTGACGCCAGGTGGCAAACCAACTTCGTTCGACAAGCAGTTCTTGCGCAACTGGTTGCTTGAGACTGAGTGGGACCAAACTCCCCCGCCGCCGCCGCTGACTGAAGAAGTGATTGCGGCCACAGCTACCACCTACGCTGATATTCAGCGTCGGCTAACGGTGTAGCTCCGCTGCGCCTTTGCGGTAGGCTGGCAAGTCCGTAGAGCAATGGATCGTTTCTGGGCCTAGGAAATCGAGTGTAGAGACATGAGTACCGAAGAGTTGCCACCGTCGATTCGTTGGGTCGGAGATGCAAATGGCCATCTTGAGTTGTTGGACCAGACGCTCTTGCCGCAACAGCGCAAAATTCTTCGGGTGACAACGGTCGACGGCGTCATCGATGCCATCGTGCGTTTGGCTGTGCGTGGAGCTCCCGCGATCGGGGTTGCCGCGTCGTATGGATTGTTGCTCGGTGTGCGTGAGAAGTCTCTCGCTGGTGACGCGTTGGTGGCAGAGGTGCGCGAGGTGGCGGCGCGACTGTTCGGTGCTCGCCCAACTGCGGTCAACCTTGGTTGGGCCATGGAGCGTTGTGTCGCGGCCGTTGTCGCCGAGCCGACGACGCAGCGAGTATTCCATGCCGCTTGTTCGATCCATGCTAACGAAGAAGCGATGGCGCGGAGCATCGGCGAATGTGGCAAGGAGTTGATTAAGCCGGGTGCCACCGTGTTGACGCACTGCAACACTGGTCGCCTAGCGGCGGCAGGTGATGGCACGGCCTTGGCGGTGATGTTTGCCGCATGGCGTGACGGTGTGAAGTTTCAAGTTCTCGCAGATGAGACTCGCCCATTGCTGCAGGGGGCTCGGCTGACTGCGCTCGAATTGCACGTTGCTGGTATTCCTGTCCAGGTTGTCGCTGATGGCGCGGCAGCGGGCATCATTGCTAGCGGGGATGTTGATCTCGTGATCGTTGGAGCGGATCGAATCACCCGTAATGGCGATTTTGCGAACAAGGTAGGCACCTATCCATTGGCGTTAGCTTGCGCCGCTCACGGTGTGCCGTTTTACGTGGCAGCACCGCTGTCAACGTTCGATCTGCGGCTGCCAAATGGCCAGTCGATTCCGATAGAAGAGCGTGATGCCGATGAGGTTACGTCGTTCTGTGGCGTCTCGGTGGCGCCTGAGGGGGTTGGTGCGCGGAACCCCGCATTTGACGTTACGCCGGCCCATCTGGTGACCGGGATGGTCACCGATGTTGGCATCTTGCGGCCTCCTTATCCCGCTAGCATCAAGAAGGCGCTTGTTGATAGCCGATGACAGAGGCCCATGGCCACTGCGATCAAAAAGAAGACGGCGAGCAAGAAAGCGAAGCCCGTTAGCAAGACCAAGCCTTCTGCCGGGAAGGCTGCAGCTGACCCGAAATCGACGCAAGGGAAGGCTGCGAAGTCCACCAAGTCGAAGCCTGCAAAGTCAAAGCAAGCCGACCCGGAGCGTTCGTCTCCAGCGATGGCCGAAGTCGATTCGGACGTGCTTGAGTTCATTGCCGCGATTGAGGATTTCAAGCAGGCCAACGGGCGACCATTCCCCAGTTGGAGCGAAGTGCTGCTTGTCGTTCGTCAGCTAGGTTACAAGCGCAAGTAGTCTGCAGTTACAGGGCGCTAGGGCTTTATGTGTGTTCGTAGGCGGTCGTGATTCGTCCGCGCCGATGCCTTTCTGTGCTGCCCCATCCAGGCTCAGGGTCAAGCGATCACTCTATGGGAGCAAGGTAGCCCTTTTCGAGTAGTGCGATGATCGCCAGTCCGACTGCGATGCGATACCACGCGAACGGCACGAAATTATGTCGGTTCAGGTAGGTGAGGAACGGTTTGACGACGACGATTGCCGTGAGGAACGAAGTCACCGTGCCGACAACGAATGGCGCGACCATGTCGCTGCTCAGTTCGTTGCGCATCGAGATCAGCTTGTAGATCGATGCTCCATAGAGGATCGGTAGGCCGAGCAAGAATGAGAACTCAGCCGCCGCTGTTCGTGACAAGCCGATTACCAACGCGCCACCAATGGTTGCGCCGGATCGGCTCGTGCCGGGGATCAGTGCTAGGCACTGCCACATTCCGATGTAGAACGCCGACCGATACGACATCTGCGAGAGGTCATTGACCGTTGCGGTGCGGTGCTTCAGGAGGCGCTCTAAGACTAGGAGAAGTATGCCGCCAATGGCTAGCGAGTAGGCCACGACTGTCGCTGAGAACAAGTTGGCATCAATCCAAGACTCGAGTAGCAATCCGGCGATGATTGCGGGGATCGCGGCGACAAGAATTTGTCCGAGTAGGTTTGGCTTGCCATCTGTTGGCCTGGCGAGCGCTCTTGCTGCGGCAGATAAGCGATGCCAATAGAGGACGAGGATCGCAGTGATCGCGCCGATTTGGATGCCGATCGCGAAGGTGTTGCTTGCGCTACCTTCCGGTAGGCCGAGTACGCGTTGCATCACGATTAGGTGACCGGTGCTCGATACCGGCAGGAACTCGGTGAGGCCCTCGGTGATGCCGAGTATGACTGCTTCAAACCATCCGATCACACTTTGGCTAGCAGTCTCTTGCCCCGCAGCGCTTGCTCCGTTGTGGAAAGTGCCGATCATGCCATTGTCGGGCGGGCGCTAACGGCGCCCGATCTTCGAGCCAGTTTACAGGGCGTTCGCTGGATCTGTAAACGGCATGTCAAATGCTTCGGCAACAGCCGCGTGGGTAACCTTGCCGTTGAGCACGTTGGCGGCAGTGCTTAGGGCTGGATCGGCGGCGGCGGCAGCAGCACCTATGTTGGCGAGTTTCTTAGCCCATGGACCGGTTGCGTTGGTTAGGCCAAATGTTGACGTGCGTGGCACGGCTCCCGGCATATTGGCAACGCAATAGTGCAGCACGCCATCGACAACAAAGGTCGGGTCGGCGTGGGTCGTTGGCTTACATGTTTCGATGCAGCCGCCTTGGTCGACTGCGACGTCGACGACTACCGCGCCTTGCTTCATGTTCTTGAGGTCTTCGCGACGGATTAGGCGCGGGGCGCGTGCGCCCTGGACGAGCACGGCACCAATGACCATGTCGGCAACCGCGATTTGCTCGCGAATGGCGATCGGTGAACTGTGCAGCATGGTCACGTTGGCGGGCATGACATCCGCAAGGTAGCGAAGGCGATCGAGATCGATGTCCATCAAGCTGACATCAGCGCCGAGGCCAGCCGCCATCTTGGCGGCATTCGTGCCGACGACTCCGCCGCCGAGGATGACAACCTTTGCTGGTTCCACTCCTGGGATACCACCGACAAGGATGCCGCGGCCCCCCATGTGTTTCTCAAGGCAGACCGCGCCAACTTGAACCGCCATGCGGCCAGCGACTTCGCTCATTGGTGTGAGCAGCGGCAGCGTTTCACGATGGATCAACGTTTCGTAGGCAAAGCAGTGCGCCCCTGAGTCCAGCATCGCTTGCGTCAGTTCGCGGCTCGCGGCGAAGTGGAAGTAGGTGAATAGGATCTGCCCCTTCTTGATCAGTGGGTATTCAGCAGCCAGTGGCTCCTTAACCTTGATGATCATTTCGGCTTCGCCGTAAACGTCGGCTGCAGTGGCAACAATCTTGCCGCCTACGGCAACGTATTCGTCGTCGGTCACACCAGCGCCGAGGCCGCCGCCTTGCTCGATGAGCACGGTGTGGCCAGCTTCGACTAGCTCTAGCACCATTGCCGGAACGGCGCCAATGCGGTTTTCCTGGGGTTTGATCTCTTTGGGGACGCCGATAATCATCGCTTTGGGTTCCTGACTGTCTCTAAAAACGGGGTGGCACGTTAGCGATCAGATGCCTCGACTGCGAGCAGGAATAGCTCGCTGTGGCGAGATCCGCATGATTGCGTGGTTGGTCGCCTGTGCGGGGCGAGTGGCTTATGAGACCGTGTCTCGTAGTTGCTGGTCTAGCAGGCTGTGTTCCCCGGCCGTTAAGCCTGGTACTAGCCAGTAGCTGACTTCAAGCCCCCCCACCCCGCAGCGCACTTGAGGTCGTGGTGAAGCCAGCACCCGTGGGTCTCGGCCGAGGATGCTGCGGACCCGGCTTTCCGCCTGTTTGTCTCCCTGCAGGTGCAGGCGGCATGTGACCGGTGTCGAGTTCGCGATGTGAGCGTCTGTCTGGCTAGAGCTCGGAGCAATATTTTGCGAAGGCGTCGTGGTGATGGTCATGCCTGTCTGGGGCGTTTGGACGCCTTGTGACGGCTCTCGGTGCTCGTCCGTGCGAAGCGGCCTGGCGGCGCTCTCGGCATCGTTGGCTTGCGAGTCTTCAGGCTGGAAGATGTCGGACTGTTTGCCTTGGCCTGCGTTGTTCTTCACGTCCGAGGGTGGATTCGCACCAGTGTCCGCGTGGTCAGGGCTGCGCTTTGGAAGCACTCGCACCGTGTCGAAGTCGGTGTCGCACGCTGCCTCGAAGTCTAGGGGCATGGCCTCTGTTGATTCTGGGGTAGGCAACGCAGCCGGCTCTGTCTTTGTTGGCGGATCTGCCGCGTCGTTGCCATTCTTCAGGCGACCAATGGCCTCGCCAAGCAGTGCTGCTGCTGCCCATAGCTCTTCTATTTCAGGCTTGTCGGCGGCGGGTTCACCGGCCCTATCCGCATTTTCTTGGCTCGGCACAGAGTCGTTCGGCAGCGCCCCAATCGTGCTCGCCCCACTCATGAGGCGACTGGTCTCTTGGTTGTTGATCCCTTGGTCCGCTGCGTATGATCGCTCCTTCTTGCGTGACTTTGAGGTTGGTAGCCGATGCTCGGCGGATCCTTGCATCGGCGAGGATGGTCCTTTCGGTATCGCTGTGAACGGGCGAGCACGCCTCTTGCTAAACAGCAGTGCAGATCCAGCCAGCAAGGACATCGCGGCTAAACCCCACAGCCAGGCTAAGGACCCCTGCTGATTTGCCATCTTGCCGGTTGTGGCTTTTGGTTGTTCTGAGGGTGGCAGTGTCGTCGGGCCGGAAGCTTGGCCGCCGGCGGCTTTTTTAGGTGCGGCAGGTGCACCAGTGTTCGTTGCGGCCTTGGGGGCAGCCGCAGACTTTGCTTCGCCATTGCCGCTCTGACTCGCTTTGGGAGTCTCTTGGCCTCCCCCTTTGCGACGCGCCGGTTCCGAAGTCGCTGCTCCGGTATTGGCGCCAACCTGATTCAGGAATTGTTCGAGCTGGTCGGCAGTGCGGTCCAACGCCGAACCGATCAGCTCTTCCACTTTGCGGTGGCGCTTGTCTTGTTCGGAAATGGTCTTCTCAAGCTCGGCGAGGCGTTTGCTGAGTTTGACTGCTTCGTCGCTTCGCTCCGATTGCATCGATTGCACCAGCAATTGCGTCCAGCGTCGCAATTCTTGGGTGAGCGCCGTTTGCCGTTCGGCGAGTTCACTTTGGCTAGAGCCTAGTTGGGTTAGCACATCTCGCAATGGCGCCATGGCCGATTGAATTTGTGCGCCGCGATCTACCGCTGTGCCACTACGAGATCCGACACCCTCTCTTGTTTGTTCTCTGTTGAGTAGCCGCTGACTACGGATCTCAGCCGTCAATTCATCGAGCCCGGAAATTTCAACTGTTCGCGGTTCGCATGCTGTGGTGAGGACGCCACAAATGAGCCAAGGCCACCAAGTGTTCTTTCTCATTTGGTGAACTCCTTCATGCTGGCGTCTGCCCAGTGCAGGCGTCTTGGTCGCACGATAATGGAGCCGCGGAGTTCGACGAGATCCTCATCGGTGATCGTTAGTTCGAGGTGTCCTGGACATACAGGGTCACTCGTGTCGTTGTAGAGACGCAACGGTACGACGGCTTGAGGTTCACCGGTTTGGAATGGGAAACGGACCATCCAGCTAGCCGCGCTGCGGATCGAATGACCAGATGATTCATCCCATTGGCTTTGCAGGTTGGGCTGCAGGAGTTCGATCAATTTTTGAGGCTTGCGGCGTTCATCATGCCAAACCAGCGTTGGGATGAGAGGCACCGTGATGAAACCACACATACGTGCTTGCGGCACGATCGTGAGTAGTTCTCGCGGGATGATGCGTACTGGTAGTTTTGGCGCACGCAGTTCGACATGCAGTTGCCCCGTGTCGGACAGGCCCAGCACATAGCGGCGCGCTTCGCGACCATCGGACCAAAGCAGCGAGTAGCTCCGACCGCTGTGCTCTAGCACCAATTCGGCACGACCCAGCTGGACGCGAGACGCGGACCCTGGGGAGGGACGCGGCAAGGGCATCGAGCGAGCAAGGACGGCAGGGTTTGGTTCGGTGGCGGCAGGCATTCGGAAGCACCGGACTTTGTCCGGTATGCATGGTCAACAGCCTACCGTAGTGCGGCGATGCCTGCGCTTGCTCTCTTCGCAACCGATGCGATCGCCGCAAAGATTGCTCTTGCTTCTGATTCCGTCTCCGGCATGATCCTCGCCGTTGCTATCGGGGCGTTTAGCTCAGTTGGTAGAGCAATAGCTCGACAAGCTATGGGTCACAGGTTCGAGTCCTGTAACGCCCACCATCTCTCAGGTTTCCCTGGTCGCAGCATTTGGCTAGCGCGGCATTCGTTGCCCGCCCGCCGCATCCCGATTCCATTTTGGAGTCGAGGTGTGTCGTCAGACCTTCGGGAGTGCCTACGAGGTGCCTTAGGAGCGCGTGTTTAGGGAATGTAGCCCGGTGCGCCGTATAGTGTCGCTTGCCGTGTGCAGCGGGCTCGCGTAGCGGGTCGCTAGGCTTGGGCGACACCTGGAAACGGTTCCTGCCGAGTTGCTTTATGCCGCGGGTTGGTTGGTCTCGCGAATGCTATTACGCGGCATCGGAAGTGCTCGCGCGGGTCTGCTCGGTGACTGGGAGGTCGCAGCGTCGTGAAAGCAGTGCTTGCAAGATCGGTGCAGCAAGCAGCTTGGTTGCGCCAGTCATCGCGTGCGCCACTGCGTGACGACGCGTTGCCAGCGTTGATTGTTGCCTTTAGACGACTGCTCGAACGCGCATCGCGCGGCCCGCGATTGGAGCCAGTAAGAAGCTTGCTACGCACCAGCACAGGATCACTGTGGTCATGGATTACCTTGGGTTTTAACTGCAAGATAATACGCCATAGACGGCCGGCCGGATCTGCCTTGCGCTTATCCGGTGCGGTTACGTCTCAAACTGATCCTAACGAACTGCTCGTCTACTCTTCTGAGCCGAACGTGCGGCCCACCACAGCGCGGTCTCCTTGGACGGCTGTGCGTTGTAGGTAGGGCGCTAGGCCGCGCAGCCCACCAAGTTCTTCACCACCGCCGGCGCGACCAGGGCCACCGTGGATCGATCCTGGCAGTACCGCACCCGGACCGAGTGCGTGGCCCATGGTCTTTTCGCTGCCGACCCAGACACGGCCGTGCCAAGGAGCAATTCCGGTGACGAGTTCGCGGAGCCACTTTTTGTCATCGCTGTAGGCGCTCGCGACTAGGCAGCCACCACCGCGATTCATTAGGTCGATGGCGGTCTCGGCCTTGCCGTCATATGGCAGGATGGTTGCGCATGGACCGAAGACTTCTAGCTCGTGCAGAATCGCTGCGTCGTTGCTGCGTGCTTGCAACAATGTTGGCTTGACGAAATAACCTGGCCGATCCATCGCCTCTGGACCACCGAGCACGGTATCGCATTCGGCTTGCAGCTTTTCGATGCCGCTGCGAACGTCATCGAGTTGTGCCTTGCTGGCCACTGGCCCCATGCGCGAATCGTTGTCGACTGCGTTGCCAATGCGGGTCGATTCGAGTCGGTCAATGAGCTGCTCCTTGAAGTCGTCGAGCTTGTCTTCGGGAACAAGGATACGTCGTACGGCCGTGCATTTCTGGCCGGCCTTCTGGGTGATGTCTTGATGCAGGTTCGTGATGAATTGCACGAACGTGTCATCGTCGATATCGCAATCTGGGCCGAGCACGGCGGAGTTGATCGAGTCTGCTTCAATGTTGACGCGGACGCTGTTGGCGATGCATGCCGGGTTATTGCGGATTCGTGCACCGGTTCGGGCGCTGCCGGTAAAGGCCACCACATCCATCGCTTGCATATGGTCCACCATCTTGGCAACCGAGCCTGCTAGGAATTGAAACGAACCTTCCGGCAGCAAGCCGCTCGCCACTAGCAGTTGGGACACGCGCCACGCGAGCATGCCGCTAGCTGTGCCTGCTTTGCTGACCACCGGCATTCCTGCCAGGATCGAGCAAGCGAGTTTTTCGCCCATACCCCATGCTGGGAAGTTGAAGGCGTTGATGTGTAGTGCGACTCCGGGGCGCGGCAGCATTACGTGCTCCGACCAGAAGCGTGCGGTGCGACCTAGTTGCGTGCCTTCGCCATCCGTTATCCACGGTGTTTCGGGCAGTGACTTGCTGAGATGCGCGTAGTAGGCGAGCGTGCCCGATGCGCCATCGAGATCAAACTTCGCGTCGCCGCGGGTGTTGCCGCCATTACGTCCGGCAATCTCGATCAGCTCGTCGCGATGTTCGTGGATGACTTTCGAGAGTCCTTTGAGGATTTGGCCACGCTGCTGGAACGTCAACGCACGAAGCGCCGGGCCGCCTACGTTGCGGGCGTGTGCTAGCGTTGCGGCGAAATCGACGCCGCCGGGGCGCACATCGCCAATGATTTCTTCGGTAGACGGGTCGTGAAGGGTCACCGGGTCGCCATCACCGGCGGTCCATTGGCCACAAACATAGCTCTGCAAGGAGGTCATCGAGGCAAACACGATAGCGAGCCGGGCAGTGGGATTCACCTCCGCTCGGTCTCTATGGGCAACCTGACGGTCGATTATCAGACTTCGGGGAGCCTGGATCATGTCCCTTGTGTTGACTCAGATACGCCATGAATGCGCTGTTACCGTGTATTGTGCGGGCTATGGACATGTTGGCGTTGAGGAGAGTTGCGGCGGTCTGCGCGGCGGCATGGAGTCAGCGAATGCTGGCCGTGCTGGCCCTCGCTGGCGGCGCGAATGCTCAGCTGCCGGCAATTGTGTTCACGGGCAGTCACCCGTTTGTCAGTCTGGATGTCGCTAACGAGCGCCCGGGCGGCGCCATTAACCAGCTCACGGAATACGACTTCACGCTAACGCTGCCGAACCCAAGTGGCTCCGTTGCGCGCAGCTTGATGCCTGCGACGGCCATGCATTGCTATCTAGGCGATGGTGACTTCAACGGAAACTTCCTGAAGTTGCGTGGCTGGAAGTCGTCCTATGCGGAGCCGATCGGATTGGGTGGGGTCTTCGTTCGGCATGTCGATCGTAACAACCTCTCCTGGGACAAGGTTTTCTTCAGCGTGAGGTTTGGCGCTACGTTCTCGCCGACAACCTTCGAGGTATTGGTTGGCGGTGGCATCCCATACTTGATCGAACCTGCCGATTGGGTGCGCTTGCTGCCGAATGGTGATTCGCAGTGGTTCATTGCTCCGGGGCAATTGCTGCATGCAGCCGGTCAGCAGCAGAATGGGGCCATTGTTGGAGCTGGTGCTTTGCTGCAGGCTCCGAATGGGGATCTTTATTACTCGCCGTCAGATGGTGGTCACTGGGTTCACGGCATTCCTGGTACGCCGATGTTTGCCGAAGATGGAGCCATCTGCAAAATCGAGGCAGCGGACATCAACTATGACGCCAATGGCAACATCAGTGGGTTTGCGGCGAACGCAACAAGGCTCTTAGTCAATGAGTCGTTAACCAGCGGCTCGCCATCGATCCGGTCGTGGGTTCAGCAAGCGTCAGCGTTTGATCGCTTAGGCCAAGTCTTGCAGTCTTCGGACTATGGCAAGACTGGTGGCCTCGCGTTCGATCCCGCTGGCGGGACCTGGCTGCCTGCGTATCCAGATGCAAACGGCAATTACGTTCCGGAGCCGAACATGATCTTCTGCACCGAGGCGCCCGAATATGGTGGGACGCTCTTCTCGTCGAACAATGGCGGCGAAGTGGCGGTCCTCAGTGGTGTTTTGTGTGGTAGCACGACTGCGGGCGTTGCCGCGGATGGTGCGTGGCTCGGCGTGCAATTGGATGTTGCGAATGACCAGCCGTCGTTATTGGGGCTGTGTTTGGTTGATGTGCCGCCAATTCCGGAGCCATTCTTGGCCGATCAGGGCGACTTTGGAGCCCTTCTCCCATCTAGTGTGCAGGCTAGCTGGGACGTCGACTTTTTTGGGGAAGCTGGCATGCCGTTGTTGGCATTGCTGTCTTCAGGGCCATCTCCCCCATCACTCTATGCTGCCTCAATACCTGTCTCGGTTGCGCCGTTGGGCTTCGGTCCAAACACGTGGACGGATGTGTTGTTAGATGGTCCGATCATTACGTTCGGCGCTGTCACAACGGACGCGTTTGGCTACGCGACGGTGTCGATCCCAAACCCAAACCCAGGTGGGTTTGCAGGCTTCACGATGATTGTGCAGGGGCTGAGCTTTGCATCTACCGGTTTGCAGTTGAGCTCACCGGTGATGGTGCAGTTGCAGTAGTCGCGATGTCTGTCGCTGACTAGACGCCTGAAACGAACTGCATCAGTTCGTTGAAGCGGCGCTCGACCATGCTGCGGTCGCTGTTCGCTAAGCAGTCCACGCCGAAGCCCTCGACGTTGAGGCTTGCGGTTACCGTGCCGTATGCAATGGCCCGCTGCATGTTCGCGAGGCTGATCGTGTCACAGTTGGCGAGGTAGCCCATGAAGCCGCCTGCGAAGCTGTCGCCAGCGCCAGTCGGATCGACAACTTTTTCGGTGGGATACGCCGGCAGCGCGTAGTGGAAGTGATTCGAGAAGATGAAGCAGCCGTGCTCACCTTTCTTGACGATGACGATGTTTGGACCGAGTTTGAGTGCAGCTTTACCTGCTGTGATTAGGTTGCTCTCACCGGTCAGCGCCTTTACTTCGCTGTCGTTGACGATGACGCCATCGATGCGTTTCAGCAATGCCAGTAGCCCATCACGATCGTTGTCGATCCAGAGATCCATCGTGTCGGCGACGACGAAGCGCGGATTGTTCATCTGATCGACAACGGATGCCTGTGTTGCTGGCGAGCCATTGGCCAAGAACACGAATGGCGAATCACGATATGTTTCAGGCACCTTTGGCTCGAAGTCACCAAACGTGTTGAGTTGCACGTCAATCGTGTCTCGGTTGTTCATGTCCGCTGAATAGCGGCCATGCCACGAGAACGTCTTGCCAGGCTTTATCTCAAGGCCGTCGAGGTCGATGTCGCGATCGGCCAGCAACTGTTTGTGCTCGGCAGGGAAATCCTCGCCGACAACACTGACGAGTTGCACAGGCGTGAACAGGCGGGCGGCGAGTCCAAAGTAAGTCGACGAACCTCCGAGGCACTTTTCGGCCTTGCCGAACGGGGTCTCGATGGTGTCGAACGCGGTGGAGCCAACTACTAGCAGCGTCATTTGGCCGAGGAGGCTACCCGCAGCGTGATTCTGGGTCCACTGGGACTACGGCTTGCCGCGAGTGATTCGAGTCGAAGCTGGCACCGCGGCGACTCAGGCACCGTCGGCATTCTCGCCTGTGGGGCGATTGGCGGCGTTTTCCTGCTTCTCGGTAGCTGCTTCTCGGTCGATGTCTTCTTGCGTGACCCGGTCTTTCTCAAAGAAAACCAGCACGCCGGCGAGCAGGCTGAAGCCAGTGAGGACGGTCCGGTAGAGCACCGATAGCGCGACGCCACGCGTATACATGGCCTGGAACGCGCCGATCGAATCCGCAATGTGCTGCGCACCATGGGTGCCAAAGAGGTGCCCATACATCGTTTCCCCGATACCCCACCCGTTTGGGGCGATGGGGACCGCTGACGCGATGTTGATCACTGGGACCAGCACGAAGTACTCGAAGACGGGCATCCCGACGCCGATTGCCATGCCGATCAGGACTACGCAGCAAACCGACAGCACATGGTTGGCAATGCCCAGCACGATGCTGCCGACCAGCATGGAGCGCTGGTCGCGGTAGAAGAAGATGGCCTGGTCGACCATCTGCAACTTGCCGCGCAGTTTGGTGGGCACGCGATTGAGTAGCGACTTTAGGTGGACTCGTTCTCGTAGGCGTTTGCTGAAGGCGATCACGCCTAGCAGGCCGACGGCAATGATGACGCCCCAGATGCCCAGTGCGATGTTCGGAAAGTCGTCGATTGCGAAGAGCACCGCGAACGCCCCTAGCAGTGCCAGCGAGCCGAGGCCAAGGATGCGGTCTACTCCAACCGAAACAAGCACAGGTACTCGATGGCCTGGGCAGCGCTTCATGATGTAGAGCGCCTTGATTACATCGCCGCCGGTCGAGCCGAGCATGGCGGCGTTGAAGAACACCCCAATCCACGTTAGGCGAAGTGTTTCAATCAGCGAGACGTCTGTGCCAATGACACGCAGCAGCCACCACCACCGGATGCCTGCAATGATCACGGTGAGGAAGTAGCAGAGCGCACCAAGCGCGAAGAGTGTCGGGTCGAGATTGCGCCAGTAGCTAAAGATGCCTGGTGAAATTTCCAGGAATCGACCGTCTGCTTGTTGGCCGCGCGTTGCCGTTTTGGTGCCTTCTTCTGCGGCTCCCTTCGGGTCGTTGATCGTGTATTCGACGGGGATGCGCTGCCAGTGCCCCTGGATGGTGATGACGCTCTCGGAGACCGTCTCCTTGCTCGTCTCGCTCGCTTTGTACGTTAGGCGGTCGTGGAAGTTGATCGAGGTGAAGACCCACCAGAACATCAGCGTTAGCAACGCGACTTTGATCAGCGTGACAGCGTGCTTATTCATCGCCA
>Ga0315331_10002934_pt1 | contig 12829 bp, 11 predicted proteins | sample M160m34915metaG_FD_203456 | JGI IMG/M metagenome (GOLD analysis project Ga0315331, IMG submission 203456) | Ammonia-oxidizing marine archaeal communities from Monterey Bay, California, United States - M1 60m 34915 | ecosystem: Environmental > Aquatic > Marine > Intertidal zone | place: USA...
ACCACCCGCCCGCCCTGTCGTGCGATTTCGAGAGCGGCCGCGCGGCCGATCCCGCGTCCGCCGCCGGTCACGGCGAAGACTTTGCCATCCAAGAGTCCCATGATTTCTCTCCTTAGCTTTTTTCGCCGGCCGCGTGGGCGCCGGCCACACGGCCTGAAAATGTGCAGTCTCCAAGGGAGAGACCGCTGTTATAGCCCTGCGCGGGGATGCCCGAGGCCGTGCGCCCGGCGGCATAAAGGCCGGGGACGACCCCTCCTTGCGCGTCGAGTACGGCCTGGTCGATGTTGGTGCGAAGCCCGCCCAGAGTGAAGATCGAGTAGGGGCCACTTCCGACGCGCAGGTCGATCGCCGCGTAGGGCGGCTGGTCCAGGGGCTGGAGCCAGCAGGCCTCCTTGTGAAAATAAGGGTCCTCGCCCCGAGTCGCGTGCTCGTTGTAGGTGGCGATCGTCTGGACAAGGGAGCCCGAGGGCAGCCCCATTTCATGTTCGAGTTCGGACGTCGTCTCGCCGACGGCCAGCAGGGGGTAGGTCGTCCCCTCGTATTCCGGCTCCGTCGGATTGGGCTCGTAGAGGCTGTCGTCGACGATCAGGTAGACCTCGCCATCCTGCCGGAGCAGCGAGATCTCTCCGTGCAGGCTCTGGTAGACGTCCTCGTTGATATATCGCTGGCCCTGACCGTTGACGAGGATGCCGCGGATATTCTTGCGGTTGCCGTACGCGAAGCCCAGCACGATGCAGGCCGAGCCCATTCGGATCGCCTCACCGCCGGCGGCTACGCCCATGCGGATCCCACTCCCGTCGTCACTGGTCGCGGCGGCGATTGGGCGGCCGCAGCGTTGGAGCTCGGGCGCGTGCCAGCGAACCATCTCTTCGTTCTGGACGAAGCCGCCGGAGCTGAGCACGACGCCGCGCCGCGCACGGACGTGCTGTTCGCGTCCATCGACTTGGGAGACGACCCCGACCACGCGGCCGTCGTCCTCGACGACGAGCGCCTCGCTGCTCGTATTGGGCTGGACGGTGACGCCGGCCCGCACGCCCGCTTCGATCAGGATCTGCATCAAGAACTCGCCGGAGGCCGCGCCGTCTTTTTGGACGTTGTGGCCGCGGGGCGCCGGTTTCGCGATGTCGCGGAAGGGCCAGGCGCGCTCGCTACCCGTGTAGGTGAGGCTCTTGCCGAGCTCGGGCATGGTCGAGACCTCGTAGGGCACGAAGTCGGCGTCGAAGGGGACACCGCGGCTCGTGAGCCAGTGGTAATGCTCCACGCTGCGATCGCTGAAGAGGCGGATTTTGGCTTCGTCGGCGCCAGGTCCGCAGGAGGCAACCAGATATTTCGCCATCTCATCCGGGTCGTCGTCGAAACCACAGGCCTTCTGCAGCGGCGTGCCACCGCCCATGTAGATCTGCCCCGTCGACTCCGCCGAGGTCCCGCCGCCCCGCCAGCCGCGCTCGAGCACGAGTGTCTCGGCGCCCGTCTCCGCGGCCTCGGTCGCGGCGCAAGCCCCCGCGGATCCGTAGCCAACGACGACGACGTCTGCCTCTCGATCCCAGCTCGAAACCTCACGGGCTCTCCGTACCTGCGCAGCACTCATCGTCGCGCTCCTCCTTGTGGTTCCGGTCTCCCGGGACACGACCGCGCCATGTTAACACCGCTCGCAGGCCTGCCTACGCGTCGGCCTCGACGCCCAACCTGCGCTGCGCGACACTCGACGTTCCCCTGACGAGTGCGAGATGATCGACTACGACCCTTTTTCGGATGCTGTCCTCGAGGACCCCTACCCGGCGTATCGGGAGCTGCGCGAGCAGAGCCCCGTGCATTACGTCGAGAAATACGATTGCTGGGCGCTGGCTCGATTCGACGATATCTGGCGGGTCTCGAGCGATGCGGACCGCTTCTCCGTCCGGCAGGGGACCTCGGCACCGCAGCTGCTTTCGAAAGTGCTGCCGGTCTTTCCGAACCTGAACCACGTCGACCCTCCCCACCACACCGAGCTGCGAGGCGACCTGTGGCGCTTCTTTACGCCCCGCGCCGTGGCTCGCTTCGAGGATCGGCTGCGCGCGCTCACCCGGGAACGACTCGAGGCGCTCCGCCCGGCGGGCGGCTTCGACGTGATGGGCGAGCTGGCTTTTCCCGTCTCCTCGCGGATGGCCTGCATCATGGTGGGCTTTCCCGAAGAGGACGCCGACGAGCTGATCGAGCTCGTGAGGCGCTTCTTCCGTCGTGAAGACGACGTGAAGGGCATGACCGACGACGGCATGGCGGCCTATGAGGAGATGAACGTCTACCTCCAGGACCTGACGCGTCGCCGGATCGCGAGCGGCGACCTCGGTCATTCGCCGGTGGATACGTTGATCGGACGGGAGACCCTGGATGGCGAGCGACCGAGCGTGGAGGTCCGTGGATCCCATCTGATGCTCATGTTGCTCGGTTCGACGGAGACCTTTCCGAAGACCTTCGCCAACGCGCTCTATCGTCTCGCGGAACATCCGGATCAACGAGCCGAGGTGGTTGCGGATCCTGCACTCGTTCCGCACGCCTTCGACGAAGCGCTGCGCTACGACGCGCCAACCCAGTTCCTCTGCCGGACGACGCTCTGTGACGTCGAGATTGGGGGCGTGTCGATTCGCGAGGGCCGGCCCATCCTGATGCTCTTCCCGTCAGGCAACCGAGACGATCGTGAGTTCTCTGAACCAGACGTGTTCGACATCCACCGCCGCGCCCAGCGCGTGCTCACCTTCGGGTCGGGAATCCATCGCTGCATGGGCTCTCACTTCGCCAAGCTCGAAGGCCGCGTGCTCCTCGAAGAGATGCTTCGCGCGTTTCCCGATTACGAGATCGACGCCTCCGGAGTTCATCAGGAGCGTACGGAGTTCGTCCGGGGCTTCAGCAAGCTCCCTGTTCGCTTCGACTGACCTACCGGTCGCGTCCGCGTGGCGGTTTGGACCGCGGGTCGGACGCTCTCCTTGGGGTGCTACCAGCCCCAATAACGTCCGGAGTAGGCCGCGTCGCGCTCGGCCAGGGCCTGCTTGAGCCCCACATCCGAGATGCGCTTGCGGAAGTCGAACTCGTCGTCGGCCCGTTCCATCATGACGGCGTGGGGATGCATCCCGTAGTGCAGGGTGAACATCCCGGGGTAGCCGAGCTGGTCGTAGCTCATATGCGCGACGCCGCGGGAGGAGGCGATGCCTTCTCGGGGCACGCTGCAGATCGCGCGGGCGAGTTCGTCGACCTCCGCGACGAGTTCGTCGTTGGGCACGACCTTGTTGATCAGGTTGAGCCGCTCCGCCTCGTGGGCGTCGAATTTGCGCCCTGTCATTACGAGCTCGTTGGCCTTCTTGAGGCCGCATTGCGCCGCAACGAAGGGATAGAGCCAGGTGGTTCCGGCCGAACCGAAGCGCTCCTCGGGCAGGCCGAAGGTCGCGTCTTCGCTGGCGACGGCGAAGTTGCAGACGAGGACCAGATAGAGGCCGGCGCCGATGCAGTTGTTCTGGACCTGCGCGATGGTCGGCTTGCCGGTATATAGGATGTTGCGCATGACCTCGGCTCTCAGCTTGAGCTTTCGGCTCGCGAAGCGGGCGCCGAGGTCCTCGGCCCCGCCGTAGAAGTCATCCGGGTCCGAGAGGTCGAAGCCCGAGCTGAAGGACTTGCCGTTCCCCTTCAGGACGACGCATTTGACGTCGTCGTCGGCGGCCGCGCGGTTCAGCCCCTCGACGACCAGATCGAACATGGCGTCGGTCAGCGCGTTGTGCATCTTGGGTCGATTCAGCGCGACGGTGGCGACATTGCCCTCGACCTCGTAAGTCACGGTCTCTTCACTCATGGATCTTCCTCTCCAGGCGCTCTATGTCGAGCGCCGCGTTCGGATGGGCCGAGTGGCCGTCTAGCGTACGGCCATCTCTTCGGGGCAGCAGACCGTGCCGGGGCAGGGCGTCATCAGCTCCTCCCGCCAACGCGTGGTGTAGAGCTGGGCCCGCTGGCGCCAGCGGGCGACCCGGTCGTCCGCCTTCACTTCGTCGTCGAGTCCTCGGCACGCGTCGTAGGTTCGTCCCAGCTTGACGACCGACTCGATGTTGCCCGCCCAGACCGTGAGGACCTCGGTGTCACTCATGAGCACCTCGTAGAGCCCCACCGGCTCGAGGCCGTATTCACGAGCGACGGGGACCCACTCCTCCTGCATGGCGCCGAGGTAGTCGAGCGCGGCCCCGGGGCGGACCTCGGAGAGTTCATGGACGAAGACGTCGCCCTTCACTCCGTCGGCCGCCAGGCTCGCCATCGTTGGGCAACCCGGGATGCCGGCGAGCTGCCGGTCGAAGCCGCCGGTTCGATGTTTGTGGGCCTCGTCCCACCAGCCGGAGAGGTCCGTGTTGCGTTGTCGCTTGAGGCCCAGTCGATCGACCGAGTCCTGCCAGCCCGTCCAGCCACCGGGAAGCTCCCAGATGTTCACGCATTGGGACCATCGGCCGGTGAGCCCGACCGTGTACCACGTGCCCAGGAGCTCGAGTCCGTTGGCTTGCTCGCCGGAGCACGACTTGGTGTGCTCCATGTAGGGCCAGGCGCCCTGGCCGACAATGTCGATGAACTCGTGGAGGAAGATGGGGCGTGACATGGAGGCTCCTATCGAGATGGGCAAAGCACGATAACACGCTCGGGAGGGTGTCACCGGACACGCGCTGGCCAGCGGAGAGCTGATTTTCTGTTCGTGGAGGGGCGTGTGAAACGCTCATCGCGGCAACTCGCGCTGCTAGACTCGTCCTTTCAATTTTGACGACGGAGTCGAGGTGGACCTCTCCCTTCCGGAAGAACAGCAAATTCTGCGCGACACGTTTTCTCAGCTCTTTGCCGAGGAGTCGAGTCCCGATCGCGTTCGGGCCGCCGAGTCCGAGGGCTTTGACGCCGCGCTCTGGAAGCAGCTCGTCGAGACCGGCGCGCTCGCGATCCGGGTGCCGGAGGCCGCCGGCGGCGCGGGCGCGAGTCTCTTCGACGCGGTGCTGCTCGCCGAACAGGTCGGTCGCCACCTCGCGACGGGTCCGATCCTCGAGACCATCGCGGTCGCCTCGGCCCTCGCGCCCCTCGATTCACCTGCAGCACAGAAGTTGGTCGGCGAGATTGTCGAGGGCGGACGTGTCGCGAGTCTCGCGCTGAGTCCGCTGTCGGGTCCTCGCGTGCTCGTGTCGGGGGGCGCCGCCGTGAATGTGGCGCTCGCGCTCGAGGGTGACGTGCTCATCGCGCTCGAAGCGCCGGTCGACGTGAGGGCGATGCCGAGCCTCGGTGGGGCCGCTCTCGCAGAGTGGGAAGTCTCCGCAGCGGGTCGGATCGAACTCGCGCGGGGCGAGGAGGCCCATGCCTTCTACGAGCGTGCGCGGGGAGAATGGCAGCTTCTGATGGCCGCGGCGCTCGGGGGCCTCGGGCACCGCGCGGTCGAAATCGGCGCCGCCTACGCGACGGAACGCATCCAATTCGATCGTCCGATCGGTTCGTTCCAGGCGATCGCCCACCCGCTGGCGGACGCCGTGACGGCCATCGAGGGCGGACAGGTTCTGCTCTGGCGGGCGATTCACGCGATCGCACACGAGGAGCCCTCTGCGCCGTGGATCGGTCCCCTTGTCTACGGCTGGCTCGCGCAGGCCGCGCCGACGGCCGCGCGGGTGGCCCTGCATACCCATGGCGGCTACGGGCTCTCAATGGAGTACGACATCCAGCTCTTCCTGCGTCGCGCAAAAACCTGGGCGCTGCTCGCGGGCGATCCGGGCGACGCCTATGTCGAGGCGGCGGATCGGCGCTGGCGAGACGGGCGCGCCGCGCTGCCCGACGCAGGCACGATGCCCATCCGCTTTGGTCTCGGCGAGAAGGCCGAGACGTTTCGCGGGGAGGTGCTCGGCTTCCTCGAAGGGCATCCGATCGATGAGGGGCTCCGCGCGAAGCGCCACAGCTTCGAAGGGCACGATCCCGCATTCCATCGCGCGCTGGCTGGGCAGGGGCTGCTCTACGCCTCCTGGCCGGAGGAATATGGGGGACAGGGCCGCGATCCCTTTGAGTCCTCCGCGCTGGCCCAGGAGCTGGAGCGGGCCGGGCGCACGACCTACACCATCCAAACGACGCGTATGGTCGCCGAGACCGTGATGGAGTTTGGGCACGAGGACCTGAAGCGCGATGTGCTCCCTCAGATCGCGTCGGGAGAGGCGCTCTGCAGCCTGGGCTACACCGAGCCGGCTTCGGGTTCCGACGTCGCCGCCGCGCAGACCCGCGCCGTCCGCGACGGGGACGACTGGGTCATCGAGGGGCAGAAGATGTTCACGAGCGGGGCCGACATCGGTCAGTACGTGTTCCTGTTGACCCGGACGGATCCCGACGCGCCCAAGCATCGTGGCCTTACCATGTTTCTCGTGCCCCTCGACACCGCCGGCGTCGACATCCAGCCGATCCATACGCTCTCCGACGAGCGGACCAATGCGACCTACTACAGCGCCGTGCGGCTGCCCGATCGCTACCGGGTGGGCGAGGTGAACGGTGGCTGGAGTGTGATCGGCTACGCGCTGCACCTCGAACACAGCGCGGGGGTCGCGGGCGGGCAACAGGAACTCGAGGAGATGATCGCGGCGACGGTGGGCTGGGCCCGGTCGCGCGAACGCGGCGAGGGCTGCGCCCTCGACGATCCCCGGGTCCGCGAACGGCTGGGCCACGCGGCGGCCCAATCCGAGGTCACGGAAAGCCTCGCGCTCCGCGGCCTCTGGTGCGGCGTCACGGAACAGCCCAACCGCGGCGAAGGCGCGATGGCCGCGACGCTCAAGAAGGTGGCGCTCGTGGACGTTGCCTCGGACCTGATGGATCTGGCCGCGCCGGACTCCGTGCTGTCCCGGGGCGCGGAACGGGCCGTGGACGGGGGCGCGCTCGAGTTCGGCTATCGGTTGGGGACGGCACTCGCCATCTATGGGGGGACGAAGGAGATCCTCAAGAGCATCGTCACGCAGACCGCGCTCGGCATGCCCCGCTCGCGCAGCTGACGCGCGAGGGAGGGGAGACGGCTCAGCCGCCGCGCATCTTCTCGAGTGCCGCGCGATGCTCCGGGCAGTCGAAGGACTCGCTCTCGGTCGAGATCGCGAAGTCGAGGATCCCGGACATCGCCTGGGAAAGATGGAGGTTGAGCGTTCGCTTCGTCCCTTCGAGCGCGCGTCGTGGCTGGCGCGCGAGCCGTTCCGCGTAGGCCATCGCTTCCTCGAGCACCCGCCCCTCGCCGACGAGGCGATTGGCGAGGCCGAGCCGGACGGCGTCTTCCGCGGGGATTCGATCCCCGGTGAGCAGGTATTCCTTGGCCTTGAGCAGGCCCATGAGGAGGGGGAAAGTCACCGCTCCACCGTCGCCCGCGACGAGGCCGACCGTCACGTGCGGGTCGGCCAGGAAAGCCTTCTCGTCGATGAAGACCATGTCGGCGAGAGAGACGAGGGAACAGCCGAGTCCGACGGCCGGCCCGTTCACCGCGGCGACGATCGGCAGGGGGAAGTCGACCATGCCGCGCACGATCGTCTTCGCCTCCTGAAGGACGACGCTGCGCAGATCCGGGTCTGCCCCCATCTCAGCGATCAGATCGAGGTCTCCGCCGCCGCTGAAGGCGCGCCCCGTGCCTGTCAGCACGACCGCTCGCACGCTGCGATCCGAGGCGATCTCCGTCCAAATCTCGGAGAGCCGACGATGGAGCTCCGGGTTGGCTGCATTCAAATGCTCGGGACGGTTCAGCCGCAGGACCCGAATCGGTCCGTGGGATTCCACGACGAGGACATCAGACATCGATCTTCTCCGTATCACTACTCAAGGGGTGTTCGTGTCGGGGTCGTTGGCGCGATGGATCACGCGATGCGCGAGTCGCCAGCCCTCGGCCGTTCGGCGAAAGCGGTCATGGTAGACCCCGATGATCGCGAGCACGGGGGCTCCGTCCGTGCCCGTATAGAAGTGAAAGATCGAGCGACCGGTGGCCTCGTCCCCGTCGACCTCGATCACACAGGTGTTGATGACGTGTCGCGTGCAAGAGCCCGGTCCCGTGCCACCGGACTCACGGCGCTCCTTCGCGCCGGCGAGCAGGACGGCGTGACCCTGACGATGCCCGACGCTGGCACCTTCCCAGATGGCATCCTCGGTGAAGAGCGAGACATAGTCGCCAACCAGGTCCTCGGCATCGTCCGCGCTATGCGCCAGACGCGCGATCAGGTTGCGGATCTCGAGTTCGTCGGCCACGGCGCGCAGCGGATCGGAGCTCATCGTGGGTGCCCTCCAGGCGAATGCTCGGGGCCCAATCCCCGAACCGCCGCACGATAGGGCGCGCCCGGCAACGGAGTCAACGGAGCCGCACGCGCACGCTCGCTTGGGGTCGACTCCCGGCCGGCTCTCGGAACGAGTAGCATCAGGCCAATCCATGGGGGGGGCGACCGCATCCGGGCAGCCTCACTCGATCGCCCGTCGTCCCTATCCTGAAAGATCGCCGCCATGACCCAGCGCACGCTCTTCACCAACGCTCATCTTCTGGACGGCCAAAATGCGGCCGTCGCGGGTGCGAACGTCGTCGTCGAAGGGCGACACCTGACGCACGTGGGGACGGAGCCCGTCCAGGTGCGACCCGAGGATCGGGTGATCGACCTCGCGGGGCGCACGCTGATGCCGGGGATGGTCCAGTCCCATTTTCATGCGGCCTTCGGACCCGTTCCCGACCCGTCGCCCCCTTCGCTGGGCCTCGAAGCCTCCTCGACCTATTTCGGCATGCTCGGGGTGCGGAATGCGAAGCTCGCGCTGGAGCACGGGGTCACGTCGGTGATCGGGTCGAGCAATCCGGCGGGCCTGGACGTCTCGCTCCGGGAGGCTGGGTTGCTTGGGATCGCGGAGGTCCCCCGGATCGTGCCGTGTACGCGGGAGTTCATCGCGAGCGGGGATTACGCCGACGGCAATAATCGAAGCTGGTTCATGCAGCTCGGCGAGCACGGGGCGCTCCGCCACGTCAACGGCGTCGAAGCCATGCGTCAGGCCTGTGGGGAGGAACTGGGTCGCGGGGCGAGGGTGGTGAAGCTCTCGATCGCGCGGGGCCACGGCGTCGCGCCGACCGAAGATCATTCCTACTACACGCGCGGTGAGATCGAGGCTGCGGTCGACGTTGCGAACACGCATCGCGGCTTCGTTCGAGCCCACTGCCCGAGCGCGGTGGGCGTTCGAATGTGTGCGGAGGCGGGCGTTCGGATCATCGACCACGCCGACCGGATCGACGCGGCAGGGATCGAAGCCGTGCTCGAGGCCGGGGCCTTCATCACGCCCAGCATGCTCTGGACGGTCTCCTTCGTCCGCCTCTCGGAGGGTTGGGACCACTCCGCCATGCCCTTCCCGATCAATGTGGGCATTCCGGAACCCCATCACGAGGTCCTCGAGCGCATCGACGGCGTGCGCCGGGATCTCGAGTACACCTCGGAGATGGTCCCGAAGATGGTCGAAGCGGGGGTGAAGCTGTTGGTCGGCGACGACTTCGGCTTTCCGATGATGCCCCACGGCGACTACGTGTCCGAGTACGAGATCTATACGGAGACCCTCGGGATTCCGCCCCTCGTCGTGCTCCAGTGGGCGACGCGCAACGGCGCCGAGGCGATGGGCCGCGGCGATGAACTCGGTACGGTCGAGGTCGGCAAGCTCGCCGATCTGCTCGTGGTCGACGGGGACCCGTCCACGGATATTGGCGTGCTGCGCGACGGCATCCGGCTGGTCATGCTCGACGGCGAGGTCGTGCGCGACCGCCTGGAGGAGCCCGCGTCGTGAAGCCGCTCGAGGGGGTCCGAGTCCTCGATGTGAGTCGTCTCGTCTCGGGGCCGGTCTGTTGCTGGTTCCTGGCCTCGCTCGGAGCCGAGGTGATCCGCGTGGAGGGGCCCGGCGGCGACCAGTCCTGGCAGACGCCGCCCTTCGTCGGGCCCGAGGGCCTGCATCGGGGGAAGCGCGGCCCGCGTGACATCGGGCTCTCGCCCCTGCGCAAACATCGTGGCAAGCGCAGCGTCGTGCTCGATCTGAAGAACACGGAGGGTCTCGCTGCCTTCAAGTCCCTCGCCGCAAAATGCGACGTGCTCGTCGAGAATTTTCGGCCCGGTACGACCGCGCGGCTGGGAATCGACTACGACACGCTGTCCGCCGAGAACCCGCGGCTCGTCTACTGCAGCATCACCGGCTACGGGGACTCCGGCCCCTATCGCGACCGCTCCGCCATGGATCTGGTCGTGCAGGCCGTGTCGGGGCTGATGGCCAAAACCGGTTTCGCCGACGGTCCTCCCACGAAGGTCGGGGCCACGGTCGGCGATCAGGTCCCCGCGCTCTTTGCCGCGCTCGGCGTGCTCGCGGCCCTGCGCCAGAGGGATCAGGAGGGCCGTGGCCAGCACGTCGACGTCGCGATGCTCGATAGCCTCGTCACGCTGCTCTGGGACGAGCCCCTCGATGATTACGAAGAGCGGGGGTTCCCTGAACGCGTCGGCAACGGCGATCCTCGGGGCGCGCCACTGGAGGTTTTTTCGACGCGCGACGGATGGATCGCTCTCGTGAATACGAGCGATGAACAATGGCGGCGCCTTTGTGAGCGGATGGGTCGCCGGGAACTCGTCGCGCGATACCCAGATCTGGCCTCCCGCGCGGCCGCGCGGGACGAGGTCAACGGCGTCGTGCAGCATTGGATCGAGGGCTATTCGACGGAGCAGGCCCTGGCCCATCTGCTCGAGGTCGGCATCCCGGCCGGGCCGGTCCAGTCCGCGTGGGGCGCGCGCGACGACCCGCAGGTGGCCCATCGGGGGGCCCTCGAATCGCTTCGCCACCCCGATCTCGCCGAGCCGGTCGAGCGGCTCGCGCCCGTTCTCCCAATCCGGCTCTCCCGTGCCGAACTGAAGCCGGCGCCCGCGGAGCTTCTCGGAAGCAGCACGGAGGCGATTCTTCGCGAGCTGCTCGAGGCGGATGACGAGGAAATTGCCCGCCTGCGTGCGGCGGGCGCATTGGGGCCCGAGGATCCATGACTCGGCTCGAGGCGCTTCTTCGTGCGAACGCCGCTTTCTACGAGGCTTTTGCCCAGGGCGACTACGAACGATTGGTGGGCCTCTGTGCCCGCGAGGCCGAATTAGCCTGCATCCACCCCGGCTGGCCGGCGCTTCACGGACGCTCCGCCGTGCTCGAGAGCTGGCGACGCATCTTCGCGGAGGGGCCGCCGTCGCTCGTTTGCGTGGAGCCCCGCGCTTATGTCCAGGGTGAGGCCGGCTTCGTGATCTGCTCGGAGCTGATGCAGGGCGGGGCGCTCGTCGCGACGAACGTCTTCGTGTTCGAAGCGGGTGAGTGGCGGCTGACCCATCACCATGCCGGGCCTCGCCCCCCGCTCGAATTCCCCGAGCCGACGGGACCGCTCAACTAGCGGAGCGCAGCGAGTTGGGAGACGCCCGGGCCACTCCCCGGTGGGGCTGTGTTCGAGGTCTTCGTATAGATTGAGCAAGCCCCGGGCTCTGGGGAGCCTTTGAGCCCGACACGGAAGTGCGAGTGGGAGACTAAAATTCTCCTAGGGCATTCTCGAGATCCTATACGCGATCCCGTCGACCGGTTAGGTTCCACTCCGTACGCGGGGAAGCCGCGCAGAGTTGGATCTGCGGGAAAGGACGAGGCGGTGATTAATCGGGCCGTAGGGGGAGCGATGTTAGGAGTCTTGCTCGTCGCGAGTGGGACGGCGGGGGCCTTCGAGCGGCGCGCTTATGAGGTCGTGGAGGAAGACCGTGATTTTACGCTCCGGGATTACGGCCCCGCGGTCGTGGCCGAGACCTTCGTTCAGGGCGACTTCGAGGACGTGGGAAGCACGGCGTTCCGCATCCTCGTCGCCTACATCTCGGGAGAAAACGAGGCGAGCGAGTCGATCGCGATGACCGCCCCCGTGACCCAGGAGCGCCCGGGCGAGAAAATCGCGATGACGGCCCCCGTGACCCAGGAAGCGGCGGGAGCGGGTTACCGGTTCACGTTCATGATGCCGTCGGAGCGGAGTTTCGAGACCCTCCCGGCCCCCCTCGACGAGCGAGTCCGGCTGCGCCGCGAGCCGGGGGGGCGCTACGCCGCGGTGGCGTATTCCGGTTTCTGGAGTCAGCGCAATTACGATCGTCATCTGGAGGAGTTGCGTGTCTGGATGAACCTGCGGGCGCTGGTGCCGACGGGGGATCCGGTCTGGGCGCGCTACGACCCGCCCTTCATGCCGTGGTTCTGGCGTCGGAACGAGATCCTGATCCCGGTCGGCGAAGCCGGTGGGACGGACACGGCGAGCTAGTTCGTCCCCGTGCCAGAGCCGTCTACGGCGCTCCGACTCATGCTCGGCCTGATGGGCCGCGTCGGGCGCCCGATCGGCGTCTAGATGGAGGGGGGTGGGTCGGGGAGGGCGGCTGGGCGCGCCCGTCCGAGCGTGCCTGTGGCCTTCGGGGGCTGCTCGCTGCCGAAAGGGTCGCGGATCGGGACCGCCTAGGACGACGATTCGCTCTACACTTCCGAGGTAGCGCGGAGACGTCCTCTATCTACGTCTCGCGAGGGAGGTGCAAGATGGCCGATCTCTTGGTGCGGGGCGGAACGATCGTGGACGGGACCGGTGGCGCGCCGCGCGTCGGAGACGTTCGTGTGCGAGGCGGTGTGATTGCGGAGGTCGGCGAGCGACTCCGGCCGGAGGGAGAGCGGGAGATCGATGCCTCGGGTGCGCTCGTGACGCCCGGTCTCATCGACCCTCATACCCATTACGACATGGAGATGTTCTGGGATCCGGGGCTCGATCCGCTCCCGAACTACGGGATGACGACCGCCATCATGGGCAATTGCGGCC
>Ga0315331_10002943_pt1 | contig 12809 bp, 9 predicted proteins | sample M160m34915metaG_FD_203456 | JGI IMG/M metagenome (GOLD analysis project Ga0315331, IMG submission 203456) | Ammonia-oxidizing marine archaeal communities from Monterey Bay, California, United States - M1 60m 34915 | ecosystem: Environmental > Aquatic > Marine > Intertidal zone | place: USA...
AGTTGCCCCTGACATGCATTTTCATCCTCAAGTTTATAGAGGGTCTGGAGAAACGGTAAGATTGCCTAAGGGAGAATATACGATTGGATATTCTAGGGGCCCCGAATACATGGCAGGCGAGAAGAAATTTTTTCATGATGGGAAAGGTAGTGAGCTGACTTTTAAATTAGAGAGGTGGATTGATCCTAGTGAGCACGGGTGGTGGTCAGGAGATCATCACATTCATGCCGCAGGTTGTGCCCATTATACAAAACCAACTGAAGGGGTTCACGCGGATGTTATGATAAGGCATTGTATTGGTGAGGATCTTAAGATTGGTTCGAATTTAACATGGGGTCCATGTTTTGATTACCAGAAACAATTCTTTACTGGGAAGGATGATAAAGTTTCTAAGTATCCTTACATATTGCGATATGATGTTGAGGTTTCTGGATTTGGCTCTCATCAGTCGGGCCATTTGTGCTTACTAAGACTCAAGAAACAAATGTATCCGGGAGGCAAGTCGAAGCATCACTGGCCGACTCTTGGCCTAAATACATTGCGCTGGGCAAAAGCTCAGGGTGCTTTAGTTGGACCGGCCCATTCGGGGTGGGGATTGCGATGTGAAAGTGAAGATCTTCCGAATTATGAAATTCCGCCATATGATTCTATTGGTGCTAATGAATACATCGTCGATGTTACTCATAACGTTCCTGGTCCTGACGGAAAATTAGTTCCTGCTGTTGATTTCCTTTCAACTGTAGATACGCCAATCGTTTGGGAGCTTAATATTTGGTATCACACCCTGAATGTAGGTTACAGAACTAGAATTAGTGGTGAAACCGATTTTCCCTGCATATACGGCGAGCGAGTTGGTCTTGGTAGGAGTTATGTTAAACTTGACGGTAAACTTGATTACGAAAACTGGTGTGAAGGTATAAGGGCCGGAAGAAATTATACTGGCGATGGTAGGAGTCATTTGATCGACTTTACTGTCTCTGGCGTGGAGGTTGGCACCGAAGGCAGTGAAGTTTCTATTGCGAAAGGTGGGCCCATTAAGGCAAGTGTAAGAGCCGCGGCTTTTCTTCCAAAGGCAGCGGATCAGAGTTTCGAGGCTTTGCCATATACGGCAAAGCCTTATTGGCATGTAGAGAGAGCTCGAGTTCGGAAAGAGAGAAAAGTTAAAGTGGAACTTTTGGTCAATGGTCATCCGGTCAAAGAAGTAGAAATGGTGGCAGATGGAAAAATCAATGACATAGATTTTAATGTTAATATTGATAGGAGTTCATGGCTTGCTGTTAGAATCCTAGGCACTTCTCACTCTAATCCATTTTGGGTTCTAGTTGATGATAAACCCGTGAGGGCGTCTAAGCGGAGCGCTCTTTGGTGTCTCGAGTCAGTCGAAAAATGCTGGTCACAAAAAGAAAGGTTCATATCCAAAAATGAGTTAAAGGATGCCAGGTCAGCTTATGATCACGCTAGGGCTGAATATAAAAAGCGAATTGAGGAATGCGTTTTTGAATAAAAGAACCACAATTTAATCATATCGTGATTTGTTTATCCGCATAATCTCGTATTAAGTAGAGTCGTAAATGCGTAAGACAAAGATCATAGCGACTCTGGGGCCGGCGAGCGATTCGGATGAAATAATTGAACAGCTCATTCGCTCCGGGACTGATGTGTTTAGGTTGAACATGAGTCATGCGCAGCATGACTGGGTGAGGGATTCAGTGCCTAGGATTCGTTCTTTGTCGGAAAAGTTAGGAAGGTTTGTTGCAGTCCTAATGGACTTACAGGGTCCATCCATCAGGACCGGAGACTTATCAAAAGAACTGCAGCTCAAGGAAGGGGATCTTTGCGAATTGTGTTTGGGTAGTGCTGAGCCATGCATAGAAAACAGTACTACTGTCAACTATCCAGGTTTGGCAGAAGACTTATCAGTTGGAGATATTGTTCTTGTTGATAATGGCGTAATTCAGCTAAAGGTCATGCAGCTAGCTGACGATCGCATTTCGTGCAGCGTATTAACGGATGGAGTCTTGGGATCACGGAGGCACATTAATTTGCCAGGGATAACGGTGAGATTGCCTGGACTCACGGAAAAAGACATGGATGATGCTATGCTCGGCGCTGAGATGGGCGTTGACTTTTTGGGGCTAAGTTTCGCGAGGGAGGCTGCTCATATTGAAGAGCTAAGAGGTGCAATTGAGCGAGCCGATTCTCGTGCTCAGATCGTTGCCAAGATTGAGGATCAGCAAGCAATGAAGCATCTTGATGAAATCATTCTTGCTTCAGATGCAGTGATGGTTGCTAGAGGTGATTTGGGAATTGAGGTTAATATAGAAGAGTTGCCTTTAGTCCAGAGGAGGATCGTAAGCAAGTGCATCAAGTTGGGGCGTAGAGTTATAGTTGCGACACATATGCTTGAATCAATGCTAGAGAATCCATTGCCGACTCGTGCAGAAGTCACGGACGTTGCTAATGCTGTGTATGAGCAAGCTGACGTTGTGATGCTTAGTGGCGAGACTAGTGTTGGTCAGTATCCTGTTAAGAGTGTTGAGTTATTAGATAGGATCGCGACGAGGAACGAGCTCGCAGGTGCTAATTTTGCAGAGGCAGCGGCACTGAAAACGCACAAACAAAAGACAGTAAAGGCTGCAGTTGTTTTGGCTAATTCGATACCAGGTTGTAAGATTGCAGTCTTTACTAAGAGAGGAGTGATGGCCAATTACGTGTCAAACTTGCGGCCCAATGAAGCTCACATTTACGCTTTCTCAGAAGATGTTCAGGTGCTCAGGCACCTGTGCCTTAATCGTGCAGTCACCGGTCTTCGGGCAAAGTTCAGTAATGACGCGGAAGAGACTGTTGCTAGGGGTATTGATGAACTCAAAAGGCGTGGTTTTGCAGAAGAAGGCGATTCAGTAATTGTTCTGAGTGATGTTTTGGGTGGGGAATTTGTGCAGGATTCAATCCATTTACGTGAAATAGAATAAATGCAGATAAATTGGGGAAATTGTGCTAAAATTAACTAAAGAATTATTAAGAAAATGAAAAAAACCAAACAATTTGTTAGTGTTTTCCTCGTTGCGATTGGTCTTGTGATCCCGTCGCTAGGGGAGGAGAAGTCCAAGTCAGAGAAGACTAATAAAGTTTCTACTGCTCTTAAAGGTAAATTGATCGAACTGAAAGGTGATAAAATTGCTGACGCTGAAATTTCTTCAAAGGTCGATTACTACGTTCTCTATCATTCAGCTTCCTGGTGAGGCGGCTGTAAATCAGTGACGAAACAGTTAGTTTCGATTAATAAGAAAAATAACAAGCTAGGTGATAAAAAGAAATTTCAACTTGTACTAGTCGATTATGACAGGAGTGCTAAGGGGCTCGAAGGTTATTTGAAGAGTAGTAAGATGAGTTGGCCAGCGATCAAGTTAGATCAGAAAAAATCTGTCAGTGAATTAACTTCATTGGGGGAGACGGGATTCATACCTAATATCGTTTTGCTCAAGCCTGACGGAACAATGGTTTCTAATAAGAGAAACGAAGTCATTAAGAAGTTGTCAGAATTGTCAGGTTCTTAAATTTCTACAATGGGCTGGATTTTTAGGATCTTAGCCCATCGGGGTGAAGTTCATGTCGTTTGTTAACTTATAGTTAAGCTGAAAACATGTAATGTACTGGAACTTAATACCATGAGCATATTTAACAGAATTAGTTTTATTTCAGTGATTTGCTTGTTGAGTATTTATTCGACTGAGCTTTGTGCTGAAATCGTTGCTCGTGAGGATGGGTTTGATCTACTTGAAGATGGATTCATAGAGGTCGATTCAGAGTTCGGAGTTCTGAGTAACGATTTGTTTGATGGAACTAATATTACTGCTGAGCTTAAGAGTTCTCCCGAAAATGGGACTTTGATCTTCGGATCTGACGGCTCATTTAAGTATACGCCTGATCCAGATTTTAGCGGAGAGGATTCATTTAGTTATGCCTTTCAGAGTCAACCGGAAGTGATTGAATTTGAAGTGAGTAAGTCTCGCTCCAAGGTGGACTTTTCTGCGACGCTCACGGCACTTGGCATCAGTCAGACCAGATCTGACAGCTCTGGTCTTGAGGGTAATTTGCAAGTATCGTTATCACCTACGGAAAGTCCCTTCGAGAATATACATATTGAAGGAGGTTCTCTTGTTTTGACTGATGACGTTGAACTTAATTATAGGTTTCTTTTTGTCGTTACGGCTTCAGTTACTGCTGACGGTGGTGACTTGATACTGAATATGACTAAGCCAGGTCCAGAAACGACCGTTTCTGAGTCAGGTGAATTTAGTCAGGTCGATAACGAATTTCAAATTGTTGGAACTGCTGATATTAATGCATCACTTGACCTTGGTGTTCCTGACGGTCCGCAATCATTTGATACGGTTCTTGAAGACATAGATCTCACGGGTAGCATCACAGAAAGTGGTCAGGTTCTGACGCTCAATGTGCCTGTTACTTTCCAAGGTTCATTTGATATCAGCGGCAATATAATTGATTTGGATATTGAAGGAACCATAGTGGCGACGGCTCCAAAGCCTTCATCAGAACAAAGTAATGTTGCTGAAGTTATTCTTGAGATTGATCCTACGAACGATGCTCCGGATTTGATTCCAGATGAATTCGTAGTGGATGGAGGTTCGCTAGTGGGGAATGTCTTAAAAAATGATTCCGATGTTGATGGTGATTCTCTCACGGCTCAGTTACAGAGTGCGCCGAGTAAAGGTGTCTTATCCTTAAGTTCTGATGGTAGCTTTGACTATAAGCAGAATGCAGGGGCCGAAGGCCAAGATGAGTTTGTTTATTCTGTTTCGAACCGTGGAGGTAACGTTTCCCGCAATCTTTTCACTTATTCTAGTGAATGGGCCTACCTGGATGACGGCTCTAATCAGGGAAGTTCCTGGACTGGCGTAGATTTTGATGATTCGGCTTGGAGCGTTGGTGCGGGTGAGTTCGGTTATGGTGAAGGTGATGAGAATACGGTAATTAGCTATGGTTCCAATTCTAACAATAGGCATGTCACTACCTATTTTAGAAAACAGTTCTATTTGAGGGACCCTGACTCAGTAAACTCAATGGTCATTGGTCTTGTGCGTAATGATGCATGTGCTGTTTTCCTGAACGGTAAGGAGGTATATCGTGACAGTAATCTTAACGACAACGCAGCATACAATGTTCTTTCTTCGACGGATCTTTTTGAAGAAGATTATAAAATCAATGTGGCTGTGCCTGTTTCTTTAATTAGGGATGGTGTCAATGTGCTGGCAGTGGAAGTTCACAAGAGCTCAAGGTCCAGTTCCAGATTTAGTTTTAATTCAAGCGCGACCGCGATAATTCCTCCATTCACTAGGATTTTTGCTAGTGGCGAATCTTGGGCCTATTGGGATAATGGCTCTGATCCAGGAAATGACTGGGACTCTTTGAATTTTGACGATTCGACATGGAAGGTCGCTCAATCCCCCCTCGGATACGGTGAGGATGAGGTGGTGGGGAATGTCGGATTCGGTGACGATTCAAATAATAAGCATGCCACAACTTATTTTCGTAAATCCTTTAAGTTTCTGGGCGCGTCTGAGGTCGTTTCTTCTAAGATAAGAATACGCAAAGATGATGGCATTGCTGTTTATCTTAACGGTAAGGAAATCGTCAGAGATAATCTCAGTACAGATGCAGGAAACACAACTTTTGCTGATTCGACAATTGGTGGTGACGATGAGTTGGGAGTGAAAGAATATGTGATTGATTCGAGCCTTCTGGTCGATGGAGATAATGTTATATCCGCTGAGGTGCATCAGGCCAATGCGAGTAGTAGTGATCTTTTCTTTGATGCTGAGTTTTTCGTTAGTATTGGGAAGATAAGAGAATTTGTAAGCCTTGATCTAATCGATGCTGTTGCTGGCAAAGATACGGATGAGGATGGTTGGTTCGATGAGACGGAAGTCTTTTTTAGAAGTTCACCTACTGATCCTGATAGTGTTCCCATGTTCCAGTTAAAGTCCAGCGTATTAGAGGACGGTCAGGTTCAATATATGTTCCCAGCGGAGCAAGGTTTGGGATATGTCATTCAGACATCGAATGATCTTCAAACGTGGATGACTCTAAAGAAGTTGATTGTTGGCCGCGGCAATATTGCAACGGAAAGATTCTCACCTACTGGTAAGCGTCACTTCTATAGAATTAGGAAGCAGTGAGTTGTCTTATTAGGATAACTTCGATCTTACTTTTTCGAGTAATTTCTTCGTAGCTTTGATTCCATCGAATTCACTCATTTTACCTCCCTCGTATTCGACACCCACGTATCCATGATAGCCGGCATCAATGACGATCTTCATCATTTTATGATAATCAGTATGGATTTCATTCCCCTTATCATCAAAATCATGTGACTTTGCACTTACTGCTTTGGCAAATGGCATGAGTTCTTTGACTCCTTTGTACCGGTCATAGGTCTTACCTCCACCGATTCTAAAATTGCCGAAATCAGGTAATGTTCCGCAATTCTTTTTGTCTACGATTTTCATTACTCCGGCGAGCCATGCTCCGTTAGAGGATAACCCTCCGTGATTTTCCACAATGACATTTAAACCGTGAGTAGATGCAAATTCGCTGAGGCTTCCGAGCCCGTCAGCGGCACGTTGTTGTTGTTCCTCATAAGAACCTCCTGAAGATGCATTGACTCGAATAGAATGGCATCCTAGGTGCTTTGCTGCTTCAACCCAGCGCTTGTGGTTATCCACTGATGCGGCTCTTTTTGTTTTGTCAGGATCTCCGAGTTTTCCTTCACCGTCACACATGATGATTAGGCTCTTTACTCCCTCGCTATCACATATTTTTTTAAGTTCGTTTAAATACTTTTTGTCATTTGCTTTGTCCTTAAAGAATTGGTTTACATATTCGACGGCAGTGATTCCGAATTCCTTTTTTGAGACTACAGGAAAATCAAGGTTGGTCATTTTCTTGCCAAATAGGGCCTTGTGCAATGACCACTCGGCGATGGAGATGTCGTAGAGTTTTTTCTTTTTGTGGTGATCAGCTAAGAGAGGCAGGGGCGAGGCTGCCAGTGCGGCAGCGCTTGCCTTAATGAATTTACGACGAGAGGTGTTTTGGTTTGGAGTCATTGGATTCTTATTTGAGCTGATTAAAACTTTCAGTTGGTGGAAATTATGAATGAATAAACATTATTATAGTTTCTTGCAATAGAGCAATAGTGTTTTTGCTGGGATAACGATTTGACCAGCACGATACATTCTGCAAATTTCTTTGATCATGACATCAATTACGAAACTTTCTATATTAATTGGCTCGTTGTTAACCGCATTGGGAGTGGTTCTCTATTTTTCCACTGGCAAGGCCAGTGTTACGGCTTTGATACCTTCATTCATAGGGATACCAATTCTAATCTGTGGGGTTCTGGCTAAGGATGAAAAGAAGCGAAAAGTTGTTGCCCATATTGCATTAACATTAGCTTTGTTGGGTGCCCTCGCAGGTTATGGAAGGGGCTTGCCAAAACTTTTTGGAGGAGATTCCGGTACGGCCATCCTGGGGATGCTTGCAATGTCTGTCATTTGCACAGTCTATGTGATTGCCTGCGTCAGATCATTCATTGCCGCTAGGAAGTCTTAGGGCAATTGATCTAGACAATCCTTTGCCCATTGAAGCCACCGCTTGGCATCATCATTAGATGGTTCGATATCAAGGATTTGCTGATAATAATCTTGAGCGGTTTTAAATGAGGATCTTGCTTCGGTGATGTCGTCTTCTTCTCCTGTATTGGCTAAGTGCCATCCGAGTTTCCCGTAGTCACGGGCAATTATTTCTCGGTAATGATTTTTCTTTGTATTGCCATTTTCTACATCAATATCTTTATCAAGCAAGTTCTTGATGTGATGAACGGCTTCTCGTGAAAGTTCGACTGATTTTCCTGTGTCACCGGCTTCTTTGTGAAGATCGGCTAATTGACGGTACAGTTGTGCTATTTCATTTTGATAAGCAAAATTGCTTGGTTCATTCTTGATCAGGTCTTTCAAGATATTGAGTGCTGCATTTGACTGAGTTCGTGCTGCGCTTGATTCCCCTTCGTCCTCGATTGATCGGGAAAATGCATGCAGTCTCCTGGCCATCTCGAACTGGTACCTGTTACTGGGAGATCGTTCTATGAGCGACGCGAGGAGTTCGATTGCGTCATTATTTATAACGCTAGCTTCAGAGTTTGCGGTAACATATGCGATGTCTGCTTCTTCGCCTAATGCACGTGCTAGCTGAAATTGGTAATTTAATTTTTCAGGGAACGCTGTCACAAGCTCAGTGTATCCTGCTATGGAGTTTTGATATGATTCGTTGGCTGAATCCGGTTCGCCCTTTGAGCTGAGTATTTGTCCAAGTTCGAACTGAGCAGAGGCTAATAATGATTGGTCTTTTTCTAATGGTAGAGAGTCTGCTGTGGTTGCGTTAATGATCTGAATTGTCTGTTCTACATACTTTTTGGAAGCTTCAATTTCTTCAGAATAGCGTAATTTTTTGGCTAGAACTAAAGCGCTTTCTGCTGCAGTTCGTGCATTTCCTGGATCATTTGGGTCTTGGCTCAGAAGTTCCTTGTAAAGAAGAAAAGATTTAGTGGCAGCCTGCGTTGCAGCTCTGTGCATTTTTGAGCCTGATTGTGAAGTGGATAAATTCTTGAATAATCTGGCTCGACGTCCGATCAATTCGCCATTGATTCCGCCTCCAATTTCATCATCTACAATTAATTCTGTGGCTTGTGTTAGTTTTTGACTGGCCGATGTGAAATCGCCTAGGAGGATGTGAAGTTCACTTGAATTACTTAGCGCGGAAATTACTGAATCACGTAATGCGGGGTCGTCCTGGTTACGACTGATGAACTTATCATAATAGGTAAGCATTGATCCGATCGTTCCTTCGGGAAACCTGTACATTGGATTGCCTTCACCATCCAAAGTCGCAAGCATTCTACAAAGCTCATTTAATGCAGATTGAGATTGCTGGAAGTCATTGATGAGATTTGCGATCTGTTCCTCTTTGATGTTAAGGTCAGGGTCTGATTGAACTGGGGCTGGGGTCGGGTTTGGATCAATTGGAGCTACTGTAACTGTCTTTGCCGGTTCAGGTGTCAGTACGGGGGAAGGTGGATCTTTTGGGTCCTGATAATTCAAAGTGATTATAACTGCCGCGGCTGCAGACACTGCAGCTGACAGCAAGACGGTAGCAGCATGTTCCCACTTGGTTCTTCTGATATGCCTGTAATTGGCTTCGCTTTTCTTTTCAGTGTTTGAGTTTAGTTTGTTATTGCTTTCACAGTTTTTAAGTTCATTGAGAACTTCTACCATGTTGGTGTGTCTGTGTTCTTCTCTGAGGCTTAAGCATGTTTCTATGATAGAGCGGTATGTTCGCTCTGTTGCCGTTTGAGCTTCATTTGGCCAAGTTATATTTTCTTGAGAGCAAATGGCACGGGCGACTCGGGTCGTGGAAATTTCACTGTGCAGATTGAGTTGTGTTTGTCTTTTTTTTCTGTATTTAACAATTTCATCATTGAGTCGACAAAATTCTCCTGTCATTAACTGGTAAATGGTTGCCCCATAGGCATAGACGTCCCATTTCTCTCCACGACCTTCAAAGAACTGATTGCCGTGCTGGAGTTGTTCTGGAGCGCAGTAAAAAAGGGAATCGCTAGTTTCAAGTTGTTCGGTCCCGCCGAGTATTCCCTGTGCGAAATCAGTGATTTTAGCTTGTGGGTTTATACCGTCTTCAAAAAGTACATTCGTTGGTTTTAAGTTGCAGTGAATGATTCCTTCTTGGTGAAGATGTGCCAACGCTTCTGCAATTTGAATTGCAATTTTCCATCCATCATCAGATGTGACGTTTCCGCACAAAGCCTCTAGGTTTCGCGGTCTGAAATTTGAAGTTCCGTCAGGGAGCATTGTTCTCTCTGCATAGAGCTCCATCGTGATGTATGCCTGAGGGCTTGCCAGGTCAAAGTCGTGTATTCTAGCGATTCCTGGATGAGGGGAGCCTTTGTATATCTTTACCAGTGCATCTGAGAGGACTTGTCGGTTAACGGCTATTCCTCTAAGTGATTTTATCGCAAGCTTGGGTTTTCCTTGGGAAGTTCCACTCCATACGGACCCAGTGGAGCCTTCTCCAATCAGTTCATCTATGAAATAGCCTGGTATTTTAGGGCGACTCACTACTTAGCTGTTCTTTAAATTTTTTTGAAGGTAATGCTCTCTTCGCTGTTCTCAACATAAGGACTCTTCTTAATCATTAAGATTTGTTAAGAAGCTATGAAAAGTTCTACATATATGGAATTTCCATAGTGAATATGAAAACTTTATGGAAATAACAATAATTATAAATTTGTTTTAAATGAATTTGGGTTAAAACATGGAAATCCAATAATCTTAAATACAAATTTTTAAAGGTAATGGCTCAAACATTAAAAGGACACGTGGCACTTGTGACTGGAAGTACAACTGGGCTGGGGCTTGGAATTGCCAAGGTCCTTGGTGCTGGAGGCGCTAAAGTTGTGATGAATTATTATAATGATGATGAGAGGGCCGAGCGCTCTTTCGCTGAATTTAAAAGCGCTGGGGGTGAGGGCCTTCTTTTAAAGGCGAACGCTATCGATGAAGGAGCTATTACTGATTTGGTTGAACGTGCCCAATCCCAGTTAGGAGCGATTGATATTATTGTTCCTAACGCCACTCCAGATCAGCCCCTAAAAACTATCGAAGAATATGATTGGGATTTTTACCAACAGATGCTCAATTTTTTTATTAAGAGTCCCTATCTGTTGACTCGAGCAGTTTTGCCGCAAATGAAGGAAAGCGGTTGGGGGAGGATCATTAATATTTCAAGTGAGGTTTACCAGCTCTCAGTGAGTCCGTTCAGTGCTTATGTTTCAGCTAAGGGTGGCCAGATCGGATGGACGCGTAGCATGTCTCGAGAATTAGCTCCTCACGGCATTACTGTTAACACTGTCAATCCTGGATGGATCCCGACAGAGAGGCATGAGAATGATCCTCAGGAGGAAAAGGATGCTTATCTGAGTCAGATACCTGCTGGGCGTTGGGGCACTCCTTCAGATGTGGGTGAGGCTGTTGCTTATTTTGCTTCTGAGGAAGCGGGTTTTATTACTGGTCAGACTCTCTGTGTTAATGGAGGCAATTCTCCATGGTAATCTAAGTCGCTTTATTTTTATTAGTGAATAAGCGTTTGATGCTTGATGCCCCGTGTTGATCCAGTAGAACACCAACAAAAATCACGCCGCCAGTGATAGCGTCACTTAGCGGGGTAGGGTATCCAAAGAGGTTAACCATATTTCTAAGTACTATTAGAATTGCTGTTCCGATCAGGATTCCGATTATGGAGCCCTCACCGCCTTTTAGGCTACACCCACCCAAAACGGCTGCGGCGATAGCGTACAGTTCAAAGAAAGCTCCATGCGTAGCGGGTTGAACTGATCCTGTGTAAATGCAAAACGGTATGGCAGCGAAGGCCGTGCAAAAGCCAGCAATGACATAAGCAAATGCAATGACAATGTTGGTATTAACGCCGGAATATTTTGTCGCTAATTCGTTCCTTCCTGCAGCAAAGATATAGCGGCCGAAGACAGACTTATGAAGCACGATTCCGAAGATAAGTGCAAAGCCAATCAAATAGACAAATGACATGGGAATGCTGTGAAGAATTCCTGAGCTATTGCCATTAGTTAGGACATCTCCCAAGCTTCCTTCGCCAAGGTATCTGACGAAGTTAAGATTTTGTTCAGAGTTACTAAGGTTAATGGAAGTGTCATCAGCTGAAAAACGAGCGAGTCCCCTATATGATAAGAGCCCGCAAAGTGTAACGATGAAGGCCTGAAGTTTGAGCTTTCCTACTAAGAGTCCTTGGGCCAAGCCGACTAGGGTTCCCAGGGCGAGGGTGAAGATTATAGCTATGGGCCATGCAATTTCAGGGATTATTTTGGCAAGAAAAGAGTCAGGTCTTGTCTCAGGGGGCGTCACAAAGTAAAGGAAGACGACCCCGAGTAACGCCATGAGTGATCCTACTGAAAGGTCGATTCCAGCAGTGATAATCACGATCCCAACGCCTATGCTGAAAATGCCGTAAATTCCTATTTCTCTACTAATATTCTTAAGATTATCAGGAGTGAGGAATTTACTCTCAAAGAGGCCCTGTACACCACTTTCAGTGGTCCCTACAGAAGTAATGACAATGAGAGTAATGAGAAGCCCCAGCATTCCTAGTTCTCTCCTATTTTTTCGAACTGAGCTTAGTTTGGAATTTGCCATTACTTGATTTCTGATTCGTCGCTATTGATTCTTACCACCAACAGCGAGGTGCATGATTGCTTCTTCTGAAAAACTGTCACGTTCAATTTCGCCGGTAATTTTCCCCTCATGCATCACTGCTATTCTATCGCTGATTCCGAGGACTTCTTCCATGTCACTTGATATCATCCAGATGGCAACTCCTTGCTTGGCTAAGTTGCGCATTAATTTGTAGATCTCAGCTTTGGCTCCGACATCAATGCCTCTGGTGGGTTCATCAAATATTATGGCCTTTGGTTCCATTGAGAGCCACTTTGCTAGGACTACCTTTTGTTGATTGCCTCCACTCAGATTAATAACTGGGGTTTGGGTCGATGGGGTCTTAATGTTTAAGCTTTCCACTTGATGTTCCGCTGCGACATCTTCTGCGTTGTTATCAATGAGGCCTAATTTATTGGAGTACTTCCGCAGTGAGGCGAGCGAAACATTTTTACTTATGTCAAATTCGGTCACTAG
>Ga0315331_10002946_pt1 | contig 12801 bp, 10 predicted proteins | sample M160m34915metaG_FD_203456 | JGI IMG/M metagenome (GOLD analysis project Ga0315331, IMG submission 203456) | Ammonia-oxidizing marine archaeal communities from Monterey Bay, California, United States - M1 60m 34915 | ecosystem: Environmental > Aquatic > Marine > Intertidal zone | place: USA...
TTGATTGTGGTGTGCGCATCTATCGCGGCGCGATGGACTCGGTTCTGACCCAGACGACGGATCTGTTTGCTGCGATATCCGACTACGAGCCGCAATACATCGCCGGGGAAGTGCAGACGGATGAAGAGGGCCGCTTCCTGATGGCTGGCGTCTGGCCTCGCGGCTTCTACTTGATGTTTGCTGGCTTGGGCACGGATGCTCCGACGCACCAACTCATTACTAAGGCACCGTCGCCGGGCGAGGTTGTCGATCTTGGCGATGTCGTTCTCAATGAAGCTGGTGTCATTGCTGGCGAAGTTTACGACTCGGATGGAAATCCAGTGGCAGGAGCCCTCGTGCGCGCTGCTGATATTCCTGGTGCGCTGGCTGCGTTCTTTCCCGTCGAGCGATTTGACCCCGAAGGTGCGCTGCTGATTCGTGAGCCGCGCTCACCCGTGCAAGTCCTGAAGATGCCGTCGTGGGTCAAGAATGCGTTTGAGCACCTACCGATTCCGACTACGCGAACGGATCTCGAAGGTAAGTTCCGGCTCGTTGGCGTTATGCCGGGGAGCAATATGTTGGCGACTACGGCGCGCGGTTTCTTGTCCGACGTCAAAGCGAGTGTGCAAGTGCGCTCTGGCCAAGAAAAGAACGTCGGCCGTCTTCGCCTGCGCGAGGGCGAAGAACTCTACGCCAGGGTACTTGATGAAAAGGGTAAGCCGGTTGCTGGTGCTGAAGTGATCGCCGGTTCGACGTTATCGATTGCCCCTGTCGACCTCGCGAGCATTCTTGGTGAGACGAACGATCAAGGAGAGATCGATGGCTTCGGGTTTTCGCGGGGCAAGGTCACGGTTGCTGCGCGTCGTTCAGAGAGTCACGCGTGGGTCTTGGCCGAGCCGCAGTCGATCATCTCAGATGTCATTGTCACGTTGCCGGCGCAATACACGATCACCGTAAACGTGCAGATGGAAGATGGTGCGCCAGTTAAGGATGCCAAGTTCCGACTGTTGCCCGGCAAGAAGGGCGAAGGCGCTGCCGAGATGTTCATGATGGGCTTCTCGAAGCCGATTGACTTGCGCAAGCGCATAACCAAGGTGGAGGATGGTATCTGGCAGGTCACGGGCCTCAATAAGGGCTACTACACCATGCTTGCCGAAGTGAACGGCTTGGCGTCCGGTGTCGACGATGTGCATCTCGATGAAGCAGATGGTGAGTGCTCTATCAAGCTCGCTGTTCCGAATGTGTTCTCGGTGCGAGTTGTCAATCAAGAAGACCAACCCATCAAGAATGCTGCGATCTTCGCCGAGGCACGTGGTCGGCGAATGGTGGGGATGCCAATCAACTGTGGTCGTACCGATGAAGATGGCCGATTGACCGTCAACAAATTGCAGGCGACGACATTGCGTGTTAGCGCTGATCATCCGCGGTGGGGTGTTGTGCACGGCGAAACGAAGCCCGACGAAGAGCTTGTGTTGCGCATGTTCGAGCCGGGTTCCCTGCGTGGAGTGCTGAGCGAAAACGGTAAACCGCCACTGCCAGGAAAGTTCACCGTTGCCGTCATGTGGCGACGCAACGGGGGCGTTCGCGGCCCACTTGAAAACACCCCGCAACTGATTACGGCGGGTCTCGACGGCACATTTACAGTTGGTTCGTTACAGCCTGGTCAATACATGGTCACGGCAATGAACTCGCTCGATACGTTGCGTTCGCCCGGTGGCATCTTCAACATTGCGCAGGCGATGTTTGTTGATTCGAACTTCCGCAGCGAACGCACCGACGTGGTTTCCGGACAAGTCGCCGATGTTCGCCTCGAAGTTGGCAAGAAGCCGGTCGAGGGTCCGACTGCGCAATTGACTGGTTCGGTCATGATCAATGGTCGCATTGCCAACGGCTACACAGTTGTGGCGCGTACAGACGGCAGGACGATTGATGGAGCCGGGCAAGGCGGTGGGCCAATGAACATCAAGGGCGGTCGCTTTGCAGCCGTTGTTGATGAGCGCGGACGCTTTGACCTTGGTATCGTTCAAGCTGGCAACGTCAACGTCACGGTCAGCGGTAGCGAAGGCGGCATGTTTATGGGCCGCGGTGACAGCATTTGGTCGAATCGCATTGAGCTCAAAGAGAGCGAGCAAAGAGAACTGACGATCGACATTACGACGTCAATGATCGCGGGCACGGTCTACCTGCCGGATGGCCGTCCGGGTGCTGGCATCTTCGTCCGGGCGCGCGGCAAGTTGATGGTGGACGGGAAGGAGCGTGGCAGTTCGCGCCAAAACATGGTGACCGAGTCGGATGGCTCCTTCAAGTTTAAGGAGGTGCCTACCGGCACGTGGAATCTTGAGCTACAGAAGCGAGATCGCGATGAGCGCTATCGCGCCAAAATTGAAAATCTCGAAGTCGGTCCTGGTGCGGTGACGGACTCACTGCGCATTGACATGGCTGCAGTGATGGTTGTGAAGGGGAATGTCAAGGTGGCGGCTCTTCCTGAAAAGCCACGATGGGGTTACTTGATGTTCCATCGCTTGAAGCCCGGCGATCCGCCAACAGCAAATGGTGAAACGCAATCTGGCGAGAGTTACAGCGAGAATGGCGACTTTGTTGCCGATGAATTGTCAGCTGGTCGATGGCGCGTTGTGTTGCACACACGAGGCAAGAATCCGAATCGCGGCAAATATGAGTGTGGCGTGATTGATGTGCCGCCGGCGGGACTGGCTGACGTCAGTCTGGTGCCGCAGATTCGCTAGGACCGCGGCTACTGGTTGAGTCTGGCCGCGTGTCGCTGTGTCAGTGAGAAGCGCAGGCCAGCGATGACGTTGGTTGTCGACTCGGTTTCTAGACCCACCAACATTCCGCGACCTAGTGGAATGGAAAGGTGTGAGTGTCCGGTTAGTAGTGAGCCGAGTAGGTAGCCCAGGTGTGGTTCATGGCCGACCAAGGCGAGACTCTTGGTCTGCGAGAGCATTTCACCCTCGAGCACTGCTAGCGTGTCCTCGATATTGCTGTGAGGCATGGCCGTGCTCTCGTCACGAAGTTCATCGTGATACCCGACTGCTTTGGCAAAGATGGTCGCCGTCTCGCGGGCGCGCAGATAGGGGCTCGTAAGCACCAATTCAGGCGTGGAGACCATTTTCTGCCAAGATGTGGCGGCGGCAGTGAGCCGAACCCGTCCTTCGCTCGTTAGGCTTCGTATCGCATCGTCAGTCCCAGGGTTTGGTTCTTCGGCAATCCCGTGGCGAAGCAGGTAGATCCACATGGCAGTAGCGTTCGGTATCGTATAGCGCGTGGCAACCCCCCAGAAAGCCAAGGTGTCTGCAACGCGAAGACGGCGATCTCAGTCGTCCGATGGTCGTCCGTTCATGATCACAATGTTGGTCGCGGCGGTTGGTGTAGCGTCATGGATGGCCTACGGCTATTACTGCGACAGCCATGTGACGCTGACGTTTGCCAATGGTGAGCAATCGGTGCCAGCTCTTGAGTTGACGTTCTATCCCGAACAGCTTGCGTTCACATCGCCATCTCCGCCCACTGCGATCGGTGAGCATCGTATCGCGGACCAAGCAAGCGTCGTCGTCGGTGACGAATTTGTGCCTGGTCACGGTGTTGTGCGTTATCGAGGTGAAGGGGTCGGGACTGGATTTGCGTATGTGAAGTTGGGCCAGAGGGCGGCGACGATTCAACTGCGCGAACCGCAGAGTCTGCGCGGACGCATTGGCGAGCCGATTGGCTATTGGTTTATGGGATGGCGATGCGCTGGTATGCGTCCTGTAGCTGACGCGGAAGTCGTCGTCATGGGAGGCGGCGAGCATGGTGTAGATCTCGCAGTCACGCGTACTGATGTCGATGGTCGGTTTACCGTCACGGGATTTGATGGAGACCTCGATGCCCTTGGTTTGCGCGTGCGTGCGCCTGGATTCACGATCATTCACGAGGACATTGAGAGCGTGGAACAGCATGCAGCGGAACGGACGGTCATTGCGTTAACGCCTGCCGAAGCGCGTCACGGCAAGTTAGACGTTGGCGATGATGTTGACGCGTCGGAGTTGCGTTTGCTCGCGCGCGGCTTACCCGGAGTAGACACTGTTGCTGAGGCTGATGGTTCGTTTACTCTGCATCACATCCCTAACGATCTCGAAGCTCGTATTGTTGTGCATGGCATGCGTGATGATTGGGCGCAAACACCGGCGCGAACGATGCGCGGTTCGGTTGCTACGGTTTCCGTAGTTGCAGGATCTACCATCGCTGGGCAGGTGCTTGACCGTCAGTCGCAGCCAGTGCCAGGAGCATTGGTCTGGGTTGGCGACGAGACCGCTGTACGTGCTGATTCGGCTGGCAAGTATCGCTTGATACAGGTTCTGCCAGGAGAGGTTGTTGTCAGTGCACAGATACAAACTGGTCGTGGGTCGCGTGCCCAAACGAAGTTGGGCATGCGATCAGTGAAGCTTGAGCCAAGTCATCATCACACCGATATTGACATCACTCTGAACCGCTAAATGCACTCGATGCGAACAACGATGTCCCTAGTGCTGCTTGGTGCAGCTGTTCTCTGTAGCTGGCAGGATCCAAAGCCGGTCACGGGTGTGCGGAATGTCCAGCAGGACGTCAAGAAGCAGAGCCCCAAGAAAGGCGTGGACAAACAGGGCCCAGCGAAGTCGACGAAGAAACTCGCCGACAAAGTGCGTGGCAAGCCTGAGTCCAGCCCCTTGGAGGGCGTGTATCGGCTGCGGAAACGCGTTACCGGCGGGATTCCAGATGCCCGGCCGAACAAGGGATACTTGGCCATCACCGGCCGCTACATGTTTTTGAGCTTGGCATCAAAAGGGCCAGACGAGACGTTGCCGTTGCTGCATTCCGGCGTGCGGGAGTGGGTCAAAGTCGGCCAAGATGTGCGTACCACGGCGAAGCTAGATTACTTCACTGATGGTGACGGCCTCATTCATCAGACGCCCGAGGGCAAGCAAGAAACGCGTCGCATCGAGATCGTGCGTGGTGGTGTGCGGGTGATGCAAGGCGATCATTCTTGGCTCGAGTTTGAACGCGTTGAGTAGCTGCGTTTGCGGTCTCTGCTCTGATTAGGACTGCGACTCTTGCTTTGGTTTGCGACGCAGTGAGCGTAGTTCGGGCGACTTCATCGCCATGTGTGTCAGCACATATACTAAAATGCCGGCGCTGATTGGGAGTAAGAGGTTTCCTGCGGCACGACCTAGTAATGACGCATCATCTGGCGCGATACGTGCGAAGGGCACGACTGCGCACATTGCTCCAGTTGCAACGAGTGAGCGCACCCATGCCTTGCCTAGGTCGCTGTTTTGAGTCGCCGCGTGGCGTCGGAACTTGCGTGATAAGAGAGCTGCGTTGCCAAGTGAAGTGAAGGAACTAGACAGTGTTAGTGCTGCAGTTCCGAGCCCAGTTGTCAGCAGCAGTGTGATGCCAATGATTGCGTTGAGCACGATCAGTTTTGCCGCAATGCGAGCTGGCGTTGACGTGTCGCCGACTGCATAGAAGGCGCGGGCATATAGCTGCGCTAGTCCGAGGAATGGCAGCCCGGCGACTAGGCATGCCGTCGTCAAGATCGTCGGAGCGATGTCGTCGCCACCAAACTTGCCGCCAACAAACAGTACGTTGACGACGTCGTCGGCCAGCAAGATCAGTCCAGCGGCAGCCGGTAGCGTTACTAGAATGGTTGCCGCTGCGGCCAGATCGAGCGTGCGTCGCATTTTGATGCGGCCTTCGCTATCGGCTTCCGTCGCGAGTTTGGGGAACACCGCGACGGCAACGGACATGGCTGTTAATGCATGCGGGAACAGAAGCAGTCGGTTGGCTAGGTATACGTAGGTGACCGCACCGGGTGCGATCAAGTAATAGGCCAGCAGTTGATCCAGGAGGCTGCTGATTTGGTTGAGCGACATGCCCAAGACCGTTGGCCCCATCGAGACGAATACTGCGAACGCGGGCGTGCCACGCTTGGGCAAGCCGAGTCGCGGCTTGCCGATTTCTTTGCGACGCACGAGTGGTAGCAGCACGATCAATAGCTGCACAAAGCCGCCGACCATCAAGCACCACGATGCGAACGTTGCGATCTCGGTGTCGACTTCAAACCCGAGTGGCTTTGCGGCGACGAGTGCTGATATCCATACGATGTTTAGTGCGACTGGGATCGCTGCCGGTAAGGCAAACACACCTAGCGTGTTCAGTGCGCCTGCACAGACTGCGGCCAAGCAGATCGGCAGTGCGTAGATGAACAGCACCGCGTTCATCGCCAATAGCAGTCGTATTGCTTCTGGTCCGCCTTGATCTGGGGCCGGCAGCCATTCCACCGGCACGATCAAGCTTGCCGCAGCAACCATCAAGCAGATCGGCGTGAGGATCGTGATAACGGTTCCGGATACGTCGGCCAGCAGTTGCTTGGCTGCTTCGGGGTCCGTCTTCTTCAGCTTCGCGTAGCGCGGCACAAGAGATGCTGACAAAGCCCCTTCGCCGAGCAGTCGCCGCATCAAATTAGGCAGTGTCCAGGCCAATAAGAACGTGCCTTGCACCCAACCGGCGCCAAGGGTTTGCGCCATCAGCCGGTCACGAATCAGCCCGAGCACACGTGAGCACAGTGTGATTGCGGAAATTGAGGTGGCGGCTCGGACTATGCGGGACATTGCGAAGGGTCTGCGACTTGCTGCAGAATGTTGTTAGCGTAACAGCACTGTTCCCCGAACAATGCCGTGCTGGCGAGGCGCCGCATAGTACAGGCCCGCTTTCTCGTGATATGCGTAGGATCTTTGTCGGTGATATTCAGGGCTGCCGGGTCCAACTCGAGCAGTTATTGGCCGCTGTCAACTTTGTTGCTGGTAGCGATTGCCTGATCCCCGTTGGCGATTTGGTCAATAAGGGGCCGGACTCTAACGGTGTGCTCGATCTCGCGATGGAGTTGCAAGCGGAGCCCGTGCTTGGCAATCACGACCTTCACTGGCTTGCCAAAGGCCGGGTTGCACAACGCCATGAAGAATGGTTGAGAGCGCAACCGATCGTGCGGGTATTCGATGATTTGATCGCGGTGCACGCTGGTCTACATCCGGATTGGGATGAATCGAGGCTCACTAATCTCACTGAAGAGGACGTGAACTTCGCAGTCACCGTGCGCTACTGCGATGCCCAAGGTCAGCTCCCGGCAAAAGACTGGCCGGATCCCGGTCCGCCGTTCCGGCCGTGGGATGAATTTTACAAGGGCGAGAAACGCGTTGTGTTTGGTCACTGGGCACGCCGGCGTTTAGTCAACCGGCCTAATTGCATCGGCCTCGACACTGGCTGTGTCTATGGCGGTGAACTCACGGCATGGATTGCGGAAGAAGATCGCTTCGTGCAAGTGCCAGGCTGGCAACGCCCCATCCCCAGTGGCTCTTAAGAGAGCAGTCGCGTTACTTCTTCGCGAACGATCGGTATCAGCAAATCCGCTAGCGATTGATTCGCATAGAACGCGAACGACATGTTTGTTGTGACGTCGAGTGGTGCGCTAAGCGGCTTTCCAAATGGGTCGCAAACGACACAGCCAGCTTGTTGCCCAACGAGCCACGAAGATAAGTCATATGGTCGGCATGCAAGTGCCGATTCGACGCCGATCTTTTTGTAGACCAGTGGGCGCACATCGAGCACGAATCGATCGCGCCCAAGAACAACTTCAGCTAGCTGTCCGCCGGTGCTGATGTACTGATCGCTGTAGACTTCAGCCTTCTCAGGGTTCCATCCGCCCATGGCGCGATTCACGATCGCTTCATCAAGTTCGGCGATTAGCGGTTTGCCGCCTGGAAAGTAGTTGGCGATCGAAGCAAAGCCATGACGAATGTCATTCGCGTTGCTCGGCATAACCCGCAACGGTGTCTTTGTATTGCGCACGAGGTCATGTCGTTCTGCTTCAGTGGGTTGCCCAGCAATTGCCCAAATCACATCACTGATATTTTGGCGCGTAGTAGGAAGTTCGGTCATCACCGCGACTTCAATGTCTTGTAGCGATGTGTCAGAGCCGTGATCGGGTGCGCAACCCATCAAGCACCAGCCACTGCGCTTGTCGAACATCAGTCCGCGCGTGCCATCAATAGGATCGACCAATAGTCGGAACGGCGGTCCACCACGTCCCGGAACACCGAATGTTAGGCCCTCCGTCGGGAGACCTTCGCCTACCAGCGTGAAATGCTGCTCCTCGCCCCACTTTTCGCAGTAGAGCAGCAACAATTTTTCGACCTCCACATCGATGCCGAAGATCGTGTCTCCCGCATCATCCCGAACCGCTTGAGCCAACATCGCGACCGCTTGAGTCTCCATTACTGCTCGCAGCGCTGAGCGAATCTCCACCTGCAAAGCTCGAAGACGCGGCACAAGAGTTCTATGGTCAAGCTTGGTCATGATTTGTGTAGCTGGCATGCTATACCGACCGACCCACCAGGGCCCTTAGCTCAATTGGTTAGAGCAGGTGTCTCATACACACTCGGTTGCAGGTTCGAGTCCTGCAGGGCCTACCACTCCCGTGCCGTTGCGGCGGAGGAATCGCCACAGCTATTCCGTTGGTCGTCTGATGCTGGGTGGGTGCGTTTAGGTGCCGAGCTGCCAGCGGAGACCGCCACTGGCGTTCACTCCGAGTGGGTTCAAGCCAGGTGCATAACTAAAGACCTGCGTGAACAAGTTGACGCCAGCGAGCGTCGGGGAACTCGGTAGCGGTACTTGGAACGTCAAGGTGCTTGCGCTCGCACCTATGGCATTCAGAACGACCTCAGATGATTGGAGCAACTGGCATCCCGTCATGCCGAGAGAGTCCAGCGAGAATGGCAGCGCGCCGGCAGAGCTAACGAGATCGCTGAAGCCGATCGCGACAATGCCGAGTGGCATCGGGCCGGCAGCGCCTGCGACCGCACCATCGATACTGCCGCCCAGTTGTGGCACAGAGGTTGCCGTCTGGGTTGTCCCCCCAATCATGCACCCGGTGCCATAGGGCGCAGTGCCGGCCGCGTTCACGGGGATCCAGCTGACGGTCAGATTTGACTGCACGGTGGCGTATCCCCCAAAGCCCGCGTTGCCACTGCACCCGAGGGTGATCTTGATGGTCGTGCCGGCGGGGCCGACCCGTATGGTGCTGGTTTGGTTGACGCTTGGGATCGGCGAGAAGAAACCTCCGAGCGTGGCTTGCACCGCACCAGACACGGTTGTGGTCGCATAACCACCTGTTGTCGAGTAGTTACCCGAGATATTGACTGCACAAGTGGTCTCGAATGCAGATGTCAACACGACTTCAACTTCGCCGCTACGTGAGAAGGAACCGGCCGGCGATGAGAAGTTACAGATCGTCGCAGTTCCTGACGCGGCAACCGTGATGCTAGAGGCCCCTTGAGTCCATGAGAGCCCGGGTAGAACAGCGGGCATTGGCAGCGGACCAATCGGTATCGAAGACTGGCTGCTAGTCTGAGAACAGCTGTTGAAACTGTTGCTGGTAAGCGCCTGCACTACCTGAGCACTTGAGCTAATACCCTGGGCGGCGAGAGGGATGGCCAATAGTGCCACTGCGACAAGGCACTGTAGTTGGAGAGGGGCTCGGCTAGAGGAGGTAGTAGTCATGATTGGCATATGGCAGACAACGTTGTTCGTACTAACGCTGTCGGAAATGCACTGCATCAACCTACGGCGAGCACATCAGTAACAATACAAACCGCATGCCAAGAGTGACGGTTCGCGTGCTTTAGGTTTGTCTTGGGTGTTAATCGCAACGCGTCAGATCTTCTCATGCACCGCAAATGCACGGGCTTAGGTTGTGCTGGTTGTGTTCATCAAATCTATAGATGAACGGCTTTCGACAGCATTTACTAACCGTGAAAGCGAGGCAGCCGCTGTCAGGATCCCGACAGGTCAGCACGATTATGGCCGTAATCCATCACCTGGTGGGGATCGCTGTGGACGATGCAGCGGGACGTTGGGCCTTACACGTCTAGTTCGATTTGTTAGCGCGGCGCGGCAGCCATGACACCACGTCCGGAGATTTCGCCATTCGATCCGATTGCTTGAGCGGAGTAGATTGACTGTTCCGGCTACTTCTTCTTGTTGGTTGTGCCTTTGTCAAACGGAACGCGTGCGATCACGGTGTCGCCCTTACCGTCTTTGCCTGTGATGCTTTGGATCGTCCAAAGGTCACGGAGGTTGTCACCGTCGATAACGCTGCCGCTGTAGTCGCCCCATGCGACACCGTTCGTGGCACCTTGACCTTCGCCGAGGCTAACTATGTCGCCGAGCTTTCCCGCCGGGTCAGCCTTTGACCGAAAAGCGAGGCGGGGGCTGATGAACATCTCCGGGCTCGTCTCTTGGAAGCCAAGGAGCAGATCTTCGGCAGCGTTGACCGCGAGGGTCGGCTGGATGTAGCTCGATGTTTTGTGCTTGAGCAAGCCAGTCTGCACGAGGGCTCCGTCCAGTTTAAGCTGGTGCCATTGTACGGCGGAACGTCCGTCGCAATTGATGGCCTGCGCGAACCAGATGTGTCCGTTCTGAAGCACCAGGTTCTTTGGATTGCGATCGCCCGAGGCGGTGCGCTGTTCGGTGCCCTTCTGCGGAGACTGTGGTGGGTAGCGGTTGTATTTGAGTCCGTGCACCGTTGACGCAATGAGTGTTGCTTTTGGCACGCCGTTCTCGCCTGCCTCGACGCGCGTGATCTTGATGCTCTTGCGGCCGACGCTGACGAAGTGTAGCGCGTCTATCGCATCCTGCGTGACAACGGGATGGCCAAGAGAGCCAGCGAAGTGATAGACCGTCGCGCTCTTTCCATCCTTGGCGTCCGCCATCGATATGACGAAGGAGCGGTCCGCGCCGCCCGGGAAGGAGTAGCCGATCCAAGCTCTGCTAAATCCAATGCCGCCGCCATCCACACCGCCCGGCGCGGGTACGGGGTAGGTGTTCCACGCACCAGTGGGATCGTCAGTCTCGGAGACCGAAATGTTGACGGGCTTGAGTTTGGCCTTGTCCCAAGGGTTCCAGAGATCGAATCCAAACACACGATTGTGGGGATCGAAGAACATCTTCGGATCGATGCCACCGTTGAAGCCCGATTGGCGGACGCCCTTTACGTAGTCGCCGGCCTTGGTGTAGATGACGATCCCACTGTTCGTTCCATGCAGCACATGGCCACCGCCGACGGCGATCTGGGGATCGACTTGTCGGTTGCCATCCATCGAGCCGTCGAATGCGAACAAGCCAGAAACTTCCCGGGCACCGCCACCTTGGCGTCGCTCGCGAGACGAGCCGCCGCGGTCGAAGTCCTTATTATGGATCGGTTGCACGACCTCCGTTCGGGATGGTGATTGTTGGGCTTGTGCGGGAGCGTCAATTTGCGCCAGTAGCGCGGTCGCAACGAGGGGGAGTAACTTCATGGTGGTGGAGAGCAAGCTAGGGGATCTGCCGGAGGATTCTAGGATCGTTGTCGCCAGGGTCGCCATCGTTCGACCTACCGTTCCCTTGGTAAGTTCAGCATCATCTCTTTGCGTTCGTCCGTTGCATTACGGCATCTCGATACGACCCTAGAGCAACTGTCGGACGTTGTTGAGCATCGGTTAGCAACCGGTATCCGTGACGCGTTGCCGGCGCTCGGGACTAAGGTGGCGTTCGCGTGCAGAGGTGCGGGACAGCCGGGTGTAGTTCATAGGATACGCGTTGGCCCATGCTATGGTCTGTCTCTCTCTCGAGCCCAAGGAGCCTGTTTCATGATCCGGTGTCACTCTACGTCCGTCTTCGCCCTCGCCTTGTTCGTTGCTGCGCCAACTGCCCTGTTCGCCCAGGACGATAGCGGGCTAATTGATCCGGACGGCGCTCCAGCCGAGATGAGCAAGCCAGTTCAGGTCTTCTTGATCATGGGCCAGTCCAACACGCTGGAGATGGGCAAGGTCAAGGGAGCCGAGGGATCGCTTGAGCATGCGGTCAAGGAGGAGGGCCTTTACCCCTTTATGGTTGATGACAAAGGTGCGTGGACGACGCGTCAAGACGTGCGCAACGTGCACGTGATGGGCAGCGGCGGGCCCGGCAAGACGCGCAAGATGCGCAACGACTGGCTCACGGTCTCGGGCCGCAAGGTCGGTATCGAGCAGGGCATCGGCCACCAACTCGGCGCCGCGCTTGATGCGCCGGTACTGATCCTTAAGAGTTCGATTGGCAACCGCAGCCTCGGTTGGGACATCCTGCCGCCCGGCTCCGGGTCGTACGAGTTCACCGACCCCAAGGATGGCAAGACCTACGTCTACGCCGGCTACGGCCAGAGCCCGGACCGTTGGGAGAAAGGCACCGAGCCGAAGCCGATCGGCTGGTCGGCGGGCCTCCAATACAAGGGTGATGTCGCGCGCGCCAAGGCCGTGTTGAAGGACCTCAGCAAACACTACCCCGGCGCAACCAAGTTCGAGGTTAAGGGCTTCCTCTGGTGGCAGGGCGACAAGGACCGCTACAACGCGGGGCATGCCGAGAAATACGGCGAGAACCTGGTGCGCCTCGTTGCCGCGCTTCGGAAGGAGTTCGACGCTCCCAACGCGAAGTTCGTGTGCGCGACCCTGGGGCAAACCGAGAAGGGCGCCGCCAAGGGTAACGAGAAGGCGATTTTGGACGGGATGATGGCGCTCAGTGACGCGAAGCAAAATCCGGCCCTGAAGGGCTCGGTCGCCACCGTCTACACGCACCCGCTGAGCATGGGCTCGGGTTCCAACGCCCACTACGGCGGCAACGCCAAGACTTACATGAACGTCGGGCTCGCGATGGGTGCGGCGATGGTCGAGCTGTTGCAGGCTAAGGTGCGCTGACTCACTGCGGCCTGTGTAACACCAACCG
>Ga0315331_10002947_pt1 | contig 12801 bp, 13 predicted proteins | sample M160m34915metaG_FD_203456 | JGI IMG/M metagenome (GOLD analysis project Ga0315331, IMG submission 203456) | Ammonia-oxidizing marine archaeal communities from Monterey Bay, California, United States - M1 60m 34915 | ecosystem: Environmental > Aquatic > Marine > Intertidal zone | place: USA...
CAATTTTTATTTTTGGTACAAAGTGTATATCATATTCGGCGCCCCGGTAGATTTCCTTGTGTCCTCCCTGTCTGCCATATCCTTGAACCTCCGAAGCTGTCATGCCGTGGATCCCGATGGAATTAAGCGCTTCTCGTATCTCATCTAATCGGTGCGGTTGTACAACCGCAGCTATCATTTTCATAAAAACTCTCCTGAAATTTGATTTGTTTTCAAGTTGTATTCGAGGTTAGTCTAATACCGTTGTTATGTTAAGTCATAGCCCCTTTCTCCGTGCGCACTTATATCTAATCCATCAATCTCTTCCTCCTCCGAGACACGGAGACCCACCGTGGCAGAAATTATCTTTGCTATTATCCAGGTAAACACCCCTGATAGGATAGCAACCGATATTATACCAACTATCTGAACATAAAACTGACCACCAGTCGAAGTGCCTTCAGGTAACCCGACACCCCCAAACTCTGTGGCCGCAAATACCGCCACAAGTAATGTTCCTATGATTCCGCCGACCCCATGAACAGCGAAAACGTCCAAGGAATCATCGATTTTGCATGTCGTTCTAATCCAGGTGGTAAACCATTGACATATTATTCCGGCTGCTACTCCAATCACAACAGCACCAATCGGGCCAACAAAACCAGAGGCAGGTGTGATAGAAGCAAGGCCCGCGATGGTTCCTGTCACGATACCAACAACGCTGGGTTTTCCAAATTTAATCCATTCAATTAAAGCCCAAACTAAAGATGCAACTGCTGCAGAGATATGAGTGACAACCATGGCCATGCCAGCGCCACCATCGGCTGCTAATGCACTACCGGCATTAAAGCCAAACCAGCCCACCCATAACATACAGGCGCCAGCAACGGTCATTCCTGGATTGTGAGGAGGGCGTATATCTCTTGGAAACCCGCGTCTAGGACCTAAAACAACAGCGAGTACAAGGGCGGAGACTCCGGCTGTGACGTGAACGACTATTCCACCGGCAAAATCCATTACACCCATGTCGGCCAACCAACCACCGCCCCAAACCCAATGGCATGCGGGGGCGTAAACAAAAATCAGCCAAAATAGGGAGAATAATAAAACTGCTGAGAATTTAATACGTTCAGGAAAAGCACCAACAATTAATGCTGGTGTTATAATTGCGAATGTCATTTGAAATATGAAAAAAACAGTTTCTGGAATGGTTCCAGATAAAGTTTCGGTGGTAACATCGTTTAAAAAAACCTTTTCTAGGCCGCCGATATATTGATTTAAGGCTCCACCATCCCCAAAAGCTAGGCTGTAGACGATGACTAACCAAGCAACCGATGCAAGGCAAGCAACTGCGAAGCAATGCATTAGCACCGATAATACATTTCGGGCCCTAACAAGTCCTCCATAGAAAAGTGCCAGACCGGGAAGGGTCATAAACAAAACTAAAGCGGTAGCCGTTATAATCCAGGCTGTATCACCACTGCTTAATTTATCTGCAGCATATGCCGATTTGTTTATGAAAAAAGCAAATATCAACGCTATAGTTGGTATAAGACGTTTACCAAAGCCTGCTAAAACCATTGATGTATTCCCTCGTCTAGATTTCTCGTGTGTAAAAGAAGTTTGTGCTAGAATATACGTCGTTGATCATTTTGCAAGCATAGTGTTTTTTATGCCTAAAAATTAGGCAATTATTGATTTTAATAAGGTTGGAGCATTGTGGATTATAAATTGGTTATATTCGATTGTGATGGCGTTCTTGTTGACAGTGAGGCTATTGGTAATCGTTTCATTTCAGAAGCGTTAACTTTGGCCGGGATACCCATATCTGCGGAGGGTGCTTTATCTCAATTTCTAGGTGGGAAGTTGACGCAAATAAAAGAAGATGCGGAAAAACAACTTGGTTTTTCTCTTCCTAGCAATTGGGTCGATGAAATTTATAAAAAACAATTTTCAGAATTCAGAAAAAACCTAAAGTCTATAGACGGTATTGAGGACGTCTTAGACGTGCTTGAGCGGATTAATATTCCCATATGCGTAGGATCTAATGGACCATTGAATAAGATGGAAGTTTCATTAGGGGTTACTAAATTGAGGGATCGTTTTTTGGGACGAATTTTTTCAGCGGATCAAGTAAAGAAGCCGAAGCCTGCGCCGGATCTTTATTTGTATTGCGCCGATCGAATGGGCGTTCCGCCTCAGTATTGTTTAGTCATCGAAGACAGCCCAAGAGGGGCTTCGGCTGGAGTTGCAGCGGGTATGAGCGTTTTTGGTTATAGTGGTGGTGAAGACAACTCCGCATTGAAGGAGGTGGGGTGCACTAAAGTATTTGATACTATGCAGGAAATTGCGACCTTTCTGGACAATTGATAATATTATGTGATGTGTGAATATATCAATCGATATAGCACTAAGGAATAATAACTCCTTTGCCAGTGGTTTGTGTGTCAAATTTTTCGTACGCTTCTCGTGCTTGGTCTAACGACCACGTATCGGTAAAGAGTGCTTCAACATCTATATTATTATCTGCTACAAACTCTGCACAATCTGATTGGCCTTGGGTTGAAAAAGTCCACGAGCCAACCAAGGTGACTTGCCTTCTCAAAAGGTCTGGACTGACGTCCAAAGCTACGCTACCGCGTTCGCCAACAAAACATGCTATGCCCCATGAACGAACGGCTTGAACAGCTGCTTGCCTTGCCGAGGGAGCCGACGAAGCTTCTAACGTCTTATGCGCCCCTTCGCCATGCGTAAGCTCTCTAATTGCCGAGACAGAATCATCTGAACTTGCATTTATAATCTCCGCTGCCCCAAACATCGTAGCCATTTCTAGGCGTTCCGGGGAAATATCGAGAGCAATAACTCTTGCTCCCATGGCGGTCGCCAGTTGCGTGGCTGACAACCCCACAGGGCCCTGTCCAAAAATAGCAATTGTCTCACCACCTTGAAGTTGGAGGCGTCTCAATGCTCCATAGGCTGTTCCTGTGCCGCAAGAAATAGCAGCTCCGGTCGTAAACGATAACTCTTCAGGTAAAGGAACTAATGTGGATACAGGTACTCGCATATATCTGGCGTGAGCCCCATGACCACTGGATCCAAATACGGTCGTTCCATCTAAACACATCTGTTGCCATCCGCCTTTACAGTGCTTGCATGATCCGCAGCCTTCATAGTGGTGGTCCATAACCCGCTGTCCTATTTTTGCTTCTTGGTCTGATACAGCGGAACCGAGTTCAGCGACTACCCCGCAGGGTTCATGGCCCGCTATCATAGGCTCATCAGCTAATTTAAAACCGGAAGAGGTGTCGCCCGGATTGAACGGCGCTCGATAACGGTGAAGGTCACTCCCACACATCCCAGAGGCTTTGATCTCAAGAATTACATCTCGGGGGCCAGGAATTGGGTCTGCGAAATCTCGTATCTCGAGGTTTCTATCTCCAGTGAATACTACGCCTCGCATTTTAATATCCTAACAAAAAGAGTTAACATAATTGAACAATTTTAAATGTTAATCTCTATTGTATTTTCATCAAGATAGTTTTTTGTTAGGCGCGCTGAAAAGCTTCCACCATCTCAGACATGCTGAAGAATAAAAAATTTGGCTTAACTAGCTGTGGTACTTTCGCAGTAGCTCCCCACTTTCCGCCTTCAGAAAGCCTTTGACGGTCTATCCACGCTATATCCAAACCTTGATTTTTTGCTTCAACGAGATCGTGATGCATTGATTGAGCAACATGCAAAATATCATTAATTTTGATACCGAACGTTTGTCTGAGACTATCTATCATATAATTGAAATTATTTGGGTTTGGTTTGTAGCTTCCAATATCTTCAGCCGTATATACGGCATCAAAATCAACCCCTAACTTTGTATTTGAGAACGAAAAACTATTACGGTCAACGTTGGATAATATTATAAGTTTTACATGCTGTTTTAGAGTATTTAACGATGCTGTGCTGTCACCAAATTCAGGCCAATGTTTCACAGAGCTGCCAAACTTGCCGTCAAGAGTGTCGTTGGTCGTCAGTGTAAATGTGTTAGCAACTGATTGATGCACCTTACTCAATAACTCGGTATAAATCATTTTTGGAGTTACGGACTCCTGATATGTTTCGGCAGTAGCAAACGCGCGTAAGAACTTTTCGCGTGTAATATCACTTCGATTATTTTCCGCTATCAAAGGTTGACCAGCATTCCAAATTCCGGTTTCCCAATCAATAAGCGTTCCATAACAGTCAAAAGTAAAAGCCCGATAGTCCGAGAGTTTTTTCATATTACCCGCCTGATTAGTGTCGATAGAGGGGCTACTTATTAAAGTTATTTGAACAGATAGTCGATAGAATACTTGTAAAAATGGAAATAAAAAATCAATTGTATTAAAGTTAACGGAGGATAAAGAAGGAGGGAAAAGTGCCAGATAATATCGCTGTTAAATCGATCGCGGATCTACCCGCGCAGGTGTCGGTTAGTCCAAGGAGCGCGGCCGAGTCGAGAGCCCGATATTTCAATACGGGAAATGCCTTCAATGTGCAGTTGCCCCCAGTGCCAAATATGGTCTTTATGGACGAGCCGCGAAAAGCTCTATCTGATGCATCCCCTACGGGTTTAATCCCATGTGATGTTTCGCACCTGATGCAGTGTCCATTTCCCGCGACTTCCCCGTTAGTCTTAGCTTATTATGGTAGAATACTTGGTGACGAAGAATTAAGAACAGACTTTGTGGCCAGTGGAGCAGTGTATTACGTCATCAAAGGGAAGGGGGTAACAGAATCAGGTGATGAACGTATTGAATGGGATGTGGGTGACGTATTTGTAACGCCTGGTGACGCATGTCAAATTCATAAAGCAATTGATGAGCCGGCGGTCCTTTGGATTGTCACCAATGAGCCTCAGTTAGCGTTTGAACACTTACAAGTGCCTAGGGCAGGTAGTGCTCCAACCGATGTCGTTCATTATCCCTCTGACGAAATTGATAGACAAATCGATCTTATCTATAAAGTAGGCCGAGGTGATGATATAGCAGGTTCGGCTCTGATATTTTCATCCAGCAAACAAGAGGGAAGTCGGAATGTCTTGCCAACGTTAACCGTAGCTATGAATTCTTTACCAGCTGGTGTTGCACAGAGACCACACCGACATAATTCGGTTGCGATATCATTGATTATTCAGGGTGAAAATTGTTTTTCGATGATCGATGGGGAGCGCAAGGATTGGGCGCCATGGGCCACCACAATTACACCACCGGTATCGGTTCACTCGCATCACAATCACGGTGAAGAACAGGCAAAATTTTTAATTGTGCAAGACGGAGGCATTTATTACCACGCTAGGGCAATGGGGTTTGAATTTATTGATGATTAGTTCATATCCTGGGAGGGAAATATATGGTAACCAGCAACGATAAACAGGGGCTTAAAATACGGCGGCTTCATCCTCTAATAGGAGCGGAAGTGACTAATGTTGATTTTAATAAACCACTGCATAAGTCTTGTGTTGAGGAAATTCATCAAGCTTGGATGGATTATCAAATATTAGTCTTTCCCGGTCAGAAAATTTCTGACGAACAGCACGTTTCCGTTACTCGTAATTTTGGTGAACCTGAAATATTTCATCAGAATATAATCAAGTCAAAATTTAAAAAGGAAATCTTTCGCGTTTCAAATACGGATGAGGATGGAAAGCTTATGCCTCAGTCTCATCCCATTCAGCAACAATTATCCAGTGCAAAAAAATGGCACACGGACTCAAGTTATCGTCCAATTCCGGCTATGGGTTCTCTTCTTCATGGCCTCGAGATAAGCAGAACCGGTGGGTTAACATGTTTTACCAATATGTGTGAGGTTTATGATGCACTTCCAGAAAAATTGCGAAAACGGATAGAAGGAAAAAAATGCCGCCATGATTTTGAAAACCTAAGCCGGATAACCGGGGCTAGAAAACCAACTGAGGACGAACGAGCCGCGATGCCACCAATATGGCAGCCGATGGTTCGTGTGCATCCAAAAACAAAGCGGAAGTCGCTTTATATAAGCCCAATTTATAATGATAAAATTGAGGGTATGGAGGAAGCGGAATCTGTCGATTTAATCACAGAACTGGCCGTTTTTGCTGGCCAAGACAAATTTGTTTACAAGCATAAGTGGGAAACAGATGATATTTTAATGTGGGATAATCGATGTACTATGCACATTGTGACCCCTCATGATCCAAATGAACGGCGAGTGATGCACAGAACAACCATAGTTGGTGACGGGCCTGTTTTAGCTGCGTAGGAATGTTGGGCGCTAGCCGAAGTTTGATAGATAAGTATTCACAGTAATCCAGCTCTTTTTTGTATGATATGATTTTTTATTGATACATCGTCTCCATCAAATTCTTTTGCATCATTAGTGCACAACCAGGCAATAATCTTAGCTGGCTTTTCAGGTGGTGAATGATCAGTTGGCGACATTTTACTGATTGGATTTAGTCCAGATTCGCGAATTGATACCTGCATTTCCGTCTTAACTGTCCCAGGGCTCAAACCAATCGCTCGTATACCCTGCGTTGCATACTCATGATGTACTGTTTTTGTTAGCATCAGGGCGGCAGCCTTACTTGAACAATAGTGGCTCCAGCCTTCCCGAGGACTTGTTGCTGCACCGCTACTGACGTTTACTATTACTCCTTTTCCGGCCGAGAGCATCTCAGGAAGAACAGATCGGATACAGTAATAAACGCCTTTATAGTTTACATCAGCAACATTGCACCACCCGTCAGGATCTGACTCTGCTAATTTGGAAATGGGATCAATCAAACCGGCATTATTAACCAAGATATCAATTGTTCCAAAACGATCCAAAGCAAATCGAGTTATTTTCTTTACATCTTCAAAATTACTTACATCACATCTCATCGGGTGCACATTATCGGCGTGCCCTGATAGCCTAGACATAAAAGCTTCTAAATTAGTTAAAGCCCTGGATGCCGCAATTACGTTTACGCCTCTAGATATAAGCTCACGAACAGTCGCTTCACCGATTCCTTTGCTTGCACCCGTGATAATAGCCGTTTTACCTTTTAGCTCATCCAATTTTATCTTCCTTTTTGAGGCATGGTTTAGACATCTAACTGTAAGTATATGTTTCTACCATTGTATTTTTACCAACTTGTTCGCCGTTTACTTGGAACAGAGGTCGGTCTTTATAACTTACGAGATGTCCAGCTTGATTAATTTTATCGGGTACTGTTCTATCAAAAAGGCTAGTGCTGGGCATATATCGATAGACAAGGCCGGCTCTACGTTTACCTGACGTGTTGGCTGTTGATCCATGTATCAAGTAAACATCAAACAGAACTACCTGGCCGGGTTCTAGTTCAATATTTATAGCTTTATGATCTTCGAGATGATCTTGCTTAACAGTCTGATCAAGAGCTATTTTTTCTCGCATATCTGTCTCATGGGGATGCAGACCATTCAAATGTGATCCCGGGATAACTCGGAGACAGGAGTTCTCTATTTTAACTTCATCAATTGCAATCCAGGCGGACACATTTGCAAGGGGCCGTATCGGCCAATAGGCGCCATCTTGATGCCAGGGTATTTCCATGCCTGTCATAGCGGGTTTGCAGAATAATTGACTTCCCCATAGCAAAATATCCTGGCCAACAATCTGACCTAAGATAGTACAAAGACCATCTGCCATTGAAAGTTTAAGGAAATCTCTATGCCGATTACTCGTCATTGGCTTTGTCGCTCCTCGTGGGAGATGAGGACAGACAAACTGTTCTTGTTGATGGTCCGGGTTAACCTTAATTATCTCCTCAACTAACTCTCTCATGATTGCGACATCTTCTTCTGAAAATCGCCACTCTGGGATGATATAACCATCGGTTTTATATCTTGTTAATTCGGCTTGGCTCAAACCTGAATAATCGGCAGGAGTATCTTTATAACAAGCCATATTTTTTCTCCTCGTTTTTTACTTAATTTCCGACCATTCCATTGGTTTACAAAGTTTATTCTCTTGGCTGGCTACTAGGCCTTCGGTTCTCTCTTGGTAATCGGCCCATGCCGGATCAGCATCCCGGTTTGCCCTTTTTTTCTCTAAATCGGCAAGGTTTTCAAATCCCCATAAGTGCACAACCTGGTGCAGAGGTCCGTGCTCTACTAGAAAATAACCAAGAGGATTTCCAAAATACTTTCGTTGGATTGGGAGCGCAAATTCTTCAAATAGGGAAAGATATGTTTTCATTTTTCGGGGTATAATATTGTATGTTCGGATATCAACTATCATTAGAATTTCCCATGTTAATCTGTAGAATGGATTTAACGTAATCAAAAGGTTCTTTTTGCACCATGTGTAAAATCAAAATCAATGTTTTGGAGTCATTAGAATGACATATTTAAATCCATCTGAGGCTGTAGCTCAACAAGAGAACTTAACTTGCCAGATATTTGATGAATTACGTAATAAAACGTTCGACGGGATAGGTGTAACAAGGGCGTCATATGGTGATGGGGAGCAGGTTGCGAGGGATATTATGGCCAAAGTGGCGAACGGAATCGGTTTGGTTGTAGAGGACGATGCTGCTGGAAATGTTTACATGACCTTGAAAGGGCAGAAAACTGATACAAAACCTGTTGTTATAGGATCCCATATTGACTCTGTTGCGCAAGGAGGCAACTTTGATGGGGCGGCAGGAGTTGTTTCAGGATTAATAGCCTGTGCTAGTCTAATTGAAGCGGGCATTACGCCCTCGTGTGATATCAAAGTCATGGGAATAAGAGCCGAAGAAAGTGCATGGTTCGGTGTCTCTTACATTGGAAGTAGGTCGGCTTTAGGGACACTCCCTCCTGAGGCGTTGAAGAATGCTAAAAGAGCGGATACTGGAAGATCACTATATGATCATATGCGCTCAGCTGGATGTAATCCCGATGATTTAAAAGACGGTAATGTTTTTCTTCCACCGGACTCATTAAAAGCGTATCTCGAGGTGCACATAGAGCAGGGGCCAGTTCTAGAGGAGGCTAAAGTACCAGTTGCAATTGTAACCGGTATTCGAGGTAACCGTCGGTTGCCAAAGGCACGGTGTATTGGGGAATATTCCCACTGTGGAGGCGTTCCTAGAAGTCATAGACGAGATTCTGTTATCGCGACTGCAGAACTTGTGAATTATCTCGATAGGGTTTGGGAGGAATGTGAAAAAGAGGATAAAGACTTTGCATTTACGGTAGGCAAATTTTTTACAGATCCTGATTGGCACGCTATGACAAAAATATCGGGAGATGTAGAATTTAGTCTCGATATGCGTAGCCTCGATGGGAATTTCATTGAGTCTATGGTTGGTAGAGTTAAAGAGGAAGCAGAGAGAATAGCGCGGCGCAGAGGTGTAACCTTTGACCTTGGAGAATTCACAAGAGCAGACCCGGGAGTGATGGACCCTCTAATCAAAGAAACAATGTTAAAGGGAGCGGAGACTTTACAGATTCCTCACATGCAGTTAGCAAGCGGCGCGAGTCACGATGCTGCTGCTTTTGCTGCTGCGGGGGTGCCTACACAAATGTTATTTATCAGAAATGCAAATGGCAGTCATAACCCAGACGAGGCAATGAGAATAAGTGATTTCATGGAAGCCACTAAACTTTTGACGTGGTGGTTGAGTAATAAATTATGACACCAAGGCGTTTTGCAACCATCATATCGGGCACATTGAAAGCTTGGGGTGTGGAGGACCAGTGTGTTTTGAAGACGGAGGGCTTTTCGTGTTCAATTACTCTAAATTCCAATGTATTAGTGAAAATCGCTTATGAAGAACAGTCCTTTGGAAGTATATGGAGATTACGTGAGAAGAACCAAAAGGAAAGCGTTCATCCTTCCGTTGGTACTGCGTTAAAAGCTCTAGCATTAATCTTGTGTCCAAACCGAAAGGTTGGTCGGGTAGTGTTTGCGAATTAAAAATGAAACAAAGCGAATTTATACCGTTAACATTGATAACAGGGTTTCTTGGAAGCGGGAAAACAACAATTATAAAGAACTTGCTGCAACGTGAAGAATTATCCAAGACTGCTGTCATTATCAACGAATTTGGCGAAATAGGGCTGGATCACCACTTTATTGAAACGAGCGATGAAGATTTAGTGGAGTTGAGCACTGGTTGTTTGTGTTGTGTGATGCGTGGTGATTTGCAGGAGGCTATAGCTCGATTATTAAAAAAACGTGAGGCAGGTTGGTTGTTTGATAGAATTATTTTGGAGACTACTGGGATGGCGGACCCCGCGCCGATTATTCAATCCTTAGTTTTAGATAAAATATCTGCACCAAAAGTGATATTAGACAGAGTTTTAGTGACCGTAGATTCTGTCACTGGACTAAAATCGATTTCTGAATTTGAAGAGTGTTCACGGCAAGTTGCATTCGGGGACATTTTGCTTCTCACAAAAACAGACTTAGTGGAGAACGTTGAGGGTTCTCTCGAAAAAGAATTAATGCATATAAACAACAACGCTGAAATTTTTAAAAGTGACTTCGGAATAATAGATCTTGAACTTGTTTTGGGTGAATATAAAAGGCAAACGATTGCCTTTACAGAGAACGAAATCGATAAACATTCCCATTCCCATTCCCATTCCCATAGCGATATTATGTCGGTATCTTTATATTTTGAAACGCCGATACATGCAGTCACACTCACGTTATTTCTTGAGCTTTTAGCAGAGGTGCTAGGGTCGGATTTAATTAGACTTAAGGGGTTTGTTTATATCAAAGAAGCACCCGAAACACCTGCTGTAGTGCATGGTGTGCAACACATATTTCATCCTATCGCATGGCACCAGAGTTGGCCGTATGAGAAAAAAGAAACCCAGTTGGTTCTTATAGGACGGAGTATTTCACTGCCTTGGGTTAGAGCGATTTTAGAGACGATAGAGGAAGAAGTTGAGGAAATCACTCGACAAAATGAGAATTGATCGGCAAAAATAAATAGCAATAAAACTTAGCGGGGAGATTAGGGCATGTTCGACTTGATTTTACGGAATGGAACAGTCGTAACGCCTCATGGAACGAGCCGGCAAGATGTCGCCATTTCAGGAGAGACAATTAGCGCTGTAACAAGTCCTGATGCAATCGACAGCACACAGACAAAACGATCGATCGATGTTAATGGAAAAATAGTGATGCCTGGTGGAATAGATCCTCATGTTCATTGCAAGTGGATTATGCCAATGCCTGATGGAACATTTGGATTTACAGAAGGCCCTGAAATTGTAAGTAAAGCGGCTTTATTTGGTGGAACAACTACACTTATTGATTTTGCCGCTCGTTTAGAGGATATCCCATTTAGTGAAGTCATAGAAAAAAGGGATCAGGATTGGGTAGGGAACTGCTATTGTGACTACTCCTATCATCTAATGTTATTAGGAGATGTTGAACCTCCGGTTCTTTCGGAGCTCGAAAGCCTGATAGGCGATGGATATCCAACAATCAAAATTTTTACAACCAATATAACACCAAGTAGATCAGGTAGAATGGTGCACTTTGGAGATATATGGGAAGTATTTAAGGTTATAACTCGAGCAGGAGGCCTGGGGGTTATTCATGCTGAGGATAATGATTTGGTCATGCACATGTATGAAAAATTGATAAGAGAGGGGCGCGTCAGTTTTCATAATTTGGCCGAAGTGCATAGCGCTTTATCAGAGGATTTGTCGTTTCGACGCGTTATAAGGCTTGCTGAAGCAGAGAATACACCACTTTATATGATGCATGTTAGTGCTGGAACCGGCGTTAGAGCTATAAGAGAGGCAAGAGCCAAAGGGCAGGCAATATACGGGGAGACTTTGCATCAGTATATGCTTTTTACTTCTGAGGATTATAAGCGCCCTAATGGACAAATTTACCACACTTATCCGTCACTGAAATCTCCAGAGGATCAAGCAGAATTATGGGCTGGAACACTGGACGGCTCAATTAATGCTGTTGCCACGGACGAGTTGTGTTGCACACTACAATTGAAAACTGTCGGTAATAGAATTGACGATACTACAGGTGGAAATGCCGGTGTAGAACCTAGGTTGGGGGTCATGTATCAAGAAATGGTTACTGAAAGAGGTTACAGTCTCGAACAATTTGTGGATCTTTGTTCCAGCAATGCCGCAAAAATAATGGGGCTATACCCTCGGAAGGGCGCGATAGCGGCCGGAAGCGATGCTGACATAGCGGTTTTGGATCCAACGATTAAACGTAAAGTAAGATTGGAAGATTTGCACGAATCAGATTATAGCCCGTGGGAGGGTCACGAGATCACCGCATGGCCTGTTATGACTCTTTTACGAGGAAAAATCATGGTTGAAAATGGGAAATTTATGGGCGATCCGAAAGATGGAAAGTACCTTAAAAGAGCTATACCAAAATCAATAACAACAGGACCAGAACTTTAAATAAACTAGCGTTACAGTTTATTTAATTTTTCCTTCTTTGTACAATACGTGCTTTCGAACCACAGGATCGTACTTTTTAAGTTCTAACTTTTCTGTTTGGGTCCGCGGGTTCTTTTTAGTTACGTAGTAGTGCCCAGTATCTGCAGAGCTAACTAGTTTTATAAGTACTGTTGCTGGTTTGGCCATTTCTTATCACCGAAAAAGTAAAGAACTTTGTAATTTGAAGAGAAAATACACCCTTATAACCTTAAGTCAAGTCAACTATAATTTCTGATTTATTGCTTAAAAAACAATAATGCCTTGGTGATTGATAATCTCTATGTACAGGCCCATGTCCGCCAAAATATCTAGAGCAATTTTCAAATCATAGTCTTCAGTAGACGCTAATTTACCTTTTAACATT
>Ga0315331_10002949_pt1 | contig 12791 bp, 12 predicted proteins | sample M160m34915metaG_FD_203456 | JGI IMG/M metagenome (GOLD analysis project Ga0315331, IMG submission 203456) | Ammonia-oxidizing marine archaeal communities from Monterey Bay, California, United States - M1 60m 34915 | ecosystem: Environmental > Aquatic > Marine > Intertidal zone | place: USA...
GAGGATTTACCACGAATCATTCCCTACCGTCCTGAGCGTTACGGCTTGAGCGACCGAGATTTTGATGGTGCCGCTATCGTGGATGTGCGACTTGCCATGCGGCGGAATCCAACCGGGCGGTTTGCTTACACCCCGGAGGAAATTGGGCGATGGGAGGCAACTCAGGCTGAAGCACCACTTGCCGGTGGAGGTTGGGTACCGGCGGCTTCGTTCCCTCCTGATGTTGAAGGTCTCGAGAAGCTCAAAGGAAAACTGAATCAATTGCGTTTGTTGGCAGGGGATGCTGCTGTCTTTGTTTCGATGGCTCCTCACCGTCTGAACGAAGAACTACCGGCGGTTCTGAGTAGCCAGCCGGATGGTGTTATCCTGAGATTGAATGAGCTTGATCTGAGTCCATTGGAGCTTGCAGATTGCGTCAAGCAAACACGTGCGATGATGGATGAACAGCAGTGTGATCACTTGCCATTGTGGGTCGTGCCCGGTCAAGTATCGGCTGCCGATGCAGCCAAGTTGATCGCACTGGGAGCGAACGCGGTCGCCATCGATTCGTGGTGTCAGGAACTCGTCAACGAAATCAGAGATGCTCAGCAAAACGCTGGTTCAACTTCTGGGTACTCCTCCTTGGCAGCACCCAAAACGCAGGAGTGGGTTGATTGGGTCGAAGACGAGTTGGTTCGCCATATCGAACGGTTCGATGGCCTGATGCATGCCATGGTGTATCAACCACCTGAAGACAGACTGGCAACTCTCTCAGCAGAGTGGGCGTCCAGATTGTCGATCCCTACTTTGAGTGTTCCCTTCGATGCAGGTTCTTGATCTCGGATTGCTGTGAATCCGAACAAGGGATTTATCTGAATCCGAGCAGGGAATTCCTGTGAATCCGAGCAGGCCAAGGTTCCACCTACTTCATTTCAGCGTTGCCTTTTCGCATGGCTGACCGTTCGCTCACCGGGCCCGTTTGATCGCCACCTGATAACTGCCGCGGTTATCGTTCATCTTTCCGCATTCGTCATTGATGCGAAATAGTAGCCAGCTGTATTCGGGGACATTGACTATGGACTGGTCCTTCACACCCTGAACGTCGAGTGGTTCGATCCGTTTTGCTTGGGGATCATTGGCGTTGGGCAGCAAGCAGAATTGCAATTGTCCCAGTGGCCGGCCACGGTGGTACTGGAAGGTGATCCCCGCAGGTTGGCTAGTCCATGGCTTGGGTTGGTTCGCAAGAGTGATCTCGCCTTCGGCGGAGATACTGATTTTAGCACCGCGCGGAATGCGAACCCCGCAGGACTGCCAGCCTTGATCTGGGCGGACTTGAAGTTTGAGGTCACTACCGTTCCAGACAGGGTCCTTTGCCGACAGCTTTACCTGCTCCCTGTTCCAGTCAAAACCGTAGTTCAGGTCGTGGCAAGCCAGCCGCCAGCGGGCTGCCAAAATCGGCCATTGCTTTGCGAGGGTTGATTGCAGCTCGCGATTGAATGCAGGCCCCGTTTCGTTACCTCGTTGTGCTGCGGCCACAAAAGCCGAACGGTACTCCGGGTAACTAGTCAGGATCATGCAAGCAGCCCAGCTCCAACTATAGGTGGCGACATCACCGGTTAAATTCGGCTGATAACCCAGCACCGCGTTAATACTGGGGACCTCGCTGCTCTTGGTTGCCTGCCCCATGCGTTTGAATCTTCCCCAATACGGAGCTTCTTCTCGACTTTGAGGAATTTGGTTGATTTTGACGTTAGGGCCGGATCCGTGGTGGGTTGCCAGCAGTTCAGCAGATCCTTCTTGAAACCACGTCGGGCCAGCGCCGTTGAACAAGTGGTACGCCAGTGAATGGACACCTTCATGCAGCAGCAAGTGTCGTGTGTAATATTCGCTTTGCTGTGCCAGGACCCAAACTTGATTGCCCATCGCATAGCCGAAGGGAAAATTGGGAACGGTCGCCGGAATCAGGCCACGTTGGTTAAAATCAGCTCTGTTGCGGATTACACAGGCTTTCACTTTGAAGTCAGTGATTGCATTTGTGTCCATATTCCAGAACTGCATCCACTGGGGTACCGCGGCATCAAAAGATGCCACTAGACTCTCGGCCTCTTCTGCGGAAGCGATATCCGTGGTCAAGTGAATGTAGCGGCCGTCCCGCACCAAAAGCTCATCGGCCCTCAAGGGCGCGGCGAGTAAGGCGAAGAAACATCCCACACCGAAGATTAACTGTGATTGAAACATTCTCCTATTCTACATGGATTTTTCGTTTTGCTGTCAGGGTGAGACTGCTTGGCTGGGTCGGGGTTGCGTCGTGTCTGGTGCCGGCCAGCGGGTGTGTGTCACGTGCTGAGAGCGACGTCGTCGTTTATTCGGCACTGGATGAGGAATTTGCGTTTCCCATTCTCAACGCATTTGAACGATCCACGGATCATGAGACAGGTGTTATTCCCAAATTTGACGTTGAATCAACCAAGACGGTGGGTCTGGTTAATCGCATCATCGCCGAGCAGGACAAACCTGTTTGTGATCTGTTCTGGAACAATGAGATCATGCACACCGTGCGTCTCCAGAAACTGGGGATTTTGCAACCCTTGAACTGGGATCTGCCCTCCGGCTATCCAACGGAAATGGTTGCCCGCGACGGAACGTGGTGCGGGTTTGCCGCTCGCGCGCGGGTGTTGTTGATCAATACAAAGCTGGTCCCAGATCCAGCAGATTACCCCACCTCGGTTGCAGATCTGTCAGATCCCAAGTGGGAAAAGAAATGCGCGATGGCTCGGCCCTTGTTTGGGACCACGGCGACGCATTTTGCCGTTCTGCGAGAACTGCAAGGCCGCGAGGCTACGCTAAGCCAAATGCAGGACATTCAAAAAAATGCGGTGATTTTGTCGGGCAATAAGCAAGTTGCCCAAGCAGTTGCCTCGGGACGCGTCGCATGGGGATTGACGGATACAGACGACGCAATCATTGAAAAAGATAGTGGCGAGTCCGTCGCAATCGTCTTTCCTGATCAAGCACCGGATCAAGCGGGAGCCCTAAGAATTCCCAACACAATCGCTGTGCTTAAAAATGCTCCTCATGCAGTGGCTGCCGCGCAACTCGCTGATTATCTCATCAGTCCCGAAACGGAGGACCGACTGGCGATGGGCAACAGTAGCCAATTGCCGGTGCATCGGGGCAGCAAATTTCCACCGCGTGTGCTGCCCAGCGATCCTGTTCGTTGGATGCGAGTTGACTTTGAGGCAGCAGCCGAGGGTTGGGAGGAGTGGTCAAAGGAAGTTCAACAGCTGTTCCGCGACTAATTCAACTCATCCTTGCCTGCCGGGCGTGCATGCGTTCCGGGCGTTTGGTGCCGCGTTCGTAGGTTCGCACTGCAGTTGGGGCTGCCACTTCCGCCTGCCGGGTCAGGCTGATTCCACCGAGGTCGAGTGGACTGTTTCACCATTGAGTCGGTAGTGACGGCCACGTTGGCTTGCCAGCTTTTGCAGATGAGGGCGCCGGATCATTTGCATGCTGGTTTTGGGGGCGGATGATTCGGGAGCCGATTCCGCAGTATCGGCATGAGTCCCGAAGGCCCGAAGACGACGCATCAGAGCACCTGAAAGTGGGCGTGGTGTGCTCTCTGCGCGGGCGGCGACAACCGACTTGTCTTCGCTCATGCGCAGTAAACGTCTCATATCTTCTATCCGTACGGTAGCGTCCGTTTCCTGAATGAAAACGAGTTCGCCGGTTGATCGTTCCAGTCCGGTTTGACCGGCGGCTTCAAGCCCCCGAGGACGACTGTGGCGAACAATCCGTACTTGTGGATAACGGGCCTTCAACTCACTCAGGACTTCGGGCGTGGAGTCCTTGCTGCCATCGTCAACCACCATGACCTCGGTGGCTCCCCGTGTCAGATCTGACATTGCCTCGAGAACTTGAATCACCCGGGATTCAATGTGATGTTCACCATCTCGGACGGGCAGGACAACAGATATTCGAGGGGATGGCGAGGACATCTGTGGGTTCCGATGGAGGCTGCGTCTTCAGGAGCGACGCTGAGCATCTTTGGGCTGACGATACCCTTTGCTTCGACCATCGATCGCTGATTGCTTGACCCACCAAATGAAAGGTCGCGATTTGCCCGTCGTTCCGCCGCTAACGAATGCACCTATAATCGCGGGCGAGATATGCTGAGCCATGCGGATTTTGAAGCGGCCCTCGTGTTTCAGTCGTGCCCGTAGATGGGGGTGAACTGATAATGACGGCTAAGTCCGCTCTTCAAGTTGTCTCCACCCGAAAATTCATGCTTCCGATCATTTCCTCTGCAGCAGGTAAAGCACCGTGACCAACATTCCTGATTTTCAAAAAGGCTTGCCATTTGATGGGACCAGCGGGTTATTGCCCGCTATCGCTCAGGATAGCGTCACCGGACGCGTCCTGATGATGGCTTGGATGGATCAGCAGGCGTGGCAGGAGACACTGTCATCAGGTGCCGCCGTTTATTTCAGTCGAAGCCGGGGGAAATTGTGGCGAAAGGGTGAAACCAGTGGACATCGCCAGCGGGTGACTGAAATTCGACTTGATTGTGATGCCGACTCTATTCTGCTGCAGGTCGAACAGACCGGTGCTGCCTGCCATGAGGGTTACGCCAGTTGTTTTTTTCGAAGCATTGATGAGGGTGGTGCTGCCAATATTACAGAGGACCGGTTGGTCGACCCCGAAGAGGTTTACGGAACTAAAAAATGAAAACTGTTGCTGATGCACAACGCATCATTTCCTTGCTGCCAGGAGCTACCGAATGGGTTTGCCAGTTGGGACTTGCTGATCGTCTGGTTGCCATCTCGCACGAATGCGATTTTCCAGACGCAATCTGCGGATTGCCACGCGTCACTCGCTCGAAGATTGATTCCACGCAGTCCAGTCGTGAGATCGATGCTGCCGTGAAATCATTCAGCGATACAAAGACATCGCTGTATGAACTTGATCAGGACAGAGTGTGTTCTCTGAAACCTGATTTGATTTTGACCCAGACACTGTGCAATGTGTGTGCCGTCAATGAACGCGATGTGTTGCGGTGTATCGCGGATCTCGAGAAACCTTGTGAGATTCTGGATTTGCCGGCGACAAGTTTGACAGCCGTATTGGAGGATGCGTCAACGATTTGGAAAGCGACCGGTCGATGTGAGTCCGGAATCCGAGCAAGCAAGGCGCTAGATGAACGTGTCGACCGCGTTCGTCAGACGGTTGAAAAACGATATGCCGGAAATCAAGTGTCGCGACCTAAAGTTACCCTTTTGGAATGGTTGGATCCTCTTTACTGCTCAGGGCACTGGACACCCCAGTTGATTGATTGGGCCGGTGGAGTCGATCCGATCGGAAAGACAGGCCAACTATCCCGAGTACTTTCCTTGGAAAAACTTGCGAGTGTGAATCCTGATATCCTACTTGTGGCGTGTTGCGGGATGAGCGAACAACGCACCCGAAGTGAATGGGATACGGTTACCTCGGAAAAAATTGCAGCGGGCAATTTATGGCTCAATTTGGATGCTGTTTGTAACCAGCATGTTTATCACTTCGATGGATCAGCTCTTTTTAACCGACCAGGGCCCCGATTGATTGACGCATTAGAAGCGGTGACAAAAATCGTTGAGGATTGGCATGCAGCCCAAGCTTAAAATCAAGACAAACTCGTGAGCGAACCTGTGTTGGGTCGAATCACGTGGAATCAACCCATTTCTGCGGTACCTCCCCTTGCTCAGAGTGGCTCGGAATACCATCTTTTCGAATTGACCTCTTAACACCATCACCTGATCGAGCCGGTTTGTCCGTTCTTCGATCGCGAACCTGACTTCCGGAGAATCACATGAGCGCTGAGGCCAGACTGCAAGAATTGGGTATCGAGTTGCCAACCGCACCCAAGCCAATGGGGGTTTATAAGCCGCTCGTTGTGTCCGGAGGCATGGCTTACCTTTCTGGTCACGGACCATTGCTGCCCACCGGCAAATTGATCACCGGCCGTCTTGGGCTGGATATGGACGTGGAAGCGGGCTACGAAGCTGCACGCGTGACCGGCCTGGGAATGCTGTCGACGCTCCAAGGACACTTGGGAAGTCTCGACAAAGTAAAGCGTCTCGTGAAATTGTTGGGCCTGGTCCGCAGTACAGACTCCTTCGATCAGCAACCTGCCGTCATCAACGGTTGTAGTGAGTTGTTTCGGGATGTCTTCGGTGAAGACGCAGGGGTCGCTGCTCGTAGCGCTCTTGGGACCAACGCATTACCAGGCACGATTGCTGTCGAAATCGAAGCCATCTTTGAAGTCGATGCCTGAGGCTGACCGGCGCTGAATCATTGAAATGAAAGTTGAATTTCAGTTCGCCTTGCGCCACAGTCGAACATCGTTGGGCCCGCAGAACAGCATCAATAGTGCACCGGATGCTGCGTAGCGATCAAAGACGAACTCGTGAAAGTCGTCCTCGCCGGGCCATGGGTATGCGTAGACCAACGCAAAATCATCCAGATCCAATCCAATCGCTTGGTACCCATCAGCCACGTCATGGCTCAGGCTGGGAAGCATCGGATCGTCAGAAAGTTGGTCCGCACCGGGTGGCAAAAAGTTGCCCTCGACTAATTCCACGCTAACATTCCATGTCTCGATTGTTTTGCGACCCATTGCTAGCAAATCACGTTCCGCTTCGATTCCAAAGGAATTGAGGCCCAGTTCAGCAGCGATGGCACTGACGATGGAGAAGCCACTTCCCCATTCGAGAAAACGTTGCCCCAAACGGGGTTGGAACTGCAAGGTCCAGTTCAGGCATTGGTAGACTAAGTGATAGTCAGCGGCAACGAACTGCTCGATTTGCGGGCGATCCCAGCGGTCCTGAAATGCTTCAATTTCGCTTCGAGCGGAAGTGATTCGGGCAGCCAGTTCGCTAGGAATCGGCGTTGAGTCGACTGATGATGGAATTTGGATTCGAGTGAGCACGGCATGCGTTGGGGTGTCGGTTGACCAGACTTGTCAAAGGTATGTGAATCATCCTGAGTGATGGACAGTAAAACGATTTCACCACCGAGTGTCGAGGACGTCACAGTCGAAGATTGTGAGGCGGTGCTGATTTGTTTAAGCACGCGACGTTTCGTGGTCGCTCGTCCGGGTGAGCCTCGTGATTTGTGGCCGGTGGAGGGAGGCTGGGATAAACTGAGGGATCTGAAACCCGGTGATGAAGTGATTTACAAGGGAAACGTGACGACAGTGCGTGCGGTTGATGTCTATCGTTAGTCCTGCCTTGTCCTTGATGTCCGACGCAATCCACTTTGGTTTCAACGGCTTGAACGGGCGTGATCTGTTCGCGTGTCAGCCCTCGGTAGTGTCCAACGCAGGATTGATTGCCAAGTCCCATTGCAACCGGGTCAGGTCGTCACGATCAGCCCAGCGACTGTTCGAACCCCACAGCGCGTCCAGGCACACCGGGCATTTTGCGTTTTCCACGTCAGGGTAGTGATGAGCGGTGGTTAGGTCAGGTTCCAGCCAGATGGCATCGCATTCATCGCACACCACGAGTCCATGAGGTGATTCAGGTTTGAGGCTTGAATCCCGTTCGGCTTCGTCATCGCGTTGAATGCCGCAGATTCGTATGCCGCAAAGTCCACCACCACAAAGTGGGCAGAAATCTATTGAATGTTGAGGGCTCATATCGGGCAATGGATGCTTGTGTGGTGGTTGCCTTAGGATGAACAAGTGTCGGGCACGTTCAGCACTTGGAATTGAGTGGATTTGGGGCGTGATGGCGTTGTGTTGGTCACGATTTACATGGGATAGGCGGTGATAACGCGTTTGCCTTCGAGTACCAGTCGTACCCGTCTGGCCATTGGATTTCGACGACGACCGCCATCCTGTCCACCGACGAAGCCGATGCGTTTTCCGAGGTCGACGGTATAGATTGTACGATTGCGGTCCATGGTTTTGGTAGTCCTTTGCTCCTTCTGAGCACGCTGGAACGCATCATCGATCGTCTTCAGCGCGCCCTGCATGCCTCCATCAAATACACCATGTTTGCCGGGGCGTTTGGGTTGATCTTGGACGTGACGGCGTAGATGATCCAGACGGTGACCCTCGGCGCTACCGGGGCCGTAAATCAAACCTGCAGGTGACAGGTATTGGTCTTTTGAAATTTCCTGTAGCAAACCATGAACCAGCGTTCCGGTTTGGTCCACGCTTTGCCGGTTCTCACCGGCACGTTGGTTCCGCTGGCCTTTGTTGCTGGGTGGCCCGCGGGGTTGGTTACTGCTGGAAGAGTTTTCTGACGCGACCGTTGTTGATCGTGGGGAGGTACCTGTTGTCTGATGTGAGTCATCATCTATCGCGGTCGTGTTCTGTCCGGATTCTTTGGACGCTCTGCTGTTCGCCGAATTTTCAATCACCGCGTTTGTAGGGTTTTTGACAGTCGATTCCGTTTGAGCGGATTTTGCGGCCCACTGCTGCTTGGAACGGGTATCAAGTTGCTGTGATTTTTCTTCTTGTCCGTTGAGGCTTTGGCGATCCGAATTAGTTTGGGACATGCGGGAGACGTCCGGTTGGGGCTGAATTAGCTGTTGCAATTCGGGCGGTAACAGCGTGTAGCCTGCAAGTATTAGCAGCAGAATGCCAAGTCCGACGAGCTTTTGTTTTGATTTGTTCATCGATGCTGCTTTTGACAGTGGAACTGTTGTCAGATCAACCAGATGTGGATTCACACTGTTGCGGACCTGCTCTTTATATATCAGTGACTTGCAGAAAGGAAATATCGACACATGAAGAACCTGCTTTTAATCGGATGTGCTTTGCTTACTACCTGTGTGACTCTTGGCGAGGCGAAAGCTGCTGAGCCAGGTTGGTCACCCGTCATCGTGGCAACAGGCGAGTATCGTCAGCAATTAGAAAAAACACCTATCGTTAGTCGTCCTTACCGCCCGTTCCACTTTTACGGGAACACCGTAAGACGAATGCATTATCGCGGCACGCCACTTCCCACGCCACGTGATCTGCTAACCACCGGGCTGTTTCCTGTGATGGCAAGAAGTCGGTGAGCCTCTGCTGATCGACTCTAGTCGAACAATCATAATGCAATCGCAGCTATAAAACGCAAAAGCAGCCAATGCACAGAGAGCCAGCCTGTCGGCTGTAACGATCAATTGCAGTCACAGCGATGCGATGGCTCTGTTCAAATTAGCGATCTGCTAATGCTAATTGAAGCTGGGTGGACGATGCCCGGTTTGGGGTTCAAGCAAGTGACCATCTGATGGTCGCTTCCCGCCAAAGCCTGCAATCGCTCGTGCTGTTCCACGAGATTCAAGCCCGTCGCTCGCCTGGCGAGCAGTCCACGGTGTTCTGGTATCAAGTATCTGTTCCTCATCCAACCTTATCACCAGCCAATCGAATCGACTTTTGAGATTTTGATGCAGTCGGCGGGAACGGAGTCAATTCGAGCGTCCCAGAGATCGGAAAACGTCGCCGCAGGTTGCGTCCGAATGTTAGAATGGCGGTCGGGATCTGTTGCCGAACCTGTGCTGATTTGCAGGGCCTTAGCGGCGTGGGAAAAGCCATGCGACTCGACGCGTCTGAACACCGAGTCGCTGGAACAACGAGTCGCTGGAACAACGAGTCGCTGGTTTCTGTCGCTCGCTTCGGACTGGGGAGATTCTGACCTGTTCGCTGGTGAGTAAGCGGCATAGGGGCGACATTGATTGTGCTATGAGTTAAACCCGGTCTGGGATGATGTCGGCCGGTGTGAGATAATCTTGAACGCTGCGTGGCTTCAGCTGTGTGGCATCGCGAAAGTTTGCGTTCAGCAACGGCCTAGCTACACAGGCCAGCCAGTGAATTGAGTTTCAATATGAGTGCCAACCCAGTAATCACCCTCAGGAATCAACTTGGTGATGTATTAGGGATGAGAGCATGTTCCTGCTGGGTTCTGTTACTTTCTTTTTGGGCTTTGGGATCAATCGGTTGTGATACCAAGAAGGGGGCACAGTCAACGTCGCAGCAAAGGACGAGCGGAGGTCAATTTATTGCGGGGGCAAATGGTCGAGACACGAGTAGGGGTTCGCAAGTTGCCTCCGGACAGCAGGCTTGGACGCTGTTACAGCAGGGGAAGGCAGATGAAGCTTTCAGGTTGGCTCAGCAGGTATTGATCGAGTCACCCGAAGACAGCGTTGCGTTGCAGACAATGGCATCGGTGTATGCATCACAAGGAAATTTCGCGGACGCTGCCAGAGTTGCTCGAGCAATTGGGAAACTCAATGGTGCCCAAGGTGTCGAGGATTGGCTGACGGCATTTGATTGGCACTTGCGCGCAAGTGATCTGGCGGCTGCCGAGGAAGATCTGCAGGAAGCCATTCGGGTTGCACCGGATGATCCAAGGACCCATCGCACAATGGCTCAGTTGTTGAATGCTGAAGGGCGTCGATTTGAGTCTCGGCCATTCATTGTGAATCTCATCCGTCTCAATGCCGCGCAGCCCCGCGAACTATTGAGTTTGGTTGAGTTGGCTAGCCCATTTATGTTGGTGGCATTAGATGGGGTGGTGGGGGACCCAGCGAATACTCTGCTGGAATTGGGCAAAGCAAGGTACTCGCTGGTTGCTGATGTAGATGTGGAGGCGGCTCTCGAAAAAGCAAATCGCTTGGCAACGCAGATTTCGCATCCTGCCTTGGATGCTTTTCGCGGCCGTTTGATAGCTGAGACCGCAGATGAGGTTGCGTTTGAAGAGTGGCTTGAAGGCGTGACATCGGAAACTAAGAAACAGCCGGAGTATTGGTCTGCAATCGGCCTGCGTCTCGTTCGCTCAGGTCGTGATAAGGAAGCGATTCGAGCTTTGGGAGAAGCGGTCAAGCTGGACCCGACGGATCGAGCCTCATTGCGATTGCTTGCCGCTGCCTTGGAACGAACAGGAGATGGAAAACTCGCTGCATTTGTACGTAAGAACCTTGCCACCTTGGATCAATTGTTTCGGATTGCGTCGGTCGCGGATCAAAGTCAGGTCATGTGGATTGCTGAGCAATTGCAGGGGCTGGTTCGACCTTGGGAATCGTTGGGGTGGTATCAACATGCCGTGCAGATGCAGGGTGGGGATCCACGTTCAAGTTCGCAACTAAGTGAGCGGCTCAATCAGATCGCCGCATGGGAAAAATCGGGAACCAGTGAGGCGGTGCTACAATCACGTTTTGATCGGCTTGTGGGTATCGATCTTGCCAAGTACCCAACGCCAACTCTTGAGGGGATGGAATTGGTGGAGTCGTCGATCGGGTCTGGTCAAGAGACACCGAGTGATCTAGCGTTTCGCGACATGGCTGCTCAGCTCGGGGTCGATGTTGATTTCACCAGTGAGTATCCGACTGACGAGGTGGACTTCTTTCTTTACCAAGCCAATGGTGGTGGACTTGCCGCTTTTGATTATGATCTGGACGGACTTTGCGATTTTTATGTAGTGCAAACAGGTGGGGATCCGCAGGCAATCGACAGCTCGGAGCCCAATCAATTCTTCAGGCAACTGCCTGGTGCCGAGTTCCAAGCCATTGAGCAAGCTGCTGGTGTCGCGGATCGTAGGTATGGCCAGGGCATCTGTGCAGGTGACATCAATCAGGATGGATTCACTGATCTGATCGTTGCCAATATCGGGCAGAATTCCGTCTACGTGAATCAGGGCGATGGCACCTTTCGTAAAGACATCGCTGCAATCGAATCATCGGATGCGCGGTGGACTTCCAGTATCGGACTGGCCGACGTGAACGGGGATCATTTGCCTGATGTGATCGAAGTGAATTACTTGAATGACCCTCTGATCTTCCAACGAAAGTGTCAAGACAAGAGGTTGGACTGCACACCGCAGCGTTTCCGAGCAGCTTCAGATCGGATCTTTGAAAATCTTGGCGATGGAACTTACGCTGTCGCAACGACCGGAAGCGGCAGCATGAATGCCAGCCCGAATTACGGGTTTGGTTTGATTGTGACCACCTTTGGTCATTCGGGTGGAAATGAGATCTTTGTTTCCAATGATGGCGACTTGAATCATTTCTGGAAAAGTTTGCCCATGGATGACGCTGGCAAAACCGGATGGAAGTTGGTCGAGTCTGCTGGGGTTTCGGGCTGCAGCATTGGGGTCTCGGGCATCAGCCAGGCTTGCATGGGAATTGCTGCCAGTGACTTTGACCGGAATGGTTACATTGATCTTGGTGTGACCAATTTTCACAACGAGCCAATGAATCTCTTTCTGCAGAATGAAGCCGGATTCTTTACAGATGAAGCATTGCGTTTTGGCTTGGTTGAGAACTCCAAAGATATGCTCGGTTTTGGGACTCAAGCAGCCGATTACGACAACGATGGCTGGGCGGATATCGCTGTCCTTAATGGGCATATCTATGATGCACGCTATGCCGAAATCCCATTCGCCATGCAACCGCAGTTGTTTCGCGGGGGGCTGAATGGATTCAAACTTCAGCCTTCGGCGAGTTTATCCGGTTATTGGAAGCGTTCTCAGTTGGGACGCACGCTGGCTATGTTTGACTGGAATCGGGATGGCAAAATGGATCTTCTTGCCAATCACCTTGATCAACCTCTGGCATTGCTGCAAAACGAAAGTGATTCTGGCAACTGGTTGCAAGTGGAACTTGTCGGCACCCTTTCGGAACGTGAGGCGATTGGCGCCAGAATCGAAGTTGAATCAGGTGGCCAACGCTGGGTGGGCTGGCAGATCGCCGGTGACGGTTACATGTGTACGAATGAGTCGCTGATCCATCTTGGCTTGGGAAGCCATGATGTGATCGACAAGCTCACGGTGCACTGGCCCGCAACGGAGTCC
>Ga0315331_10002950_pt1 | contig 12790 bp, 7 predicted proteins | sample M160m34915metaG_FD_203456 | JGI IMG/M metagenome (GOLD analysis project Ga0315331, IMG submission 203456) | Ammonia-oxidizing marine archaeal communities from Monterey Bay, California, United States - M1 60m 34915 | ecosystem: Environmental > Aquatic > Marine > Intertidal zone | place: USA...
GGGCGGCGATGCGTGGAGTGGAGCTTGTTCCGCATTACACGCACTCCCGAAACAAGGGAGATCCCAAGTACGGAGTGCAGATGCTTGCTCCGTTATGGCGCGTTGGCCGAGTGCGTTTGCCCGGAAAGCAACGGACAGAAGCCCGACCGCATTCCCTTCTTTTAGTAAACGAAGTGACTCGTTGGAACGCTGAAGGCACCGGTGCCCGCACAGATGACTGTGTTATGGCACAATGGTTCCTAGAGCATAACTTAGAGAAACTTTATGTACCACAAACAGATGGAGCTAAACAGTGGCGGCCATCATGGATAACAGGGCAAGATAGAGAAGGGGATGATGCTTACGCGAGGTTGTTTACGTGAAAACAGTTGAAGAAATAGTCGCCATTTACGGAGCTAGAGCACAAGCAACCGATCTGCTGAAAAGCAGAATGCGGACCTTGCGTGACTACTATAACGGCGATGTCATAGTTCCTCTTCCCGAAATCAATGCAGATGAACAATCTGCGGTAGCTAACTTGCTAGCCCAAGGGTTAGATCAGACTGCTATGCGGATCGCTTCAACTCGGCCCGATATTTATTGTCCGCCATCTGATCCTTCGCGTAAACGTTCACGAGACAATTCGCAAATAACTCGTAAAGCGTTATTTGGTTGGTGGGAGCATTCCCGCATGGACTTGCAGTTAGCGAAACGGGCACGTCAACTTATCGGCTATTCAACAACGGTAACGCAACTCCGATTTAACGCCGACACCGGATGCCCTGAATGGCATCTCCGTGATCCGTTGACAGCGTACCCCGCTACTCTTCTCGGTGTAGACGACATGCTTCCTCGTGATTGCATCTTCGCTTACGAACGACCACTCGGATGGTTGCATACCAACTATCCTCAAGTTGCCCAAGTCTTCCAATCCGATAGCGACGCCGGACCAGACACGGGTGTAGAACTCATAGAGTACGTTGGCCCAGACGAAACTGTTCTGATCGCAATGCGAGGACCAGTCAACACTGGCCTGTTCGCAACATCTAGTTACGACTCAGGAGAAAACGTAGTCGTAGAATTAGAGCGAGCAGAAAACCGTTTAGGTGTCACCCCTATCGTTTGTGCTCAACGAATTTCGTTGGACTCATCGCAAGGACAGTTCGACGGCATCCTCGGCATGTACCAGATGCAAGCCCGGTTGATGGCACTCGAAGTTATCGCCGTCCAGAAAGGCGTGTTCCCTGACACATGGCTAGTTGGTCGAGCCGGTGAAACTCCACAAATCGTAAACCCTGCTGACGGGCTGACTGGCGAAGTCGGTGTTATCCGAGGCGGGGAGTTACGAGACATGGCGCTTCAACCCGGCTACATGACCAACCCAGCTATTGACAGGTTGGAACGTGCTCAACGACTCACGGCTGGTATCCCACCAGAGTTCGGCGGCGAGTCGTCTACCAATATTCGTACCGGACGCCGAGGCGATTCGGTTCTTTCAGCGGCGGTAGATTTCCCAGTCCAAGAAGCTCAACGAATCATGGCTCGGTCATTGCAAGAAGAAAACAAGCTAGCCATCGACATGTCTAAAGCGTATGCCGGTAACCGAGGCAAATCGTTTTATGTCACTACCAAAAACGCTAAAGGCACCGTTGACTACACCCCTAACACGAACTTCGATTCGAGTGACAACGTAGTTAGCTACTCGCAAGCCGGATCAGATATCAATAACCTTGTTATTGGTGGAGGACAGCGAGTCGGTATGGGCACCATGTCCAAGATGTCGTTTATGGCTATCGACCCTCTCGTTGAAGACCCAGAATTTGAACATGATTCGGTTATAGCCGAACAGCTAGAAGCAGCATTGCTTTCATCATTGCAACAACAAGCCGCCGAAGGAGCGATCCCGCCAGCGGACCTTGCTCGCATAATGGACTTAGTAGCTAACAACGAATTGGAATTAGCTGAAGCTGTTGAGCGAGTGCAGAAAGAAGCGCAAGAACGGCAAGCTAAAGAGGTTGAAGCAATGTCAGCCGAAGCTATGCCCGGTTTAGCGCAACCCGGTATGGGAGCCGAGTCGCTAGCGGCAGGGGCGAACGCTGAAGCAGCCGCAGCCCCAGATCTAGCTCAACTTCTTGGAGCGTTGTAATGCCACGTAAAGGTGCCGGACAAAAAATTCAGACAGCTACAGGTCAAGGATACGGAGAAGCAAAAGCGCAAGAAGACGCTCAACGTCAAATGCCTTTACCCGTGCTGCCTTCGGCAGCTACAGCTAGCCCCGGCGAACGTTCTCTTACTCGTGCGACTGAACGACCCGCAGAACCTATCCAAGCTCAAGTCGGGCCTTTGCCTCCCCGCCCCCAAGAAGGAGTAGACAATACTGCGCTGTATGCCCAGCTACCAGCGCTAGAAGGGATTGCTTCACAGCCCGGAGCGACAGAACAAACTAAAGCGTTTGTTCGTCAACTTCGTATGGTGGCTATGCGTAACGGAGTGCGCTAATGAGCATTCTGAGTCGTATTGGAAAGATAGCTAATGGCTTCACTAACTTCGGTAGCGAAATTGGTGAACTGGTTTGGGATACTGTTCGTTCTCCGTTTACTGAAGACGAATATGACGGTGTTGCCGGGACCATTGTTGGCATCACCCAAGACAACTTAATTAGTGGCGTTCTTGCCTCCGCTGTAGGGCAAGGTAGTCCTGTTGAAGCCGCAGTAGGGGCAATCCCTGAAGAATACAGAGCACCTATTCGCAAATTCAGCGACGAGGTGTTAGGGGCAGTAGACGCATGGCAAGACGACTGGATTGAACGGCCTTTAGCTGCCGCAGCAGTCGGATATAGTGTCGCAACTCAATCCGGTTTACGAGGCTGGGTGGACAGCGAAACTTGGGGCACAGCGTGGGACATAGCTAGCGAAGGTCTGCCGGAAGGCGAATACGATCTTTCGCAAGTCCCCCCTGACCAGCAAGAACTCTTTACGAAACAACTGAGTTTAGGGCGAGCAGTAGCGTTCGCGCTTTTGGGAACTGATGTTCTTAACCCTGACGCTGCGGTAGAAGCAGCACAATCAGGCACCTTTAATCTTATTTCCGGTGCAGTTGACTTTGGGGAAACCATTTTCCTTGACCCTCTTCTCGTCGCAGGGAAACCTTTGCAAGCTGCACGAGCGGGAAGGCTAACGGTCGGAACTTCTACTGACGTAAACCAAATGTTGCGTCGGAGCCGCCGTGGAGATTTGTCTCCTACCCGTTCCCTTACTGGGATACGCCGTCGAACGGACGGAGCCGGAGAAAAAAAGTGGGGTTACACCAACAAGCTTACCCAAACGGAAATAAACAACTTCACTACTCGCAGAGCGAAACAGGTTGTTGAGAGTAACGGCTGGAAAAATGTTAATGGGGCTATCGATGAACTGCCAGCGTTTAGACAGCTAAACGACGGGGCAAGTCGCACGTCACGAGAAACTCAAGAACTTCATAACCAGTTAGGTGCTCAAATCCGTGAGCTTGTAGGTAAGAACCGGATTACTGCTGTTACTGCAATGGGTCTAGCTCAAGCCCGTAACCAGACGATGCGTAGCAATCATTACCGTTACATGATGGGCGATCAGTCTGCTTACACAGAAGCCGCAGCCGCCGCTAAACGTCAAGCCGAACGGTTGTCTCGCCATTCAGCAATGGAAGGCGGAAAAGTCGTAGGGTATGGCGGAAGCCGCCTTGACGAAATAAATGATCTTGACGGCCAAATTGTTGACAAAAGAAAAAGGGTAACTGAGGCTGTAAACAAATATAAAACGCGAGCCGCTGAAGCTGCCCGTCAAACCGAATTAGGTGACGCGGCTGGGCCTATCGAAGTGGATTTAGGCACCGGTATTGACAACCTTTTTGATGCCGAAGAACTAAACGATTTAACTGAACTAGATCGGTTGCTTCGTACTCGTAAAGAAAAAGTGGATGAACTCCGAGACTATGTGCAAGGGGACGATGAGTGGGATTTCGGATTTGTTTACGATCTTAAAACTCGTTTTGATGACGCTCAAATAGATAACTTTGCGGCCAGCAATTTAACTGGGGCAAATGACGAGTTAGCCAAATTCTTTAGCCGAAACGCCGTAGATGACGCTGACCTTCTTAACGCTGGGATAGATCGCTGGCTGTTAGACAGCATTGACTATGAAGACGTTAGAGAAACTCTTTTACAAAAGTTAGGGCCAGAATCGGCCACTGTCCGAGAAGCAGTTGAAGTTGGCGTAGAACGTTTAATGCGTGGCAAAGCCGATCTCGACCGACAGATCTATGCGCCTTTAGCGGTGCGAGCTAATAACGCTTTTAGCGGTGTAGCCGGAACGGTTATTAACACTCCAGCTAAAGCACTTCGTGGACGCCGCATTGTTCAACTGTGGAGCGAAAACACGGCTCAAAGGTTTTTCCAAGCCGATGACCTTGCCCAATCATCTAACCAGTTTGAACGGATGTTAAGAGACGCTACCCGTGTCATGTATAGAGGGCGGCGACTCATGGAAATCGAAGAGATGGATCGGTACATGGGGGACTGGATTAATCTCCCTGATGCCAACCAGCGTCTAAGAATGTTTCAGGCTCTCACGAAAACGTTAAACGAGCGACTAGCAAAACGAGTATACCCTGACAGCCCAAACGCCGAAAAAGCGTTACTAGACAGTTTGAATGCTCAACTTGACGGCGCAAACGTTTATTTGGGGCAAGCTAAACCGTCAGGTGGTTTGTTTGGTGTTGACCCCAAAACGTCACAGATAAGTTGGAGAGATGACAACGGATCTCTTCAACGTTTCGGTGTTCCTCTTACCACTCAACAGCTAGCTGATTCTCGACTCGTTCCTCGCTACGACTTAATTAAAGACGCATTAGCAAAAATAGAAAAGCAATCCGATAATCGAAGCATTCTCAAAAACTATATAGGGGAAGAGGGGTGGGTTAATCCTCGTAAGATCCCTGAAACAGCAGGTTTGGTTGCCGACAGTTTGATGAAGGTCTGGCGTCCCGCTGTGCTTCTTCGACCGGCTTGGCCTTTGCGGGTCGTCGGTGATGAAGCGTTGCGTGCGGCTTCTGTCGTTGGAGCTTTCAACCAGTTGCGTGGGATGCGGGCAGGTATGAGCGATATGCGTGTCGAGTTTCTTCGGAGGCGAGGCGTTGACGTTGAAGAGGTCGCTCTAAACCGGATGCGGAGAGAACTTCGAGAAGAAGGGATAACGGAGTTCGCTAATGACGGTGAAGTTTATTTCGCTTACCGAGATCGGTTTAGTGACGCCGCTATAGACAAACTTTATAAAGACGAAATTTATAGTGCGTGGGGTAAACGTCGCCACAAAGGTTTAGCTGCTCGAAGCATGGCCGGGTTTTTGTTGTTCGGTCCTTTAGGGGCTATAGGTGGCGGTCTTACCGGAATTATGGGGCAAAGCAAAACTGCTCGCCGGTTAGCTCAACGCCAAATCGGGGAATCGTTTGCACAGGATCTCAAATCTCGTGCAGATGATTTGTTAGAACAAGCTGTTAAAGAAGGGGTGAGTCCTGAGCGTGTAGCTGAACTTCGCCATACGGCTGGTTTGCTTATGGCTAGACAAACTCATATTAAGAAAATGCTTAAAAAATATGAGTTAGACAAAGACTCTGTTGAAGGTGAAATTTTAAGTGTTGCTGACGCTGCGGGTGCCCGGTTAGAGCAAGCGGGTCGTGCTCCTACAATGATTGCGGGAACTTTGGTGCGTCATGCTTTAGGTGAGGAAACCGTTTCACGCGAAACGATGAATCAGCGCATTAGTGCTGACCGTACTACTTCTCGCCTTATCGAAGGTGCGTCAACTCGTGTTGGCCGTAACTTTGAAGGCCCAGAATGGCAAGTATATACCAGCCAGTCTGATGGGTTTGTGGACGCTTGGAATCGGACTACTAACCGTCAGTGGAAAGCTCGCGGAGACGCAAACTCGCCTTCTAATCAGTATCTCCGAGAAGTGTGGTCTACCGCTTTTGATAGCGAAGCAGCGTACAAAGAAAATCTTATTCGCTTTATGAACACTCCTACAGGTCGCAAAGTTTTGGATACTTTAGGAGTAGACAGCGAGCATGTAGACAATTTCGTTGATGCGGTAGCGGCAACTGCTAACGACATTATGCCGCAGTTCGTAAATGGGCGACGTATCGATTATTTCGACGATTACCGAAATCGTTTAGGTGCGGTAGACAGTGATGATTTGGAATGGCGGGAAATAGAGAGAACTCGTCGGCGCATTAGCAAAGACAGTAAAGACGAACTTACAGAAATTGATACTAATTCTGGGATGAACATGACAAGGGGACCAGTGGAGGGCATTACTCCTTACTGGCAAGGCGGCAACCAACTCCAAAACATAACTAACGAAGCTTTCAAAATCTTTGCCACGTTACCTACAGACAATCTAAGTCGTTTACCTTTTTTCCGAGCTTCATACGATCAAGAAGTTGCCCGCCGGTTAGGTGCTTACGTTGACCCAGACACGGGAACGTATCGTCTGAGCGGTGACGCTTTGCAAGAGATCGTAGACAAAATAGAGATGGCGGCTAGAGAAAAAGCTTTAGCTGATGTCCGGTATTTGTTGTATGACTTAACTGAATCCACTCGAATGCAAGAAAGTCTTTCCAACATGATGCCTTTCTTGGGTGCATGGCAAGAAGTGATTTCTCGGTGGATTGGGATAACTAAAGAAAACCCAGCGTACGTTGCTCGTGTCCTCGACAATTTCAATTCAATTCCTGTTACCGAAGACGACGAAGGCAATCGGTGGATGATTCTCCGTATGCCAACACTCGGCGGAGCGACTGGCCCATTGCTGAAACCGTTTGTCGGTAAGCAGCTAAGTTTCAGTCAAGACGCTATGTCTATGTTGTCTTCTGGTGGACCGGGGTTCGGGCCGCTTGTCACTATTCCTATTACAGAAATAGCGGTTCAAGAACCCACTCTTGAAGAAACTCTCGAGTTTATGTGGCCTTACGGTTTGCCACAGGGCGACAGCCAATTCAGTCGAGTCAGCGGTCAACTGTTCCCTGCATGGATGAAAAGAGCTAAAGGCGCTGCGGCGGGTAGCGACGAACAAGAAAGAATCGTGTTGTCCATTATGAGAGACGCTCTTGTGTTGGCTCGACAAACCGAATCTACTGATCCACAGTACGAAACCCGCTATCAAGAAATTTTGTCTGACCCTCTCAAAATGAATGAGTTCATGGGGGCTGTACGGAGCAATGCCCGTCACTTGTTGGCGGCTAGGTCTTTCGCTTCAATGGTTCTTCCAACATCAATGAAAGTCGATTCGCCGTATCAGACGTATTTAGACAACTATCGCAAACTGCGAGAAGAAGATCCTATTAACGCTGACGACAGGTTTATAGAAAACTGGGGAGCAGAGTTCTTCGGAATTGTTCAACGAACTACTAAAACCAACAACGGGGTTTCTCCAACGATTGAAAGCTGGGAAACTTTCCAAGAGTATCAGCCGCTTATCGAAGCGTACCCAGAGATCGGCGGATTAATAACTGCCAACATTGGTTCGACCACAGCGCAACGTTTTAACGAAGCTGTGTATCGGAGGCAGCAATCGAGTCAAGTGGCTCCGGGGTCAGAGGAGCGGCAACGTGAACGAGTGCCGCTAGAAGATTTCTTGGAAGGTCCAGACATTAAAGAAGGCTGGGAACTTTACCGGAATTTAGTTGATATTCGTGATGGGGAACTTACGGCTCGTAAACAAAGCGGAGGGTCGGGGTCGATTAATTCTCGACAAAATCAAGATGTTCGCCAAGTTTATGATTTCGAGATGGAGCGTTTAAGGTTTAGTCATCCAGCGTGGTGGCGTGCTTTTAATGTGCAAGACAAACTGAAAGATCAACGCAAATTTGAGGCGTTGCGTGAAGTCGCTAACGACGAACGTTTGTCGCAGCGTGAAGATGTAGAAGTTCTTGTCGATTATCTTGATGACCGGAAAACAATTATTGACGAACTGAAAGCTAGGGAAGCTGCTGGGGGTTCTTCGCAGTTAAGTGCTACAGCTAATCAGGACGTTGCAGAGTTGTGGGACTATATGCGAATGCAATATCGGTCTATCCTAGTGTTCACAGACATTTTTGACCGATTTCTCAATCGTGACGAAGTAGACGATTCTACGTGGAGTAAAGCGTAATGGTAGAAAGCGCAACTAACGACTTTGCAGCAATGCAAACTAACGCTACGGCTAGTGGTTTTGTTCCGGGGTGGGTTCCTGAAACTGCAAACGATCCGGTTGTGGGGATTCGTGAACGGGAAGTGTTTGAAGGGCCGCCTATGTATGGGGCTACTCGCACTTATGAGGATCGGATTAGGCAAAGCGATTATTACGCTGAGTTCGCTCAATTAGAGCAAGAAGAACAAGAAGCTTATGCTGAGGCGATGTTCGCTGCTGGTTGGGCTGGCCCTTCTTTAGAAATTGAAACGATTGAGGACATTTATCAACCGTATGTTATTCAAGCAATGCTTCAAACTGGTTTGAAAAGAGCCGAGAATTCTATGCTAGTTGGCCGTTCAGAGCTACCCGATTTTGAACAAGCTTTAGCGGGCGCTGAAGAAACTTCTTTGGATGACGCTTTAGCTAAACTTGACGGTGAGAAACCTGAGATTCGTTACATGGATCGGGCAGGTTTGGAAGAAACCGCTGACGCTTATTTCAATCGGTATTTAGGTCGTAAAGGAACTAGCGCCGAGTTGTCTTCGTTTGTTGCTGGTATTCATGCGGCCCAGAAATCTGGTTTGAAGGGGGCAGAAATTGATGTGGGGGGACGTGCGTTGGAGTTTGCTCGTGGGGCTGATCCTCGGCGTGCTGAAGGTATGGAGTATTCGCGGGCGGCTAGTTCTGCGATGAAAGCGTTAGGGATGTCGTTCTAATGTCAACAGAAGCTGAGAACAGGTTAAGAAAAGCGTTTGATGACGCTGTAGAAAGTCTTGTCAACGAGCTTGGCAAAGAAAGTGGGAAGGGAAAGGATCAGCGAGAAAAAGCTCGTAAGGCAATTACAAAAAACGAAGGGATCATTAGCGCTGCGGAAAAACGGATTCCGTTTCTCGAAAATGCGTTAGAAGAATGGCAAGAGTTTCTTGACGAACCGGGGACGCCAACACCTAGAGAATACCATTTGGCATGGCGAAACATTTTTGGTGAAAGTTCTGGGTTTGTTAAAGGAACCAAAAGCCAGCAATGGTGGGATGAAAATAGTAAAGCTGGCGGTGAAGCAGATTTAGTAAAAGCTGGAAATCATTTTCGTGCGAAGGTCGCGGAAATGGAGGAACAAATTTCCGATGTGCAGCCCGGAAAAATCTCTAAAGCTGAAACACAAATTGTTAATGCGGAAAGCGCTATCGCTTCCATTGAAGAAACATCAAATAGGGAGAGGGGACCCGCAAGAGAAGCTAGACAAGCGGCAATAGATTTAGGCGAAAATCCTTCAGAAACTGACATCATAAATTGGATGCTGGACAGGGGCTTTGACACAGAACTTGATGAGATTGTTGAAATTGAGCGGTTCGGTGCTGAAGGGCTTAATGCGCGAACAGAAAGTTTTGAAGGTCGCCTTGGGCTTGCCGAAACAATCGCTGATGTAAAAAAGCAGCGAGATGTTGTTGAGCCGGGAGAGTTGGGGGGTCGTGACACGATTCGCCCGGAAGCTGATGTTCTTTCTGATTCAGAGCGTGTGCGAGAAGGATTAGATTCTGTAGAAACTGGCGATCCAGAAACTAGCAATCCGTTTCAAGCTGGTTTGGACGAAGAGCTTGCACTTCAAAGAGTCCAACGAGAAAACCGTGGACGTGACCGAGGATTCGACGAAAGCCTCCAAGAATTCGGGCCACCTGTAGACGAGACGGAAACCCTAAATCCGGTTGAAGGTGACACTCGGGTAAACCCGAACACAGGTTTAACTGAAAAATATATTGGGGGAGAATGGGTCGCCGGATCTGAAGGCGAAGACGGGGAATGGATACCGGGCGGCACAACGGAACGTGAGATTCTGCAAGGGATCGGTGAAACGTTTGATGTTGCTGCCCAGTTCGGTTATCGCTTCTTTTTCTTTGAACCGGGAACGCAGAACCCTCGTGAAGACATGCTTATTACCGACCCGAAGCTTTTAGCGGAAGGTAAATACACCGAACCTGTCAATGTTCTTCAATACATTAAAGACCGGAACCTTAGCGATCCAAACGAGATTCGTGCAGCGTTTTCGACAACTAAATGGTTTGCTGACACTAACGAAACTATGCAGCAATTCGATTTGGAATGGAGTGCTGCTGCTTCTCCGGGGTCATTAAACGACGAAATTACTTTGCGTCGCCGTGAACTCATAGCTGACCAAGAAAACTATATTCGTGACCAGTTAGCGTTGTTGGGTCTTGAAGACAAAGTAACTGAGGATCAAATAACTGATCTCGCTATTTTGGCGAAACGTACAGGCATGGACAATCAAGCTGTGCGTCAAACAATGACAGACGTAAACAGCGAGTTTCTTAACTTCACGTCGTTTGCTGGTGAGATGGACACAGGTTTGTTGGGGGTTTACAAATCGGGTGTCGAAAACATGGCAGGCCAATACATGATTGGGTTAAGTGACGCTTCTATCGATGAGTGGGTTACGGGCATGTTTGAGTCTGAAGATCCTGAGTTGCAGTTAGCTCTTTATCGTGAAGAAATGCAGCAGCTAGCGAAAGAACGGTTCCCAACTATTGGCGGTTTGATAGATCAGGGGATGACACCTAAACAGTATTTTGCTCCGTATAAAGATAAAGCGGAGTTGTTGTTGGAACGGCCTGTCGATTTTATGGGAGGGGACGCTAATTGGTTTGACAAGATTGCTAATGGTACTCCTGATAACGAGACGGGTAGTCGTGTTATGACTTACACTGAAGCTAATAAATATGTTCGTGGGCTTCCTGAGTGGCAGACCACTAAGAATGCGAATGATGAGGCTCGTGAGATTGCGGACAATATTGGTCGCATGTTTGGATTCGTGGCGTAATGGCTGAAAAACCATGGAAATTCGGTGACCCTTACACGGGTAAGGAGTACACGAGTTTAGGCAAAAAAGTTAATATGGCAGACGGCACCTATATTGAGGGGGTAGATGCCGAGGGTCAGCCGATTCGTTATATCTATACCGGCGAAGATGATCCAGCAGGTAACCCATTGTTTGCGCCTGAAGGCGGGTGGAGTGACACCGCCGAACAGTTAGCCGCAGACGCCGCTTACCAGCCGGGTGGTGAATTTTATGACGTAGACGACGAAGGCCAAACACTTTACACGCAGGGCACAAGAGCGGACGGGACTTTCCAACCGGGGGCATGGTCCAACAACCCTAACTTTTACCGGCCACAAGTTAAACCGGATGATGCAGACGCAGTAGATTCACAAAACAGACGAAAATGGATTGTAGGGGAAGACAGTCGAGGAAACCCGACTTGGACGAGAAATCCTGACTACAACAGCGGAACTAACTCCGGAACTACACCCGGTAGCGCTCTCACACCAGAACAACAAGCCGCCCAATTCACAGCCGATAAAGGCACCCAACTTGCCCGAGACACTTTAGGAAGTCTATTGCGTCTTATGTTTGGGAATGATCCTGCTTACGCTAGCGACATCACTCGACTAACAGGCGAACTTGAAAAGCTAATGATCGACGGGGCTTCGGAATTAGAAATCACGCAACGTATCCGCCAAGACGCCGCCTACGCTACCCGGTTTCCCGGTATGGCTTTGCGAGCCGCTGACGGTTTACCTGCTATTAGCGAAGCCGATTACATTGATCTTGAACTTGATTACCGTGGCGCTATGCGTAGAGCCGGTTTGGAAGAAAAGTTTTACGAAGACCCGAAACGGTTTGGTGAACTTATCGCTGGGGATGTTTCTGCCGCAGAACTTACAAGCAGGGTGGCTTTAGCTGAAGCAGCCCTTGAAGGCGCTGACCCCCAAGTGTTAGCCCAATTAGAGCGTTTCTATCCTGAAATGGATAAAACTAAACTTATCGAATACTACCTTGACCCTGACGAAGCTATAAACCTGTTTGAAGAAGAACGCAGGCAACGAGCCGCAGGTCTATCTGTCGCCAGTTTGCGAGCTACCGGGCAAGGACTCAACCGTGGAATCGCTGAAGCGTTAGAACGAGAAAACATCCAAAACCGAGAAATACAAACAAGACTTGGACAACGAGCCGGTTTAACACAGCGAACGTTAGGTGAAGCTGCTGCGATGACTGCAAGCGAAATCGCTTCAGGCGAGTTCGGTTTAGAAGTAGATCAAGCTACTCGTTTGCGTCGCCGCCGTGAAGAACGTGTCGCCGGATTTGGCGGACGTAGCGGGGCTTTGTCAAGCGGTGCAGGTATTCAAGGTCTTGGTACTGCCGAATAGTTGATTTCTGGTTTGCTGGTAGGTATCGTTATAGGTGTTGATTGGCCCCTCCGGGGAGAGCTACCGACATAACCTCCATCTTCGGTACCACCGCCGGGATGCGTACAGGTCAGGTGAGTGACAAATGACAGACAACGATTCCGTCGAAAATGGCGAACTCGAAGTTGACAGTCCATCCGAGTCGAAACCGAATTGGCGACGGGAACTCGAAGGTAGAGCAACCGAAGCTGAAGCAAAGCTCGCTCAATATGAACGGCGAGACGCTTTCCGGTCAGCAGGATTAGATCCTGATGACAGTAAGGTCAGCTACTTTGTTAAAGGGTACGAAGGCGAATTGACTCCCGAAGCTATCGCAGCGGAAGCTACGGCAGCAGGGTTTCTTAACGGCG
>Ga0315331_10002951_pt1 | contig 12788 bp, 8 predicted proteins | sample M160m34915metaG_FD_203456 | JGI IMG/M metagenome (GOLD analysis project Ga0315331, IMG submission 203456) | Ammonia-oxidizing marine archaeal communities from Monterey Bay, California, United States - M1 60m 34915 | ecosystem: Environmental > Aquatic > Marine > Intertidal zone | place: USA...
AAGACGACCCCGCCGACTCAGATTGTTGCCCACTCTGCTGTTGAGGCTGTCCTCCTGATTGACTGGATGACATTTGCTGCGCGAGCTGCGACACCTCGCTACTCAACTGCTCTTGCTGCCTCTGTAAACGCTCCAGCTCACGACGCTTCTGCTCCTCGGTCATTTGATCTTCTCGACGGGCAAGATTACGTTGCGCTCGAGTCAACCCCTCCTGCCGACGAGACAACTCTTCTAATTTGTTTTCTTCTTCTTGTTGCTGTGGGGAACCTCCGCCTCTGGCGTTCGGATTTTCATACCGATTTTCTAACTGCCCCATCTCCATTTCAAATAATTCTCGCAGATCATCGCGCTCTTGTTGAGCACCGCCACCGCCACCGCCACCGCCTTGCTGCATACTTATGTCAGTGCGATTTATGCTCGCCTCTGCTTTCAAGATGTATTGCAAAGCTAGCTGCTCGGGCTGCAGTGCGCTAGTGACTTGAACAAGATCAAGCTCGTTCACAGCTATGTTCATTTGTTCTATGGCCATAGACAAATTTTCAACCGCCGAGTCATAGGTGTCATCAGAAAAATTAAGACGCTCGGCTAACCTGTCGATTGACATTTGAGCCCTTCCGGTAGCCTCTTTTTGAGACTCAGCGAGAATTTCAGCATCTGCGCTAAAATCTGCCGCCGAAACGTCGTTTTGTCGATTCTTCAGTTTCCAAGTCGCCGCTATGATATCTTTCTGGATGGACACCAAGGCACTGCTATCACCACCGCCCTGGCCTCCCCCACCTTGACCTCCTCCACCGCCGGAATTTCGTCTAAATTCCTGATCAGTTGGAATCACCTGGAGAAAGTAAATATCTGAAATAACTTGGGCCGGACCTTCTAACGCATTGTTATCTGACAGGGTAAGAAAATAACTGACAAAATCACCCGGCTCGACACCTAGATCTTCAAGGTAAATCAACTCATTGCCTGAAACATTCCGCACATTGGATTCTTCAAGAAAATCCACTTGAGTTTCATCCGAACCTACCACACTGTAATTCAAAAGGAACTCAGAAAGTCCATAATCATCAGAGGCATCTACCTCCAAAATCACTTCATCGAGGGGCATTACGTCTTCATCTTTTCCAGGGCGAACCAACGCCAATTCGGGAGGATTATCTTCTATGGAACGTATGAAATAATCCAAATTATCCTGACTCTCCATATTCGAAAAATCCGTGGCATTAATTCGATAAATACCGTCTTGGTCAACGGTAAACTGCGCCGTCCCTATGTTCCCGTCCACCAAAAGTTGGATATCTTCATAAGGCTTAGGTAGGTCCAGCTCCTCCTCATCGAGAGCTAAGGCATCTTCGAATTCGATCCCCGCTTGAGCAATCGCCTTATTAAAACTAACCTGCAAATTTACGACTGTGCCCTCTGGGACAATCATGTCGCCACCATCTTCTTCAAAATTATCCTCTATACCCGTATAGTCAGGATAATTAAAGGCAAGGCCAATTTTTTCGATTTGAGGTAGGTCAAACAAATCAATCTGGTACTGGGGAGAACTCTGCTCCCCTCGCTCATCAAAAGTAACATAGTAAGTCGTGTCTTCATCCAAAGAAGGGATAAAATAACTGTATGTTGCACTCTCGCTACCACTGCCATCTCGAACCATGGTTAGATCACGCCAGTTGACGTTATCGTTTTGCAATCTAAGGTTTATTGAGTCGGGGACTGCATTAGTAACTCTAGCGATAATAGTCAGGCTTTCCCCTCGCTGCATTTCCAAACTGCCAGGTTGCACAACTATCTCAATTTCAGGAGGCACCTCCACGATCACTATGGGTTCATTAATAGCAAACGGCCAAACAAGCCGGCTTCCCGCTTCGAGCAAGGCATCGGAACTAATAAACAAACCAAGCACAGCTGCTACAACTGCAGCGGCAGAGCCGAGCGAGACCCAACTTGCTCTAGCTGGAGCGACTGTCTCAACCTCGCGCCTTTGCTGTTCCACATGTACCTGAGCGTCTACCCAGAGTTGGCGAATAAATTGCTGGGATACGCCCGACCTACCATTAACCAAGTCATTTTCAGTAAACTCTAACGACGTGAGTAGCCGTTGCTCTAAGTCAGGAATATGATCTTCAACATAGTGCGCTAATTTTCTGTCATCGGCGTGTTGCTGATGCAAAATTTTGGTGAAGCGCAACACAAGGCCCGCCAAAACAACGACACCAAGGACAAAAAGAAAAATAGTATCTGCCTTATCCAGATTTAACCACGCAGAAAGCGCGCTTGATAACAAAACAAAAACTGCTAAAACTATCGTGAAATAACCGGTTTGCCTCAATAGGAATAAACTACTTCGCCGGCGTCGCAGAGCTTTTAGTGTCGTTCGAAGACTTTCAAATGTTGGTGAAGACATACAGACTCATTTTAATGAATTATCGCACCATTTTTACTTGTTACCACCTGAAATATGAGAATATCAGACCATTGGCTTGCGGATCCTCAAACGGCCTCAAAATCGCCCGACAACCACAAAATGGCAGCATAAATCTTTCATTTTTCTACCTTCAACTATCCCATTAACCCACCCCGAAAAGCAAGGACTTAAAAGCGCGATTATTAACAAAATAAATGGGAGACCAAGCTAGGCAAACAAATAAAAGATAAGAAATAAAATTACAAAAGATGTCAACCGCGGAAGATTTCTAAGCAAGCGGAAAACTCCCAGCAATGGACGCCCAACTCGATACAATGCTGTAAAACAAAGAGTCTTTCACAGGCGACACGATATCAAAGCAGCCTCCTGTATACGCAATCTATCCTCGATAACCCATCTCTTTGGGTCGATAATGTTCAGAATTCACCGGAAAAACTCTGACTTTAGCAACGGTTACAGCAGAAATCAGGGACTTCAGATCAGCATACTCAACGATATCAGACAATGTGGTCATGGTCGGCCTAGGTAGTATCCACTTTTTTGCTGCCGCATCTTCCAGCGCTTGACGAGGAGATATCCAGCGATAATCCAGAATCTCAGCATTGTCTATAGAAACAGAAACAGATTCCTTAAGTGGGCAAATAAAAAACCAGGTGGAAAACCTTCTAGGTTGGTTAGGAGGCGTCGTCCAATGGGCCGTATGGATTAAGTCATTTTCCTCAATATCGATACCTGCTTCCTCTTGGGTCTCCCTCACCGCCGCCCTCAAAGCGGCAGGATACTCCAGTTTTTTTTCCGGATATTCGTAATCAGATTCATCAAGCCGACCACCAGGGAATACCCAGTGCCCCCCATGAAAAACAAGTTTCGTGTTTCTTTGTAGCAGAAGAATCTCCAGGTTAGATGCTTCGCGGACAAGCACAACGGTTGCTGCAGGAACCGGATCTATGTCAGTCATATAAACTACTTGCTGAATTAGTATGATGAATGTTGGGGCTGATCATAACGGATTTAGCCTGTAAGGCCACTATAATTAGGACGACAAACAGATTACCCACGTTTATTGCACCAATACTATTGTAGGAATAGAATTCTCCGACTGAAAAATTTATGGACAAGTTGATCTATCCACAGAGGAATTATTATGACCGTTAGTTTTCAAGATAGAGTCGCCATTGTTACGGGAGCCGGAGGGGGACTGGGCAAGCAGCATGCGCTTGAATTAGGAAGGCGAGGCGCCAAAGTCGTCGTCAATGACCTAGGCGGAGGCGTGGACGGAATGGGCGGCTCCCTGTCTGCAGCGGAAGCCGTAGTCCAAGAAATCGTTGGCCAAGGTGGCGAAGCGATCGCTAGTGGAGCGTCAGTGACCGATACAAGTTCCGTCCAAGACATGCTAGATCAGACCATGAGCAAGTGGGGCCGCGTCGACATCTTAGTAAATAATGCCGGCATCTTACGTGATAAAACCTTTGCCAAACTCGAAGTTTCTAATTGGCACGCTGTCGTGGACGTTCATTTAAATGGGAGCATGAACTGTACAAAGCTCGCATGGCCAATTATGGTCGAACAAAACTATGGCCGCATCGTAATGACTACCTCGACTTCAGGCTTATTTGGCAACTTTGGACAAAGCAATTATGGCGCAGCTAAGCTTGGATTAGTTGGGTTTATGAACACCTTGCGCTTTGAGGGGGCTAAATACAACGTTCACACTAATTCTATTGCCCCAATTGCTGCTACTCGAATGACTTTTGATCTGCCGGGTTTTGAGGACAGTAATGAAAGGTTGGCCCCTGAATTAGTCACACCAGCGGTCGTTTTTCTCTGCAGTGATCGAGCGCCAAACGGCAGAATAATTCAAGCCGCTGGCGGACGCTATTACTCTGCAGATATTAGAGAAAATACGGGCGTTGACCTTGGCCTGAATACCAGTGCCGAGGACATCGAGTCAAACATTGACGCCATCCTTGATATGACTTTAAACGTTGGCATCCTCGAGAAAAAAAATAGCGAATAGCCGAAAGTGACTGGCGAATCAGGAGTTGTTCACCTGGTCCGCCTTTACTCTTGAAACAGAGTCTCGCTCTCCCATCAAATCACTTAGCGCTTTTAATTTAGGCATTGTTGCACGAACATCCCAATTCCACGTTTTTTTACACACCCCTAAAACAGGAGACAAAGCAAATACAGCATAGAAGTCTACAACAGTAAGATCTTCTCCCGCGATGTAAGGATCATAGACTGCAATGCTGCCCAAAGCGGCAAAACCTTTTTCGAGCAACTTCTTCACCGCAGCTTTCTCCTCTTCACTCGCAGGTTTCCCAAAGAAAACATCTCCGTAAAGTCGCCGCGCAGGGAGCTCAATATATAGCTCAAGATACCTCATCAGCTCACGAGCTTTTGCTCGACGATAAGCATCCGTTGGATACAAAGATGGGCCTTTTCCCAAATCCTCAAGGTATTCCAACATGACAGAGCTCTCTGTTATAAATCCTAGCTCTGTCTCCATACACGGCACTTTTCCCATGGGGCTAAGCGAAAGATAGCCTTCTTCTTGACTGGGTTTTGTTAAGATCTCCTCAAACTCAACGCCTTTCTCGAGCATTACCGCTTTGACTACATTGTAGTAGTTACTAAGCGGCATCCCATGCAATTTGATCGTCATTTCTATTACCCCCATACTTAGACCATAAAGATTATTGTGCGCCCCCGTCTTAAAACGGCGTGAGTAAACTAACTGGTTAACTGGCATATTGCAAAGCATGCGGAAAAAAATTCTTCTTCTATCAGGTTATGACGCCGCAAGTCACAAGCTCTGGCGTGAACGGCTCGCTTTACTTTTCCCAGAACACGAATGGAAACAGCTGGCCTTGCCTCCTAGACATTTCAGTTGGAGAATTCGAAGTAACAGCCTGCAATGGGCAAGCACGCACCGTTCTGTTCTGATAGCTGATTATGACCTTCTCCTGGTAACATCCATGGTTGACTTAAGCAGCCTTCGCGGATTTGTTCCCGAAATTTCGAAGCTCCCTACCGCTATTTACTTTCATGAAAACCAGTTTGTCTATCCACCAAATAGCCAAGAGAAACAAAATATAGAGCCGCTACTCGTTCCTCTTTATGCTGCTGTTTGTGCTGACAGAATAGTTTTTAATAGCGATTATAATCGGGATACTTTTTTACAAGGAGTCAGGAATCTTTTAAAGCAGTTACCAGAAAAGATACCGATAGATATCTTTCAGAAATTAGAGAATAGCAATGTCATACCGGTTCCCTTGGCAAATGTTAAAAGAACGAAGTTGACAACATCGAAAAATCAATTAAATATCGTTTGGAATCATCGCTGGGAGTATGACAAAGGACCCGAGCTTCTCCTTCATCTAATAAACGAAGTCGTCCTGCGCGGCTTACCTATTCGATTTCATATTGTGGGGGAACAATTTCGGCATATCCCAAAAGCTTTCAGAGACATTCGGTTAAAACTTAAATCCCATGCCTCCCGCCTCGGGCTGGAATTGGGGGCCTTTGGATATGTAAATAGTCGCCTCGAATATCATACTCTCCTGCAGTCCAGCGACCTGGTTTTATCAACAGCCCTGCATGATTTTCAAGGTCTTGCGATTCAGGAGGCTTGCTTGGCTGGTTGCTCTCCAATAACCCCGCGGGCACTTGTATACCCAGAGTATATTCCAGAAGACTGTATGTACCGAAATTCTGGTAGTAGCAAACAACAAGTACAAGAAATAATAGAATTAATGATCAACCGACTTCAGCTAAAGCAAGAAGGCAGCGCCTTGCCACAAGCTGATTTAAAGAATTACTCTAGGCAAACTCTCCGAAACAAATATAACGAATTGCTAAACAACTTAGTAGTGGGTAGAAAATCTACTCAACCTGCTCTAAAACAGGAAATATAATTTCCTGACCAATTTGAATCCGATTAAAATCCAAATCTGGATTATACTGGCGCAGCAACCAGATGGGTGCAGCATATCTTCGCCGAGCTATATTGCCTACATTATCGCCAGACTTAACTTTATAGTTTTCTGCACCCTGAATTCGATAATTAGCGAAGAATTCTTGTTGAAGATTTACGTGATAATCTTTCCGCTTCAATTCAAACTCTGGCGCGCCGACCTCAGAAAAAGCCAGGTTGATGCGCTCACCAATTATCACGGGATCCCTATAAGCCATATTATTCAGTCGACGTATATCCCAAGCTCGGATGCCCAACCAATCCGCATAATGGCCAAGTGTTTCCGATGCTTGTATCTCGATACTGTTATTGTTAGCTACCCTATAATCTGAAGGATCAGCTGAAAGTGATTCGGTAAGCTGATCATCGTTCTCCGTTACATCAATATTAGGATCTAAGGCTATAGCTTGTTCTTCCTCTAAAGTTACAGCTTGTTGGGAGGTCTGCTCATCCAAAAAAATTTCGTTACTAGCTGAAGGCTCTTCAATCGAGGTATTAATTGCGAGTTGATTGGGCTCTTCAATTTGTGGTTGGACACGATCCGCAGCTAGAAGGTTGTCCTCCGGATTCGTTTCATTATTAAACCCCGATGACATCACCTCAGCGTTTTCAGCCTCAACTATTTCATCAATAAGATCTTCTTGAGATAACAAAGAAGAGTTTATGTCCAGCCCGGTGTTCCCAGAATTTGCTGCACTCAAGGGCAAAAAACCAGGCAAGCGAATCTGTTGACCCGGATAGATTAGCTGGGGGTTACTGATACCATTTTCACTCAGAAGCTCAGCTTCCTCTATACTATAGCGTGTCGCTATTCTAGAAACCGTATCACCACGTTGCACCGTATAGAGTCCATCTGGCGGCGCTATACCAGCCGCCGCCGCAACTAGTTGGTTTGGATCAACATCGTCTTGTGGTAGCAAAATCCGTTGACCAATCTGTATTCTATGGCGACTAGCAAGTTGATTTAGTGACACCAGTCGGCTTACAGAGGTATTGAAACGTCCAGCGATAAGTGAAAGACTATCTCCGCGCTCTACGACGTAAGCAATATCAGGCGTCTGTACGGCAAATTTGTAATCAGAAGGAATCAGGCTGAGCAAATCGGCTCCACTCGCAAAATTCTGACGAACCTTAATCGGGTAGCCCTGAGGAATGCGTTTATTTCCTTCCCAAACAATTGGTCGTAGAGCAGGATTGTCTGCACTCAGCTGCTCAAAACTAACTCCGATAGAACTCGCAAAAACTTCAGCATCAATAAAGGCGTCCGTTCTAATTTCCTGAAATTTTGGGGCAGAGTCAAAGCTAACATCCCCAAAATATCTTTCAGCATTATTTTCCACGTGAACGACAGCTAGAAATTGGGGATAGAAATTTCTAGATGCGAACCCAAACCGACGTCCTCGGTAGTTAGCAATAATTTCCTCGATATCTGTTGTACCTGTTTCACGAACTGCTCGCGAAATTCCCCCCGCACCATGATTATATGCCGTCAACGCTAACGGCCAAGTTCCCAATACGGAATAGTTATACTCCAACAGGCTCATAGCTGCAGAGGTCGAGGTATAAGGGTCCATCCTTTCATCAACAATGTAATCAATGCGCATAAATCGTTTGCCCGTAACGGGCGTAAACTGCCACATGCCAGCCGCAGCAGCACTGGAGTAGGCGCTTGGATTAAATGAAGACTCTACATGCGGGAGAACGCCCAGTTCGATGGGAAGATTTTTCTGTCCGATCACCTCATTAATATGAGACTTATATGCGCCGGATCTTTGCAGCCCCCCGAGGAAACGATCAGACTGCCCGAGCTGCCAGCGAACATTATCAGAAGCCGTCCTCAGTATTTGATTAGAGACATTATTAGGCCATAGATCTAAGATATTCTGCTGCCTTACAGTCAGTCCATCTCGCTTACCGCTAGCGAGAACTGCAAGGTCATCGCGAATGTTTGTCCGTACTCGTTCAATTTCATTTCGATTTAAGTCTAACCGCTCATATATGACCGACAAATTGCGGGCGTCATGCAAAAACCCACTTTGAGTGTTGACCTCAGTATAGACTCTAATCCAAAAATCCACGGCCGGCTTTAATTGAGGCGGCTGCGGGAACAAATCTGGGGACTGAGCCCACAAGGGCAAGACAGCAAGACCTAACAACACCAGAATCCACCTGATTTGCTTCGCTTGCGCCAACAATATGGTTAGCAACATTCGTCGTAATGTCTCCAATTTTGCACCTTTATGAAATCATAGTTCACGGATATAATAAAATATAACAAGTTATGTCATAACAGATGGGAATCTATTAACTTTATCGATTAGAGCGCAGTCAACTTTAAACCAAGAGTATAAGAATAAGCTTAGATTTCACGGCAAACCGTCAAGCTCTGCATCCTCCCTAATGGGGACCATCAAGTCTTCCCGAGTTACTTTCATAAAAAGAATTACATTCGAGGCTATATAAACAGAGGAATAGGTGCCGATTATGACTCCGATAATTAAAGCAACAGCAAATCCTTGGGTAGTTTCTCCCCCGATTAATAAAACAGAAAACAACACTAGCAGCGTAGTAAATGACGTGATTAAAGTACGACTTAACGTTTGATTTAAAGACGTATTTACCATTTCGAGTGGCGAGCCTTTTCGCATACGTCTAAAGTTTTCTCGAATCCTGTCTGAAACAACGATTGTATCATTTAGAGAGTAACCAATGATCGCAAGCATGGCCGCCAGGGTATTGAGATTAAACTCAATGCCGAATATTGAAAATATACCAAGAGTAATTAAAACATCATGAGCAAGAGCAATGACCGCGCCAACAGAGAATTTAAACTGAAAGCGAATCGCGATGTAGACCATGATTATACCCAAGGCTACCAGCATCCCCATACCACCTTGTTCCGCTAGCTCCTCACCAACTTTAGCGCTCACGTAGTCAGAACCTAGAAGGAGCACCTCGGTATTATTTTCCTCACTTAATAGCGAGGCTATGCGCTCTCCTACGAGTGCCGCCTCACTCGCTTGACCCTCAACGTCTGTCGTATCATCAACAGGCAGGATGACACGTATTTCTCGATCCGAGCCAAAGCTTACAACGACCGCATCTTGATATCCGTTCGTCGCAAGCGCTTCATTCACCTCACTAAGAACCACAGTCTCAGAATATTCTAATCTAACAGAAGTTCCGGCCGTGAAGTCCAAACCAAATTGCAGAGAATTTATAGCAAGAGAAATAATCGACGCAATAGCGAGAACAATAGACATGATTGCCGCAGGTTTACGCACCCCCATAAAATCTATCTCTTTGTTCTCTAGCATTTCGCTTTTCTCAACAGTTCAGGTTAGTTTAATTTCGAATCTAAGTAGGTTGCCTGTAACGACCGATAGAGAGCCTTTGCACCGAGCGGCCGCCGTAGAAAAGATTAATTAAAGCACGCGTACCAACGATTGCGGTGAACATCGATGTAATGATTCCGATCATTAATGTCACGGCGAAGCCTTTAACCGGACCGGTTCCGATAGAGAATAATACGAGAGCAACCAAGAAAGTTGTAAGATTGGCATCTAAAATGGTCGTGAACGCGCGATTATATCCAGAGTCAATAGCTTGTTGTGGTGGCAAGCCGTTACTTAATTCTTCTCGGATGCGAGTAAATATCAAGACATTTGCATCCACGGCCATACCAACCGTAAGAACTATCCCTACAATACCTGGTAATGTAAGCGTCGCGGGAATAATCGTCGACATTACCGCAAAAATTAAAAGGATGTTCATTATCAAAGCAACATTAGCCGCTAAACCAAAAACACGGTAATAAAGCAACATAAAAACGACCACCAACAAGGCCGCAACCTGCACTCCCATAATCCCTTTTTCTAAGTTCTCCCGCCCCATTGTAGGGCCGATAACACTTTGCTCAACGATAGTCATCGGTGCCGCCAAAGAGCCCGATCGAATTAACTCAGATAAATCATTAGCCTCTCTGGCTGAGAGTCCAGTAATAACAAATGTACGAGGCAAGGCAGTTCGGATAGTCGCGTGACTTATAAGCCGCTTATCCTCGTAAAACTCTACATCTTCATATTCTTCACCATTTTCGTCCAATAACACGATGGAACGCGATCTTGTTTCACTCAATAGGATGTCCATCATCCTGCCTACATTATCGCGCGTGACACGATTGATTTGTGTGCCTCCTTGAGCATCTAGGTTTATCTGGACTTGAGGCAAGCCGTTCTGGTCCAGCGTTGATCTTACGTTACTAACGCGATCTCCCTGCAAAATGACCTCATTATCGACGTCGACAAGCAAACCCTGATATTCAAAGCTTTCGTAAGAATTGGAGGACGCACCAGGGTTCGCTTCTAAGTGAAATTCTAGGGTCGCAATGCGCTGAAGAAACCTAATAGCTTGTGCCGGATCTTGAACGCCGGGAAGCTCAACAACTATCCGATCAGAACCTTGCTGCTGCACGGTTGGCTCCGCAACTCCAAGGGCATCAACCCGGTTCATGATCGTGGTTCTGTTCGCCTGCAATGTATCACGTTGAATTTGTAGGACCACCTCTGGCGGGGTTCTCAAATCAAGGATCAACAACTCATTTAAAGATCGATTCTGAAACTGCAAATCAGGAAAATTTTCCACCAATGCCGAGCGCGCCTCTGAACGAGCTTCAGCGCTCGCAAATCTAATTTCGAGATGAGCATTATCCACGACATTGGTCCCGCGGGTCCGAATTCTCTCCTCTCTTAAAATTGAGCGCACGTTACTTAAATTATCTTCCATGCGACGGTCAAGGGCAGCGCTCATGTCCACTTCCATCAAAAAGTGGACCCCACCCTGCAAATCAAGACCTAAGTTCATTTTCCCTGCGCCAATCGCTTGCAACCATGAAGGTGTCGTTGGAGCTAGATTCAAGGCTACGATATAGTCGTCAGTTAAAGCACCTTCGATTGCCGTTTTAGCGACCAACTGATCTTCCACCGAATTCAAACGAATCAGAATGCTTTCTTCAGTTATTTCTTCACCAAAAAACTCTACTTGCGCAGCTTCTAGTGCCGAAGTGATAGCAACCATATCTGATTCACTCAGAGTCAGACTATCCGCACTTATCTGAATAGCTTCATCGTCTGGATAGATATTCGGAACAGAATAAAGAAAACCCAGCAACACAACTAGCAAGATAAGAACATTTTTCCAGGCCGGGTATTTATTCAACATAATAACTAATCTCGTTTACCGTTATCGGTTAGATTTGGTTAATAGTTCCTTTGGGCAATGCTGCGGCTACAGAAGATTTTTGAAGCTTCAACTCAACGCCCTCAGACACTTCTACTGAGATATAGTCCTCGCTAACTTTCGTCACTTTCCCAAGGAGCCCCCCTGATGTCATTATTTCATCTCCCTTAGAAATATTGCTCACAAGATCTCTATGCTCTTTGGCTCTCTTTGATTGAGGTCGCCAAAGAATAAGCCAAAAGAGAAAGAACATCCCCCCAAACAAGAGCAAGTTATAGGTCAGCGAGGGTTGTTGCGGCTGCCCTGCCTCTTGAGCAAGGGCTATAGGAAATAGTAGGTTCATCAATTTTCTCTCGATTTAAATTTATAGCTAGATTTTTATCGGCTTCCTCTGGAGAACGTCTTAGCCAAGAAATAGACTTGAACACTAGCGTCGCCCAACGAAAGATTTATTTGAGTGTTACTAAATATCTGCCCCTTTACTCTCTTGGTCGGCAAAAAATCCTCTGACAAAGTGCGACAATCTACCTTGTTCTATAGCCCCGCGCAAACCGGACATCAGGCGCTGATAAAAATGCAGATTATGAATAGTATTAAGCTGCGAGGATAGGATTTCTTTGCTTTTGTCCAAGTGATGAAGGTAAGACCGACTAAATCTCTGACAAGTGTAGCAATCACAGGACTCATCTAATGGCGCTGTATCATCTCGATAACGAGAATTCCTCAGCCTTAAAATACCTTTCGAGGTGAACAAATGTCCGTTTCTAGCGTTTCGAGTAGGCATTACGCAGTCAAACATATCAATTCCCTGAACCACAGCTTGAACTATATCCTTAGGCGTCCCCACTCCCATTAAGTATCGTGGCTTATTATGCGGCATTTGCCGACCACAGTGCTCTACGATCTGCAGCATTTCCTCCTTTGATTCGCCCACAGAAAGGCCACCAAGCGCATATCCATCAAAATCCATATCAATCAAGCTTGCTAATGATTCGTCCCGTAACCCCTTGTACATTGAGCCTTGAACAATACCAAACAACGACGCAGAATTTCCACCGTGAGCGTTCTTACATCGCTTTGCCCAACGCATAGACAATTCCATTGAACTTCGCGCATCCGCTTCAGACACAGGGTGAGGCGTGCACT
>Ga0315331_10002952_pt1 | contig 12784 bp, 9 predicted proteins | sample M160m34915metaG_FD_203456 | JGI IMG/M metagenome (GOLD analysis project Ga0315331, IMG submission 203456) | Ammonia-oxidizing marine archaeal communities from Monterey Bay, California, United States - M1 60m 34915 | ecosystem: Environmental > Aquatic > Marine > Intertidal zone | place: USA...
ACTCTCAAAGGTTGACCTGAATCACTTATCTACCGCAATTATGTTAAGCTAATCAATCTTGACCGACCGGACAGGTTATATATAATCCGGTCGTGTTGGCAAGATTGGCAATATCGGATGGAACGGTCAATTTTTCCAAATAGTAGGATTCAGTAGTTTGTGGTGTATGCGGAGTTGAGCGATGACCGCGTGGACTACGGGGGAACCCGAGTCGACCTTCGCCGCCGTACAGCACCCAAATCAACTTAGACGTGTCGGGTGGAGATTTATTCCTTCCCGCCCAACCACCTAGGGAGAGGATGGTTCAATGAGTACAAAAACAGTCTTTACCACCGGCGAAGCAGCAAAAATCTGTAAGGTTAGCCAGCAGACAATCATTCGTTGCTTTGACAATGGAAGCCTCAAAGGCTTTCGCGTACCGGGCAGTCGGTTTCGCCGAATTCCACGCGATCAACTCTATTCATTCATGAAAGAGAACGGAATTCCAACAGAGGCATTGGAGAGCGGCAAGCGAAAATTGCTGATCGTCGATGATGATGTGGAATTGGTTGAGTTAATGGTCGATGTCTTTGCACGAGATGGTCGTTTTGAGATCAAATCCGCGAATAACGGATTTGGAGCGGGCATGTTAGTCAAAGAGTTCCGGCCTGATCTCGTGATTCTTGATGTGATGCTACCAGATATCAACGGCAAAGAAGTTTGCCAACGGGTACGCAACGACCCCTCGATGAAAACAGTAAAAATTATCTGTATCTCCGGGATGGTGGAGCAGGATAAGATCGCTGATTTGCGTGCTGCCGGTGCGGATGACTTCATGAATAAGCCATTCTCAGTTGATGTTTTACTTGAGCGTGGTTGTCAGATGCTTGATATGGACAGCAACAACACTGCGGTTGGTTAGATCTCGTCGAGGATTGCGAATTCGCAAACGCGTGTTAATAACCTAACGAGCGCGCCTCGGCATTGCCTGAGGCGCGTTTTTTTAATGGACTTGAATAACGGGTGCAGCTGTGCGTTGGTTACCAATTGGATTGGGCGAACAGGATGATCGCGTGGCAATTCGTTTGCCCTGCCTCGAGGCTGATTTAGTTAAATTAGTTGCAGTCAGTACGTCGAGCTCTGCGGCTGATGGGTTGCATCGGCTGCTGCGATCAAACCCGACGTTATTGTTGTTTTTTCTCGGGCACTATCGCGATTCTAAGCATCAAGTCCCCTCTTCTGCTCGCGAGTTAATCGAGGAAATTTCAGCAACGGCGCTTGATGCGGTCGGTAGCATCCAAGTTGGTTACGGCTCAGGAGTCAGCAAGAAATGTTCGGACAAAAAGCTGAGCGTCTGGTTTTTGGAATTCAGTCGCGCTCGTTCCAATAAAAAACTAAGACGTTCGCTTGAAGAATTTATCCAGTTTTTCGGTTTCCAGAAAAAGCGTCAGAGTAAAAAGCTAATTCTAAGTTTAGTTGGAAAAGACTTGCGAGCGGACCAGTTTGTCTGCCGTGGTATCAGACGCAAAGAAACATCTGTGCGTTTGACGCGATGTTGGCTGGAGGAACGCGGGAGTAAGTTGCCAATTGACGCGCTGGTAGCACTCGGGAAAACGGCACTTGAAACCTCAGCCAGTCACGCGAAACGCTTGCAGCGGGATAAACTTGCATCGATGAAGCAGTTGGCTTACGGGGCAAGCCACGAAATCAATAATCCGCTTGCCAACATTGCCTCTCGAGCACAAACGATGTTGGCAGTTGAGACGAATCAGGAGAAGAAATACAAATTGGGAGTGATTTATGAGCAAGCGATGCGAGCTCATGAAATGATTTCGGATATGATGCTATTTGCCCACCCTCCCCTTGCGCGACTTGAGACAACATCGATTCGTTTGATGATGGCTCGCGTGGTAGATGAATTGACCCCGTTGATCGATAGGGTTTCAGGGTGTGAGTTTCGAGTCATTATCGGTGCGGGTGTTGATCGGGCACAGCTAGATGCCACCCAAATTGCTGTCGCAATCAAGAGTCTGGTGCGGAATTCGGTAGAGTCACTTGAGGCGTCGGATCAGCAGCGAGCGGAGATCGAAATTCGTATCGACCGAACCGAGCTTGGGGCGGTTCAATTTTTGGTTTCTGACAATGGCTCAAAGATCCGAAGCGACATTGTCGAACATTTGTTCGATCCATTTTTCTCAGGACGTGAGGCTGGGCGAGGCCTCGGCTTTGGGTTGTCAAAAGTCTGGGCGATTGCTGAAATGCATGGTGGGAGGATTGAGTACTCAGCCGAATGGGAATTTGGTCCGCAGTTTATTTTGTCGTTGCCTCAGCAGACGAATGCAATTTGCATTGGAAAGTCGCTTACGCTGGCACCAGCGACGGCCTCTTGCGTTGAGCCAGGTGAGGGCGAAGCGGCGTGAACGCGGTTTCGTCTTGTTTCTCAATTTTTCTTTGACGCTTCGATTGACAATGTGAAATTGTCATCAAAGAATAAAGATTGCGATTGAGATGCAATCGTTCCTTCTATAGCCGTCCTATTTCAACTGTTGGGTACGATGAATAATCTCACCAATCAAGCCAAGTCTCCTTCTCTTTGGGCGGCTTTGATCCCTGTTTTTGTTTTGATCGGTTTATTGGGCCTCAATGTCTATCTCTACGGTGAGGATTCATCCTACGGTCCAAACCAAATTGCGTTACTAATGGCGGCGGGAACCGCTGCAATTGTTGGACGGTTGTACCTTAATTCGTTTAAAGAGATGCTGGCGGGGATTGAGCGAGCGATCGGGTCGGCGTTGGTAGCGATGTTGATTTTGTTGTTGATTGGATCTTTAGCCGGAACCTGGATGATGAGCGGTGTTGTACCTGCCATGATCTATTATGGGCTCGATGTTTTGAATCCACAGAGTTTTTTGGTGGCAACGGCAGTGGTCTGTGCGATTGTTTCGGTGGCGACGGGTAGTTCGTGGTCGACGGTGGCAACGGTTGGGATCGCACTACTGGGGATCGGCATGGCGCTCGGAGTCAGTACGCCCCTCACGGCTGGAGCGATCATTTCCGGAGCGTATTTTGGCGATAAAATATCCCCCCTTTCGGATACCACCAATTTAGCGGCGGCGATGGCGGGCACTGATTTAATCACGCATATTAAGTACATGCTGTGGACGACCGTCCCGAGTTTTGTAATCGCCCTGATCATTTATCTTTTGATTGGGTTGGGCGGAGAGCCAACTGAGATTGCAGGGAATACGGCCGCTTTAAAACAAGAAATGCTCGCTAACTTTGACACGTTGAGCCCGGTTCTGTTTTTGGTTCCGCTAGTTGTGTTGGCAATGGTGATTCTAAAGTTCGATGCGGTTGCGGCTTTATTCATCGGCGCGGTCTTGGGTGGCGTATTTGCAATCGTCTTTCAACCGCAAATGGTTTCGGAAATTGCTGGACTTGATGATGTTGAAGTTGTTTCGTCGACGGGGGAAACCGAAATGGTTCAGCCGAGTTATGCAAAACGTTCGTACATTGCGTTTATCAATTCAATGGCGTTCGAAACGGCTCGTTACTCGAAAGCGGACGCAGCTAAGTTTGAAGCCGAATTTGAGCAAGCAAAAGAAGGCTTGAAGCAGGTGGAAGCGGCTCCAGAAGGTTCTTCAGAAGCGGCCGAAATCGATTCCGCCAAGCAAAAAGTTGCCGAAACGCAGGCAAAACTCATGGCCGTGAAGTTGCTGAAAGGGAAAGGGATGGACGGGATGCTGAACACCATTTGGCTAATTATTACTGCCATGTGTTTCGGCGGTGTGATGGAATCCTGCGGGCTTTTGAAGCGAATTACCGACCCATTGATTGGCATGGCTAAGTCGACGGGATCTCTCATTGCGACGACGGCGGGGAGTTGTATTTTTGTCAATGCGACGGCTTCGGATCAGTATCTGGCAATCGTTGTGCCTGGTCAGATGTTTCGGGACACCTACGCCAAACGCGGTTTGGCTCCTCAAAACCTTAGCCGAACGCTCGAAGATGCCGGCACGGTTACTTCCGTGTTGATCCCTTGGAACACGTGCGGTGCGGCTCAAAGCGCAGTGCTCGGAGTTGCGACATTGGCGTACGCACCGTTCTGTTTCTTTAATTGGATTAGCCCCTTGATGACAATTGCCATTGGGTTTGCCGGGATTGGAATTGCCAAGTTGAAGAAGCAGGATGGGGAAGCCTCTGACAGTCAAGCGGAAGCCTCTGGCAGTTAATCGGAAGCCTCTGGCAGTTAATCGGAAGCCTCTGGCAGTTAGGCGGAAGGCTGAATTCAGGCATTCTTTCGCAAAAACGTTAACGCGCTATTTGCTAGCGGCTATGGCAAACGCGATTCACTGGACTTTCACTCGCATTGAGGTTGGCCTCTCAGTAGTGATTTGGTAATTCAAATACCGAAAGGGTCGATAAGTATCGACTGGCGCTGCTTGAAATGAGACGAGCGCCGGGCGGTGGTTTTCTCTGTGAGAAGTTAATGAACCGAATTTTCTTTTTTTCGTTAGTGGCCGTGGTTGCTTTTTCGGGCGGCCAATATGAAAGCCATGCTATTGGGCAAACGGACTCAGTATTTTATACGCCACCATACGTGCGCGCTGGTAAGTTCAGTTTGCATAAAGTACAGCCCTATCAAATGAGCAGTAGCTTCGAGTCCAAGTTCGTGCCGCTATCCAGTAAAGAGGTGGGGAGCTCTTCGCAATTTATAACGCCCTCGTTGTCTGGGAACGTTTCGATACCCCCAGTAAATTTGATGTTTCCATCGAATGCAAATACGGTCGCGCCAATTCGCCCTTCACCTCTTCAAGCCACTCCTGTTCCAGTTGTGGCTGCACAGCCATTCTATGCGCAACCTCAATTGACAACTCAGCGGGCGGTTGTCCGTCCACCTCAGGTAGTCAGTCGACCGAGTTCTCGGCGTTCGGTTTTGCAGTATCAAGCGTCGACAATCCCCTCTCTCAATATTAAAGACGGGAAATCAATTCAGCTTACCTCGGCCAGCTATCCTGTTCGGCCTGTGAGTCAGGTTCCCGCTCAGACTGTGGGAGCGGTAAGCGGTTCGGTCGTTCAGCAAACAGCGTTGCAACAATCGACTCTTGGGCTTGCTCCTCCTCGGGTTAGCACAGTTCCCGTGGTTGCTCCAGCAATATCGTCTAATTCACAGACAACCGTTTGTTGCCTACCGCCGAGTGCCTATCAAAATGTAGTCGGCGCATCGAATCGACCAGCTGGGGTAACGCTCCAGAACATGCCTCAGGGGACTTATGTGGGACGCGGGTTAGTCGGGCAGCCGGCAGCTTATATTGACGGTCAGCCGCTAAGAAATTTGATTCGCTACATCACGTTCTAAGTGCCAAAGGCCTAGCTAGGAACGTTTCGAGCTCTATTGGCTGTCCGGCAGAATCAAGCAGCTTCATTATTGTTCGCAAGGGCGTTGACCGGGAGAAAGGTCTGTTTTTTTACAAAACGGACATACTTTGGGGTCGGCTGTTTCGTCATCCATTTCATCGCTTCGGTAACCGACGGTATCCCGCCATCCGCAATCCAGGCATTTCAGTTCCCAGGCGTCGATGGTTAGCTCATCTCCGTCAAAATGGTTATACTTGCAGACGAGCGGGCATTCATCGCGACCTCCCTGGAGGCATTTTCCGTTTGGGGGAATTAGCGGTTTCACAGTGGTTCCGATCGGGTGAATGAATCGTTTTCAGTAAACGTCGGATTTAAATCTAGCCGACTTTTTGGAGTTTTGACAGATCGCTTTAGACGATCGATATTTTACGAGGATTATTAATGAGCGTTTCTATTAGCAATTTTAAAAATGCGGCTCCCTTCGCTGCATTTGCGATGTTTTTTGGCGTGTTTGGGAGCAGCCTGTTTCTGAGTTCAACCTTGACGGCTCAGACTCCAGTTCCTGCTTCCGTCGTCACCTTGTTGCCCGGTTACGGTAGTGCGTTCATCAATCCATTGGCTGGTGCACAGGAAGACGGTTTTGTTGATTTATTTAATGGAAAAAACCTCGATGGCTGGGAGCAAAAAAATGGTACTGCAACCTACGAGGTAGTCGACGGTACCATTCTTGGGCGAACTGCAAAGGGAAGCCCGAACTCATTTTTGTGTACCGAAAAAGAGTACGGCGATTTTGAGTTGGTCTTTGAGGTCAAAGTTGATAAGGGATTGAACTCTGGTGTCCAAATTCGATCCTTAAGTAAGCCCGATTATAAAGAAGGGCGAGTCCATGGCCCCCAAGTGGAAATTGAATGGGATCCGGGAGAATCAGGTTACATCTATTCTGAAGGCACCAAGCGGGGATGGGTCAGTCCAACACGTACTCAAAAGAACGTACTTAAAAACGAGGGTTGGAATAAATATCGCGTCTTAGCTGACGGACCGCGAATCCAGACATGGATCAATGGAACCTGTGTCGAGGATATTGAGATGCCTGCTATTGAATCAACAAAGGGGTTTATAGGACTCCAAGTTCACGGTATCAAAAAAAATGCCGGCCCCTTTCAGGTGCAATGGAAGAATATTCGTATTCGCGAAATTAGTGGTGATGAGCGACGAAAAATGAAAGCGTTCAGGGGAACCCCGAAGGTCGACGGCAAGATCGATGATCTTTGGGTGGGTGTGCCACGCGTATTGACGTCGCGGTCAATCGACGAAGTGGATGAGCTTTCGGAGGATCAGAAGGCATCAACAGCATGGGTTCGTTGTTTGTGGGATAAGGGACATCTTTATTGTTTGGCTGAAGTGACCGATGACGCGATTAGTTCCGCGGCTGGAGATGAATGGGATCGGGATGGAGTCGAGTTTTTTGTCGATCGAAATTTTGCAAGAACTTCGACGTACGATGACGACGATGCCCAGTATCGCACGGAGCCCGATGGAAACGAGTCGAGTGGTTCTGAGAATGATCTTTCGACTTATAAATCTGCAGTGACAAAAACCGAGAATGGTTACATTGTTGAGGTTTGCATTGATTTGAAAGGCGAAGTCGGGAAAAAGATTGGATTTGACGTTCAGGTCAACAACGATCCTGGTGATGGTCGCCGAATGTCCGCCATGAAATGGAACGACGCTTCTAATGACACCTATTTTGACATGTCTAATGCAGGGACACTCGAAATGGTCGAAGGTAATTAGTCGTTTTCGTAATTGAATAGTCGATCAGTGGGTGATTGCTGGAAGTTCTGGCGATCGCCCACGTTTAATTGACAACCAAAATCAAAACCAGATTTAGTCCAAAAAACAATAGCCACATCGTTAAGATTGTTTTTTTGGACTAAACTGTCTTGGGCAGTGTAACTGCCCCGCCGCATCAACGATAAGCAACATGAAAAACAAGGCTGATACTTCTACCATGGGAACTCCGTCCACCCCAATTGCTGAGAATAAGACACTCGCTGAGAAAGCTGATAAATTCCGCTGTTACCAAAAGTCTGTGCAGTCACCAGACCATGAAGTTGAGTTTTTCGAGCAAGCCTTTCGAGATGTGTTCCAGAGAAAACCCTACAGTCTCCGGGAAGATTTTTGCGGTACCTTTGCGGTTTGCTGTAAATGGGTGAAGTCTGATTCAGAGCGGACGGCTTTAGGGGTAGACCTGTGCTCTGAGACCTTGGAGTGGGGGCGGGCTAACAACCTGATCAAATTATCTGATGCCCAAAAAAAACGTGTACGTCTGCTTGAGCAGGACGTCCGGAAGAAAAATCGACCTCAGGCCGATGTATTGGCGGCTCAAAATTTTTCATTTTGGATTTTCAAAACAAGATCTGAGGTGATCGAATATTTCAAAATGGCGCGAGCCAATATTAAATCGGATGGCATCATGGTGATGGACATGATGGGCGGAGGCGATTGCCAGATTGAAGGTCACGTAGATAAGCGAGTGGTCAAAAAAGGAAAACGTGGCTTTCGATATTATTGGAAGCAGGATAGCTATAACCCAATCAACCACGATGCCAGTTTTTCTATTAGTTTTAAATTCAAAGATGGAAGCTGGATCAAGCGAGCGTTTGAGTACCACTGGAGATTTTGGAGTATTGCCGAAGTGAGAGAGATGCTCGCTGAGGCTGGGTTCAAAGAAAGTCACGTCTATTGGGAAACCGAAGACGAAGATGGTGAAGATACTGGTGAATTTGAACGACGCGATTCGGTGCCTAGTGCGCCCTGTTGGATAGCTTACATAGTCGCTGTCCGTTAGCCGACGTTTATTGGGAACTATGGGTTTGCGAAGCCGGGGAAACGTTCAGGTGAGGCCGTTTTACCTTGATATAGCGAAGGTTTGGACCCGTTTTAAATTTTTACTCTGATCGATGGAGTTTCAGGTCGAAACGGTGCTGAGTGGCGGGCTAATATCAACTATCATAGAGATCAGTCTCGGACAGTTGATTGATGAATGGTAATCAGGATGCTTCAAATTCAAACTCATGCTTTGATCCTGTTTTCTTCGATTTGGTTATTGCTTACAGCCTCGATTCAGGGCAATGACCAAGGTGCAGAAATTTACCGCGCTCAATGCGCTACCTGTCACGGAGAGAATGGCCAAGGAACAGCGGAGCATTTTTCCGATCCGTTGCGCGGAGACTTGGCGTTATCTCAGCTTGAGAAACTTATCGTCAAGACGATGCCTGAAGAACATCCTGAGATGTGCGTTGGTGACGAAGCGAAGTTGGTGGCCGCGTTCGTTTACGATCGTTTCTATTCATCTGAGGCCCAACAGAGATTAAATAAATCAAGAATTGAATTGTCCCGTTTGACCGTTCGTCAATTGCGTGAATCAATCGTTGATTTGCTGGGTTCGTTTAGCTCTGAGGTTAAGGTTTCCGATGCAAGAGGCCTCGAGGCTAATTATTTTGCATCTCGAAATTGGACGGAGCAAAGACGATTGTCTTCGCAAGTCGATCGGACAATCGATTTTGGAAGCGGTGTGCCTCATTTCGATCCGACGGGAAAATATGCGTCATTGAAGAAAAAGGAAGATCCGAAAAAAGATGTTAATTTGATGAATCAAGGATTCTCCACTTATTGGCGTGGGGGACTGATTCCGGTCGAAACTGGAATGTATGAAATTGTTGTCGAGTCAAAAAACGGTTTCTCGCTTTCGATCAATGACCTGAAGAATCCACTCATTGATCGAAAGGTTCGGTCTGATGATGTTGTGGAACATCGCGCTTCGATCTTTCTGATTGGGGGGCGTCCTGTGGGGTTAAGCCTTTATTTATTTTCATACCCACAACCGCCAGCCAAAATAAGATTGTTGTGGAAGCGGCCCAATGGAATCGCTGAGGTTATCCCTGAGTCAAGTTTGGTTCCCGTTTCTCCGAAAGAGATCTGTATTTGTTCCACGGTTTTTCCACCGGATGATGCCAGTTATGGTTTTGAGCGTGGGATTTCGGTATCCGGGCAATGGGACCGAGCCACAACCGACTCGGCGATCGAAACGGCAGAGTGGGTTTCCGAGAGGATGTGGAAACTGGCGGGCACTCGTGAAAATGACAAAGACGCCTCCGTAAAGCTGCAAGATTTTTGCTACCAGTTCGTTGAGCGAGCGTTTGCTACACGCCTGAGTGAAGGCGATCGAGAATTTTTTGTGGATCGTCATTTCGGGCAGGAGATCAGTCAAAAAGATAAAGTGAAACGAGTCGTTCTGTTAGCGTTAAAGTCACCCCGGTTTTTGTATCCCATAATTCAAAGTCGTCGTCGTAGCGAAGAGATTGCAAGGAATCTCGCACTAACTCTTTGGGATTCGCTCCCCGATAAGCGACTTTATCAGTTGGCTGACAAGGGGCAGTTAGAGGATCCGAAGATTGTTGAGCGGGAATCACGACGCATGGTGCGTGATTTGCGATCAAGGCAAAAGATAAAAATGTTTTTTCTTGATTGGCTGAAAGCTGAGCGAGCGGCCAGTTCGGCGAAAGATAAATCGAACTACCCTGAATTTGATGATGAGTTAGTCTCGGATTTGCAGACCAGTCTCTTGCTTTACCTAAACGAGGTTGTGTGGACTGATAGTTCCGATTATCGCCAGCTTTTCTTGGCTGATTATCTGTATGTGAACAAAAGGATTGGTGAGTTTTACGGGATTCCAGTCAGTGGAGACGGTTTTGACAAGGTCAGTGGGATTGCCGGTAACCGAAGCGGAGTAGTGACCCATCCATTTTTGATGAGCGGTCTCGCCTATAGTAAAGATAGTTCACCGATTCATCGGGGCGTGTTTATCGCAAAACAGATTCTAGGCACCAGTCTTCGCCAACCACCGAACGACGTGAAACCATTGACCGAAGAATTTAATCCAGCGATGACGACTCGGGAGCGAGTTGAGCATCAGACAAAAGAGACTGGATGCATGAGTTGTCACCAGATTATTAATCCGCTTGGGTTCAGTCTCGAGAATTACGACGCGGTTGGGCGATTTCGGACTCACGAGAAGTCAAAACCGATCGATGTAAAAGCGATTTATCAGACTCCTGAAGGCGACGATGTGGAATTTAGCGGCGCCCGCGATTTAGCTGTGTTTTTAGCAAGCAGCGAGCGTGTACAAAAAAGCTTTATTCGCCAGTTATTCAATTACTACACGAAACAATCGATTGATGCCGTTGAGAAGAATCAAATTGATGAATTGCATCGTAAGTTCAAAGAATCCAGCTTCAATATTGAAAAATTATTGGTTGAAATATCATTGGTGCCGATGAATTATCAAAGCGAGGTCAGTGCTAAATAGGTTAGCATGATGAGATTGTATGACTTGGGGATTTTGTTTTCCTTGAATTTTGGGTGAGGATGGAATGAGTTCAAAAATTTTGAGACGAGAGTTTTTGCGAGGCGCAGGCTCTTTCGCACTTGCTTTCCCGGGTCTTTCTAGTTGGCACGGACTCAATTGGGCGATCCCCGATTTGCAAGCAGGGAAAAAAAAGCGGCTCGTGATAATGTTCTCGCCCAATGGAATGGTGAGAGAGGGGTTCTGGCCAAAAACAGAAGGCCCTGATTTTGAGATGGACCAGGTGCTGAAGCCGCTAGAAGATTTGAGAGAAAAAACTCTGGTCGTCCATGGCGTCTGCAATAAAGTACGTGGTGATGGCGATAATCACATGCGAGGCATGAGTTGCTTGCTGACAGGGAATGAACTTTTTCCGGGGAACATTCAGGGGGGAAGTGATAAACCTGCCGGTTGGGCCAAAGGCATTTCGATAGATCAAGAAATCAAAGGTTTTCTGCAGGCTAAGGAAGAGACCAGTACGCGATTTGGGACGCTCGAATTTGGTGTTCGAGTCCCACACAAAGCTGACCCGTGGACGAGAATGGTATATGCCGGACCCAATCAGCCACTTGCTCCCATTACTGATCCTTACCGGATGTACGAAAAAATGTACGGCAATGTAAAGGATCGCGAAAATTTGTTGAGCGTCTTGAACATGGTTCAAGAGGATGTGAAATCGTCTGGCACGCGGGTCTCAGAGCGAGATCGGCATCTTCTCGAGGCCCACGGAAAATATATTGGGGAGATGGAGCGGGAATTGGTCAATCGAGGCGAGCCGTCCTATCTAGCCGCACCGGTTGAGCTGCCTAAAAATGTCGGGGACTCTGATGAAAACATGCCGACTTTATCTAAAATGCAAATTGATCTGTTAGTGAATGGTTTTGAAAATGATCTGAATCGGATTTCAACATTGCAGTACACGCAGTCGGTCGGACAGTCAAGAATGAAATGGCTCGACGTCAGTGAAGGCCATCATACGCTTTCTCATGATCCCGACGGTAAGAAGGAGACGCAGGATAAATTGCGGCGCATCAATACCTGGTACTGTGAGCAGCTTGCCTATCTGTGCAAGAAATTAGCGGCAACAAAAGAACCCGGAACCAATGAGTCCATGCTTGATAATACGTTGGTTGTTTGGACCAATGAGTTAGGGCACGGGAATTCCCACACACTCAATAACCTGCCGATGGTGCTAGTTGGTGGTGGTTTTGGTTTTGAAATGGGGCGTTTTGCGAAAGTCAAAAACGTCACGACAAGTAGACTGTGGCTCGCGATCTCCCACGCAATGGGGCATCGAATCGACAGTTTTGGATTGGCGGAACTATGTAAAGAAGGTCCAGTGAAGCTTTAATTGAGCCTGGGTTTTCTATGCCGATCCAATCAAAGGTCGGGGAACACATAGTCCGGATCGTTGCTGAACTAGTTCGCATTCGCGGGGACTTTACCGTCTGTTTCGGAAAGCCACGTCTCCAGCTTGTTCCTTAACTCAACTGTTTTTTCCGGCATCGATCTCGTTAAATCGTTTGCTTCACTCAGATCATCTTTGAGGTTGTACAGTTCGACGGAGTTATCGTCGTAAAATTTGATCAGTTTGAAATCTCCAGATCGAACAGCGCTTCCCGGTCGATTTTTTTTGTGAAACGCATAGTTTGGATAGTGGAAATAGATGGCTTCGCGGTCAAGCGGAGATTTGCCGGTAAATAAGTCGACGAGAGAATCACCATCGGGGTGGTTCGACGGATCGGGCTCGATACCGACGGCGTCGAGGATGGTTGCGTGAAAGTCCATGCTGATAATGGGGGTTTGGCTGACTGAAGCCGGTTTGATTTTTCCAGCCCATTTGACAATCGCAGGGACACGGATACCTCCTTCGTAAAGATATCCTTTCTCACCCCTGAGGGGTTTAACGTTAGCGGCAAATGGCCCGTTGTCCGATGTGAAAATGATAAGTGTGTTCTCGGTAAGCCCGAACCGGTCTAGGCTTGCGAGTAGTTTTCCGATGGAGAGATCCATTCCTTCGATCATCGCCGCGTAGGTTGG
>Ga0315331_10002953_pt1 | contig 12784 bp, 9 predicted proteins | sample M160m34915metaG_FD_203456 | JGI IMG/M metagenome (GOLD analysis project Ga0315331, IMG submission 203456) | Ammonia-oxidizing marine archaeal communities from Monterey Bay, California, United States - M1 60m 34915 | ecosystem: Environmental > Aquatic > Marine > Intertidal zone | place: USA...
CTGTGTCGGCTAAGCCCATAAAAATTAAAGTTTCATCTTGCCATGCATTACCATCAGGATGTTGACCATCTTCTGGATCTGGATAATTTCTATTTAAATCTTTCCAATTGGCATTATATCTAGAAGCTCCAAATACATCTTGATTACCACCAGCATAAGCACCATCTGGATTAGCAAGAGGATTTATCCAAATGTCAATTTCATTTACCAAATTAGTTAAACGAGCATCATTGCCATACCCATTTAAGATTTCATCAATCAATCTAAGAGTAAGAATATATCCAGCCAATTCATCTCCATGCATAGAGGAAGTATATAAAAAAGAAGGTTCATTTTCTTTCTGCCCTACATTATCAGAAATTTGAGCAATTAATATTTCTCTTCCAGAATTTAAGGTTCCCAAAGAATGGATCTTACAAATGGAAGGAAATGAATCTGCGAATGCTTGCATCATATCAATGTATTCTTGATATGAAGGGTAAGTATTCCAGCTGCTTTTAGAAAAATTAATATTATTAGATTTAAACCTAATGGGTTTTTTCACAATATTATAAGGAATATCTTTTTTAAGAAACTCTAAAAACTCCTGCTTATTTGCATAAGCATATGCGATAGTTTTATTTGTTTTATGGTCTATTGAAATAATATTCGACAATTGATTTAATTGACTTTTGTTTTTATAGTCAAAAGAAAAATACACTTCACCTTTTTGTAAAAACAACTTATTTATTTCTTGAGAACGAATGGTAATAAGAAAAATTAAGATTAATAAGACACTTAATACAGATTTTAAATTCATGGTAGAACTTTATTTTGTTTAAAAACTTCAGATTAATTATTGTAATAACTCTAAAATTCAAACAGAGTTGCCAAACTTTTAATGCATACAATATTTTTATAAATATAAAGCATCATTCTATTTTTGATAATTAAAGGAAATATTCTTTACTATTTTATCAGATAAACTCTTATGAACCGGACAGTTAAAAGCTGAACGCTCTAAAATAGTTTTAGTTTTTTTATCGTAATTAGATGGGAAAAAAATATTAGTGTCTATCTGTGCTATCATTCTGGGATTATCTCCCATGGTTTTTTTAGCAATTATTTTGGTGCCTATTATACTAATTCCGTTTTTCTCAACAGCTATTGCCATTATGGTTAGCATACAACTTGCCAATGCTGCACAAACCATATCTGTAGGAGAAAAAGCTTCTCCTAAACCGTGATTATCCTTTGGAGCATCTGTAAAAATAATTTCACCAGAATCTATGTGTTTTGCGGCTGTTCTTAAATTTCCGGTATATTCAATTTCATATGAATTCATATGCTTAATAATTAATTCGTTGATATTTAATCAAATATAAAAAAAGAGATTTTTGTTAAACAATTGGTACAAACCTATTTAAGATTTAAGTTGAAATATTATATTTAGACATGAAATATTTTTTGCTAATTTTTCAAATCTTAATTTTTCACTCAATCTATGGACAGCGAGAGATTAATGTTGAAAAAAGACAAAGTGAAATAACATTAGATGGAGAATTGATTGAAGGTGATTGGGTTTTTTCTAAATGGACCTCGAATTTCACTCAAATGAAACCTGTTCCAGGAGCTATCCCCACTAAGAGAACTGAAGTGGCTCTTATATATGATCAAGAAGCAATTTATATTGGTGTTAAATGTTATGACAACCCAGACTCAGTTTCTCGTGTATTATCTATAAGAGATGACTTCAATCCTAATTTAGATTTATTCGCCATATTTATTGATACCTATAATGACAATCAAAATGGATTTTTCTTTGGAATCACTAGCAGAGGAGTTCAGCTAGATGCTAAAATATTTAATGAAGACTTTAATGACTTATTAAATCTCGTATGGAAAAGTAAAGTGAAAATAAATAATGATGGATGGTTTGCAGAAATTAAAATTCCATACTCTGCTTTACGTTTCCCTAAAACAAAAATTCAAAATTGGAACATTAATTTTGGCAGACAAATTAGCCGTTTAAGAGAAGAAAACACTTGGAATCCAGTTAATCCAGATTTAGAAAACTATCTCTTAGAAAGCGGAAGTATTATAGGCATTGAAGACATTACACCACCCTTAAGACTTGCTTTCATTCCTTTTCTATCCAACTACATTAGTTTCTCTAAAAATGAAGATTTAATCTCTACTTTCAATGGAGGAATGGACATAAAATACGGCATCAATGAAGCTTTCACTTTAGACCTTACGCTTCTTCCCGATTTTGGACAGGTTGTTTTTGACAATCAGGTACTTAACATTAGTCCATACGAAATTGAATTTAATGAGAACCGACAATTCTTTACAGAAGGTACAGAACTATTCACAAAATCTGATTTATTTTATAGTAGAAGAATAGGAATTCAAACTTCTAATGAAGTCTATCAAAGTCAGTTAAACGAAAATGAACAAATAACAGAAATCCCTAGCTCTGTTCCTTTAATTAATGCCAGTAAAATTTCAGGCAGGCTTAAAAACGGTTTAGGAATTGGTGTTTTCAATGCTGTAACAGCTCAACAAAATTCCAAAGCAGAAAATATTCTTAGTAATACAACTAGAGACATAATAATTAGCCCATTAACAAACTACAATGTATTAGTGTTAGACCAAAACTTAAAAAATAATGGTTTTTTAACTTTCACCAATACTAACGTACTTCGTTCAGGAACATTTTATGATGCAAATGTTTCAGGATTAAGCATGAAGTTAAATACAAAAGACAACGATTATTTCTTAGAAACTGAAGGAGTTATTTCTAACATTATCGAAAATTCTTCTTCAGAATTAGGTCACAGCTGGGGGCTTGAAGCAGGAAAACAAAGAGGACAATTCACATTTGGAGCTGAGTATTACGAAGAGTCAGACACTTACAACCCAAACGACCTTGGATTTCTTAGGGCAAACAACAGCAGGGTAACTGAAATTTATATTGGATTTAGAGACTTTAACCCCAAAAACAAAAAAATCAATAAAATTTTTAGCGAAGTATCTATTTCAAACGAGCGACTTTTCGCTCCTAATCTACATGGAGGCACATATTGGGAGGCAAATGGCACATTAATTTCAAAATCTTTTAATGCTGCAGGAATTCGTTTTAGCGGAACTATAAATGAAAGTAACGATTACTTTGAGCCAAGAGAATGGGGAGAAAGCTTTATCCGTCCAGTTTGGACTACAATGAGGACCTGGTTTTCATCTAATTACCAAAAAAGAATTGCGGTAGATGCAGGTATAGGTTATGTTGCCGTTGAAAGGGACAATTGGTGGGAATGGAATTACGATTTAGAATTTAGATTCAGAATTAGTAATCAGTTAAATATTATTCACGGTTGGAATCAGCAACTTCAATACAACAGCGAAGGTTATGCGGTTGACTTTACCAATCCCGCAAACAGTTTTGATGGTATTTTATTTGGCAATCGAGATAGACTTACCACTACTCAATCTTTAGGCATAGATTACACCATAACAAATCGAATAGGTATGACGTTTAATCTACGTCATTACAATGCCAAAATAAAGTACAACAGCTTTTACGAGCTTCTTGAAAATGGAAGATTAAATCCTTTAACCAATTACACCGGGCTAGATAACAATGGAAATTCTGCTTACAACATTAATTACAATGCATTTACCATTGACATGCTATTTAGATGGGTGTTTTTTCCTGGAAGTGAGCTAAACTTAGTGTGGAAAAATTCAATTTTCACATCTGACACCAAAGTGAATGATGATTATTGGCAAACTCTTAACAACACCCTAAAAAATGGACCCATAAACACCATTTCATTAAAAATTATTTACTGGTTAGACTCCCAATATTTAAAAAATAAAAAAAGAAATTAACCAGCTCACTAAAATTGTTTATCATAAATGGAAAAACCAGATTCTTATTGTGAATATGTAAGCACACTTAATGAAGACGACCTTCACCGAGTTTATCATGATACGAAATATGGATTTCAGGTAAATTCTGACGATGAACTTTTTGGTAGACTTATTTTAGAAATAAATCAAGCGGGTTTATCTTGGACAACAATATTAAAAAAACAAGATAATTTCAGGGTTGCTTTCTCAAATTTCAACATCAAAAAAATTGCTAACTACAAAGAAAAAGACATAGAACGCTTATTAGCAAATTCTGGAATCATTAGAAATAAATTAAAAATTAATGCTGTTATTTTCAATGCCAATAAAATAATTGAAATTCAAAAAAAACACGGGTCATTTAAAAGCTGGTTAAATGAGCAACAAAGTCTTGATTTAGAAAGCTGGGTAAAGCTTTTTAAAGTTAACTTTAAATTTACAGGTGGAGAAATAACAAAAGAATTTCTAATGAGTACTGGTTATGTTAACGGAGCTCATATAAAGAGTTGCCGAATTAACAAACGTATAAACAATTTAAAAAACCAATGAAAAACACTCTTTTGCTACTACGTATTTTTGCATTTTTTGAAGGAATTTCATTTCTTTTATTGCTTGGAATAGCAATGCCAATGAAATATCTATACAATGACCCTTCATTAGTGAAATCTGTTGGGATGGCACACGGAATATTGTTTGTTTTATATGTACTTTTTCTTTTGTTAGTACATTTCCAATATAAATGGAAATTATTAATTACCATTAAAGCATTTATTGCCTCATTTGTGCCTTTTGGAACATTTTATGCAGATAAAAAGTGGTTTAGAGATTAAGCTAGAATAAAGACTCCATTTAAGTTCTAACAATCTTAAATTTACTTGACCTATATTTATAAAATTATCTATTTGAAAAAGATACTTTGAATAATATTTGGCATAAAATAGCTAAAGCTAATTTAAACTACCTTTAGACATAAGGTTATGACCTATAACTAGATCTAAAATTTAAATTCTAAAAACAACTATGAAACCATAGTAAATCATGTCTTCAGAAAAAAATAAACATGATAAATTAAGATTACATTCTCGAAACAAAAACCGAGAAAAATATGATATAAGTGCTTTAACAAATTCTAATCCTGATTTAAAAAATTATATAATTCCTAACAAATGGGGGGGCGAATCAGTGGATTTCTCAAATCCTCTAGCTGTTAAAATTTTAAATAAAGCTTTACTAAATTATTATTATGGAATAAAGAACTGGGAATTTCCAGATGAAAATTTATGCCCAGCAATACCTGGCAGAGCAGATTACATTCATCATATTGCTGATTTATTAAGTGAAAATAATTTTGGTAGAATCCCCATTGGGAATAAAATCACTTGTCTTGATGTTGGTCTAGGGGCTAGTTGCATTTACCCAATTATAGGAGTCACAGAATACAAATGGAAGTTTATAGGATCTGATATTGATCCAAAATCGATTGCTTCAGCGCAAAACATTATCGATTCTAATTCAGCGATAAATGATAAGATTGAATGTAGATTGCAAAAAAATTCAAAAAACGTTTTTCAAGGTATTATAAGTAAAGAAGATGAAATTGAATTAATTATCTGTAATCCACCTTTTCACGCATCTATCGAAGATGCACAGAAAGGTAGTAGAAGAAAAATAAAAAATCTTTCGGGTAAGAAAGAAAAACATCCTGAATTAAATTTTGCTGGAATCAGTAATGAAATTATTTGTGAGGGTGGTGAATATCAATTTATTCAGAATATGATAAAAGAAAGTAAAAAGTTCTCGAAAAACTGTTATTGGTTTTCAACTTTAGTGTCAAAACAATCTAACCTTAAAGGAATTTATAAATCATTAGAAAATATTGAAGCAAAACAAACAAGAAGGATTCCAATGGCAACAGGAAATAAATCTAGCCGTATTGTAGCATGGACATTTCTTTCTAAAGAAGAACAAAAAGAGTGGAGAGAAACTAAATGGGAATGACAATCATCACTTAACTATAATCATGTTCGACAATGTGTAAGCTGCATTAAAGAGAAAGATAAAACGCATCTTTTTACATACAGAAAAATTATAAAGCCAATTGGGTTATCAATAAAAAAGTAGCGAAAAAATGAAAAACCAGAAAAAGAAATATGCATTAATCTTTTTATGTCTTCCCTTACTTATTTTTAGTTGTAATAATGTGCAAAATAAGAAAGATACGACTCCAGTTTTTCTTCCATCAAATATTTTAAATTACAATGGAACTCCATCTTCATTAGAGGACAGGTCATCACTTGCCTTTTCGGACCAAGGAGCTTGGTTTGCTTATGGGTTTTCTAGTGAAGAAAATAAAAAAATTGGCTTTTCTGGTCCTTTTTTAATGACACAAGGACATGGAGAATGGAGCAGTAAAATTTTAAGTGAATTAGAATTAAATAATAGAGTAACAAAAGAAAAAATTGACTTGAACACTTTCTCTTTATTACAAACAAGTTTCAACAGCCATTTAAATCAAATACTAGAAAGTCAGCAACTTAAAATTGAACAGAATCTTTTTTTCAACTCTCCTCATTCTGCAATAATTAGCATTCAAATAACCAATATTTCTAAAGAACAAACTTCTATTGAAGCCAAATGGAAAGGATTACTTTTTTCAACAGGGTTACAAATAACAAAAGAAGAAAACACCATCATTCTATCAACCGATAGAAGTAAAGCAAAAGGAATTATTAAAACTTTTGGAGATGGAATAAATGAGATAAAAACAACAGATTCCTCATACTCAATAACACTAAATAAAATTGAAATCAAGTCTAAAGAAACAAAAACATTAGTTATAGCTCAAACATTTATTTTCCCTGAATATGACAACTACAAAGAGCAACAAGAATTGGAATTAGCAGCTAAAAATCCTTTAAAAAACCTCAAAAAAAGAATAAAAGAAAAAGAAGCTGAACTTTCCAGCTTAAACGATAAATTAGATACACATTGGAAAGATAAAGCTTACAAAAATTTAGTTGCAAAAACAGTACTCACCTTACAAAACAACACTCGAATTCCAGTAGGAGAATTAAAGCATGCTGGCATTTTCCCTAGCTACCATTACAAATGGTTTTTAGGTTTTTGGGCTTGGGACAGTTGGAAACATGCTGTTGCGGTTGCAAACTACAACACAGAATTAGCCAAAGATCAAATAAGGGCTATGTACGATTTTCAGTTAGACAATGGATTTATTGTTGATTGTATTTACAGAGACACTACAATAGAACGACACAACTATAGAAATACAAAACCCCCTCTTTCTGCATGGGCCGTTTGGAAAGTTTACGAAAAAGATGGAAACATCGATTTCATTAAAGAAATTTATCCAAAAATTGTTAACCAGCACAAATGGTGGTATAAGTTTAGAGATTATGACAATGATGGTATTTGTGAGTATGGATCTACAGACGGCACATTAATCGCTGCAAAATGGGAAAGCGGAATGGATAATGCTGTTCGTTTCGACAAGAGTCAGTTGCTAAAAAGTGCTCAAGCAGTGTTTTCATTGAATCAGGAAAGTGTTGATTTAAATGCTTATCTATATTCAGAAAAAATATATTTAATTGAAATGGCTAAAGTTCTCAAAAAAGTTAAGGATATAGATACTTTTAAAACTCAAGCAGAAGACTTAAAAATAAAAATTCAAAATCAATTTTACGATGAAAAAACAGGATGGTTTTATGATACATCCATTGATGGAGAAAATTTTATAGCGGTAATGGGTTGTGAAGGTTGGATTCCTTTGTGGGCAAAAGTTGCAACAAATAAACAAGCACACGCTGTAAAAACCAATATGATTAATCCTAGCTTCTTTAACACAAAAGTACCATTTCAAACTTTAAGCGCTAGTCATCCAAGTTTCAATCCAAATGGAGGGTATTGGAGAGGTCCAAACTGGTTAGATCAAGCCTATTTTGGAGTAAAAGGATTACACAATTATGGATATCATCAAGACGCATATAAAGCAACACACAAATTAATACAAAATGCTAAAGGCGTATTAGGAAAAGGAACTTCAATTAGAGAAAATTATCAACCTATTTCTGGAGAAGGCTTAGAATCAGAAAACTTTAGTTGGTCGGCAGCACATTATCTATTATTACTATTAAATGAATAAAATGTAAACACAACAATTTAAAATTCTTCGTTATAACAAGCAATATGGAATAGAAAAGCTATTTCAACAACCATTAAAAGCTTATAAAACTAACTAAGTATTAGTTAAATTACTACTTCAATATTTAGCTAAAAAAGATTAACTAAAATTTAATATTCAAATATTCTTGTAATAAATAACTTGGAACAGCAAAGCCAACCCCTTCTGTATTTCTTCCGACTAGCTTAGAAACAACTATCCCATGTAAATTACCTTTAGAATCAAATACAGGACCACCACTATTACCTGCATTTATAGACATATTAAGCTGAATTAAATTGTTATTATTTATTTTTCGTTCATTAGATATTATTCCACTTGAAATTGATTGTCCTAAAGAAATAGATTTAGGTGCGCCAATTGTAAACACGTCCTCCATTTTTCTAAATGTCTTTTGATTGCTACAAACAAAAGCCTTTTTAAATTGCTTATCTACTTTTAGCAAAGCTATATCCTGAAACTTATTGACTTTTACAACACTACAATCCATTTCATTGCCATCTGAATCAATTATTGTTATATCATGAGTTTTAGAGGGGTTTTTAGAAGCTATTACATGATAGTTGGTTACAATATACCCATCATTAGTAATTAAAAAACCACTTCCGTGTCCTTTACTGGTTTTTATAATTACGGTTGCTTCAGCAGCATCGACTTTTTCCCGAACTATTGCTGTTGGATTTTTGAGAGTAGTAACTTTAAGATTTGGGTTGAAATCAGTTTCAATCTTAGCATATTTTTTAAACAAATCTCCTTCTATAAGGTTGTAAAATGAAAGAGCAATAGAATTCCCAACAGTCTTTTTTACTGAACCATTTTCGTAATCATATTTAAATTTTTCTGAAAATGCCAAATCAACTACTGAATCTAACACCTCACCATAAGAGTTTTTTATGTACCAAATCAAACTTGTTCTTGTTTGAGTAATTTTACCATATGTTGTCCAAGAATGAGCATTGATAGGATTAATACTAAACATATCTACGCCATCCATTTTACCCTGAATGAATAATGAATTATTATTATCAGAAAAAACATCATTTATGGTGTCCATATATCCTCCTTTATAAAGCATTTGCAACAATTCATCAGTAAAGACAACATCATGAAATTTAAAATCTTTTTGTTCTTCAACTAAAAGTTCAGCTTTTTTCCCCTTTTTCTTTTTTTTCTTTTCTCGAATTTCTGCTTTTAGTTGTTTGTCTTTAGTCATCTTTTCAGCTCTTAATTTAGTAGCTTCTAAATCACCTTTATCCCGTTTTTCAATTGTAGCAAAGTGAGAAACAAAATCTTTATCTACATTGTTAATATCAAGACTAATATTTGTAAGGTTAACATATTTGGAATCTTCCGATCTCTTGAGAACTTTTTTTAGTGGAGACTCAAATTTAACTTCCTTTGGGAATGGATGAGATTTTGCAATTTGGCTATCTAACCATACTGCATAGAAACCATATAAGACAAAACAAAAAGGAACATTAACTCCTTGAAGTACATAATAGCCAGCAGATTTTTTCAAATTAGGGTACAAAACATCATTGTATTGCATATAATCATCACCATAATTAATAGCAACATCATACACTTTACCTTTTTTAATTTTTTTAGTTGCTGTTTTACCTTCACCAAATTTTTCGTTGTCTAAATAAATTTTTGCATCATCAGAATTAGTTAGTATAGTTACTTTTTGTTTATTAGGTAAAAAAACAGTTACACAAGAATTTAACATTAGTGTAAGAATAAAAAGTCCTGCAATTTTATTTTTAGAAATCATTAAGCTTAATTAAATTATAGTTTGAATTATAGGGTTATAATAATGGCGAATATAACAATTTAAAAGCAATTTAAAAGCAATTAAAAGCAATTAAACACAAGTAAAAACCAGTATTTAAAGTACTTTTTTAAACACACAAACACCTAAAAAACAATTACTTATAATAAAAAAAATAAATTTAAAACTTACGTTTAATGTTAAATATAATTTTTATCAAGATTACATTTTAAATATATTTGTGATATGAGAAAAATTATATTTCTATTTAGTCTTTTATCCATTTTTAGCTCTTGTAAACAAACTCAGTTGACTTCTAAGTTTAACAAAGGATATAAAAAAATATATGTAAAACCGTTAATTAAAAACCAACACAATTACGACTTATCTAAAGAAACTAACAATAAAAGGGATGCTTATCAAGAAAAGAAGTCTATTGAAACAATAAGTGACAATCAGGAAAAATTATATGTAGAAGTTGCTAGCATAAAGCCTAAGGTGATTTTAAAAGAAAAATGGCTACATCAAAAATTAATAAGACTTGATAGCATTTTAAAATTCAAAGATTCAACCTTATCTGAAAAAGATGAAATTCTAGAAACTTCTAAAAAAGCTAAAAAGTTTAGTGTATTAGGACTTACCGGCACTCTTTCTTCAGTTCTATTTGCAATATTAAATAACGAGATGAGGTCCTTAACCAAACCTGGGAAATTGAGATTTATCTTGTGGGATGTGACAGAGATTATGTGTTGGATACTAGCTAGTGCTAGTTTTCTTCTGCTAGTAACAAGTTTACTTTTCATTATTAAAGCAATTAAGAAGATAAAAAAGAATGGTGAAAAAATAAAAAATCAAAATAAAACGATAAAAAGAAACATTAAATTAGCATATCTAATCACATTATTACTTTTAATCACTCCCATTGTAGTAGGACTCATTATTCTGTTAACCTTTAGTCTCTCAATAGGATCAATGGGACCATTTTATTGGTAGAAATTAAATTCAAAATAATTCTTTTTCAAATAAAAAGTGCCGGCTGCTAATTGCAATGCTTGAATTATGGTTTTTAAGAAACTTGCAAAAACCTAAAGTAAGCTTTGTTGATTGTTTGTATGTTTACATGATTAAAAAAAGATACCAAAAAAGTTCTAAAATGAATCTTGTAAAAAACAATACCAATTCGACACCTATTCTTATGAGTCAAAAGTTTATACTTTTGTTTTTTTTATTCCATTGTATCCAAATAAACTGTTTTACACAAAACCCAAACCCAAGCTCATCGCTTGATGCTGCAATTCAAAGTGAAATGAGTGTTCGACATTTCCCTGGAGTATCCACAATAATTGTAAAAAATAACGAAATTGTATGGGTAGAATCCTACGGATATGCTGATATTGCTAATTCGTTACAAGTGGAAGATACAACAGTATTTCTACTAGCTTCTGTTTCCAAATTATTTACTGGAACTGCAGCAATGCAGCTATACGAAGCCGGAACTATCGATCTAGACACTGACATCAACAACTACCTTCCTTGGACAGTTGAAATTCCAAATTTCTCTAATGATTCAATAACTATTCGTCAATTAATGACACACACTTCTTCAATAAAAGACAATTGGGGAGTAATGAGTTCCTTTTATGGCTATCCCGACCCGACCATCTCCTTAGCCAATTGTATGGAAAGCTACTTTCCAACATCAGGTTCTAATTACAGTGCTACAGGGAATTTTATAAATTCAGCTCCAGGATCTTCATATCAATACTCCAATATGGCTTCTGCACTTAATGGATATATTGTTGAAGCTAGTACTGGAATTCCGTTTGATGATTATTGCGACAACAATCTATTTAGTGAACTTTGCATGGAAAATACAGCATGGCATTTTTCTGATTTCAATCCAGATCAGGTTGCTATACCATATTCTTATCAAAACGGAAACTACACACCTCATAATCATTACGGTTTTGCAGACTATCCAAATGGTCAATTAAGAAGTACCATTCTTGATTTGGGCAACTTTATGATTGCGTTTCTTAATGGGGGTTCCCTAGGCAGTAATTCGATTTTAAGTCCTAATACTGTAAATGACATGTTAACATTTCAAATCCCTACACTAGATACAACTCAAGGACTTAACTGGTATCGTACTAAGCTCTATTATAGCGGTGGAGAAGCAATGCTATGGAGCCACAGCGGTGGAGAAAGCGGGGTGAATACTAATTTATTAATTGACCCATCTAATGATGTAGGAATTTGTGTTTTAACCAATGGAGAAGGTGATGGACTTTACATTTGTGATGCTTTATACGATCATGCATTAAACATGAATTTCAACAATAGCATCACACCCTGTTCCCCATCTGTTGAAATTTCCGAACTTGAAGATAATAAGGAAATCTTAATTTATCCAAATCCAGCTAAAGATTTCATTAACGTTGAAATAGATTTAACGGAAGAAACTCAGTATAATATATATTCAATATCTGGAAAAATGGTTTTATCAGGAATCATTAATCCCAAAAATAGAAGCATAAAACTACCCAACCTATCAGCTGGACTTTACATTTTCAAACTACACAACAAACCTGCCCAACTGTTGGAAATTAATAATTGAGCGAGTGAATAAAAGAGCGCTACAGCAAGAGCTAAAGTTTTTGGCTCATTCACAACTTGCTTGGTAGGTTGTTTTAATGGTGGAGCCAAAGTTACAGTTCTCGAACTCTTTTAGATCTGATTTGAAAAGACTTATGCGTTTTATTTATAAATTTAAATCATAACTTAACAGAAAAGAAATAAACGTAATACGTTTATTCATTCGTTGGCACACATTCTAAGCAACTTCAATCTATCTATTGGGTTTTTATATAGATATGAATAACCTAATTCTAATTAAAATCTACCAATTCCTATTTTTTAAT
>Ga0315331_10002955_pt1 | contig 12781 bp, 16 predicted proteins | sample M160m34915metaG_FD_203456 | JGI IMG/M metagenome (GOLD analysis project Ga0315331, IMG submission 203456) | Ammonia-oxidizing marine archaeal communities from Monterey Bay, California, United States - M1 60m 34915 | ecosystem: Environmental > Aquatic > Marine > Intertidal zone | place: USA...
TGCCAAGCGCACTAGGTTTTGAGTGTTTAAAGTGCCTTCAGTCTGATCAGCGGTCTTGATATTTTGAGGCAGTTCCCCGGGAAGGATTTGCCAGCCACCTATGAGATTTTGCTTAGAGTGAACTATTTTAGTCGGCGGAAGCTTTCGTTTTGGGACGTACCGAGGCGTAATAGCCATAGGAAAGCGGATACTGAAGCGATTATCCTTCCACTCTAGTTTTTGCTGGTACTCAATCTTTATTTCAACCTCACCATTAGGAGGGATATTGGCGACGGCCGCTGAGAAAATGTTAGGTCTGTGTTGTTCAACAAGAGCTGTCCGCTGACCTGAAGCCTTTGCCGCTTCATAAGTTTTCCTAGCTTCATCCTTCTCCTTGATCTTACCAACCACTGTCCGACCACCGATGACCATATGGAGTGTATCAACAGCAGCGTTCTGAGGTAGCGGAAAGGCGTAGAGGGCCTCCGTCCACTGATCGCTTGGATTGGAGAAACGTTGCGTTACATGTGTTCGAGCAATTGGACCCGTTACATTAATCTCAACATCAGTACTCAGCTGTGGAAGTTCGGTGTGAAGGTCAGTGCCTGGGTGCTTTACAAACAGTGTGCCTTGAGTGGTGTTATTTACCGGGTTTGCAAGCGCCCAACCGGGAAACAGAAAAACAAGAGCTGCAATTAGGGCTCCAATTAAAAAGGCAATCCAAAATTCATGTTCTTTTTGCATAACAGCCCCTCGCTTTTGCGTCGGTTGTTAACCTCGCAATCCAATGGGGCATTTGATTGCTTAAAAAGCAGCAATACTTTGGCAATGTATATATTATCGAGGCGAGCTTCGGTTTGAACAAAAACTACAAACAGACGGACAGTCTCGAGGGTATTTCGCTTTCCAGCCTTCAGAAACCCACGTTCTGAAGGGTAATCAAAGGTTAGTGGAAAAGTTCAGACATACCCCTGTGTTCCAGACACCAACATACTCTGCCAGACTTCCTTTATGAGAAACCTGACCGCCACCATCTGCCTCACCGTTGCCCTGCTTCTTGGAAGTACCGGAGTGTCTTGGAACCAAGATTTCCAAAAGGGAGCTGCCGCATACCGGAGTGTTGACTAGCCAACTGCTCTGCGGGAATGGACACCTCTTGCGAAATAGGAGGAGACCTTTATCTAATATTTTTTGGGTTGGATGTGCGCTAACGGAGAAGGTGTTCCCCAGGATTATAAGACAGCGGTAAAGTGGTACAGCCTTGCTGCAGAACAGGGGAATGCGACTGATCAGAAATATGTTGAATAACTTCAAGAGAAGGTAGAACGCGAAAGAGGTCAAAAACTGTTACAGGACTTCGTGTACGGGAATGATATTCAGAAGTTGGAAAACCTGAAACATTCTGTGGCGAACTTGTGAAAAGGAAACATAAAATATGCTATTGATAAGGTCTGGCTATATTTTGAAATTTCAAAAGATGGTCGTCTGTCGTTGGCAGATATAGAGCAATTTCAACGAAATATAGTAAAATTTGCAGCAGTAAATCAGGATAAAAATGCAGTCACGACGGAAGAAATCACTGCAATAAACCTGGCATCAATTATACTTATTACCAATAACGGCTTCATCAGTCCTGCACAGTTTTGATTGCAACAACGACGGATTCCTCTCAGAAAAGGAGGTTCTAGGTGATACAGAGTTTTCAAAACTGGTAGGGGTTGATGTAGATAAAGTCGTAGGTGATTTGGATTTTCAATCTCTGAGAAAAAATTCATATATTCCATGAACTTAATACCCTTTCTGAGATAAAAAGGTATTTAAAAAGAAATACAAAGGGTGTTGAGGAAGTACTCGGCTAAAACCTAGGCTTACCACCAGTGCATCTACCCCGTATGCAACGGCACGACGGGCGGCGGCTTCGTAATTAGTTGAGCCAGACTGCCGCCTAATTGTGAGTTCAGGCCCTCTGTAGTGCTTCTGTGTAGAGGCTTGTAACGAGTCCTGTTCAGCTAAGCTTGCATCAATCAAGTGAAAACTATTATCGACAACATTGCAATATTTTCGAAAATCCGTTAGCAGGACGAACGCTGTTGGGCTTGCGTCTTGCAGGTCTAACAACACTGCCCTTCCCGAGAAGACCGGTTCTGCGGTCTCTGATTTTGCAGGAGTTTTCGATATGGACCTTGAGAAAAAGACGGCTTTTGTTACGGGGCCGGCGAAGGGGATGGGGCGTGCCATCACCTTGGCGCTAGCAAAGGAAGGGGCAAATGTAATTCTGGCTGGCCGTGATCTGGCGCCTGTTGAAGACGTTGCGCGCGAGGTTGAGGCGTTAGGCCGGAAAGCGACTGTCGTTCGTTGTGATGTGACAGACCCCGCGCAGGTGGCTTCGGCTTTTACCGTCGCAAACGCAAATGCGATCGACGGTGTTAACATACTGGTGAATGTGGCCGGTGGGACTGGTCCGATTGGGAAATCTGGATTGGAGACGACGCCCGATGAGTTCCATGAAATCATGGACTTGAATGTGCGAGGGTGCTTCTTGACGATGCAGGCTGCGCTGCCAGGGATGATCAGTCGTCGCTATGGCAAGATTGTGAATGTAGGCGGCACCTTCGGCCTGCGCGGGCGTGCAGGCCGCCTCAGCTACAGCGCGTCTAAGTGGGGGGTGCGCGGGCTGACAAAGAGCTTTGCCCTCGAGGTCGGCGAACACAACATCAACGTAAACTGTGTCTGTCCAGGAATGGTTGATGGTCCAAGGTTTGAAGTGGTCTGTGGGGATATGGCTGCACGATTGAACATTTCGCTCGATGACGCGAAAGCAAAGCATGCGGCTGACTACGCGCTGAGGCGCGTTTCGACGGATGAAGACGTGGCGAATGCAGTGATATTTTTCGCTAGTGACAAATCTCGGCAGATTACCGGCCAAGACATCGCGGTGGATGGCGGTTGGGTCATTTGATCTGCGGCCTTTTAAGTGGCGCGCCAATTTCGTGTTCACGTCTTGCGAAAATATTAGGCAATATTAAGTAAATTTCGAAAATAATGCCCACCTACAGGCGATTCTACTATGGCACGCATCTTGCATTGTGAGGCCTGTAAAGAACCTGAATGAACAGAAACAAGAGGCAGACACGATGCGAACTTTTAGAACAAACATTCTGGCTGCGGGCGCTGCGGCTGTTGCTTTGGCGATGAGCGCCGGCGCAAGTGCTGAGGTGTTATCGGTTAAAATGGTGCTGAACTGGAAGTTCCAGTCAGTCCAGGGCGGCTTCTTTGTCGCGAAAGACAAAGGCTACTTTGAAGAAGAAGGTCTGGACGTCACGATTGACCAAGGCAGTGGATCAAGCGCTGCCATTCGGAAAGTCGCGAGCGGATCATACGATGTTGGATTTGGCGACATTAATGCCCTGATCCAGATTGCCGCGAAGACACCAGGTGAAGCGCCGGTTGGCGTGTATATGATTTACAACCAGCCGCCCTTTGTGATCGTCTCTAAGAAGAGCGCAAGGCTAATAAAACCGTCTGATCTGGAGGGTAAGACGCTCGGCGCTCCAGCCAGTGACGCTAGTTATAAGCTGTTCCCTGCCTTCGCGGAGATTGCAGGGATTGACGCTAGAAAAGTGAAGTGGAGCCACATGAAGGGAAACTTACGTGAGCAGATGCTAATGCGGGATGAGGTCGCTGGGATCGCAGGATACAACACAACAATCTGGTTTGGGGCGAAGCGGATGGGAGTCGATCCTGCCAAAGATCTTCACTTCCTTAGTTTTGCTGAATTTGGGCTGGACCTATACTCGAACGCCGTCGTTGTCTCCCAGAAGATGATGAAAACCTATCCGGATAAAGTGGCGGGTCTTGTCCGTGCAATCAACAAAGGCATGCAGGATGTTCTTGCTGACCCAGAACTCGCTATTACAGCGTTGAAAAAGCGCGAGCCGCTCATAAAAGAACCAATCGAGCGCGACCGATTTAAGACGGTCTTTGATCTTTTAGTCTTTTCAGATGAGATGAAGCGAGTAGGCCTTGGTGCCGTCGATCCCGATCGCCTCACGCGGTCAATCAAGTTGGTGGCGAAGGCTTATGGCCTCCCCATCGCCCCTCACTCAAAAGCTGTTTTTGACGGTTCGTTTTTGCCGCCTCTTGAAGCGCGCATGGTAGCGGTCAATTGAAGCAAGGCGTGTTTCAGGACCCCGTGGGTATCTCCCCGGGGTCCCCGTCTGAAACCGGAAAGCTGTCGACAAATCAAAGGACTGATGCGTTCGTCCAGTTGTCCGATCTGACAGTTGCCTACGGCTCAGGCGTCGATAAAGTTTATGCTGTTGACCGCACGACGCTGAACATTACTGCAGGCGAGTTTGTTGCCATTGTCGGCCCATCCGGCTGCGGTAAGTCAACATTACTGAAAGTGATTTCCGGACTAACTCCGCCTGCTGCAGGGCGTGTGACAGTTGATGGTGAAAGCGTAGAAAAGCCCCTGAAAAATGTAGGGATGGCTTTCCAAAGCGCAACGATGTTGCCTTGGCGCAGGACGATTGAGAATATTCTGCTACCACTGCAAATTGTCGAGCCGCATCGACGAAGTTTCCGCCGGGACTATTCCAAGAACCGCGCGCGCGCCGAAGCGTTCCTTAACCGAGTGGGGCTAAAAGGGGCGGGCGGTAAATACCCTTGGCAGCTATCTGGCGGAATGTTGCAACGCGCCTCACTCTGTCGGGCATTGATTCATGAACCTGAATTACTGCTTTTGGATGAGCCATTCGGCGCTCTTGATGCTTTCACGCGCGAAGAGCTCTGGCGGGTATTACAATTCCTCTGGTTGGATAAGTCGCCTACAGTCTTGCTGGTGACCCATGACTTGCGCGAGGCGGTCTACTTAGCAGATCGCATTGTGGTCATGAGCCCACGTCCTGGCCGTATCCTGCACGAGGAGCGCGTACCATTTTCCAGGCCTCGGAAAGTCGAAGATCTTTTCTGCCCGGAAGCGAGTGCGCTGATGCAGCGTTTAAGGTCGAAGATTGACCATCGCAGCCTCGAAGTTATCGAGGAGCTTGAGTCATGAGGACACGGTCGACATTTCCGTTCGTTTTCCCAGTTCTGCTTTTTCTGGTCTGGGAGATCGCCTGCAGGTCCTTCGATATTTCTGTTTATATCCTACCGATGCCAAGTCAGTTTCTCTCAACGCTATTAGAAAACTGGAACGGCATTTCGGTACATGCTTTTCAGACTATGAAAACAACGTTACTAGGCTTCTTTCTTGGCACAATGATTGGGGCGTTTCTTGGAATCGCTGCGGGTGCGTCCAAAACTGTTTATCAGACAATCTATCCGGCGCTTGTTGGTTTCTACAGTATTCCGAAGGTTGCTCTCGTGCCAATATTTGTCATTTGGTTTGGGTCCGGCACAGTGCCCGCAGTCTTGACCAGCATGATGATTTGCATCTTCCCGGTGCTGGTGAATGTTGCTGCAGGTGTAGCGACAACGGAACGTGATCTGCAGGACGTCCTGAAATCGCTTGGTGCAAACCGGCTCGATGTTTTGCGTTATGTGTCTGTGCCGCGTTCGATGCCATATTTTTTCGCGTCGTTAAAAATAGCTATTACGCTCGCCTTTGTTGGGACGGTCGTTTCAGAAACCGTTGCGGCTAACCGTGGCATCGGGACGATGATGGTTCGAGCTAGCGCTGACTTCGACGTACCACTGGCTTTCGCCGGACTACTTCTGCTGGCGCTAATGGGCATCGCCATGTATGCGGTGTTCGCTGTCGTGGAGCGGCGCGCCGTTGGTTGGGCAAAGCGCGACGTGGAATTTGGTCATTGACGCAGCTTGGAGAAACCCTTCGACTTAGCCTAGAAAGCAGCTCTAGAAAATGCTTGGTTTTTCCATCTAGGAGGCCCCATGTCGAACATCAATTTTTGGTCCAAATGACAGCTAAAGACTATCAAAGGACGGCGAAGATGACGCGCGGCCAGGTGATCTATCGTGACATCCACGAAGATATCCTGAGCGGCAAGCTACGGCCGGATAGCAAGCTAATTCTGCAAGATTTGTGTTCGACCTATGCCACCAGCATGAGTCCAGTCCGCGAGGCGTTGTCGCAGCTTGTGGCGGATCACTTGGTTCGTTTGGCACCACAGAGCGGCTACTGGGTGTCAGGCGCCTCACTGGAAGATTTCGCAGATCTGGCGCAGACCCGCATCGAACTGGAATGCGACTGCCTGCGAAGCTCTATGCAACATGGCGGTGAGGAATGGGAAGTACGTGTCCTGGCCGCCAGCCACCGTCTGCAGAAAGTCGCCGCCGAGGGTGATTCGTCGAAGCCAGGGCCAGAATGGGAAGCGCGCCATCGTGAGTTTCATATCTCGGTCGTTCATGCATGTGGTTCGCCTTGGAAATTGCGGATGTTGGATAGTTTATTGGACCATTTCGACAGGTATCGGCGAATTGCCGGCACCATCGCCACGGCGGCGACTGGACTAAGTGTGAGCCATGAAATGCTGTGTGACGCTGTTATGCGGCGTGACGCTGATAGCGCGTCAGCGCTGCTCACGCTTCACATTGGTCAAACGACAGACACCGTCAAGAACGCACTTGCTGACCGATTAGGCGTCAATTGACGCCAAGGAGCTCGATATTCACCATGTCTAAAGTCGCAGATCTTGCAATTATCAATGCTACCCTCGTCAGCGAAACCTTGACGGGGGAAGCGAGTGTTGCCGTTCGCGATGGCCGCATTGTTGCTATTGGCGCCGCCGGCGATATGCCGCCTGCAGCCCGAACGATTGATGCTTCAGGGCTGCACCTGATGCCAGGTGTGATTGATGTGCATGTGCATTTCCGCGAACCAGGAATGGATCATAAGGAGGACTGGGAGAGCGGCTCACACGCTGCGGCCATGGGAGGTGTTACAACGGTCTTTGAAATGCCCAACACCGACCCGCCGGTAAATTCCGTTGAGAATTATTATCTCAAAAAGTCGTTTGCGGACGCGAAGTCGGTCGTTGATTATGGCCTGTATGGCGTGCTTTCGGACGATAGCCTTGATCAACTGGAGCCTATGGCAGAAGCCGGTATAATCGGTTTCAAGTTATTCCTAGGCAACACCACCGGCAATCTCCCGTGCCCATCCGATGGTGCAATCCTTGAAGCGTTTGAGATCCTGGGACGCATGGGGAAGCGCTGCTCCATCCATGCGGAGAACTCACCGATCTTGTTCTGGCGGGAAGATCGTTTGAAGACCGCTGGGCGCGATGACGCCATGGCGCATCTTTTGGCCCGTACTGATGTCTGCGCCCTAGAGGCGTTATCTAAGAGTTGCATCCTGGCGGAGTGGACTGGTGCCCGCATTCATATCGTGCACGAGAGTTCGTCTCTCAGCCTTCCATATATCGATTTTTACAAAAGTCGTGGCGTTGATGTAACCGTGGAGACATTGCCGCAATATCTCTATTTGTCAGTCGATGACATGAAGCGGCCGGGCGGTGAGGTTCTGCGCATGAACCCGCCAATCCGTGAGGCATATCATCAGAAGCCACTGTTTGACGCATTGGCTAATGGACCAATAGACATGCTGGCAACCGACCATGCGCCCCACACGGCCGCAGAGAAAAGTGGCAATCGTATATGGGATGTCGCCTGCGGTTTTCCTGGCTTGGAATCATCTCTTGCTTTGATGATGACCGCTGTAAATGAGGGGCGGTTTGACCTGAAGCGTTATGTGCAGATTTCTTCTGCAGCGCCGGCGCGCGCATGGGGTTTATATGGGCGGAAGGGTGTCATTGCTCCGGGCGCTGATGCCGACATGGTTCTGGTCGATATGAATCGCACTGAAAGATTATCTGCGGCGGGTCTGGCCTCAAAAGGCAAGGCGACCCCATATGAAGGTCGCAAGGTCAAAGGGTGGCCCGTCGCCACATTTGTGCGGGGACGTCAGGTTATGGGCGATGGCGAAATTCTTGCCCCACCAGGCTGGGGCGAGGAAGTATCGCAATCCATGCCTAAACCGAAGCCCCGCAATGTCGATAAGCATCTAGCAACCCTATGCGGGGCGTCTCCGGCGCGAGCTAGCCAGGCATTCTTGGATGATGTGCGCAGCCCATAAGAGAGTCCAATGAGTAGGAGATTGAGCACTTGACCCGATTACGCATAACCGCCGGCCCGTTTGTCTTTGACGGCGTGCTTGAAGAAGAAGCGGCTCCCAAAACATGCGATGCCTTCAAAGCGCGCATCCCTTATGAGAACCAACTGGTGCATGTGCGATGGAGTGGGGAGGGTGTCTGGGTCCCATTAGGTGAAACGGATTTTGGAGTCAGTTATGAGAACCACACAAGTTATCCGGCACCCGGCCAATTCATCTTGTATCCTGGTGGGATAAGCGAAACGGAGATTCTGCTTGCTTATGGGGGTGTCGCGTTTGCGTCAAAGATGGGACAGCTAGCAGGCAATCATTTCATGACAATCACCAGCGACCAGGAAAATTTAATGAAGCTCGGCAATAAGGTTCTTTGGGAGGGTGCACAGCCGCTAAAGGTCGAGTTCGCCTGATTAAATCAAGTCGATTAGATGAGAATGAAGCAAAGGTACTATGGTAACTTCGAATAACTAGCTCGATAAACTTTGACGGTTTTCTGATTGTGGGGTCTGGTATTATAAGTTGATCCCAGCCCTTGTTACGCTGCCGCCTAGATTGGCTTTAACGCATTTAAGTACGCCTGATCTGGTGTTTGTCGTTCACAAAGAGGGTGATCACAGGCTAGGGGCATGGGTTAGTGCCCAACGCGCAAGCGAAGCCACCCTCACGGCGGAGCGTGTTCATCGGTTAGATGAGATTGGCTTCGTCTAGGACGCCCGGAAACCATAATCAAACTGACTCGAACTATCCGAGACAACGCCTGAGAAGCCATTGGCACAAAATGGGTAACAATTAATTAAGCCAAAAATGTACCAAATCTAGGTATCAGCTCAAATCGGAAATGGCCCTGCGTAAATGGAGACCTGGCGATAACAATACACGCCAGAGCTGCGGCCCGAGTCTATATGTCCGTGGGTTTAAGTCGGGACGGAGACTATTCCAATTACGTTACCAAAAAAGTTGGATTGATCTTGGGGATTATGGGCCCGATCTGCCTCTTGCGCATGCGCGTGAGACTACACTGAAGGCAAAACGATTGCTAAAGAACGGCGAGGTGAGCCGCAAAGAAGTTGCAGCCGTCGGATAGCGTGATGGTCGTGTCTGGGAAAGTCTGACCTGCGGCCAGTCTTGCAATCAAACTGCAGTTCCTTCCGTTTGGTGCAAAAGCAACACTCTTTACAGAACGTTCCAGATATTGTCCCTGCATCCCGTAAAACTCTGTATTCAGAATTTACCCAGACCGGTAAAACGCTGATCCACAGGGTGCCCTGTGCATCCAACAATTTCGGAATTTCAGCGACAGAACTCTGCGCTTGCAAAAAGGCGGATGGTGCCCAGGGGCGGTTGGATGACTTGCTCTAAATATCTTATTGGCTATCTTATGGAAAAAAATCAACAATCTTAATGTATTACGACCTACCATGGCAAAATTGATGCCTCCGATTTTTGCTCAGGTTTGTACTCACTTTCGCGTGCTTGCTGTACGCTTTGCCGTTCAGAGCGAACAGCCGATCTGGCAGCTAGATGGCTTCGAAGACGAGTTGTCAGTGTGCAAGGGAACTCAATTCTTCAACGATGGTTCCATGGTGCATGAAGCCCCTTAGGTCCGGGGCGCAAGACCATGGCCTGAGTGGGGCGACAAGCCGTTTTGCGATCAGGTTATCAGCTAGGGCGGACATGGCCGGCATCGTTAGTCTGACCGCCTCAAGCGGCAGCCAGTTCGAAAGGGTCGCACTGGCGCGATCAATGTCGCCCCGCTGGGTATAGGCGACAGCATGGACGATGTGGGACTCATCCAAGGTCAGGTTTGGATTGCACAGCACGTTTATGGTGAGCGCTCGTCTGCCAGCGGCGGCGCTATTGCTAAGGATCGCTACATGGCTCTTCGCGGCGTCTTTGATATCAAACATGCCGTAGTAGTTCTGAACAGCATCAAAAGCGTGTTTCGGCATACGGGACTTGCCCGCCCAAAGGCGCGTCGCGCCCAGCAAGACCTGTTCCGCGGGCAGAAGATCACGCGGGTTTTGGGGATAAGCTTTATCGGGCATCGATCGCGTCCTCTCTCGTCGCTATTTAGTCAAAATCAGGCGGCCGGATCGGGTGATCTGCAGCATGTAGTCTTCATCATTGTGGCGAATGAGCAGCCGGCGGCCGCCCTTCATGAGCGCGCTCGTTGTGACGCGTGGCGGCGCGGATTTGGGGTCGGGCTGGCCCACAGAGCGATGGGCGCCGCCATTGCGTTTTGAATCGTTCTGTCTCATGGGGTCGCGCCTATCTGGGCCGCTTGACGGGCCAATGCGGCGAGGGAAGCGTCTGCCGGCATAGATGCTGTGTCCATTCCAAGGCCTCGGGGCAAAATGACGGGACAACCGGTCTCAGGGTCCGGGAAAACGGACAGGTCGTCGCCATAGACGCTGCTGATCGTCGGCGCGTCAAAAATGTCGGCGGGCTTGCCCGCAGCAGCGGTGGCGCCGTCCGCAAGGATGATCGCCTGGTCTGCGAAGCGGGATGCCAGGTTCAGGTCATGCAAAACGCACAAGACCCCGATGCCGCTGGCCGCCGCGGCGCGGGCGAACGCTAAAGTCGACCTCTGATGGCTAAGGTCCAGGCTTGCGGTCGGTTCGTCGAGCAGCAGATAGCGCGGGCTGCTCTCTTCCAGGGGCATGATCTGCGCTAAGGCGCGGGCCAGGAACACCCGTTGCCGTTCGCCGCCGGAAAGCTGGTTCGCCGCCCGGTCCGCCAAATGGTCCACGCCCGCCGCTGACATCGCCGCCTCGACGATCCTGGCCGCCGTCATGCGTTTCTCCAGGCGCTCGTGCGGCGCGCGACCCATCGCAACCACCTCGAAGGCCCGAAACGCGAATGTGGTCTGGAACTGTTGCTGCAGGACGCTGACCCGTCGCGCGATCTCCAACCGGGAAAAATCGCCGATAGCTCTGCCATCGATTTCGACGCCGCCGCCGACTAGCGGCAGCCGCCCGGTCAGCGCATTGATCAGCGTCGATTTGCCGGCGCCGTTCGGCCCGACGACCGCCGTCACGCGGCCGGGCATGATATCGATATCTACCGCGTTCAGAACGGGCCGTTCGCCACGGTGGACCGTCAGGAGGTCGCCGGACAACATGGCCTACCATCCCCCCTTGGCGCGTCCGCGCATCAACAGCCAAAGGAAGAACGGCCCCCCGATTGCCGCGGTCACAATTCCGATGGGCAATTCAGCCGGCGCTGCGATGGTGCGGGCGATGATGTCAGCCGCCAACATCAGCGACGCGCCCAGAAGGATCGACGTTGGTAAAAGGGCCGCATGAGCAGGCCCGAACAGCATCCGCACGATGTGTGGCGTCACGAGCCCGACAAACCCGATGACGCCGGTCAGGGAGACCGACGCGCCGGTCGCAAGGGCGCAGCACAGAATGAGCCGGCGTTTGATCCTCTCAGGCTCGAAGCCGAGGTGATGGGCGTCCTCTTCGCCGAGGGAGAGTGCGTCCAGCGCGCGGGAGAAGCGTAGAACGCCGATGATCCCGATGATGATGAATATCGCAGCCGGCGCTATGGCAGGCCAGTGGGCGCCCGAAAGACTGCCGAGCAGCCAGAAATTGATGTCGCGAATCTGCTGATCATCGCCGACGAAGATGAACAGGCCGATCCCGGCTCCGCCGATGGCGGTGACGGCGGCGCCCGCAAGCAACAGCGTCGCGATATTCGTGCCGCCGTCCTGTTGCGCAATGACATAGACGAGAAAGATCGCCACAAGTCCCCCGCCAAACGCGGCGATGGGCAGAAGCGCTGGCTGCAACACAGACGGCAACAAGACTAAGAGCGGCGCGCCCAGGAGGATCACTGCGACGGCCCCTAAAGCGGCGCCCGATGACACGCCGATCAAAGTTGGGTCCGCCAATGGGTTGCGGAACAGCCCTTGGAGGGCGGCGCCGCTGAGTGCCAAAGCGCCGCCCGCTAGAACGCCGAGCACCGTGCGTGGCGCGCGGATGGCAGAAAGGATCAATTCGTCGCGCGTTGAGAATTCAGCGATGGCGGGCAAGCTAAGATTCGCCAGAATGATTGAAATCGTTTGCGCTGGCGGAATGTCCACAGCGCCGAGCCCGAGGCTCGCGAGAACAAGGACGCCAAGCGCTGCAGCCGACCCTGCAATCGCCCTAGCGAGGGTCCGTTGATTCTTGCGAATGCGGTCGGCGATCGAGGGTTTAACCTCGCCGCCGACGATGGCGTCGGCTATCCCGGTCATGTGGGTTTGCCGTTCACGCCTGGGTGGAGGGCTGCTGTCAGCGCTTCGATTGCATCCGCGAGCCGGGCGCCGAAGCCGAGCAGCATGGCGCCGTCAAAGGCTACAATCCGCCCACTGCTCGCTGCTGACGTCGCCTGAAATTGTGGCTGGGCGCGCATGCCTTCGATGCCGCCCAAAGCCGTCAGCGTCTTTTTGGTGACGATAATGATCTCTGGATCGATGGCAAGCATGGCTTCCGGCTCGAAGGGCTTGTAGCCATTGAACCCGACAGCGATATTCTGACCGCCGGCGAGTTCGATCATGGCGTCGGCGCTGGAGCCGACACCGCCGGCCATCAGGGCGCCACGGCCGACGGAAAGCAGGAACAGCGTCTTCGGCTGCTTGCTCGGCGCCGGAACTTTCGCAAGGGCCGCATTTATCCTCTGCTCAAT
>Ga0315331_10002956_pt1 | contig 12780 bp, 16 predicted proteins | sample M160m34915metaG_FD_203456 | JGI IMG/M metagenome (GOLD analysis project Ga0315331, IMG submission 203456) | Ammonia-oxidizing marine archaeal communities from Monterey Bay, California, United States - M1 60m 34915 | ecosystem: Environmental > Aquatic > Marine > Intertidal zone | place: USA...
ACTGCCCTTAGCCGATCTCTCATGGAGTGTCTAAATGAATGCACAACACATCCTTCAGGTGCATGAGTACGGAGCCATTTGTTCAAAGCTGCACTAGCTGAGTTTGAATTATGAGATTGTTCATTACAGTATCTAGGGAATGCAAATTGATTGGTGGGATTAGATTGTTTGATGCGTCTTGCAGACCATAAGGATGCACCAACTAAGGGTATCTTTCTCTCACTTCCACTTGTCTTCAATCTACGCCATGGGTGAGGGATCAAATTGAGGTGAAGGGTGTCTGTATCAAGAATAATATCAGACTTTAATAATCCTACAGCTTCACCTAATCGCATTCCAGTATCGCTGAGTAGAGCGATTAACCATCTTAGATCATCATCCATTTCTTTACAGGTTTTCTGGATATCTTTGATTACTTCTACTGGTATGGGTTTACGGGTTGTCTCTTTTAATCCATCAGGAATAAAGGTGCCTAGAAAGCCATTATTACCCTCTAACCCGTTTTCTTTAATTGCTAGGTTAATAATCGATCGAATACTGGAGAATACTCTTTTGACAGTACTCTTACCCATACCTTTATTAATCAACCAATCACGGAACTGAGCTGCCTCAGATGAGGAATAAGCAGTAACTGACTTATTACCTAATACCTGTATGACATATTCTGTATTACGATTAGCAGTTCTAATAAATGTCTTATCTTTATCGATACCTTTGAGCTTCAAATACAGCTCGAGAGCATCCGTAAGCATATAGTCATTATTAGAAGGATTGGATCCAGTTCGAAGCAGATTGATGGCTGGTATATCAAGCTTCTGAAGTCTTAAACCCAACCAATAATCATCTAATTTCTGTGTAATGGATCTGGCACATCGATTAGCTTTAGAAGGATTTCGTGTTCTCAAACTAAGTTTGATCTTATTCGACCTGTATTGATCACTTAAATCAGTCGGAACTCTTCTGATAAAGTAATAGATACCATTCGAACAAGTCACATATTTATCTGAATTATTGTACCCCAATTTGTACCCCACCAAAATCTATGCAGACAATAATTGCATATATTTCAATGAGTTAGGTGTTATTAGTATTGTTAGTGCCTACCTCAGGAACCAGTCTTCTCCTGGGCACCATTAACTAGTACTAATAGCACTTAACTCATTGAAATAGGGGTACAAAATCTAATCAAAGCATTAGGCTGAATAAAAAGTTATTACTCAGCCTAAATAGTTCACGATTGATTTAATCCGAGAGTAGTTCGCTTTACTGACTATCTAACATGGCCTTCATTAGTTTTCGGGCGGTTGCATCATCAACAACTGGTTTCACAATAGGGAACGTACACATCCCAGACCAATTCATAATAAAGCTGGTAAGTGCCTCTTGATCACTTGTTTCAACGATTATCACACCATTACCGTTAGGCACATCGTGCCAACGTCCAATTTGCTTAACCCCTTCAGGGTATTCACCCGCTATTTGTTCGTCAGTCATTTGGGTGAAAAATGTTTGGCACTCAACTTGTTTGTCTCTATCGATTTGGTAGGTGAGCATAAATATCATTTCTATCTCCAGTTCTATATCCTTGGCTTCTACTAAGACTAGATATAAGTAGCAATCCGTAAATTAAAAGATACAAAAATAGCATCAATACGTTGCTGAAATCAGAACGAATTGCGCAACAAAAATAATTGCCAGTAATCCATTTGGCATAGTCTGTGCGTATGTTTGAGTATGGTTGCATCGTTAAAGAGAGAACGGCAATTACAGAAGAGATCTTAACCGCAGGTTCATCATCTTCACTTTGCAACCATCTAACCTTCCTTAATAATGTATTTACTGTGAGACAGTGTCTAAGGATAGCCATTCATGAAACAGCTACTCACTCCAACAACATTCCTGTGATCATTGATGATGATATGCGTAGCTAATGCAGAGTGGACTAAAATTGCTGAGAATGTAAATGGAAGCAGAACTCTACATGAGTGACAAGGACTTATGGTAAAATGACAAGTACTTATATGTATGGAAACGGGGGTAATCCTAAATCTTGGGATAAAACACCACGTACCTACGAAATCAAATGGCCAGATGGTAAGAAAGTACTATGGAAAGATATTACTGTCCGAGACTGTTTAACAAAATATGAAAATATGGATCCATACGGAAATGGACTTATGCTAAGAGAAATAACAGGTAAAGAATTACAATTACAAAAAATAATGGATAGCAAATGAGTGACACAGACAAATTATTGGAATCCTTATCATAAGGGTCACAAAGAACTAGTCTATTTATGTATAATTTTCATATCAAATCCCTCGCCATAACTCTCGCCCACATCGCCAGATGACCATCCTTCAATCTGATCGATTATCTCCTTAGGACATTCAACCGATGGCAGAAAAGGTAAAAAATATGCGGACGATTTTAATGACGTTTACTTCTTTATTTGTTTTGGCAACGGGCGGATATGCTGAAGACTTTACTGGATGGTGCGTTGATATGGGCCAACCGGGTTGCCAAGACCGATATATTCCATTTTATGAAAACTCCATTGGCTGGTGCGAAGAAAGCTGTTCCTTAACTAACCGGGTAAAAGTTACTAATATGTCAGCAAATCTTTACGATTACACATGCCAGTCCGACCATGCGGGAACTGTAAAAAGCCGTGTAATGATTTTAACGCAAACAGTTTATGACAATACGGGAACTGAGGTTGATAAACACTCTTTCATAACAAATTATGGAACTCTTCCATTGGTTCAATGCCCTTAATAAAAAGAATAAAATCAGTTTAGGAGAAATAAGACAAATCTAGAAACCAGCTGATTTCCTTGATCAAAAAAATATAGATGATTCTTAACCGCATGGTTCTTCTCGAGTGGATTAACAATTAATGGTTATATAGCTGAGCCATTAGATAATCTTAATAAATGGTTAAATAAAATATCTATATGACCTCAGTACCTTTCTTATTTTTTTATTGTGATTGCTGTATATTTGGAAAAATCACTCCCCAAATCAACGTTAGCATGGCTTACTGAAAAACCTCCTTTTTCAAAGGATGAGGTAACAAAATCAATATCTTTATTCACTGCAACACTATCATCGAAACTCGCAACGCCATTAAATTTACAAGCAATGATACCTTCGCCACGTTTTTTGATTATCCGATAGAACTCGTTCACATACGATTCTAACGGCTCTAAAAAATAGACTACGTTTACGGCCAAGAGCTTATCTACACTGGAATCAGGAACGACATTTTTTAATTCTTTAGCATCATTAGCGAGAATTACGACATTCGGATTTTCAAATTTGTTCTCTAAGCTTTTCCTGTACGAATCACTAATTTCTATCCCGAGGATCTTTGATGGTTTGTAAGAAAGTATTTTTTCTATTCCGTGGCCATTCCCTGGGCCAACTTCCAAGACGCACTCACCCGTTTTTATATCTAATCTTTCAGCGGCGTCTTGACTAACTAATTCATTGCCTTGTGACATTACACTTCTAGCGACATGTCCTAAAAGCCCATTGCTAGGAGAGCGCATATTTTGAGTCATTATTCGCGTATGCCGAAGCTTGTTATACAACCACCTAAAGACAACAATTACTATTTTCGAATCACTCATTTAGATAACATTTTATGCAGTAGTAACCCAACAGGGAGCATTCTCGGGATCCCTCCTTGAGTTAGTTTCTTTAATTGTTCTAACACCTGATCACCGTCTTCGGGAGGGTTAATGCGATTTATCTGAGATGCTAAGATAGACGAATTTTTAAATGCTTCATCTCTAGATTTTTGCTTTAGTTGTTCCAATCTACCGTCTGCATCTATCATGGAGAGCGTATTCCAAATAATCGGCAAGAGCTTGGGCCACCGTGCCAATCCCCTCAAAAGGGCAGGAGGAAAACCAACTGACACTTCCCGTCCAATTTGGTTAATTACATCAAAAAGATCTTTTTCGTCCTTGCCTAACATATCAAGATCCATTAACGGTGGAAGATCAGAATATTGTCGTTTCTCAAATTTTTTGAAAGTTCTATTTATCCTTTCGTCTGAAGGATCAGAATACATTGTGCTTAAGCCAATTATATTTTGTGAATTTCCAAAGTTCACATTGTCTAAAAACTCACTTATATGCTGTCTATCTTTATCACTAATTCCCAGAATATTAAATGCTGAAACAGGAATAGGTGAAACACTTGAAACGTCCAGGGAACTCCGAAGCTCCGATGCATAATGCGCAACCGCCCCAGACTCATAGATTGGTTTTAACGAATACCATACCCATTGGAGCACACCTTCTTTGGTCGCGAAATTCCGCCATATCGTGTTGACGAACGGCATATCCATCGTTTCTCGAATATCCTGATAAATCTCAGCAACTTCTCCTGTTGCCTCTTTTTCTGTAACTTCAAACATTATTTTTCAGCACACTTATATCAAATTTTGAACACGTCAGGTATTTATCTAAATTATTGTACGTCATCAAAATCTATCCAGACAATAGTCAAAGAGAAAGAGTAACAGTAAGTGAATGTCCTAAGGAAATAATTGATCAGATTAGTGGTTGGTCATCTAGTGATGTTGGAGAGAGTTATGGTGAGGGAATCCCATTGGATGTTCTCAATAAATGGCTTATTGAAATAGCCAATTTTTAGTCACTATTTCCATCGGGGATTATTTATGGATCTTAAATTAATAGCAGATATTGCTACCATTGTCGGCTCTCTATCAATATTTCTTACATTGATTTTTATCGTCATTGAATTGAAAAAAAGTGTAGATCAAACCAAATTGGTAAATAATGCTAATCGTGATCTTCTTCATAGTGAGTGGCTGCATTTCTGGAGCGATCATCAAAATGCAGAATTAGTATCTAGAGGCAGAGGTAACTACATAGACTTAACCACAGCCGAAAAATTTCAGTTTGAACAATTCATAGAACAACGAATTCGTTTATTTGTTTTCGCTCTCCCTACAGTGCAAAACGAGACAAATTTAGAATTCCATTATGCTAGAGCGAGAGATTTCTTTGGCCACTCAGGAGCAATGGATTGTTACCTTGCATTGAAGGAGCGACAACTATTAGCTCCACCGTGGACAAACTTTGTAGATAAAGCGCTAAAACCGGAGATCAAGGGTTGATACCTTAAATAGATTCATAATGATCATCTAGATCACTTGGAACCATCCGATTATAATAGAATATACCTCGTTTTTTATATGTATAAGGAACCTGATTTAACACCCGAAATTACTACCCTAATCGAATTAATCCGACTTAGTTATTACAGCAGTAAAACCATGGATGACTTCACAAGTCCCCTAACGTTAATAGATGTACGCAATACTGGCTTCATTGGTATGGACATGCTGAATAAAGCAAATGTAGGTCCAATCAATCCAGAAAAAGGTTGGCTCGTACTCTGGCAGGAAGGACGTAAAGATGAGAACGGAAATGATGTACCAACCTCAGTCAGTAATGTTGCTATTTTAGAAAAAGAGGTTGTGGTCAATGAGCTTTTAAAATGCCTCATGAAGTATGGATTGAGTAAAGAGTTTGAAATCACCAACAATGTATTAGAGCATCCTAAGGTATGGCGTATTTGGGATGAGGCTTTAAAAAGATATGAACGCATAAAACAAAAGACAATTAAATGACAAAGAGAAAAACCACAGAAGAAGCTGAAGCAAAGGCCGAGATGATATATTGGGCAACAGGTAGAACTAAAATTTATCCCGAAAAGAACTTTGCAAAGAACTATGCTGAAATAAAAGCGAGATCAGAAAAGAAGCGAGAAACTAATTTCAAAGATAGATCTACAAATGTGGCACCAAAAGAATAGCCAGAGTTACGATTAGAAGAAGACACACAATCATGATTAGTGATTAACACCTCCAAAACTAGTTAACACTCCACACAACCCTATCTGTGTAACAGTGCTAGTATAATACATACCCCACGTGGACTATGTACTGGGTGTGCTGTGGTTAAACTGATATTCGTAACAAACTTGGACACCCTTGGTTGGCTAAATAGTGAGGATCTAGTTATCTCAAGTAACTCTTTCTAAATCTTAAAAATGGCGTTTCAATAAGTTTAAAACTTATAAAAGAGATGGGTAAAATTACCAAGAAGCTTGGAATTGCTGCCAGCAATACAATATATGGGTTCGAAAGCGCGATAATTTTTGAGTTAATGAATTCAGAAATTTCAAAGACGAAGAAAAAATGTAAAAGGTATATCGAGTAGGAATAGTTACCTACTAAGGCTATAAATCTTGAAATTAAGGCGTTGTTGGGTCTAGAGCGATTGTCATACCAAGCAATCAAGAACGCATAAGAAATACCCTCTATTGTCGGAATAATGATCCATAAAACTTTATTTGTAACATTCGCTTCAGGATTATAAAAACCACCAAGAGTGTCGAAGTAAAACCAGAAAACAAGAAAGAAAAACACTATTGGCAAGGCTAAGTACTTTTTACCAGTAATATGGTCTTTTAACCTGAACCCAATTATACCCAATAAAAATTGGTCTATACGACCAATTATTGTCCAATATGATACGGATTGTACCTCGCCAACTAAAATATAAAATCCCACTCGCGCTCCAACAAAAACAATCAGTGAAAACATAAGTAAATTAGGAAATTTGATAGCCGTGATTAATAAAACGGGCAGTACTATATAAAAATGGAATTCAACCGTTATTGACCATCCACCATTTGGTAGTGTGGGCAATACAAAGCCTTTCAATAAATGGATAAAAAAAGCTGCATTTAATTTATCATCGACATAGGCCTGAGCAGCGATGATTAATAATACACAAACTAGTAACGGTAAAAGCCTTAGACCTCTATTGTACAGGAAGACAGGGTAATTAATCTTCTTATTCCCAAGTAGCTTAGCAAACAAATATCCACTTAAGACCATAAAAATAGCTACTCCCGTATGTCCCTCCGTAAATAAAGAAAGCGGAAATACTAAAGGACTCGCAAGTTGTCCGTTATCAAAGTGATTAAAATGCCAAACAAAGACTACAAAAACAGCTACCGCTCGAATGTGGTCTAACGCCTGATAGTATTTGCCAGTAGAAGATTTCAAGAGTCAGCCTTTTTGGTTCCAATGTGGTAAAACCAATAGATAATATCATCATAGAGAAGGTACTCTGAAACCTGAGTTATTTGAAGTGCGTATATGTAGAGCTTTAAATAATCACTACCTAAAGCGTTATATTATTTCACCAACCCCATCTGTGTAACACCTCAACTATATATACCCCCATACCCCACATGGACCATGCACTGGGTGTGATCACCTTAAGTGTTAATAGTTAGATGTTCTTTAAGGTTTATTGAGGGAGTATTTTGATAGAGCAGTTTCAGTGCTGTCACTTAAGTGAGTACCAAAAGTGGGGACACCTACCCTATACTAAGATCACTTAATTTAAACTAAAGAACATATAGTCCTGGCTCACGCAAACACCCCTTACAGCAAAGTGAATAGATAGGCAGCTTGGACATTAGACAAGTGAACTAGGTGTTGTCAGTGACTCTTATATGAGCCTATAGAATCATTGCACGTGTGGTTTCTAACTGCGCAACAAACTGTAGAACAATTGGTGCCTATTGACAGGAGTCACGAATATGCCAAGCTATTGTAATTGCTTGTAAGTGACTTGCTGTTGGTGCAGGGATAAGGAACTTCATCTTCTCCTGGGCACCATTTATGCCATTTAAAATGCAACAAGTCATTGATTCACAAGCATTGTGTATTTGATGTGACTTGGAGTTTATTTTGACTTCAACGCTGCTTGAATATGTGTTTGCCATGCATACGGTATAAGGTTTTCAGAGAGTAGATGCTCGTAGCATTCAATACAGCCTTTATATTTAAAGAACGCTTTAATTCTATTGTAGTGAAATTCAGGTGTTGAAGATAATCTGCCTGTGCTTAGGCTGAAGGAAAACATTCGTATTCTTTCATCGACATAGTATTCAAACTTTTGTTTTTCTGTTTCATTTAAGGAGTGGTAATCATCCTGTCCCTTTTGAACAAGAGCAAAGTTTTCATCTTGTAACCAGTACCTCATATATTGACCGATTTGTTGATCGCGAGTTGCGATATTAGCTACTTTAGCTTGAGCCACATTGTTCTTCAGTTCAATGATAACAAATACTAAAGTTAATAATATCGATACTGCCCCAACAATTGTGGCTATCTCTGCCAGTGATTGTGTTTCCATTTGCAGCTCCCCATTGCAGTCTGACGAAGTGGAAACTAATTATTCCCGATTAGAAAAGTTATTGCAAAATTGATCCAACTGATTCATAAGAGCGTAAAAAGGTAGAATGGCTGTCGTCAACTCTATCCCTTTTTCCTCCCTGTCAAAGCGTTAGTGATCATCTATATGATGATAGTCATTCACATTTATGATGATAGTAGTTAACTAATTGATAAACATAGTTTATTTATCCAGTTTCTGACGTTACTTAATTGAAAACCCCTCACCATAACTCTCCCCAACTTCACTGGATGACCATCCACCAATCTGATCAATGATCTCTTTAGGGCATTCAACTGCCCTTAATCGATCTCTCATGGTTGGTATCTTCTCTCACTGTTAAGAGTTAGCTTTTCGGTGGAGGTTAGACTCAATTATAGTCCAGTCATCAACTGGAAACGTTACACACGGAGCCATAACATTTTCCAGCCAGATAAACACAGAAATAAAAGGTTCATCATAAACTTGAGTTGCGTGAACTGATTCTGCCTCATTCCAAACAAACGACCCTGCTGGATATTCTTGCCAATCTTGGGTTCCAAGTCTCCAGTTGCTTTTTTCAGAAAGATTTAAATATAACTCGGGTGCTGCGTGGCGATGGTCGCGATAAAATGTCCATGGTCCTAATATGAAAATACCAAGAAGGAAATCAGGCTGGTAGTAACCACAAGCATCAGGTCCAATGAGCAAGGTATGCAAATTGCACGTTTTGTATTGTTTGCCTACATCATCGCCATGCTGGTAATAGTTATTGTTATCTTCACGCCATGCGAGATATTTCTTGGCTCTTATAAGAGCATGGGCAATACCAAGTAATTCTGGCTTGTTTATTTCTTTTATTGCTTTGGACAAGACATTTTCGTGCCGAGTTCCAACTGCAGGAGTATCCATAATTTGATTCATAGATAAGTCCATTGCTACCAAACGCTCAAGCGCCAAGCGTGTTCCTATTGATTTATCTCTATTAATATTCAGGAAGTTTATGATTTCATGTGTGAGAGCGTGGACATAAGTTCGTTTCTCTTCCAACATGGACAACACCCTTAGCTCTTTTGAAATCACGTCAGCTAAAACGGTATGGTTATCACGATCACACAAGTGACGGCAATAAAAGAAGGGATTTCTTTTTTTTGTACTTCTTGAGTTAAAGTGCAGACATTTAATTGTGCTTGATGTAGATGAAAAACTGCATTCCTACAGTACAATTTTAGGGATTAACCTTCATATTTATAGTAGCTTTTTATGATTTTGTTTTCTGAAACTCAAATTAATCAAGTCACAAATAATACCGATATAAATGCTGGTTATGCTATAGAGGGTATTGCCAATAACCCCCAAGTTTTAATGAAACAGAACTCGCTGACTGACGGGCGGTTCTTATAGACTTAGTTCTCAAAGAGAAATTAACTCTCCTAGACTCGTAATGATCATCTAGATCACTTGGAACCTCATTACATCTAAGACGCCTCAATTTGGTTGTATTTATCCCCTTCTGGTTTTGTGTTGGTTGCCAGCCAAACAATAAGTAAAATCCATCCAATGATCGGGATAAACCAAAGTAGTTGCCACCATCCACTCTTACCCATGTCATGTAACCGCCTGCAACCTGCTGCTATAATAGGAACAAAAAACACTAATGTTACAACAATTTCGACCATAGGGTCTCCAGAACTGGCCACTGCAGGGTCTCCAGAACTGGCCACTGCTCCATCAACTATAGTCGCACCCCAGCTCATTAAAATGGTGAAGAGATAGAACCACCAATACTCGCTTCTGCTGGCCCTTCCCGAAAAAGTGCCATACTTTCCCATACATGTAGCAATTGCCTTACCAAAATTCATTTCATACCTCCTATCCTCAATCACAGATTAGACTGTGTTCATAACTTAATGTTTGTCAAATCCAAAAAAGGCCCCTGAAAGCAAGATCAATAGGAGGAAGGAAGTAGAGCAATATAAGCAATAATAATGTAGTTGCTGTGAGACAGCCTTAAGGAGAGCCATTCATGAAAAAGCTATTCATTCTAACAACCTTCCTATCATCATTGATGATGTCATCCATGGCTCATGCTGAGTGGACTAGGGTGACTGAGGATTCAAAAGGAGACATCTACTATGTGGATTTTGAAAGAACCAAAAAGCATAATGGAAAATACGAGGAACGATTAAGTTTGTTTTGGGCGAATAGGAAATCTAGTTCAGAGTCATTGAGACAAGAATTGAAAGATGAACAAGATCCGAAGAAGTTTGCCTGAGGTCTAAATCAATATTAAAATGATTTATTTAGCTAACATTCCAATGTAAATGTTTTTAATTGAACCGGTTAGATTGAAAAATAATATTTTGGGTGAAAAGTATATCGATGTGGAAAAGAATTTTTATCAGTTCGATTTTTATAGTCATTTTTAACATTTTAGAATTATTAGATTTTAAAGCGGCTTCTGCAGAAATAAATACTTCCAAAATCAAAATTGAAAACATTGGAACCGTTTACTTACCCTGGGGACTGGCGACCCTGACCCCCAACAAAGTGCTTGTTACAACGAAAATTGGCAAACTTTTTTTATTTAACTTAGATACAAAAACGAAAACACTGATAAGTGGCACACCACGTTCTGCATTTTACAGACAGGGTGGATTGTTAGACGTTACTGTCCAAAAAAGAAAAGATGGCGATTATATATTCTTATGCTACTCGAAATTAACAGCTAGCAAGAACTTAACGGTTGCTATCTCACAAAGTAAATTATTAGGAAACAAACTCATTAAAACACGAGACATATTCATTTCAGACCATTTGTCAAAGAGTGGCGTTCACTTTGGATGCAGATTAGCCCTAAACGATATGTATCTCTTTGCCTCACTAGGTGACAGAGGCGATAGAACTAATGCACAAAACCCAAATAATTATCCTGGTTCTATTATAAAGATCCCACTTCATGGAAAAGCGACAACAGGAAACCTTGGGTGGCTCCCCGAAATATACTCAATTGGACACAGAAACCCTCAAGGGCTGCACTTTCAGAAATCCACAGGTCAATTATGGTCTCATGAGCATGGGCCTCGTGGTGGCGATGAGATCAATATTATAAATAAAAATAATAATTATGGCTGGCCTACAATATCCTACGGCAAAGAATATATGGGAGGAGATATCGGCCTCAATTACTCTCCGAAAGGGTTTACAGATCCAATTTGGATATGGACGCCAAGTATAGCCCCTTCGGGATTAGCCTTTTATGACGGTAAGATGTTCAAAGAATTTTCAGGAAAATTATTAATTGGAGCACTAAAGTATCGATGCGTATATCTGATTGGTTTATCATCCAATAATAAACCTGAAACAGAAGAATGTATTTTTAAGAATATATTCGGGCGCGTTCGTGATATTGAAGTTATGGCTGATGGCAGCATTCTAGTAATTAATGACGAAAAAAATGGTCATCTTTTTCGTCTATCAAGGGCGAGTATAAAAGATCCTAAATAATTATCTTACGTCGATGATTTTTTAATAAGCTAAACTTTTTATCTTTTTGACTAGAGAGAATACGACCTGGTCATAGGTGATATTCAATATAAACTTTGCAGCTATACCTTGCTTGTTGGCTTTTTTGAAAAGGCTGGGCATTGCATTAATTACACTTGACATGGGCTGGGTGAATTATTATTACGTATTTATCAAAATTGAGGTAATTAAATGTCAAAAACAAATTTACAAGAAATTGTCAGAGATGCTGAACGTTTGGAGCTTAATGACTTGATTAAAATCAAGAAGATATTGGACGAAGCAGTTGCCAAGCAACGCAATTATGATGATGTGGTTATAACCCGGCAGGGTGCACCTTATTATACGTAAGTAGCCGTTCTATTATTTCCAATTGTCTCTATGGTATTGTTAGCTCTGCATGAGTATTAAACCTAGAAAAAAATAGATTCTACCGAGTAACTGCCTGAAGTTTGGGACAACTCCCCAATGTTTGCCATGACATTCAAGTAATAGTCACCAGTATCTGGCGCCGTATACGATATAGAGGCTTCAAACCCCGTTCCACTATCATCATCTTGCGCAACCAAGGTATTGTTTTCATTATATAAGAAAGCTTGGGGATCCCAAAGAGTTCCATGGTTACTATGTGACCCCCGAATATCAAACCTATAAGTTGTATCTGCTTCGAGTGAAAATCGAAACATATCCCTATCGCCAAGGAAATTAATATTACCGTCAAAAATAGTATTTAGATTTGCAAACGATGCCCCGTTTATAGTATCGCCAACTGTGTCTCCAAGACTACTCGTGGCAATAGATGTCTGTAAAACACCTAGCTGATACGTACCAGTCAAAGCTGAACTAAATGCACCGGCCTCTATAAATATTTCGCCTGTCGATGATGCGGTATATGTTAATGAACTTTCGAACCCTCGTCCTCCGTCATCGTTTTGACCAAGTACTTCTCCATTAATATCTAAAACACGCAATAGAGGAT
>Ga0315331_10002958_pt1 | contig 12779 bp, 11 predicted proteins | sample M160m34915metaG_FD_203456 | JGI IMG/M metagenome (GOLD analysis project Ga0315331, IMG submission 203456) | Ammonia-oxidizing marine archaeal communities from Monterey Bay, California, United States - M1 60m 34915 | ecosystem: Environmental > Aquatic > Marine > Intertidal zone | place: USA...
GCTCGGCCGGACGATGGCGACCTGGAAGTCGTCCTGATTCGTGGGCTCTCCGTGCCGCGTCTGCTCGTGAACCTGCCGTCGCTCTTCTCGGGCCGCCACGGGGCGCACCCGAGCGTCTCGTTTTACACTGCCCGGTCGGTCCGCGTGATGCCCAAGGAAGAGCCTTCGCTCATCGACCTGGATGGCGAGGCCGTGGGCCGCCTGCCGATGCGGGCGGAGGTGTTACCGGGAAGGCTCGACTTCTTCGCGCCACCGGGTGTGCAGTGACGCCGTTGGGCCTCTTTGCGACGATCCGCGCGCGCTGTGCCGAGGTGGCGCGCCGTGCGCGCTTCGTCCGAATCGACGAGCGAGGGCTCGATCGCCTCGTCGAAGACCTCGCTCGCGAGCCCTGGCCCGAAGAGGACCTGGATCCGGCCCACGCGTTTGCGGGCGATGACGAGACGCTGCTCGCGTTCACTTTGTTGCTCGACGCGATCAACTTTGGTTCGGGCTGGTTCCCGGCGCTGGCCAAGCGGGACGGCCTATCAGGCTACCGAACGATCGCGACGGCCTGCCGGGCACGTTTCGAGGCGTCGGGTGCTCCCAGCGCCGGGGAGCTGCGCCGCTACACGCCCGAGGCGATGTCGGAGATGCTCGGGCAGGACTTCGCCGACGCGGAGGTCCGCGAGCTGATGACCCTCTTTGCCGAGGCCTGGCGTGATTTCGGAAGCTGGCTGGGCCGTCGACACGGTGATCGTTTCGACTCGGTCGTCGAGTCGGCGGAGGGGTCCGCGGAGAAGCTCGTCGAGGCGCTCGCCGAGATGCCCCTGTATCGAGACGTGGTGAGCTACGCAGAGCTGGAAGTGCCTTTCTACAAGCGTGCACAGATCACGGCGGCGGATCTACATCGAGCCTTTGGTGAGGGGCCGCTCGGTCGCTTCTCGGATCTGGACCAGCTGACGCTCTTCGCCGACAACCTGGTGCCCCACGTGCTGCGCTGTCGGGGGGTACTCCGCTACGACCCGTCTCTGCTCGCGCGCATCGACCGGGGCGAGCGGCTCGCGATCGGTTCGGCCGAGGAGGTCGAGATCCGGGCCGTCGCGCTCGACGTCGTGGAAGCGATGGTGGCGGCGCTGGGCGAACGGGGGCGTTCGACCTCCGCCGCGGAGCTCGACGGATGGCTCTGGAATGCGGGACAAGCGCCGGAGGTGAAGGCCTTCCCGCGGCACCGTGCCCGGGGCTCTTTCTACTGAGGACACAGGGGGTGCGCTGCGCGCGCTTGCGCCGCTGACTCGGATCTCCGGTCCTTTGCATGCGAGCTACGCTCGCCCCGATGAAGGTCTTCGACGGCAACTTTTGGATCGTCTTCGCGCTGCTCGTCGTGCTCAGCAGTTGGGCGTGGCTGCGAGGCGGGACGCCGCTGCTCGGGGAGGCGCTCGGCGGGGGGGTGAAGCTCTTCGCCCGCTTCGGTGCGGTGATCTTCCTGTCCTTTCTCGTCGCGGGCCTCGCCGAAGCGCTGATGCCGCGCGACTGGGTCGCTTCGGCGCTCGGCGAGGAGGCGGGCTGGAGAGGGCTCTTGCTGGCCTCGGCGGCGGGCGCCATCACGCCGGCGGGTCCCTTCGTGTCGATGCCGCTCGCAGCGGGAATGCTGCGCTCCGGAGCCTCTCATGCGGCGGTGATCACCTTTCTGGCCTCCTGGAGCCTGCTTGCGGTCCATCGCCTCTTCGCCTGGGAGATCCCGATTCTGGGCGCACCCTTCGCCTTGACCCGCTGGGCGCTCTGCCTCGCGCTCCCCGTGCTGGTGGGGGCCCTATCCCGCGTCGTGCTGCGCGGCTGAGCAGACCGGGGCCCCCGTAAGACGTCGTGGAGGGCTTCGTGGAGCGCGCGTAGGTGTTCTTCGGGGAGGGCGTGTCGTGCCAGCGCCCGCGCGACGGCGTCCCGACTGGGCGCGGGCGCGCCGTCGGCGGTCGCGACGACGAGGAGTCCCGCGATCCGGTCCCCGAGGAAGATCAGGGCCGGCCGCAGGCGGTCTTCGAGGGCGCTCCGGGCTTCGTCGCGCTGGGCGGCGGTGGTCGAGGGCATGCTTGGGCGCATCGCTTGCTGCTGGATCCATTTGGCGGCTTCGATCTGGGCGCGATAGAGGCGGAGCAGATCGGGGGTGGGCGGCGGTGCCACATGACCCCGCTCGGCTTCGCTCTGGACGCTTCTGACCGCGGCGTCGAGGACCTTCGACTCACGCGCCCGATCCTCGATCGGCCGCGCCAAAATCTGTTTTGCGCGCGCGACGGGGATCATCAGGGAGAGGCGCTCGTCGAGGCTCGCGAGTAGGGCCGGGACCGGTGCGGCCGTCGGCGTGTTGGGCAACCCGAAGCGTTCGCGCCACCCGGCGAGCCTTCCGCTGCGCTCGGCCTCGAGCGTCCAGCGGTCGAAGCGACGCACCTCGAGCTCGCCCCCGATGGGAACCCACGCGGCCTTGCGGTCGCTCGTCAGCGGTCCGATGGTCCTGAGCTCGGGGCGTCGCTCCAGCCAGACATTCAACTCGAGCGTGTCGGTGAGCACGGCCTCGATCCCGTCGGTTCCGAGCCGCTCGAGAACCTCGTGGTTGTTGGCCACCGCTGTGACGCGTGCCTCGGGCCAGAGCCCACGAGCGGTTCGTTCGAGGTGCCCCCCGGCGTTCACGGCGACCGCCAGCCCGGGTCTCGTCAGGTCGTCGGCGGTGTGGGCCGGGTGTCCGGGCTCGACCAGCGCGATCGCGCCGCTGGTGGTGAGGGGGAGTCCGAAGCGACCCTCGACGGATCGCTCTGGACGAATCGTGATGCCCGACAGGACCAGGTCGAAGCGCCCGTTCGCGAGGTCATCGGCGAGCGAGGGCCAGGAAAAGGGGACCCATTCGATCGAGCGCCCTGTTTCCCGTGCGTAGGCGCGGGCGAGTTCGATCGAGAATCCAGCGGGGCCGGTGGGACGGGTTTCGCTGAAAGGGGCGTAGTCGCCACTGGTCCCGACCCGGAGCGCCGCCTTCGTCGCCCGGTGCGCCGCATCAGGCGCACGACAACCGATGCCGTATCCCCCCATAGGGATCAATGAGAACATGATCGCAATGTAGAAAATGCATCGCCTGCTCACGGTCGCGGGGATTGAAAAGTTTTTCATACCAGACGTTTACAGGATTTTTTGTGCCTCCGGGGGGCTTCGAAAGTCGTTGACCGTAACGGGCACCTCTCCTACTCTCGGCGCCCGCTGCTCCGGGCGACCCTCGTCGGAGCCAGCCCCAACCGCATCCGGACCGGACCTCGAATCCCCCTCGCGACACCCGAACCCCGCGATGCTGCCTCACGGTTGCACGCTCGGTACCCGGGGCCTGGGCGGCGGGAGGGTCGGTTCCGCGTTGCACGCTGGGGACCGCGACAGAGCCCATCCTCGAAGGACCCAACGAGTCTGAACGGGGTGACGGAACGAAGCGGATGGACGAGGGATCCGAGCAGCTTCCTGCACCGAGACGGGGGCGGGACTGCGACAGCGCAACCAAGCGACAGGAGACGCGTCATGCTGACTCTCGACGAGATCGAATCCGGACTCTACGTGACGCACAAGAACACGGGCCTGCGCTACAGCGTCGTTGAGGCTGAGGATGACGAAGTCCTGCTCTCCCCCGAACAGGAGGGGCTCCAGGACCTCACCGTGCCCTTGGACCTCTTCCGTAGCGAGTTCGTGGCGACGGATCGCTTCCGGGCGCCCGGTGGGGGGGGAGGCCGAAGAGGAGGCCGGGGTCGCAAGCGCACGCCCCAGGCAGGCAATGGTCCGACCCCGCCGCCGAATGGCCCGAAGAGCAAGGGCAAGATCAAGAAGATGGTCCGCGATCGGGGCTTTGGGTTCATCCGCGGCGACGATGGCAAGGAGGTCTTCTTTCACCGATCCGGCCTCAATGCGGGCGATTACGACGGGCTGAACGAGGGTGACTACGTCGAGTACGTCGTTCAGGAAGGACCCCGCGGCGCCCGCGCCGAGCACGTGCGCCACACCAGCCCGGCGGCGTAGAGACGCATCGCCTCCGCGTGGCGGGACCGACCCGACGGCTTGCCCGTCGAGCGCATCCTCTGCACCCTCGGCCCCATGCAAACTCCTTCTCCCTCCGTGGTGGTGGATCCGGCCGCTCTGACTCCGGAATGGTTGACGCGGGCGCTACGGAGCGCCGGCTTGGATGTAGAGGTCGCCGCCCTGCGTTCGGAGCCCGTTGGGACGGGCCAGATGGCCCATAACGAGCGGATCTTCCTGGAGTACGCAGGGGACTCGGTTGGCGCCCCAGCGACCCTGGTCGGAAAATTTCCGTCGCCGAACGAAGAGAGCCGCGCCTCCGGTGCGCGGGGGGGCTATCGGACGGAGACCCTCTTCTACACCGAGCTCGCCGCCGGGCTGTCCTGCGCCACGCCGCGCTGTCTATACGGTGCGATTTCGCCGGATCACTCGACGTTCACGCTGCTCCTCGAGGACCTGGCGCCCAAGCGCCAGGGAGACCAGATCGCCGGTGCGGCGGACGACGAGATCGAGGCGGCGGTCCGCAATCTCGCCGGATTGCACGCGCCCTATTGGGGCGCGCCGGCGCTCGGCGCCCTCGACTGGCTGAACGAGGGGATCGGAGAGGAATACACGGCCTACGTGGAGATGGGCACCCCCGTCTTTCTTGAGCGCTACGCCGATCGACTGGGTACGCAGGACGCCGAGACGCTCCGGAGCTTTGCCGCGGGGGTGAAGCGCTGGGTGTCGCGTCGGCCGGCCACGCGGACGCTCGTGCATGGCGACTACCGGCTGGACAACCTGATGTTCGAGCGGTCGGGTGAGGGGGTCCAGGTGGCCGCGGTCGACTGGCAGACCCTCTCGGTCGCCTGCGGCGGACAGGATCTCGCCTACCTGCTCGGCAACAGCAGTTCGCCCGAGCGACGGCGCGCCCATGAGGCGCGGATGCTCGGGGCCTACCGTGAAGAGATGGCCGTGCGCGGCGTTCGGCTGAGCGCAGAAGAGGTCCGCCACGACTACGCCTACGGGACTTTCCAGGGCCCCTCGATCACGATGCTCGGGGCGCTGGCGGTGGGTCAGACCGATCGGGGCGACGATATGTTCATGGCGATGGCCTCGCGCTGCTGTGCGCAGATTCGAGACGTGGGTGCGCTCGACCTGATCGCCTGAAGGCGATGTCGGATGCCGAGGGGGGTTGTGCCGGGGTTCGATGCCTGACGTCGACGGCGCGTGCTCATGGTGCGGCGGAGCGGGGTTAAGCCGAGTTATGCGTGATTGGGCGCGGGGGCAGGCGTCGGTAGGAGTCGGTAGGCGCGCAGGTAGGCGTCATCCTATGTAGCGATGGACGATGGGGAGCCGTCGGCCTCCGCCGAAAGCCTTTTGCGACGTGCGGAGGACCAGGGGCGTCTGACGCCTCTTGTATTCGTTGCGGTCGAGCCGCCGCACGATGCCCTGGGCGACGTCATCGGATACGCCCTCCGGCGGAACGATGGAGGCGAAGCTACGGCGTCCTTCTATGGCTTGGCTCAGGACGTCGTCGAGCACGTCGTAGGGAGGCAGGTCGTCCTGGTCGAGCTGGTCTGCGGCCAATTCTGCCGACGGGGGCTTTTCGATCGTCCCGATCGGAATTTTCTCTCCGGCGCGGTTCGCATGGCGGGCAAGGGCGTAGACGTCTCCCTTGTAGACGTCCCCGAGGACGGCGAGCCCGCCCACGGTATCGCCGTAGAGAGTGCAATAGCCGACCGAGAGCTCGCTCTTGTTTCCGGTCGCGAGAACCAGCCGGTTCTCTTCGTTCGAGCACGCCATCAAGATGCCGCCGCGGATGCGGGACTGGATATTCTGCTGGGTTAGACCGTAGTCCTCGCGCTCCCCGAAGAGCTGCGAGAAGACGTCACGATAGGCGGCGTACATGGGTGCGATGTCTGCGCGCCGCACTTCGATGCCGAGTAGCTCGCCCAGGCGGAAGGCGTCCTCGATACTGTGATCGGAGGAGTAGGGGCCGGGCATCGCGATCCCCAGCACGCGATCGGCGCCGAGGGCCTCGACGGCGAGGTAGGCGGTGACGGCGGAGTCGATCCCCCCGGAGAGCCCGACCACGGCGCCCGGTGGCAGGTTCTGCTTCAGGAAATAGTCGCGGATGCCCAGGACCAGGCCGCGTTCGAGCTGGGCGACGGCCTCGAGGTCCTGGACCTCCGCCTGCGGCGTGCCCGGGCCGAGCGGCAGGTCGCAGATCGCGAGCCCCGTCTGGAAGAGCGGCATGGCGGCGTGAACCTCGCCGTTGGGTGCGATCACGCAGGAGCCGCCGTCGAAGATCAGCTCGTCGTTGCCCCCGACCTGGTTCACGAAGACGACGGGCCGATCGTTCCGTCTCGCGACCTCGGCGAGCATCGATCGCCTCTCTGCTGCCTTGCCGACATGCCACGGGGATGCCGAGGGGTTCAAGATCACCCCCGCGCCGAGCGCGACGAGCTCGGCGACGGGGTCGACGGGGTAGGGCCGCGTCTGGGACCAGGTGTCTTCGCAAACGGCCAGCCCGAGGGGGATCTCGAGGCCCGGGACTTCGACGGGCGAGCGATCGCTCGCTTTGGCGAAATAGCGGGTTTCGTCGAAGACGTCGTAGGTCGGCAGGAGCGTCTTGCTGCGATAGGCGTGCCGCCGGCCCTCGGCGAGGACGACCGCGGCGTTCTCGATCGGCTTGTGGCCCTCGCGGTCGCTTCGCACGACCGCGCCGACGACAATCGCGATCTTGCGGGAGGTTTTCGCCAGCTCGTCGAGTTCTGCGAGCTGGTCGTCGACGAAGCGGTCGCGTTCGAGCAGGTCCATCGGCGGGTAGCCCGTGAGCGCGAGCTCCGGGAATACGATGCAGTCTGCGCCGGCGCCGGCGGCCTGATCGGCGGCCTCCTGAGCGAGGCGGCGGTTGCCTTCGAGGTCACCGACGGTCGGGTTGGTCTGAGCCAGAGCGATCTTCATGACTCTCAGCATAACCCGCGCGGACCCCGCCGCGACTCGACCGAAGGCGCGAAGAGCGACGTCGCGGCGAAAGGCCCCCCGAGCACTTCGCGCCCTATAGTCGGGTTTCGAATCACCCCCGAGGCGCCGGATGAGCGCCCTGGCGCGCCGTCAGGACCCCCATGCCTTCCAACCAGATCGTTGGTCCCGCTTCGAGCTTCTATGTCTCGCAGCGTCTTCGCCTTCACTTCGTGGACTGGGGTTCGGAGGACAAACCGCCGCTGCTGCTGGTCCATGGCGGCCGAGACCACGCCCGGAATTGGGATTGGGTGGCCCGTGTTCTCCGAGACGATTACCACGTCATCGCGCCCGACCTGCGTGGTCATGGCGACTCGGAGTGGTCGGTCGGGGGTCAGTACACGATGCCCGAATACGTTCTGGACATCGCCCAGCTGGTCGAAGTCCTGGGACTCGCTCCGCTGCGAATTATGGCGCACTCGCTGGGGGCCGCGGTTTCGCTCTTCTATGCGGGGCTCTATCCGGAGAAGGTGAGCAAGCTCGTCGCCATCGAGGGCATGAAGATCCCCGACCCCGTCCAGGCGCGAATGGACCGCGAGATATGGGAATCGACCGCCCATTGGATCGAAGAAGTGCGAGAGGTGTCACGGCGTCAGGTCAGGCGTTATTCGACGATCGACGAAGCTGGAAGCCGAATGCAGGCGGAGAATCCGCATCTCTCGGCGGAGCAAGCGCGGCACCTCACGACCCATGGCGTCGCTCGGAACGAGGATGGGACCTTCAGCTGGAAATTCGACAACGCCATCCGACCGCTCTTTCCGCAGAGAATGGACCAAGAGAGCCGAGAGCGGCTCTGGCGGCGGATCACCTGTCCGACACTGCTGGTGCACGGAACCGAAAGCTGGCACGGAGATCCGTCGGCGGACGGTCGTGCCGACCTGATCGGGGACCGACGCGTCGTGGGTTTCGAACGAGCGGGTCATTGGGTCCATCACGATCGACTGGAAGACTTCCTCGAGACGGCTCGCGATTTTCTGCAGGACTGACCCGCTCGCCCCGCCTGTAGGCTCTCCCTCACGGGAAGTAGAGAAAGAGCAGCTCGCCGGTGCAGACGGGGCGCTTCGCGTCTTCGGCCTCGAAGCGGATTTCGAGGGCCAGCCGCATCGCGCCTCCCTTCATGGCGCGGACATTCTTCACGCTTCCGCCCAGCCGGATCCGGCTGCCCGCGGTGACTGGCTCGCGAAGGCGTACACGGTCGATGCCGACGTTGAGGATGCGGGAACACTGGGCGATCTCGACAATCTCGGGAAGCAGCGCGGGGGCGAGCGCGATCGTCAGGTAGCCGTGTGCGATGGTCGTCCCGAAGGGGGACTCCTGCCTCGCGCGTTCGACATCCACGTGGATCCACTGTTGGTCGCCCGTTGCGTCGGCAAAGGCGTCGATCTTTGCCTGGTCGATCCGGTGCCAGTCGCTCATGCCGAGCTCGGTCCCGACGTAGTCGGGCAGAGATGCGACGTCGGGGATGATCAGGGGCTGGGGCATCCGGGGCGGTCCTCGTCGTCCGCATCGTCGACTCGGGGTCCGTTTCCGCGGGTCGATCGTGGACCGTATACTTGCCCACTCCGTGGCCCGCCCGCAACGTGGCTCGCGGTTTCCGTCCCAGGCGCATTCCTCTCGCGCCGTTGCGCGAATGACGTCGAGCCCGAGGGCGAGGCGGACTCAGGAGGCCGGTGATGAGCCGCATACGAGATACGCTTCGAAGCCGAGCGCGCGTTCTGGGTGTCGTGATCGCGATTTCGTTGGTCGTGGGTTGGGCGACGAGCGGAGCTCTGATCTACGACTCGATGGTCGGGCTCGATTCTTCGGCCTTTCCGGCCGGGGAGTGGCTCCAGTCGAACCTCTTCCCCTCGGTGACGAAGGCCGTCGGTGGCGGCGTCGTGGCGTTCTTGCTGCTCTTCGGACTCGCGGGGGCCTCCTTCGTATGGAGCCGAAAAACGACCCCCCCTGCGCCCGACGGACGCCGGGCGTTCCTCGCCGGCTCGGCCGCGGGGTTGAGCGCGCTGGTCGCCGGACTTGCCGGGGCGCTCGCACATGCGCTCTTCGGGGTCGGAAAGCGGGGCGAGGGCTGGTGGTCCGTGCAGACCCGAATCAATTCGAACGAGGGGATCGTCAAGACGCATCCGACCTGGGAGGAGGCCTGGAAGGGAGCTCGGGTGGGGGCCTACGGCCGACTCGGCAGGACCGGTTGGCCGATCTCCGACACCGTGCTCGGCGCCGGCCGGCTGCGGGCCGAGGATTGGCGGATCGTACGGGGCGCGCTCGAGCGAGGCGTCAATTACATCGATACCGCGCCGGACTACTCGGTCGAGGGGAGCGAACTCGCGGTGGGCCGGGCGCTCCAGGACTGGCCGCGGGATGAGGTCTTCCTGGCGACAAAATTTTGCACGCCGATTGGGCATCTGCCCGCGGGCACGCCGGTCACGAAATACATGGGCGTGGTCGAAGACAGCCTGCGCCGGATGGAGACGGACTATGTCGATCTGGTTCACGTGCATTCCTGCGACGCGGTGGAGCGCCTCATGGACCCGAATGTCCATGAGGCCTTCGATCGTTTGAAGGAGCAGGGCAAGGCTCGATTCCTCGGGGTCTCGACCCATACGCCCCGCCTCGCGACCGTTGCGAACCAGGCGATCGACTCGGGCCGTTTCGATGTGATGATGCTCGCCTACCACCATGGCGTGTGGCCCGAATTGGGACCGATCATTGCTCGAGCGGCGGATGAGCAGGATATGGGGATCGTCGCCATGAAGACCCTGAAAGGGGCCCGCCATCGCAACCTCGAGGGCTTCCACGACGCCAACAGCTACGCCCAGGCGGCGCTGAAGTGGGTCCACGCAGATCCCAACGTCTCGTGCGCGGTGATCTCTTTCTTCGAGATGCAGCATCTCGACGAGTATCTCGACGCATCCGGAAAACAGATGACGCAGGAAGATCTGGCCATCCTGGAACGCTACGACCAGTCGATCATCGGCTCCTATTGCGCGCCTCATTGTGGTGCCTGCCTGGACAGCTGTCCGGAGGGCGTGCCGATCGCCGACGTGCTCCGGCATCGCATGTATTTCGAGGATTATCGCGACGAGCGCAACGCGATGGATCTCTACGCGAAGCTTCCGGTGGACGCGTCCGCCTGCGACGGGTGCTCAGCGCCTTGTCTGGGCAGTTGTCCGCTGGGTCTCGCGATCCCGGAGCGGACTCGGGGCGCGCACGCGCTGCTCGCGATCGACGCCTGATCGAGGCGCGACTCAGCCTCCGGTCGCAGTCCGATCCATGGCGGTAGCCAACTCGAAGTCGAGCTCGGTCAGGCCGCCGGCGTCATGGGTGGTCAACTCGACCCCGACGCGGTTGTAGACGTTGGACCACTCCGGGTGGTGATCCATCTTCTCGGCGATGAGGGCCACGCGTGTCATGAAGCCGAAGGCCTCTATGAAATCGGCGAACGAGAACGCACGGTGGAGCTTTCCGTCGACGAGGGACCAGCCTGAAAGCGCAGCGACGCGAGCGGAGACCTCTTCGGCGGGGAGCGCTTTGGGTCGGGTCATCGGAATCAGGCTCCTTCAGCTCTCGCCTTTGTCATGGATCGCACGCACGAAGGCGTCGTAGAGGGCGCTCTCGATCTGGGCCCGGTCGGCGCGGCCGTAGACCTCTCGGAAGGCCTTGAGTGGGATGATGCCCTTGGCCATCGAACGGTGGCCTCCGCCAACGCCAAGACCCTCGACGACCGCGCGGACGACCTCCCCGGCCGCGCGGACATAGCCGACGTTGCGCACCGAGAAGACCAGGTTGCGGTCGACCGTACCGACGGCGATGGACCATTCGGCGCCCTCGGCCTGGAGGGCCATGTCCGCGACCTGAGGGATCACGTCCTCTCGCACTCGACCGAGCACGAGCACGTTGATGCCGTCGCGGACGGTGCTCTTCGCCAGCGCGCGACCCAGGGCCTGGAGCCCCGAAAGCGGCAGCGCCGGCCTCTCGATCCGGCGCAACAGCGCGGCGCTGTGCGAGGCATGTAGGTAGGCGAAGGAGAGCATGTCGCGGTGGCTCGTCTGGCGGCCCAGATACTGCGTGTCGCTCTTGATGCCGTAGAGGAGCGCGGTCGCGAGCTTTGCGTTGATCTCGGTGTTGGTCGCGCGGAGGTACTCGGTGAAGATCGAGGCCGTGGCGCCATAGCCAACGCGGATGTCTTTGATGGTCGCACTGTATCCGGAGCGTTCAGGATGGTGGTCGATCACGACGTCTGGCTGTTTCAAACGTTCCGGGGGATCTTCGCCGAACACGTTCGGCTGGACGTCGACGAGCACGAGCGCGTCGAATTCGTTGATTTCCTCGGGCGCGATGACGCGCACCTCGATTCCGATCGCGTCGCAGAGCGCCTGATTCTCGGGACGCTGGACTTCGCCGAAGGAGATGAGCGGCGCGGTGGTCCGCTTGCGCCCGAGCAGGAATCGCAAGGCATAGGCACTGGCGATGCCGTCGGGATCGGGGTCGGGCTGTAGCAGGATGCCGACCTTCTCTCGCTCTCCGAGCAACTCGCGAATCTTGACCACCCGTTGCAGGTTCGCGAGGTGATCGAATTCCTCGTTGATGTCGTCGCGGATCAACGTCTTCCAGCCCGTCCGCCTCAGAGAGGGATGCTCGGGCAGGTCGTCTTCGGTCAGGCTGTCGGAGAGCACGAGGATGGGGGCATCCTCGTCGAATTTCCGGATCTCTCGGACCGCGAGCCGAGTCCAGGGCCCGTCATCCGAGACGAGTGCGTACTCGTCGTCGACGCCTGGATCGAGCCGGGCGATCGACTCTTCGTCGAGTCCGCCCTGGAGGATCCGGAAGCCCGGCGGACGCGCGCGACTTTCGGTTTCACGGGGGACCCAGGTCAGCTCCTCGAGCTCATCGGCGCCGATACGGCTCCAGAGGCGCGCGCTCTCGGCTCCATCGCAAATGATGATTCGACGTTCCAACCGGGCTCACCCCATGCTCGCACGAACGCGCTGCAGTCGCGTCCGTGTCTCCCGTCCAGGTCGATGGTCGCGCTCGGTCCCAAGTCCCGGCTCGCCTCTGACGAGGCGAAGAACGACCGCTGCCGGTCTCGGGTGATGGAAGTGGCGCAAACCAGCCGCTTCGAACGCGGGAGGTTACACCAAGCCCGCCCACGATCGACTGCTGTCCTCAGGGCGGCTCGCGGAGTTTCAAACGGGCACCCCACGGGACTCTGCCGGGCTCTGTCGCGACGGGCTTCGGCATTTGAGTTGGGAGGCGGTAGGATGAGCGCCCGCAGGCTCGCTGAGCCTGGAAGGGGAGGCCAGCGCATGAGGCTCGTGAACATGGCAGGCAGGATGGGGCTCGATGTCGGGGGTCGATTCATCGATCTCGAACTCCACAGCGGCAAACGGTTCTCCTCGGACCCGATGGCGGTCTTCGAGCACTGGACAGAGCTCAAGCAGTGGGCTTCGGAGCAGACTGCGGGCGATGCCGGCCCTCTCGTCGAAGTCGCGCGTCTCGGGCCGCCCGTGCCGACTCCCGCACAGGTCTTTGCGATCGGGTTGAACTATCGCGATCACGCGGAGGAGGCGAACCTGCCCATCCCCGACGTCCCGATGGTCTTCACGAAATTCCCCTCCTGCATCGTCGGACCGCAGGCGGAAGTTCCCCTCACGGGGAAAAGCGTCGACTGGGAGGTAGAACAGGTCGTCGTCATCGGGCGCGAGGCCAAGGCCGTATCGGCCGGGAAGGCCTGGGACTACGTGGCGGGAATGATGGTCGGCCAGGAC
>Ga0315331_10002960_pt1 | contig 12777 bp, 6 predicted proteins | sample M160m34915metaG_FD_203456 | JGI IMG/M metagenome (GOLD analysis project Ga0315331, IMG submission 203456) | Ammonia-oxidizing marine archaeal communities from Monterey Bay, California, United States - M1 60m 34915 | ecosystem: Environmental > Aquatic > Marine > Intertidal zone | place: USA...
GGCAACAAAAAAGCCCTCAGGAAACCTGAGGGCTTGTAGCGATGATTTCGGTTTACCTCAGGCAAGTCACTTTCTGCAGCTGACGATCACGTCGCAGATATCAATAATCTGAATTGAAGTAATCGCATACGCCACGGTGTCTTGCCTTTGTAAAACTCAGACGCGGCTGCGGGAACGCCACAGATGCACGTCGAAGATACGCGGATGTTATCGGCTGATGCTCCGACGGTCAACGAGAATCCGTTTACTCTGTATGAAATGGCCAGCCGTTCAACAGTCACCAAAGGAACCCGCCCCGATATCCAATGCAGGTAAAAAGCAAAACATCCTCCCCGCAATCTGCCTAACCGTTGAGGAAGATTGAGTGGACGTCAACGCGGACGAGCGTTCTGACAGACTGCCAACAGACCGGGGGCGATGCGTTGGACACTGAACAGGTGACTATCGCCTCACTAGTTCCTTCATCTCTCGTACGGCACGTTCCAGACCGACCATCACAGCGTGGCTGATAATGCTGTGGCCGATATTGAGTTCGTGGACTCCGTCGATGTCAGCGATCCGGTGTACGTTGCGATACGTCAGCCCGTGCCCCATGTTCAGGATGAGGCCTCGCTGGACGGCTGCCTGCCCGGCCGCAACGATCCGGTCGAATTCCGCATCGGCGTGGGCTGCGGTCGGAGCGTCGGCAAATGCTCCCGTATGCAGTTCGATGGCTTCCACACCCAAATCCGCAGACGCATCGACCTGAGCTACGTCCGGATCGATGAACAGACTGACGCTGATGTCACGTTCCTGGAGCTGGACAACTGTCTGCATAATGCGATCACGATGAGAGATAATATCGAGTCCGCCTTCAGTCGTAACTTCCTCGCGTTTTTCGGGAACGAGCGTAGCCTGTTCCGGCATAACGTCCAGAGCGATGTCCACGATCTCCTGTGCAACGGCCATTTCCAGATTGAGTTTCACTCGAATCATCTGCCGCAGGAGCCGCACGTCGCGGTCCTGTATGTGCCGACGATCTTCTCGCAAATGCACGGTAATGCCATCCGCCCCGCCCAATTCCGCCAGCACTGCGGCATGAACCGGGTCAGGTTCATTGGTGATCCGGGCCTGCCGCACCGTGGCGACATGATCGATGTTAACTCCAAGAAATGGCATGCCTGAAAACTCCCGTGAACAACAGCAGCCCGAATCGAAAGGCGACGGCGAACCTTCGCCTCGCGGATCTTACAAGAATTACCTGCAGATGGCTGGAACACGGCGACAGGTCTGCGAATACCGCAACGTGACGAGAGTTTTACGGTGCTGATCGGCCGACACGAGTCTCACTTTCGGGGTTCAGAGAAAAAAAACTGAATTCATTCCGGAGATTGCCGACTGCGGCAACGGAAAATCGCGGGGAATTCTGCTGCAAAACCGTAATGCTGATTGGAATGCTGTTTGCAGCGGCGTTAGAGTGGGCCGTCTACTGCCGATCCGGCAGTTCCGCTCGACTTCAACAGGTTCTTCGTCTGATGAAGTGTGCCTAAGCAACATTTGAGCAGCGGGCCTCGGTCTGGTGCTCTTGATGTCCCGCCTGAAATCTCATTGATCACGTCGAACGCTTTGTTCACGGCGTCTTTCTTGTTTCCATACAAACCATACAGGTCGAGAGTTACGCTATGAGTTCTGCCTCAGAAGTGTCTGAGCCGGTTTCCGAAATCGATACCGGTTCCGGCGCCAACGCGATGATCGAAGCCAAGGAGCTCAGCAAATTCTACGGCGAATTTGCGGCGACGCAGGACGTGTCGTTTACGGTGCCCAGTGGACAGGTTTGTGCATTTCTGGGCCCCAATGGTGCTGGTAAAAGCACAACGATGAAGATGCTGACCGGCTATCTTTCTCCCAGTGAAGGCGAATCGTGGTTGGCGGGCCTGAACATCGCTACGGACCGAATCAAGGCCAGCGAAAAGCTGGGATATCTTCCGGAAAACGGTCCGCTGTATACGGAAATGACCCCGGAGGGAATGTTGAAGTATATTGGCGAAGTTCGAGGCGTAACCGGAGGCATCCTGTCAGACAGATTGACGTGGGTGGCTGACAAGTGTTCTCTTGGTGAAGTCTGGCGCAAGCCCATCGCGAAGTTGTCGCGCGGTTTTCGACAACGAGTCGGTATGGCGAACGCGATGCTGCACGATCCCGAGGTGCTGATTCTGGACGAACCGACCAGCGGCCTGGACCCAAACCAGGTACACGGTGTACGTGAACTGATTACAGAATTGGCTCAGACAAAGACAATTCTGCTATCGACTCACATTCTGCAGGAAGTACGGGCCATTTGTCCGCGAGTCATCATGATTCACAACGGCAGAATCGTATTTGACGGGCCGACCGCGGATCTCGGATCCAGCGAAGTTGAAATGGAAGAAAAGTTTCGCTCACTCACCAGCGCAGCGTAGGCCCCGGACAGTTCCGGGCTCCGAGTCACTGAAGACCATTACATTTACCCTTTATTTCTAATAGGCGTCACAACACCATGATTCGCGCAAACGTGACTCTGGCTGTCAGCAAACGCAATTTTCGCAGCTATTTCTCAAGTATTCTGGGGTATCTGTTCATCATCGTGTTCTGCGTGGCAGCCTCGGTGATGGCGTTTAATACTCAGTTTTTCGCCGCCAATCTGGCGAATCTCGATCAGCTCAGTCAGCAGTTTCCACTGTTGCTGCTGTTCCTGATTCCGGCCATCACAATGACCGTATGGTCCGATGAGCGAAAGCTGGGCACTGACGAACTACTGTTCACCCTGCCCGCCACGGACGTTGAAATTCTGGTTGGCAAGTACCTCTCCGTGCTGGGCGTCTATACCGTGGCCATCATATTTTCGCTCGTGAACGCGGTCTTTCTTTCGCGAATGGGCGATCCTGATTTCGGTCTGCTGACATCCAGTTATTGTGGGTACTGGCTGTCCGGGGCAGCATTGCTGTCCGTGGGGATGCTGGCGTCGGCTTTGACAAGCAGTGCCACTGTTGCATTCGTCCTTGGTGTTGTCTTCTGCTGCGTTCCCGTCTTCATCGGTAATCTGGCTGGATTGACCGAATGGTTGCTGACTCAGTTCGGATTCGGCGGGCAATCATATGGATTTCGAATCGCGGTCCAGGGTCTGAGCCTGCAGGAACAGCTTCGCGACTTTAGTCTGGGTGTTCTGCCGCTGACCAGCTTCTGCTATTTCGTGTTCCTGACGGGACTGATGCTGTACCTGAACCTTGTTGTGATCTCAAAACGACGCTGGCATGCGACCGAAGTCGTGGGCATGGAACTGCAATATGCCAGCCGTGCAATTTGCCTGGGCGTCACCCTGATCAGCACATTGGTACTTGTCAGCATGTGGCCGGCTCGAGCGGACCTGACAGCGGAAAGTCTGTTTACACTTTCGGGCGCAACCTACGAGACGATCGATGGCATTGAGGAAGGTCAATTGATCACTATTCAGGCATTTGTCAGCCCGGACGTGCCTCGCGAATACAGCGAAACGCGGCGGCGACTGCTGGGACTGTTGCGTGAATTTGATCTTCGCGGCGGTAGTCATCTGGAAGTGAGAATTGTGGACGTTGAGCCTTTCAGCGAAGCGGCAGAAGAAGCTCGGGCTTTGGGCGTTAACCCTCGCCGAATTCAGTATCAGCAGGACGGAAAATTTGAAGAAGCGGAGGTCTTTCTGGGTGCGATCGTGCAGAGCCCCACCGACAACGTGGAAATCCCGTTCTTCGGCAAAGGCCTGCCGATCGAATACGAATTAACACGGTCTGTCAGGACGGTCTCTCAGAAAGATCGGCTTACGATCGGCGTGCTGCAAACGGATGCCAACGTGATTGCCGGCGGTGGCGGAATGGGCGGTGGCGGACGCGACTGGGCAATCGTCAGTGAACTCCGCAAACAATACAAAGTGATCGGTGTAAACCCATCGCGAAAGATTCTGGCGGGCGAAAACAGTGAAGACGATACCGATGATGCAGTTGAGGACTTTGACGTTCTGCTGGCAGTCATGCCATCGTCTCTCACTCAACCACAGATGGACAACTTTATGGAGTTCGTCCAGGCTGGCAAGCCGGTTCTGGTGTTTGACGATCCGTGCCCGATCTTTGCTCAGGGACAGTTTGGCCTGACGATGGCTCCTAAACTGCCCAAGCCAAGTCCCGGCGGCGGCATGATGATGATGCAGCAACAACAGCGGCCCGAACCGAAGGCCGACAATGGCGAGTTGCGTTCGTTAATGAGCCTGCTTGATGTTCGCTGGGACAACGGTCAGGCAGTTTATGACCGCATGAATCCGCACAGTCAGTTTGGTTCATTGCCGCCGGAATACGTGTTCGTTTCCCGAGCCGGCAATCCCAAACAGGCATTCAGCTCTGAGAGCGTGATCACGAAGGACCTGGATGACCTGGTCTGCCTGTACGCCGGTTCAATTCAGGAAACGAGCAAGAAGAAAGAGCAGGAGTTTATCCCATTGCTGCAGACCAGCGGTGAATCGGGGCTGTTGCCTTGGGAAGGATATATCTCACAGTCATTTAATCCGATGACGATGTCGCCTGCCGCTCGAATTAACCCGGAGCCAGCACGCTTCGATGACACGTATTCCCACGTGATTGCTGCTCACATCAGGAATGAAAGTGACGACAATCCTGTGAACGTCATTTTCTGTTCAGACGTCGACATGATCAGCGACTGGTTTTTCATGGAGCGAAATCTTGGTAACCTGGACATCGCTTTCGACAACGTGACATTTATCCTGAATGCTGTCGATGCTCTGGCACAGGAAGAAACATTCATCGATCTCCGGTCTCGCCGTGCCAGCCTGAAGACGCTGGAGTACGTCGAGAGCCAGACTCGTGAACTTCGTACGAAGATGAACGACGAAGAAAAGGCGGCCGACAAGATCATGACGGATCGCCTGGACTCAGCTCGCAAGGAACTGCAGGCGGAAATCACAGAGGTTCGCGAACGAACGGATCTGGATGAACGCAGCATGAGTCAGTTGCTGAAACAAAAAGAAGAGCAACTGAATCGAAAACTGGAATTGGACGAGCAGGAGCTCGAACGTGAAAAGAACGCCAGCATTCGTAAAGCGGGGCTGGAAATGAAACGAGAAATTCGCCGCGTCGAAACCCGTGTTCGACTGTTTGCATATATCCTTCCTGCCATCCTGCCGATCTGTTTTGGCCTGCTGTTTCTGGGCCTGCGGCGCAGTGCCGAACAACAGTCCATCACGGCAGAGCGGCGGCGGCGATAAGAAATCCACGTCAGCAGACACCGGACTGCTCAGTATGACTGCAGCCTGCAGTCACGAACCGGCGATCGTACAACTGGTAACCACATCAGAGACCGTCTCAGCGTTTCAGAAAACAGGTTGAGAAATGAACCCAACATCTCGCACTCTGACCTTTGCCGCAGTGGCCGGCGTTTCAGCCCTGATTGCAACTTCGGCATGGTACGCATCCAAACCGTCCTCAGTTGCCGGATTTGGAGACGTAGGTCAAGAATTCTTCGCCGACTTCTCCGACGCCACCAAGGCAACCTCTCTCACGGTCGTCGATTATGACGGTGACGAAAAAGAGGCCCAGACATTTTCTGTCAGACAAAACGATGATGGATTGTGGGTGATCCCGTCTCATCACAACTACCCGGCAGAAGCAGAAGATCGGCTGGCCAGGACAGCTACGTCGCTGCTGGGTCTGAAGAAGACCGCTGTTCAAAGTCGCAGCAAAGACGACTGGAAGTTGTACGGCGTCGTTGAGCCATCAGAGAGCGGCTCCGCAACGACCGACGAACGCGGGACTCGCCTGACACTCAGCGATGGCAGCGGCAACGCACTGGTGGACCTGATCATGGGCAACCAGGTTGAAGGACGTGATGGCAGTTACTACGTCCGTGAACCGGAAAAAGACACCACCTACGTCGCTCAGCTGGACGTCGATCTGTCTGCAAAATTCAGCGACTGGATTGAACCGGATCTGCTGAAAATCAATCAGGGCGACATCGTAAAAGTTGTCGTGGATAATTATTCCATCAACGAGCAGCGTGGCACGGTCGAGAAAAAAGAACTGCTGCAATTTACGAAGAAGGACCTGGAAACGTCCGGTGACTGGGAACTTGACGGTCTCAACGAAGAAGCTGAAGAACTGGACAAGAGCCCGGTCAGCACAATCGCCACCAACCTGGATCAGTTGGAAATTGTCGGCGTCCGTCCGAAACCGGAAGGACTGGATGACAACATGAGAGTCAATCCCGCTGTGAAGCAGATTCTGCAAATGCAGATGCAGGCACAGGGCTACTTCATTGGTGGAGACAAAGACGGCAACGAACGTCTGTACTCCAATGAAGGTGAACTCGTCGCCGGCATCAACAACGGCGTTGAATACACACTGTACTTTGGAGAAATCGCTCGTGGTACCGGCAAAGAGATCGAAATCGGACGTGGTGACGATGCCGAACCGAACGAATCCGGTGAAGACGAGACGTCAGAAGAAGACGAGACGTCAGAAGATGGACCTCGCCGTTACCTGCTGGTGAAGGCCGAATTCAACGAATCGCTGTTGGGCGAAAAACCCGTCGCTCCCGTAGAACCAACAAAGCCAGCCATCCTCAAGGAGGCTGCGAAAGAAGACGCGGCAGAAAAGACAGACGACGCTGCCCCGGCGAAAGAAGAGGACGCAGACGAAGAGAAGAAGGAAACAGAAGAAGACGACTCCTGCGGTACCGACGAGGTCAAAACGGAAGCAGCACCTCAAACTGACGAAAAACCTTCCGCAGATAAACCGAAAGCAGATGCCGCGCCTCAGGAAAAAGCAGAAGCCAAAACACCTGTGCCCAGCGAGCCTGCTGACGAAAAGCCGGTTGCGGACGCACCTGTGAAGGATGCTCCGGCAGCTGCTGCAGAAACGACACCTGCTCCTGCTGCAGCGGACAAAGACGACAAGCCTGCTGCAGACGACAAAGAAGACGAAGAACCAACGGAACCGGAAAAGGACCCTAGAGAGGTTGCACAGGAAGCGTACGACGCTGCGATGGGCGAATATGAAGCCCAGAAGACTGCTTATGACAGCGACCTGAAGAAGTACGAAGAAAAGGTCAAAGAGGGCAAAGACAAAGCAGACGAACTGTCCACCCGTTTCGCCGGCTGGTACTACGTCATTTCTTCGGACAGCTTCGAAAAATTCCGTATCGAACGCAAAGACGTCGTCAGTGCGAAGGAGACAGAGGAAGAGAAAAAGGACGACGACGCGGAAGCCGGTGACGACAAGTAGCAACGGCAAAACTGCTGCTGTGACTGCTGTTCTTTCAGCATTTCCGGCCCGGCTTCTCAGAAGCCGGGCTTCTGTTCGCGCGGTTTCGAGTGCCGCAGATTTACGTTACACTGCTGCCCCTCGGTTCGTGAACTCCGCTCTTACCCCAAACACAGCCCAATGATTGTCAGCAAGAACTGGCTTAGCGAATACGTCACCCTGGATATGACGGTCGAAGAACTGACCGACCGCCTCACGATGTCCGGCCTGAATCTGGAAGGCGTCGAGACCGTTGGTCCGGACGTGGCCATTGATCTGGAAGTTACCAGTAATCGTCCGGATTGCCTGGGGCACATAGGTGTCGCTCGGGAAGTATCTGTACTGTTTGGTTCGCAGCTTAAGACACCGGCCGCGAATCCACCCGTCGGTGCCCAGAAAACGGCTGACGTGACTTCCGTTCAGTTGGAGTGTCCTGATCTGTGCCACGAATATCACGCTCGGGTGATCAAGGGCGTGAAAATCGGAGGAAGTCCGGACTGGCTGCAGGACAAACTGCGGGGTGCCGGCATCAACCCGGTCAACAATGTAGTAGACGTTACCAACTACGTGATGTTCGAATGCGGTCAACCGCTGCATGCGTTTGACTTTGACAAGCTGAACGAAGGCCGAATCGTTGTGCGGCGAGCCGACAAAGGTGAAAAGATCACCGCGATTGATCAACGTGAATACGAAGTTTCGCCGGATGCCTGTGTGATCGCAGATGCAACGCGGCCCGTTGCTGTTGCCGGAGTGATGGGTGGACTGGACACTGAGATATCCGATGGCACCGTCAACGTCCTTGTGGAAACGGCGTCGTTCGAACCGATTTCTGTGCGGGCGACGGCGCGAGCCTTGAAGTTGCACAGCCCCTCGTCGTTTAGGTTTGAACGCCGAGTCGATCGTCACAATATGGACTGGGCATCCCGCCGCTGCTGCGAACTGATCCTCAAAGTTGCTGGCGGAGAATTGCTGGAAGGTTCGGTTGTGGCCGGTGATGCCGCTGCAGACCGCTCACCCATGGTTCTGCGTTTCCAACAGGTCCCGCGGATCCTGGGCATCGACCTACCTTCTGCCGTCTGCGTTGAGATCCTGGAAAGGCTGGGACTGACATGCACGCACCAAACTGCCGATACGGCCACGTTCACCGCGCCGACATGGCGGCTCGATTTGACTCGTGAATGCGACCTGATCGAAGAGATCGCTCGAATTTACGGCTACGACAAGATACCGGAAAATGCCACACTTCCTGTGGTCGCGACGTCAAAAAGTAAGCGTGAGCAGGTAGGCGATGTCGTTCGAGCACTGCTGCCTTCGTGTGGTTTCTTCGAATCGCTGACACTTTCGTTTGTCAGCGAGGAACAACGCCAGCTGTTCCGGCCGCGCGGGGACATTGCGTCTGTCGCTGTGAATCATTCCACTCGCAGCCTTGAAAACCAGATGCGGCAGAGCCTGGTCCCCAGCCTATTGCACTGTCGCCGGCAGAACGAACGTCATGGAACACTAAACGCCGAGTTGTTCGAAATTGCCAAGGTATACCTGTCAGCTGGTGAAGGCAGGACCGAGGCGGAAGCCGAACCAACGATGGTGGGCATTGTCTCGGGTCGTGATTTCCTGACACTGAAAGGTATCGTGGAAGCCATCGCCAGCCGATGTGCTCCGTCAGCAGTCTTGACGGTGGATCTCTGCGATCTGCCGGAATTCGTATCAGGACGGGGTGCCTCCTTATCGCTTAACGGACAGCCATTTGGCTGGCTTGGGGAACTGGATCGGGCGATCACGGACAAAGTAGAATTGCAGGACACCGTGTCGATCGCTGAGCTTAACAGCAACCTGCTGGAAGACATCTTCGAAGCCACTCGCACCTACAAGCCGCTGCCAAAATTCCCGGCCGTATCCCGCGATCTGAACTTCGTGCTGAACGAATCGGTCACATGGTCCCGGCTGTCGGCTGTCGTGGCTGCGGCGGGCGGAGAACTTCTGCAGAATGTATCGTTCAGCGGACAATACCGGGGCAAGCAGATTGACGCAGGACTCAAGTCATACGTCATCACCTGCCGTTTTCTGGCTGCAAACAGAACGCTCACCGCGGAAGAAGTAGATGCCGCTGTGAAAAACATTTTGTCTGCCTGCCAAGAAAAGCTTGAAGCCAGGCTCCGCTAAGGCAAAATACCGGAATCGACCACCACACACAGGACCGTTGAGTTCGGCGAGAGCACTCAGTCAACAGCCACAGACGTCGTATTGCTCACACACTCCGTTTTCCTGACTCAACAATTCACCCAGCTTAGAAGACTTCGTCTCCAATACCGCAATGAAGCGTACGCTGCTGAAATCCAAGATACACCGGGCAACGGTGACAGAGGCTGACCTCGATTACGAGGGCAGTGTTACGATTGATGCGAAGCTGATGAAAGCCGCGGACGTCGTGGAAAATGAACGGGTCGAAATCTATGACATCAACAACGGCAGCCGTTTTGCGACCTATGCCATCGAAGGTAAATCCGGATCCGGGATGGTCTGCCTGAACGGTGCAGCCGCACGGCTGGTTCAAGTCGGAGACCTGGTGATCATCTGCACGTATGCCGACTACACGGACGAGGAGCGAGCCGCACACATTCCGATCGTGGTTTCCGTTGATGGCCGGAACAGGGTCCCCGATGAGAATCAGTAGGCATTCAGGCCGGCGCGCAGATTCAAGCTCAACTGAACCGCTTTGAGCGTCCCGGGCAGATCACTCAGTCTCACTCACGATCTCGACGCCACACAGGACTGTCTGCCCGTGTTGCGCTGACAGATCGATTATAAGTTCATTTCCGATGGATACGTGTCGAAACTCGCGAACAAACGGCTTTTGAGCTCGACCAGTTTCAGCAACGATATCCAGACCGTCGATAACGGTCTGTCCCTGCAGGGAAACGCTGAAAACCCGTTCTGAAGTCTTCGTGGGGCCGGGGTCACAAAAGTGCAGTCGAACCGTGTGGGGAGATGCTTCCACAGTCCGACGCGGCACATCGAGATTTACCTTGACGCTTGAATGCTCTTCTTCCGCGTCTTCCTTTGCGGGCTCGCTGACCGACATCGGGATCGTCAGTCGAGTGACATTCACGGCTCCGGAAGCACCGATCCATGCCGGTCCCTCGCCACTGAATCTCAGACTGCTGCTGCAATACCAGGAAACTTCACCATCGACTTTGATGTCCAGATCTGCGTGCTCGCCACCAACTGTCGGGTATTCCATCCACAACGTTCCGCCTTCGTCAGTTCGGTCTCCTGGAGCTCCCAGATTGATTCCGATGCGTCTTAGACGCTGTCCTGGCTCTGTCAGACGAGCCTCATGATTAACGGTCCATATCTCCATTTTCGGCATATGAACCAACCCCAGAGACGTCTGATTCTGATAAGCACAGCTGCAGGTGCGAGTGTAGTCGGGAGCGTTCAGCACGCCGTTCGCAACCACAAGATTGGACGTGCAACCAGACTTAAATCCGCCCAGATTACCGGTACCGCTGCGAGTCGTCAGGTCGTAGTAGCCCGCGGCACCTGAGCGAAACGTCAGCATGTTTTCGCTGGCGATGATGTTGTTGCAGCCGTAGGCGCGACACACCTGCCAGGCCTGCTGCTGCCCAGTTAATGGATTAGTTGTCATCTCGGGTTTACCGTCCAGCAGACTGAAAGCTCCGGCGGACAGCTTATAGGAATTTGCGTTTGTCAGAATGGTTGTGCCGTGCAGAATACAGGGGCCGGAATACGCGCGCTTGTCGTCGCGCCATTTGATCGTGCCATCCGTACCATAATGCACGGCCATGCCGGCTCCGACTTCTGACTTCAGACGGTCGGAAGCCGACGCCCCAGCCTGCAGCAGCAGATCGTGTTCCGTCGAGTAACTCAGCCAGCTGCCAAAGACCGCATCGCTGTTTTCCCAGATACGTTTACCGCTATGAACATCAACAGCAACAATCTGATACGACCCAGGTGTACCCCGGCCACGACGTTTGAGCTGTTCTTCCACCGGTTTCGGCAGCTTATCCAGGCAGTAGACTCGACCATTACCGGCAACAATGCCGTTGTGCAGAAAACTATGTGTGGCATCAAGCTGCCAAAGTTGTTGGCCAGTGTGACGATCAAATGCAACCAGCCCGGCACTGGCGGAAACGTCAAAGCTTTTCGAGCCGAACCCCAGCGAGTTTCGTTTGAGGTCTTTGTCGTACTCCGCGAATTTCAGACTGCGACGTGACCGATAATTGGCGAATCCATTACCTGCCAGCAGCACATCCTCATAGACACCAATGTAGCCCCACTGCTGCTGCCCGCTGCCCGCTGCAGGCAACGCAATTTTGCGCCGCGTCTTTCCGCTGAGAGGGTCGAGCACCTGGCACTCACTACCGATAGCAAGATAAATCGCATCGGGCCGGACAACATAGTTTGTTCCGCGCCCGTTAGCTCCGGGAATGTGAACCTGATTATAAGCCGTATCGAGCGGCGTATCCTTGTAGGTATCATCGAAGTACAAATCGCCGGTACCCAGATCCTCGAAAGTTCGCTGCCAGAGCACTCGTCCCGTGTACACGTCGCGGCAGCTGAGTGAGTTCATTCCCTGAACGTACAATCGTCCTTCCACAACCTGTTCCGGCGGACCATGTCCGTGTCTGGGCAGTATGTCCATATTCGAATTGCCGCCGAACCACAGTACTCCCAGTGGCAACCTGACGCGGCTGTCATCAGACTTGACCGTATTCGCGATGTCGCCGTATTGATGAGTCCAGTCAGCGGCCCCCTTCAACGCACCAACCCTCGTGACAAGCATCCGGTTCTCGGCCAGGCTGACTGCGGCATTTTCGAGCCCGACACGTTTAATACTGGCAGACAACGATTCCGAAGGCCGGCCATCCTGCAGGACAATCAGCGAACTTCCGTAAGGTCGCACACTTTCGAATGCAGCCTTCAGTTCCTCTTCGTTGGACAGTAATCCTGCCGCCGTAGGTTCAGCAACGACCACCGCGTTTGCTATGTAGGGAGGGGCTTGAAACGATAAAGGCGTGCCGACATGCGCTGAAACTCGACGACCATACAGGCCCGCCGCGTCAAATGTGCGACGTAGTCGACTGACACGTTCCAGGCTTTCGTCAACGATGACGATCTCCAGTTCCGACTGTTGCAGGGCTGCTGCAATTCGGCCTGGATCCGCAGCTCCAAACCACAGTACATAACCACCCTGTGCCCCGATATCGCGAATCAGCGATGTCGCAAACTTCTCGTCCGTTTCCGTGACTTCAACAGGCCGTACAGCAGCAACCACCCGTTCGCTCACCGCACCTTCGCCAAACACATGCAGACGACCGTCCCGAGTCGAAGCGACCAGGTGTCCGTTGGCAGCCAGCAACCGCAGCACGTCGCCATCAACATCCAGCGAACCGCCGATCTGTGGTCTTTGTTTCCGGTCATCGGCCAGTTTGACGCTCGTAATAGAATTCCGGCCGGCCGC
>Ga0315331_10002961_pt1 | contig 12776 bp, 15 predicted proteins | sample M160m34915metaG_FD_203456 | JGI IMG/M metagenome (GOLD analysis project Ga0315331, IMG submission 203456) | Ammonia-oxidizing marine archaeal communities from Monterey Bay, California, United States - M1 60m 34915 | ecosystem: Environmental > Aquatic > Marine > Intertidal zone | place: USA...
CGTGACGAGTGTGACATGCTAAACGAGAGACTGACCAAGCATCAGGACATTCGTAATGATATGACGAGGGTAAATGCCAAAGAGTTGTGGTTTAGAGATTTACGTGTGTTAAAAAATAAATTGGTTTAAAATCTTATGTTGTTACGTCTTTTTAATTCTAGACTGCCATAACTTCCTTTGTTATCACCTTTGTAGATTGGTGAGCTCTCATTGACTTCATCACTTTTCTTCTTATTAAGTTCGTCCGCTTCTTTCTGTGTCATCCACATTTCATTCTGTTGTTTATCAGTGACTTTCTCATAGACTTGTACGAATATGAATATCTCTTTGATGACTTGTACCAGTATAACAGACATTATCTGAGTGTTCACAAATATAACCGCCAGGGTTGCTCTTATCATCATGGGAAAGAAGGCAGCACTGGTTTTGGCTGAGAGCAATAAGCGTTCTCCTACTGTTTCCCCTGAGCCATGGTTCTCCTTAATAATAGGAATGTTTCCAAAGTTCGTAATCTGGTTGTAATATGGCTGTACCCATTCATAGAAATATACATCTAGTATACCTAAGGCTAACTGTGCTAAAAAGAATGCCCACCATTCTCCATCGGTGTCGAGAACCAATGTTCCAAACTTAACATCATCTCCAGGTCCTAATATGGTTCCTTCAAATTCACCGGCGAATATTGCGATGCATATCATAGCGATGGAACCCGCGAACCCTAAAAATATAATAACATCTAACTTAGTTTGATTGTACATTATATGTTAGCACGTCGGCGTTTCTTTATAGGCCTTTTTCTCTCAAATGTTTTATCTCTACAAATGGGGCAGAAAGAATTGCCCCTGGTAAACCATTCTACACAGCACGTAGCGTGTTGGTAATGTCCACATGGGAGTATGCGTATATCTTCTCCCCGTTTGACATGTTCTAAACAGATGGGACATTTGTCCTTCTGATGCCTAGCTTTGATAGTAGGGCACACGCGCATAACGTCTGCTGATTCCATAGTAGTGACGTGTGGTTTGTATGTAGCCATTGATATGCGAATCGCAATCGCTGTATCGGCTTCCAACATTCGTTCCTCTATCAATTCTCTTCTATTTTCCTCTTCTTCTTCAAACAGTCGCCTGGAGGATATGAATATTCGCCTATTTCGATGCGATATTCCACGCCTGGCCATTGTTCGGCGTCGTCTTTGTTCCGCTATGCTATGATACCTGTTAAAAATGCGGGAGAGGTCTTGTGGGACTTCTGGTGTCGTGGGTCTTACTCTGGCTTCCTCGTCGCTCGAATCATCCAATGGGGGTGTGATACTTCTCGTTTCGGACTCAAAACCGGTAGCGAGTACCTCTGCGGCCTCAAATAAATCGTTATCCATTTGTAATAGAGCGTGAGTGCTTATAGTCATTTTTATTAATTGACAGCAAACCTGTGGTATAAAAGTAACCATGCTCCTATTATAAATGTCTGAGTGGATATGGTATTCCGTCATTTGTATAGCCGGAATCGGTGTATGTAGTACGGTCGTCATGGTCCATGCCATGTCACTAGAGGGCGATACAAAAAAACTAGAAGTCGATAAGAGATTTTTGGAAGATAAATTAGAAGCACGAGCAATGAATGAGGATATAGAAGGAGGACTATTACTTAAACGTAAATCCAGAAATGGTGGGTTAAACTTTTGATATACCTATTTAGGTGATAATCGATTAGTGTATATATGGAAGATGATGTGAGCAGGTGGTTATTGTTTTTGATTTTAGCGCCTGTTTTAGCACTCGTTACCACCATACCCATACATCCGCGGTTTATGAAATTTCCTACTCAATGGAATCATGAAGGACCAACCGCAATGAAGATAGCGTCCATCAATAGATATAATTTCTACGCCCCATACGGTTTGAACAAGATAATTTATCCGTTGGCAACCTACATACATTGGATATTCGTATCGGTTGCTCTGGGTCTTGTACCACTCTGGATTTTTGTAAAGTTAGGCGCAAATATTAAAGCCATAACTGCCCTGTACTGGCTATGTATAGCCTCTGTCATAATCGCACTACCGTCGCCATGTTACCTTGGCCCATCATGGCCTCAACGCAAACAAGGTTTTGACAAAGAAGTCAATAGGAGAATATCAAATAGACGTGATATATTACCAGCTAGTGTACGTAAGAGATATTAAATATTATAACATTTATAACAACAAGCCATGTATTTATCTTTCCCTCCCACATCAATCTGACTGCCCCCAGGCTTTAGTCTGCGCGTAAAGGCTGCCGGAGCATGACATTTAACACACAACGCCTTCGTCTGTATAATATCATCGGCAAGTGGTATAAGCTCCGTTATACATTTCCAAGCATTCATCTCTGCGTCCCCTTGTAATCCCGATATGATAACAGCTTTACCCAACTTCTTGAGAGCTACCACTACGTCTCGAAGCCCGGTGAAAAACTGACCTTCATCTATAGCGATGACGTCATACTCGTCTTTAAACGTGTCGAACCAGTGGACCGTGACCATATCAACGCTCTTGGCTGTCAGCTGGACACCATCGTGAGTAGATACAGAATGGGTACCATTGCGGTTGTCATTCTTGTGGTTGATGATGAGCACCTTTTTACCAACCGCCTTCAATCGTCTACAACGTCTTATCAATTCTGTAGTCTTTCCACTAAACATTGGGCCTATGATAAGTTCCAATGACATCATGGATAGGATTTCGTATGGTTAAATAGGTAGTATATTCGACGAATAAGAATTAACAATAATGTCTTCATCTAACAATCATTGGGGAATGACTACTACATTCCAACACTTAGCGACCTCTCGATTTACAAAATCGGGGAAATCCTGTCTAACCTTCTACGGACGAACAGCCTCAGGAGAATCCATTGCTGTTCATGTCTATGACATAAAACCCTATGGCTATATCAAAGCCGATATGAATTGGTGGAACACAGAGTCTCCATACATCATGGAGTATCTCAAATGGATAGTAGCCGGTGACCGTATGGAATCTGCTGAAAAGTGGGGACATATAGGCAACCTAAGAGAATCTATGCTTCGCGAAAATGGATGGTTGGACAAAGCTGCGGAGACTGCTATCGTCGCAACACCGGTAAAGGGCTACAACATACGCAACGTACACGAAGGCGAGCCTGACAAGTTTATTCGTTTAGAAGCACAGAATGGTAACATACTTCGTAACGTTATTAAGTGTATTCGTAACCCTGAAAAAGCTAAACAGGTAATCATAGATTGTCGTAAGAAAGTGAGGACGCTCAAGGCCAAACGCCCTAAGATGGGTATGGGTGAAGACTACGACGACTACATACGTCGATGCAATGAGCATGCCTCCCAATTCAAAATGCCTGAGATGCCGGGTGAACCACATTGGGATAAGGTAGAATGTATGGAAACTCACCTAGGCGAAGACCTCGTATGGATGGTAGACAACAAAGTACCAGCTTGTGGGTGGTTAACTGTAGCTGGTCAAATATCAGATAACCCGCGCTCTATATGCACACTAGACATCACGGTGGATAGCTCCAACTCTAGCCAGTATCTTAAAGAGTGTAAAGAACCTCCACAGCCTATGGCTCCTTTCCGTGTGCTAAGCTATGATATAGAATCACAACCTCATGTGGTGGAAGGCCAGACCGAAACCCTGTTTCCCGAACCCGAACGAGACCCTGTACTTTGTATTGGTGTATCCTGTTTCGATATGGTGGACATGAAGATGAGACAGTTGTGTTTTATGTGGGAGCCGGAGGAACCTACTACGCAGAGCTACCCAGCACTGGTAGAGGACGAACAGACAGATAGTTACAGACAAGAAGAAGTAGAGGTTCGCTCGTTTAAAGACGAATACGACATGCTTCTGGGGTTTCAACGCTTCATACAGTTCGAGTATGACCCGGACATTATTACAGGATACAATATTCTGAATTTCGATAACGTCTACACTATCAACCGTGCCATGCATCTGTGGGAACTCAAAGATGACGAGAATTATCCCAAGGCTTGGTGTTGGGGACGTATGGAGCTACGTGAATGTAGACTAAAGAAGAAGTACACGTGGACCGCACAGCGTGGAGGTCAGACTACATTTCAATGTAAGATGGAGGGTCGAGAATTTCTAGACGTGATGAAGGTGGTAATGGCGGACCACAAGCTAAGGTCCTACAAAATGGACAATGTGGCTGCTGAGTTTCTTGGTACTAGAAAGATAGAAATATCATATGACGATATCCCTATCATGCAAAAGACCCAACCCGGTCGCATTCGATTGGGCGGATACTGCGCCAAGGATGCTTGGATACCCAATTGTATCATCATAAAGATGTGTAAAGCTATCAATGCCATACTGATGTCGCAGGTAGCTGGGGTATCCTTGGACACCATTTTAAATCGCGGTCAGCAGATAAGAACGGTCTCTTTAATGCTCAAGAAGGTAAAGGAAAGATTTGAGAAGGGTGGTAACCGATGGTTCATTCCTGACGAGGATACTCCTCCCGATATGAACAAGTTCGAAGGTGCTGTCGTTATTGACCCTATTCCTGGGTTCTGGGACAGACCAGTAGCAACACTGGACTTTGCGTCTCTGTATCCGTCTATTATGAGAGCTTGGAACATGTGTTTCTCAACTATACTTTCGAACCCCAAAGAGGCTGAACAACGCGGCTACGTGTGGAACACAAAGATGGAGAACCCGACGTATCGGCCGGTTAGGACCTTTACCTACCCTAAGGGCGGCAAATTCGAATACCAAAGCTTAGGTACTGACATCTGTTTTAAGACTGCCGACCAATGTCGAGGTATTCTACCAGAAATTCTAGAAGAGCTACATAGCCAGAGAAAGCTGGCGAAGAAGCAGCGAAAAGCATTTGCGGAAGGGTCGATGGATTATAACGTTTTAGACGGTCGTCAGCTAGCTCTCAAGGTATGTATGAATTCCGTATACGGGTTCACTGGAGCTTCCACCGGGTTTCTACCTGAAAAGAGAATAGCATCAGCAGTAACTAGAGCTGGACGCGGAATGGCCAACGAAACTAAGTTTATGTGCGAAGACCGTTATAAAGAATATGGCGTCAAAGTTGTATACGGGGACACCGATTCGGTATTCGTACACTTTCCCAAGTCCCTATGTCCCGGAGAAACCCGTGACGAGACTATCGAGAACGCCAACAAGCTAGGTGTCGAGATGGGAGAGATGTGTACAAAGGCTTTCCTTCCGCCTAACGACCTCGAATTTGAGAAAGTATATTACCCTCTTCTATTAAAAGGTAAGAAAAGATACGCTGGATTCAAGTTTGAACCTGGTTGTAAACCCAAACTAGATGTTAAGGGCTTCGAATGCGTGCGGCGAGACTTTGCCCCCATTGTCTCCAAGACTCAGAAGAAAATATTTGTACTCTTATGCGAGCAGAACAACGTAGAAGCTGCGGTACAGTTCGCGCGTCAGACAGTGATAGATTTGTTAGAGGGACGAGTACCCATAGACGATTTGGTAATGTCCAAGCAGTTGACCAGGCCCCCTGACCAGTACAAGAACCCTGCTCCGCATGTGGAGTTGGCAAAGTATCTGATGAAGACGCTGCCACCGACTCAAGCACCCAAGGTTGGAGAACGCATTAACTTTGTTATCAAGCCTGGGCGTGGCAAGACCTTTGAGCGAGCTGCTAGTCCAGATGATGTGAGAGAGGGCAAGTGTTCCATTGATTACCAATGGTATCTGAGCAACCAGTTGAAGGAGCCGTTGACACGCGTTTTTGAAATGATTATAGACAATACCGATGAGATTTTTAAAGTAAACAAATTGTCCAAACCCAAGGTTGGTACCGATAGTATGTTTAGCAGTTGGGTCAGTAAAAAGAAAGAACATAGTAAGAAGAGAACGGCTGCTACAATTACTATACAGAGAAAGGACAATCTAAAGAAGAAGAAGGTCGCCACCATTAAAAATTTTTTCTAAGTATTTAAACCTCTAAAGACATTACAATATGCCGTATACCGCTAAAGATAAAAATATATTTTTAGGTCTACACACCACCTCGTTTATCATACACGCGGTGTCGTCTTACTTCGCATTTGATTTGGCACCATCACGAGAAAAGATGAAGAATTATATATATTTGGAGTCTGTTAACTTCACGACTACCACCGGCAATGATGCTGGAGAACCTATCATCTCCGTGGTCCAAAGAGAGTTATTCCCCAATGCCAACGCTATTGCTATCATCGGTGTGAACGAATTGTTTACTGCTATATCACACCTTATTGCGATAGTTGTATTGCTCTTCCACACGACGGAGGAAAAGAAGGGTAAATACAACGGCAGAAGCAGGCCCGAAGAATATCAACGAAGATGGATAGAATATGCTATCACAGCTGGTATTCTAGAAATAGGCATGTTGGTAGGACAGGGGGAGTTAAATGGTGTAGTGTTGGCCCTGGTTCTATTAGCGAACGCTTCCATGCAAATGATTGGTTGGTACAACGATGCGACAGAACCTAGATATCGTTCAGTTATACCGACCATCAACGCCTTTACTATTATGTTCTCCATTATCTTAGTGTTTATTATCCACGCGTTAGAACAGACCAACGATACGTTAGAATCACTATCGTATGGATACTTGGCTGTGGTGTTCGCCCTATTCTATTTGAGTTTCGGTGTGCATCAAATTCTATACATGTACTTGGAGATAGACGTTTGTGGTATTAAAAATGTCAAATATGCGGACTGTATTGACATCGACCGCATCTATGTGGTACTTGGGTTTACGTCAAAGATTGTACTGAGCTGGACATATATTGCTATATCAAGACAGACCTGGGACGAATTGACTGGCAATCCTGAATTCCGAATCGATACAAAGGTATCATGGGAAGCGACCGACTATAGTATTGAGAGTTGGGATGCGATAAAGATACTGGTTCTGTGCGGGTCATTGGCCATCATTGTAGTGACTTGTTTATTAGAAGGGTGTGGCGTGTGTAACTCGTGGGCGAGGAAATATACAGTCGAAGAAGAAGAAGTTGGCTTTCTATCAGAACAAGGTGGGAATGGTCAACAAATGCTCAACTTAAGAAGGCGGCGAATGGTAGAAGTAAAATTTTAGTATAAGTTGTTATAATATATACAAAATGTCCTCTAGACTATGTAAAAAGTGTAAACAGTTACTCACTCCATGTACAGGCGAACAATTCTTAGACCACATACTAACATGTGAAGGTGTACCAGAAGGTACGATTGGTGTAACCTACTTTAAATGGCCCCCTGACTCGCCTCAGAATCAGGTCCAAACTCGTTGCATTGGTGTGACGTTTGTGAAAGCTCACCAGGAGGAGGACCGGCCGCGGACAGCACGTTAGCCAATGTCTCCAAACTTGTAACATCCCAACCTACCGTTTTCATGACAGTTACCGACCAGCTTTGTATCTCAAGATTTCCATCAGCTCCGTGGTCCATAGCCCATTTACATCTCTCTATGTCGTCATCTATTATCCCTGTAAATAGAATAATCAACAGTGTCTGTGCCTTGTTAGGAAAAGGATGGTGGTTCAATACTAAATCTTTAGCTCCGTCTAAAAAGAACTGCTGTCTTTGTGTTAATGTGGTTGATGTTTCCAGTACCATGGTGCTCTGTTATACAGGAAGTGTAATTATTATATACGTATATTCTCAGCATATACAGGGGTCTTGCATAGCATAGGCCATCATGTGTACGATTACAAGTATACCCATGGTATAGATTAATCCACTGTCCTCTGTTAAATGTTCAAACAGAGTCGTCGTCTGAGGAGCTTGCGTCTGGGGCTCGTTCTGGTTTTGATTCGGTACTTGACACTCCATTTGTATCTTGACAGTCGCTCTTATATACAAATATCTGAATCGTTATTATAATACACTGGACAAACCCTACCAAATAGGTATAGAATAGTGCTACATCTTTCTTCAACCATGTGTGTACGAGGACACACGAGTATGATACTATTCGTAGTAGCCATGAGTGTATAGATAAATCATCTACCTTTTTAGTTTTGAATATAATATATATTTGTGGAATATTGTATACCAGGGCTAATAGCCCACCGACCCAGCCAAAGGCGTCTTCCTCCTGAGGATAAGGCTTCATAATAGAAAAATGTTTATATGGTAATACTATGAGTTATAGTACAAAAATCCTGTCTATGTAAACGTTCGGATACTCTAAGAATATACGAATGTTTTAATGACAATATAATTTTATTAACAATCACAACGCTTATCAATATGTCAGACTTAGCTCAAAATCAACTGGAATTTCAAAAATACAACGCAACATTAAAGGGTCCATCATCACCAATCAGTATGTCTCAACTTAAAGCCAACGCCGATGCGGAGCAAACAGAACAAGCAGCAAAGGGAAAAGTATTCGACGCTACAACGTCTAGCTATATCGAACGCGAACAAGTGTATGAAGCCGGTGCCAATTTACCCACACCAATCAAACCAGCTGAAGAAGTAGTGACAAATACAAGCGATGACGAGTCTACCGCTTTGGGTAAACGTAAGCAGGGTAGTATTACTGATTTCGACAAGTCAACTTACGAGGTATACACCACTACACCTGTGGCCGATGCGTTTGGTAACAAGACCACACGCGTGATATACATGGGTAGAGAACATTACAGTTGTGCCAAAGATGCCCGTGATGTTGCTGACTTGTTACGTGCTAAAGGTATGGAAACCTTCGTCTTTCGTTGTAATCGTACGCCGGTAAAAAACCGGAAACGGGTGAAGGGCCCACCCCGCCAAAAAAAGCCCGCAGTCAAGAAACCCAAACTGAAGAGCATTGCTGATTACGGTATGACACCATCGATGGGCAACTGGCAGTTTTTAGATGTCAATGCTATACACTCACGTGGTAAGCAAAAAATTTGGTTCATACTGTCTACGCTCAACATGGGTGGTAGTCCTGCCAATGACGAGGTTAGGGCAGCAGCACTATGCATGAAGCAATGTATGGCACACGAAGCCGTTGCATACTTGGAGGCGAACAGTGGGATTGGTTCATTCATCGACGACTTACCATACCATTGCAATGGTGAGACGGACAAAGCTAAAGTTAGACAGATGACATTGCGCATTCGTCAACGTTTACCAGGGTACAAGCCTATGGTCCGTGTCTCCAAACCTATTCCACAGTTTAGCTTGGTGGACCCTGATATGGCTATAAGTTCTGGTATGTCGCCCGTCGCTCACGCTTCCGATGTCGCTTTACACGCCAGCGAAGCCCAAACGGTTCATCACCCTCCAGCAAACCCATTATGTACAAATTAGGGAGTCGTGTCCACCACGATGCTCTACACAACGGACATAGGGTAATATCATACCGTTGCATTTCTCGATGACATTTACGACACCAATAATGATGACAGGGAGCGGTAAACCATTTAGTGCGAGTTTCTAAACAGACACAGCATTGATTAGCGTCTTCCATATATTAAATTAAATTACATATTTATAAGTTTAAAACACTATAAACTCTATCACTACAACACCAATACATGAACCCTGAATCTATTCGAAGAGTGAATGACACAATAGGTGTACTCGAACGCGTAAAGGACGCCTTACCCAATGCTATTGGAATAATTGAGAATCTTATGCAACAGAATCAGGCCATGCACGGCGTAATGAAGCAGGAAAACCTAAGACTAAGGGAGGAAATACGCCTTGCCGGAGAAGAGAAGGAAAAACTTCAACAATCGGAGAAGGCTAGGCGAAAAGCGCTAGATGAAGAGATAAAGGGTCGCGAAACAGATAGTGTTGCCCTATCGGAGTTAGAGAGTAGGTTTGGTCAGTTAAAGGAAAAATGTGCTCGTATAACTAAGGAAAAAAGAGATGCGGAGTTGGAAAAGGCCAGTGCGAAGGCACAGACTAATATAGTCCAAGAACAGTTAGGTAATGCGTTAAAAGATAACGACAAACTCCAACGCCAACTGGACGCGGCACAAGACATAGAAAATCAAGTCAAGGCGAACGCTACGAACAAGCAGGCCTTGCTGGAACAACAGGCCAGGGAGATGGCTGAACAGACAGACACTGCGCAGTCGGCTAAACGGAAGGACGATGTTGAATTGGAAAATTTGAAATTACAGTTGGTAGGATTGACTTCGATGGTGAAGATATTAAAAAATATATTAAACAATTCGCCAAATATAGACGAGAACACGCGTAAACAGTTACTAGGAGCCATGGCTACTAACGAGCCTAAAGGCGACGGTTTAAAACATAAAATAAAATTTTAATATGATTCTTTAGCCCATTTTACATAACTATGTGCCCTAGATATACTATACGCTGAAATGAATATACACACGTGCCAGATGCTGTGCGTTGCGTCCGGTATATCGCTATCCATCCTTTTCGATACAAATGCGTACACTCCTAGAAAGGCCCCAACGAGGACATAGAAAATAAATCGCCCCATCTGTTTTATCATCTTCCCCCCGTTGCAATAGTAACTCAAAGAACCCACGAGGGCTATCAATACGAACAAAATGATTAAGAACTCAACAACCGACACGGAAACATTTGCAACCTCGAACCATTCCCAATTGTCCGTGTTGTAAAGGGCTAATACTGTTCCGAAAACTACACCAGTTACGAAAATTTGTAATCCCAGTTTAAACGTTAACCGTAGTTGGCAGCTATTCTGATGTTTGGGAGGGGAACAGAAACAGTTGCGTACTAACCTTGGTGTGTCTGTGGCACACTTTTCTGTGAAGCATTTACAATCTAAATGGTCTGGCCACCACGAGGCACAGTACGCTGCGATGACACTGGAGGCGAATGCGTTGTCCCATCGTCCGGAGTCATGCCCGGGAACTTCGAAATCCTCCCATTGCATATGCGCCCAGAACGAAGTTATCATCGCTCCTAATAGCATGGTTTTGAGAAATACACCACGGGCTACTATGACTGGAAATATAGCGAAGCCGTTGGTAACGATAACTAACAATTGACTAAAATCATGTTGGAATACTGTATCCCAGTAATATATGTTCACCGATAGATAAGTAAGTGTTAATAGTGTAAGAGGATAGCATATTTTATCCAGTTGTGTTGCCGATATTTCAGCATCCACTGGGTAGTATTCTTCTGCCATTAGTATGCTCTTAAACAGTATTTATAGGAACCTTATACATCCAAATGGTAAAGGGAAAGAATATTCGATTTATAGGCAACGTTCTGCCTGCTACCGGTCATAAACCTGAAGGAGATAGCACTTTCGATTTCAATAATAATGAATCACGAATGCTGGATTTGGTGGGGGTACCGTTGCGAATAGAGCACCAAGGTTCTCTACCTATAGGAAAAGTAACGAAGAGTTGGGACGGTAAGAACGGTAGTAAGTGGATTATGGGTGAAATTGAAAATGAAAAGGGATTTGCTTCGTTGTATGCTAACCACGCAATAAAGCCGGATTCCCAAGGTCATACATTATATAAGGGGTTATCTCTCCAGCACGTTCACCAATCGTGGGCAGATGGTACTACAAACAAGCGCCCGGTGGAAATCTCGATATGCGGTGAGCCCAGGAGGCCGGATTGTTACATCCGCGCCGTTAGCCAAACAGGAAAAAATGAGTATATAGCGCACAAAGCTAGTGTTAATCAAAGCATGTCACAAACTGAATCTGCCCCACAAGTAACTCAAGAAACCACTGAAAGCACATCTGTCTCGGACGCTGTAGGAGGAAGTGGCGCGCCTGATATCGCAGGTCGTATTGACTCTAAATTAAGCGCTTTGGCCGGAAGTGAACAAGAAGCTCCTTCCCAAGAGGAAACCGCAGCACGTAATGTTGCTAACTCACAGGAGGAATTGATGAAGATGTTTTTGGCTCAAGACGGAAAGAATGCTGAATTGACCAGGCAATTGGCGGAAATGCAAAAAGCTAAAGAACAAATGGAAGCAAAGTGGAAAGAGCGTGAAGCTAACGAATCGTTGCAAACCCAGTCTAAAGCGGAAGCCCTAAGTAAAGCCCTCGTAGAGCAGTGGTCCAGTCAATTGGGCCCTCAGAATATGACGGAAGAAAATAAACGGGCAATTTTTGCTCTAGCACAGGAACATCCGGAAGCAAGTATGCAAATGATGGAAATCGCACACAAAGCGTCTGCTAAGTACGCAAATACACGCTCCGCACTTATTGAGTCCGAAGCCAGTAGTAAGAAACGCGTATTAGAACAACAAGTCGTAGACACCATCATGAAACGCCGACGTACGGAAGCGCCTATGGAAAGTGCGCATCAAGCTTCTACCAAAGCTATCAGTAAAGCAGTGGAAAGTAAACCTGCATTCAATCCGTTTGTAAGCCATAGGACGGCACAAAGAGTTGAGAATACATTCGCCACGAATAACTCGCATTTGTTTAACGCACTTAAGGGTGCATCGCAAGGCAACGCGAGGAGCGTGATGGATAGTATTGCTAAATATAGAAACGGTAATCTTTAAAAATCTTTAATTAACTTATATGTTTAATAGAAATCTTATGCGCGTACTCTTTAATATCGCAGCTTATCTCTCTGTCCCACAACGAGAACACGTCAGCAAATGCTTCACATTCGGATGCCTTTAATCTACGTCGCATGACCGCAGTATCTGGTGTATTACGCTCCACTGTCAGTTGATACTCAGCTGGTGCGTCGTCATATTCAATAATCCACGTAACAGGTTCTTCTTCTGCTGCGAATGAACACTTCACGTAATCAAGAGCATA
>Ga0315331_10002962_pt1 | contig 12776 bp, 11 predicted proteins | sample M160m34915metaG_FD_203456 | JGI IMG/M metagenome (GOLD analysis project Ga0315331, IMG submission 203456) | Ammonia-oxidizing marine archaeal communities from Monterey Bay, California, United States - M1 60m 34915 | ecosystem: Environmental > Aquatic > Marine > Intertidal zone | place: USA...
TTAAAAAGAGCGCTGAAGTATTATCTGAGAGACTTAATTGCCCGATCGAAGATTGTGAGACAGCACTATACGAAGCCAGAAAGCTGGCTCGTAACACAGAAGACAACGATAACGATAGCGATAACGTCATCAATGAATTCGAACAGTTCCTTGACAAAAACGGCATCAGCCAGTCTGATGTATCTAGCGTAAAGTTCTGGCAAACGGTATCCGGACAACAACGATTCTCCGTCGTTACTAAAGGAGAGTCAATGAGTGTTGAGTCCATCAAGCAGGAAATCGAACAGTTTGCAGCAGCCTATAGCCCCAGTGCTCCTAGGAAGCCTCGTAAAGCCGTCACTAACCCTGTGGCATATGAGATATCACTACCAGACATACACTACGGCAAACTTCATGATCTAAACCTTACACAGGTTGAAGATGAGTACATGATGGTTGTACAGGATTTAGTGCGCAAGGCATCAGGACTTGAGATAGAAAAGTTCATACTACCTATAGGTAACGATGGGATGAACTCAGAAGGGATGAGAGGTACTACCACCAAAGGGACTCCGCAACAGGACTCCGGAGGATGGAAAGATACCTTCAGAGGGTATTGGCAATTGATAACCACAGCAGTAAACTACTTGAAAGAGAAGGCTCCTGTAGATATCATTGTCATATCAGGTAACCACGACTATGAGCGCATGTTCTACGCAGGAGATGTAATCGCAGGATGGTATAGGAATGATGCCGATGTCACTGTGGATAACAGCTACAGTTCTCGCAAGTACTATGAGTACGGTAAGAACATGTTGATGTTTACTCACGGAGACAAGGAGAAGCCTGCAGATATGCCACTCATAATGGCGACGGAAAAACCAGAAATGTTTGCACGTACATCACATCGTGAGGTACACTGTGGGCATCTTCATAAAGAGATGGTCAATGAGTACAGGGGTATCAAAGTACGGTTCATTCCTTCTATTTGTCCTAACGATGAATGGCACAAGCAGATGGGGTACGAAGCTAAACGAACAGGGCAAGCATATATATGGAATAAGTTCAAGGGACTTGAAGGCTATTTACAATCAAATGTTCGAATTTGAAGACGACATAGATAACGACGATCCTACCACTTCGATAGAGGAAGAGGTAGAGATTCTGGACGAAGCATATCGTAATGCATATGCGATCGCTACGGGAAAGCTAACTGTGCGCCAGCTTTTAAGGAAGGCTGACGACATGATCTTTCTTCCGTTCGATCCTTCTGCACCCGAGACTTTCGCAATGATCATTGACGACATCATACAATACTTTGAGGATACAGAAGAATATGAAAAGTGTGCTGAGCTAGTACACGCAAAAACAAAGTTCGATGACGCTTGATGAAATCGCATACAATATACTTAACCTGCTAAGAGGAGGTAGAAGTAGTAATGATGAGCTTATATCTACCGACCAGATTAAGTTCAACATACAGCACTACCGTGCCATGCTTATACGTAGAGACTACGCACGAAATGGGTACGTCTCTAAAACCATAGAGCAGGACCTGGGGTGTATAGGACTGGAGGCTGCAGACATGTCAAAGTGCTGTGGTATGGATTTACCTACAGGGTGTACAGTATATAGAACCGATCGCAAGCTACCTAAGACTGTAAGGTTCAATCTTACAGATGCATTTACATTTATAGGTAAACCTAACGGGGCAAGTACTATTCCTAAGATGGAGCCGTATGAATTAGACTGGGTGCCTTACGATAAATATACTTCAAGACTTACGCGGTACTACGTAATTGATGAGTATATTTACGTATATGAGCCTAATGGTCTTGAGGCCATAAACATTAGGGGGGTTTTTGAGGACCCTAAAGAAGTAGGACAGTTTGCTACATGTGATGACGAGTTTTGTTATGACGAGCAATCTGCTTACCCCCTGCCTATGGATATGGTTAGTGCCATAACAAACGGACTAGTGCAAGGAGAATTGTCGCTCCTAACTACCACCGTCAATGATACAGAAAACGACAAACAACAAGATAGACAATAACCATGGGATATAATACAACATCGGATAGGCTGCTGGACAGTTTAAGAACCAAACAAGACGAAGGGAACGCAACTTTGGTTACCATAGCAAGTGATACTACAGCATCTAAAAGCTCTAGCAACACCACTCAGACAGAAGTAACTCAGCACAACTCAAGAGCTTTTGGGCAGGGTGGGTGCATCTTGGTTACAGGAACTGCAGCAGTCACTGCTACAGCCGGATCAGGTTCTTTGAAATTTGTAGCTATACAATTCCTCGAGGACACTGTGTTTGATTCAGGATCAGGAGGCTTGGTAGCTACTACTGAGAACTTGTACCTCGATGATACAGGTACAGGCGCGGGAGTTGCTTCAGGAGGTGGTGGTGCAGCTATTGATAGCGTCACCTTCCCAAAGGGTATGACCCTGTTTGGTAGATATGACGGCTTTAAGTTGGCATCAGGTAAAGTAGTAGCATACGTGGGATGATTGGTCTAGGACTAGATACAGCTGCGGATACTTCGCACCCTACTCTGTTTGGGGGGCTACCTGCTGAGACGCAGAACTATTCTGTGTACTTGGATGGGACTAATGACACACTACGGTCGGGTAGTATGGCAGTCAGCTGGCTAAAGGTTGTTGCTGCTAACGAACCATTCTCTATACACTTCTCTATAAAGCTTGATGCTCTTAATTCAACTATAAGTTTCTCAGGTAATTCAAGCAATTACTTGTGGCTCAGCGTAAACTCAGGAGGTGATCTACAATTTTCTTTCGCTAGAACTAGCCCAACTCGTAATGGCAGTGAGACATGGGATACAAACTTTTCTACAGGAACTTGGTACGACATTGTTATTACAGGAACCAATGACACGAGCCGAGACTTAAAATGCTACGTCAACAAAGTTGAACAAACTGCTAATGCTGCGGCTGCGTGGCCTGCATCCGAGGACAACAAAGCAACGCCAGGTAAGTTTACTGTGGGCACGTTCCTGAACGTAGCCTTCTATAACTTTAGAATTGATAGATTGTTTTCTTGGACCAGTGTACTAACATCTGCTGAGATTACAGAGATTTACGATAACTACCCAGATCTTACAGCAGACTCAGGAAACTACGTTTCTTCTGATGACCTAGAAACTTACTACAAAATAGAGGAAGGATCAGGTACTGCTTTGTCAGATAGCTCTGGTAATAGCAATAACGATCTTAATGCTATAAATCCTACTGCAAACTTCTGGAGCTCAGATACTAGAATATAATGGCAACGAAGTACGTAATCATAGACGCAAGCGAGGTAAGCTCTGTAGACTTCTCACAAGTACGTGAGGACTCTGCAGATACCCTGCGTTACAACCTTGACAACAGCAAAACATTTGTAAAGTTTGATGGTAGCACTCCGTCATTCCTAGACGGTAAAGCTGAGTACACCCACTCGGAGATAAGAACAATACTAACCGATGAAGCGCAAGGCTGGTACATAGCTGACGCGCAGGCATATCTAGATAGCTTATAATTATGGCAAGTGCAGCATGGACACGGAAGGAGGGTAAGAACCCGTCAGGAGGACTAAACCGAAAGGGCATTGCTTCTTATCGTAAAGCCAACCCCGGCAGTAAGTTGTCTATGGCTGTTACAGAAAAGAATCCTACAGGTAAGAAGAAGTCCAGACGTAAGTCATTCTGCTCTCGTATGTGTGGGATGAAAGCAAAAAGAACAGGGTCCAAAGGTAAGAGAGATCCGAACTCAAGAATTAACAAAGCACTACGCAAGTGGAGATGTAGATGCTAACAACAGACAACAATCATGGGAACAATTAAAACAAAACTATCTCTGATGTCACAGGGCTCCGCTACTACAACAGCTAGCGGATTTAGTGTATCTATATCTGACTCACTCTCTATCGAGACGCCGTTGGTAAACCTAGCGTCAGGTAGTGTCACAAATAGTGGTGCAACTACAATCATATCAAACTCAGTAAGTGATACAACATACTTGTATCTAAAGTTTGTTTCATCTGCTTCTGCTGCTGATGTACTAGTAGTAGCTACAGTGGCAGGAACACAGAATGTAATGGATCTTACTGTGGGAGAAGCAGTCTTCTTTCCTGTAAAAGGAGCAGTAGGCGCTAGCGTAATAAGCAGTAGCTCAAATGCTATCTCATATGAATACGGATACTGGACCAAGACGTAATGGCTAGCGAAGGACTAAAAAAATGGTTCGGTCGCAACCAAGGTCGTGGGTGGGTAGACTGCAAAGCAGCAAAGGCTGCTGGTAAGTTTGTACCCTGCGGTAGGAAATCAGCAAATAAAAGTAGGAAAACAGGATACCCGGCCTGCCGCCCTACTATGAGTGCATGTACCAAAACAGGTATGCGCCGTAAAAAATCATCACAACGGGTATCTTGGAAAAAATAAACAACTATGAAAAAGAAAATGAACGCAGGTGGACTCAAGTCAGCCACAGCTAAGCTCAAGAAAAAGAGCTACGGAGGTACAAAGAAAATGAACGCAGGTGGCGGTAAGCCTGACTACCTAGACCTTGATGGGGACGGTAATAAAAAGGAACCAATGAAGCAAGCTGCTAAGCAAAAGAAGATGGGGGGTGGATACATGCAGCCGTCTAAGGAAGTCAAGTTCGGTGGACCTAGCAAGAAGCAGGCAGGAGGTACTGCTAAGCAAAAGAAGGTTACTGCAATGAAGTCCGGCAGAAGAGGTGTAGTAACTCAAGAAGATGGTAACGAACGCGCAATTACACGTAGAGGTAGGGTTAAAGGCAGAGGGGATAAGCGTGGTTTTACTACCCGCAGTACAATAGTAGATGCAGGTAAAGGAACCATTACAAAAGAAGTTATGAAGGGTCGAGGCCGTGCAGATGGTAAAGGGTCAACGAAGACTAAGACAAAAACCGTCCGTAAAAATCGTGCTGCAGGTGCAGCCGCTCGTATCGACAGGAAAGCAAATAGAATCAATAAAAAGCAAGCTAAGACCGATAAGAAATTCTTGGGTGGTATTAGTAGACTTGCCGGTGCCGTTAAAGGATTTAGAGGCGGTAAGGGTCAAGGACTTAAAGCTAGACTCGCAGGTGCAGCTAAAGGTGCAGCTGGAGGAGGCATGATGGGTAGAGCTATTGGTGCGATGAAGGGAGCTGCTGGAGCAGGGAAAGGTTCAGGATTTGGAGGACGCCTTAGAGGTGCATTCCAAGGAGCTAAACAAGGTGCGTTTGGTCAAGCTGAGGGCGATCCAATGGCACAACAGGGCGCCCCAATGGAAGAAAACATGGAAGCTGAAATGAAAAGAGGTGGGAAGAGAAAAGGAAAGAAGATGAAGGACCGCCGTAGAAAGAAAAAGTGAGTTATGCGAAAAGTTGTAAATAAAAAGCCCTCTGGCGTAAAGAATCTCTTGGACTACCTCGGGAAGCACAAAGGACCTAGGTCTAAGTCTTCAATGAGGGAAGAGAAAGATTTGCTTTTTAAAGAGTATAGAGCAGGCTCTCTCTCCATTGGAGAATACAATAAGGCTCTTGAAAAACTGGTGATGAAAAAGAGGGGAGGGTATCCCGCCCTCCCTCCTTCTAAACCTGGAGTAGACCGTAAACTATTTGGGGGTAAAGAAGCTAGACAAGCCCGTAGAGCAGAAAGACAAGAAGATAGACAAGAGCGTCGAGGCGCTCGTCGGGATGCTCGTCAGGAAGCTAAAGAACAAGGTGTAGGCTTCTTTGGTCGTATAGGTGCCGGTTTCCAGGCTGGTCGTGATATGCGCGAGCAGCAACAAATGGAAGGCATAGAGCCAGAGCTAGAAGAAACTGACCCAGCAATGACTGGTGCCGTAGGCGGGGGCGTAGATACTTCTGCTGCAGGTGCAGGTATGGACAGTGGTGGGGCTATGGCCGCAAAGAGGGGAGGTCTAAAAGACAGAAGACGTAAGAAAAGAAAAGCACGTAGAAGAAAATGAAATATCCAGACTATAAAAAGAAAGGTGGGTTCAAGATAAGTGGACCTTGTAAATCTGCAGCTCGATCTAAATTCGACGTTTACCCTTCTGCATATGCCAATGCTTGGGGTGTTCGTTGTACTAAAGCTGGAGGACCTGGTAGCATGGGCAAGTCCAAGAAAAAAGCTGGCGGCGTAAAAGAATGTAAGTACGGTTGTTAATGCACACCATAAAGGACATACATAAAGATTACCTAGAGAATGTTGAGGACCCTATAGAAACTAGGGTCTTCAAGCAGATCTGTGAGCAGTTCAACATGCAGGTAATCGATATGATCCTTGATGGTAAGCAGTTCAGCATGGGGAACAACCTGTCTACTCTGTCTGTACGGCTCATAGAAAGAAACCCCTCCAAGCCTACAATAAACTGGTGGGAGAGCAACAAGTACAAACAAGAGCTTCTGGCAGAAGGCAAAGAACTTTACAATGCAGAAACAGAAGAAGGTGAGAAGTGGTTCATCTACTACACCGATCCGTGGTACTGTAAATACCACTGGCAGAAGTCTAGATGCAAACTAGCCAACAAAACTGCGTACAGGTTTACCCCCACCCGAGGTATAAAAGGAAACAAGGAAAAGCTTACAGCTCTCCTAAAAACTGATGACTTAGCATACTTAAGATTTAAAAAGCATGGCAACGTATAATACAACATCCTGCAAGAACATAATCCGCAAGGTTATGCGCGACCTCAAGCCCGATGATGCTAACTGGATCTATGATGCCGTGGAGTGGATTGGTGAAGCCCTAGAACACATTGGGGCTGGAGCTCACGTAGAAACAAAAGGTTGTGTACTAGACATCAAAGACTTTAAAGGAAGTCTGCCCGCTGATGTTTACTACATCAATCAAGTTGCTCTTAACCAAACAGAGCAGTCAATGTCTCTGCGGGCTAAAATAAGCACACTACAAGACGAGGTGAAGTTGTTGGGGGACACTTACAATGTCCAAACAAACATACTTTCTGGCACACTGGAAAACCTAGCGAACGGTACGATATCGAGTGATATAACACAGACTCAACTAGAAGAGCTAACGAAGCTCCGCAAGACATCAGACAGTACCCTAAATAGATTTGTGGCAGACGCGTCTGTAATCTACACGTCATACATGAACCCAACTGTAGGCAACCTGACTCCCATGTCCTACTGTACAACAAACTTCCCCAGAGGTATACACTGCGACGAGTGTATCAATGAGACAATGAGTGGGGGTGAGTGCTACCTTATTGAGAATGGTAGGATCAAAACGTCGTTTTCAGAAGGCAAAGTGTGCCTGTCATATACAGGCTTTGCCACAGACACAGACTGTTGGCCCTTGATACCCGATGACATTAGCTTTAAGGAGGCTACATTCTGGTACGTATACAAGAAGTTGTTATTGTCGGGCATGGTCGATCCAAACAACAATGGCCTTGACTACAGCTTTGCTGACCAGAAGTGGAAGTTCTACTGCACACAAGCTCGCAACGAGGCCAAGTACCCAGACATGGCTAAGTACGAGTCGTTCATGAATCAATGGGTCAGGCTGGTTCCTGATATTAATAGGTTCGATAACGTAATGGAGGATCTCGGAACAAGAGAGAATCTGTACAGAGGTAACTACAGCACCAACTCCTTGTCATGAAAAAATTTGTTGCAGGTATGAGCAAAGATACGTCCCGGGCTGACCAGCCTCCAGGGACATATCGTGACGCACTTAATGCTGTTGTAAACATAGAGACCGGCACCATAAACAATGAGTACGGCACAACTAGTGCTGGTGGAGCTAACATTGATGTAATAGGTGCAATACCCATCGACAGAGATAGGGTTATATTCTTGGGTTTAGATGACAGCGGTGCTTCTACAATAGCTCTATCTGATCCAATAAAGCAAGAGAGCCGAGTACTGTACAAGAACTCTGAGCTCAACTTCAAAACATCACACCCAATAGCAGGAGAGTATAGGCAAGATGCAAAGAATGATGTCATCATATACTTCACTGACAACTACTTTGTTTTTGATGAAGACATCAATGAGGCTACATACGTAAGCGACTACAACCCGCCTAGAGCATTTAACGTTACTAGGCAGCTGCAGGCTTTTGCTACAGAAGAAGCAGAAGGAGCCACAGCCAACTTTAACTTACTGTACGGCGAGGTCAACTACAACGTAGACAAGCTGACCCTGTTCCCAGACGTTGGGACACACTCAAGAATAAAGAACGGCTATGTCAAAGAGGGTGGGGCTTGTGTAGCAGCTACATACCACTTAGCCTTAGCCTACGCAGATGAGGACTTCATAGAGACCAACTACTTTGTAGTATCCAACCCCCTCTACGTCATACCAGAGCCAGACAACGCTCTTCCTGCTGACATTGTAATCGGTGCACAGAAGGGCACAGTTACAACTAAGTCCTTGCACTGGGACCTATATGTACCTAGGAATGTAAACTACAAGTATGTACAACCTGCAGTAATCCAAAGAATCGGGGACGCAGAGAATGTATACAAGCTGCAGCGTGTGGAGATAAACTTCAGCAGCGGAGAGGACATAGGGTTGTATGTAGCTGCGTCTGAGATAAGCTCAAATCCAAGCATACCAACAAACTCTTTTGTAGATCTAAGTCAGCAGGTATCAAATGACTTCCAATCCGCTGATAGAAGCGACTCTTACGATCAGTCTTATGAGAAAGCACCAAGCGAGGATAGAACACTGGGTGCATCTGGCTTTAAGCTATTCTCTGTAGTATACACAGGTCGAGAGGATGTCTCAACGCTAAGTACACTAGACATTGTAGCAGATAAGATAAAGTATCTGACTGCTCGTAGTCTTACACAGCTCAACGATCAGCTTTACCTTGGTAATCTTATCTCAAGGAAAGACATAGGATTCCAGAGATACTGTGGTCTAATAAAGGTTAAGCCTGTGGTTAAATCTGTAGAAGGATTTGATCGTAGGTCTTTTGACATCATCACTCTAAACAAAGGATACGGCACAATGGCAATGCCGTACTGGCACGCTTCAGACCACCCCCAGGGGTTTGATGGTATGGGTCAGACATACTTCCAATCTGTAGGAGCTGACAATACTCCAGACACTCCTGATACTGGGATGGCTGTAGATCACATGTACCCAGACTACATAAGTGCAATAGCGGATTACCTGAGATACGACAGCACAGGAAACATCAAGCTGCAGATAGGAGGCAACAAGACGGGGGTGCAGTACACTCTAAATGATGCTACACGTAGAGGCTACAAGGACAACAGGTTTACGTACAGAGGCAAAAGCTTCAAGAGGGGTGATGTATATGCATTCTATATATCGTTTGTACTAAAGGATGGTACAGAGACCTATGCCTACCATATACCAGGCAGGCCCGCTCTCCCCTTGATATGGAGTTCGGTGCACACGAAGATTCTGGACTTGGACGGCTACACTGAAGATCAGAAGTTTGAGTTTCTACTGGGTAGGCAATTTGCGAATGACTGGTATGTAGGTACATCGTATCTGATGGAGAACGACAAGTTAACAACGCTGTCCAACATACAAATGTTCTCACATGGCTTCCACCCGACTGAGGCAGTTGAACTTAACAGAGAGGCTAGGATATATCAATACGTAGACACTTCATACTATTCTAATTTTCCAGGTGTGTCGTCAGGCATACTAGATAGCATTAGAAATGACATGGGATTTTGGGAGAACGAAAACGAGTTCTACCCGTCCAATGATGACTACAGATATACAGAAGTAAATGATAATGGCACTGCAGAAGAGCAGATCCTAACACCTGGCTCAGACGACTACGAGAACTTTTTCTACAACCTTATAGACAACGTAGGTGCAGGTAGAAGAGTACGACATCACCGAATGCCGTCAAACTACAACAAAGACTTTTCATACATACGGTATTCTAGTGCTACGTCCACACCTCCTTCTACCGAGGATGATACAGTCGGGAGTCTTAGCTTTGATAGAAACTATGGAGCTTTGTTCTTCGAGAATACCGCAAACCTTGAGGAAAGAGGGTTTATGGCGGGGTATGAAACAACTACTGGGCCTGATACGATAGGTACTGACCTTATTGCCGCTCCGTGGGTATCAAGTCATAGAGATAAGTCTGTGCAAATAGAGGGGGAGGCATATGGATACACGAAGAAGAGATTGATCTCAAACGAGACCGCTCGAATCCTTGGTGTACAGCTGGACAACATAAAGATACCTAGGCACATCCTCAAGGAGGTGCAGGGGTACAAACTCTACTTTGCTAAGAAGGAGGGAACAGATCGACTTGTAAGTGGGCAAAGCTTGGCGGTACCCTGTATACCTAGGTACGCATCATCTCCTAACCAGAACAGACTCCTTGCACGTAAGGGCCCGTACTTCAATGCGTTTTACGCATACGGTGGTATACGCAGTGACATGGAAGCTGCTATGGCAGTTGCATCTACGTGGAGAGGTGCATACCACACGAACAACCAATTAGACGACACTACAGGAGCAAGAGATCTAGGTAACCCCTATACTAGTTTCTCACCTGTAGATGCAATGTTTAGATACTACGGTAACCCCGTCTTTACATTCCATGACTTTACAATGCTTCGCAAAAGACCGTCACTTAACACCTTGACGCACGTCCAATGCCAAGCAGCTATTGCATTTAGACATTACCAAGGTGGGCCTGGTGTGTTTGGAGCAAGGAAAGAGGATTCTGAGACAAAAGAAAAGCTCACTACCTTCCCATCACTTGGTTGGATATCAAACAACTTGGGTAACACTGTAGACTACAACGGAGACGGAGAGATCTATGACGTCACAGACATATTCATAGATGCTGATGAAGATGTAAACAACCCGTACGGTAATGATAACCCCCCTGCAGATAAAGAAGACAAGCCCGGAGGACTCTTTAAAAGAGCCTTCAGACGTCTTCGCGGTAAGGAGAAGGACGTAGATGATGTAGAAGACTACAGCGATGTGTCAGAGCTCCGAGCTCGTAGGTATAGAATACGTCAGTACAGAGGTGCTGCGTACATTGCATCGGCACACTACTACCCTGAAGACATATACCAGCATAGAGAAATCATTGTTGGGGGTGATCACAGGGTTGGAACTATTGCTGGGCAGAATGCATGGGGAGACAGTAACTATACAAGTGGGGCAAATGCTGGTGGTGGTGCTGGGTACGATTTCCAAGAGTCGTTTGCTACCCCGAAAAACAACCAGTTTACTTTTGTAATAGACCCAGGAAGTAAAACATACCTTCCAGGACTTAGAAATCTAAAGACTGCAGAGTCTAGCTCATTTAAAGGGGCACAGTATATATTCAACAGAGGAGGAGAGAGTTCTATCGTAATGGGACTTGTAAGTGGGTTACCTCACCTTAAAGGTTTGGTACCTTGGAGATCAGCAGCCGCTGAGTACGAACCGTGGTATCACGAGGGAACATTCAATGGGGGACCTAAAGCCGGTCCATATAATATTGCTGCCTGGGGAGATGAGAACAAGTTCTTATTCCCTGATGCTTGGGTTAAAGGCACAGACCCCAAACCCAACTACCCAATACCCGACTACTTCTTTCAGAATCCTGCGCATCCAGATACTTTAACTGAGAACTCTCAATACAAGGGGTTGAACTACACACTGTCCGGGGCAGATCCTCTACACGGGTTCCCTATGGCATGGCTGATCAACGTCTGTTCTGCAAAGACTGACGTATACAGCCCATTTGATAAGCAGTCACTGGTTTGGACTGGGTTCTACCACTCAGTGGCAGAAGAGTTCTCAGACTTTGAAGCAACTCATAGTTTGGAGGATGGATTCTGTTATGAACAATTAGCTAAACCTGTAGCAGCTGCTACTGTTTCAATTACAGATGCAGAGACAGATGAGACAATAGACCTACCATTTGTAAAGTATTTCAAAGGAGCAACATCAGACGAGGTATACGGAGGAGATACCTACATAACTAGATACGCATTTAGAACTACGTCCCAAAGCTACGGGCACTCATGGTTCAGAGCATCCTCCGGACTAAACGATGCTGGTCCTGGAGCATCGGGATCTGATTCTGACTACAAAGTTATTGGACATCCAGATGGACTTGACTTCACCAAAAACACTAGACAAAAAGATGTGCCCGATTTCTTGTCTCTCAGCGACTTTGGTACTGCTTGGGGTACTACTTCTGGTATGGCAATATGGAGTGCCGCAGCAGGATCGTCTCTTGGTAATATAAATGCTCTAGACGACCTTGATGCCAGTGAAGTAAATACAATAGAATCATTTATATCAGATACACTGCTGAATTCAAACAATTGGCAGCAGGGCAACTCTGACCCAATGACTTCTCTGTTCTCATTCATGATAGAGTCTGATGACAACATCGGGCTACGTCATGCAAAGGATAGCGAGAAGGGAGTAGCTACAAAGTTCTTTGACTTTAATACAGCAGCAGAAGTACTATTCTCTCCCCCTACACAGGACTTTACAAAGCAAGACAACTTGTTGTATGAAGATCACCTTAACCTCATGCAGGACAAGAAGGTGACCATACCATTCCCAAAGTCACGTGCGGGTATGGAGGAGAACGACAGGTTCAATAACAGGGTCATACGATCTAAAAAGGCTACCGGCTCACTGTCGGATCGTTACAGAGAGTTCTTGGCTAACGACTTTGCTGATATCCCAAAGAACAGGGGAGATATAACCAACCTGTTTACTATCGGGGATACGTTGTATATACATGCTGAGAAAGCAATCTTCCAAACAAAGGGTAATGAACAGCTTGA
>Ga0315331_10002963_pt1 | contig 12775 bp, 13 predicted proteins | sample M160m34915metaG_FD_203456 | JGI IMG/M metagenome (GOLD analysis project Ga0315331, IMG submission 203456) | Ammonia-oxidizing marine archaeal communities from Monterey Bay, California, United States - M1 60m 34915 | ecosystem: Environmental > Aquatic > Marine > Intertidal zone | place: USA...
CAAGCCGGTTAATGTTCGGCATGACATCCAGACAGGGTTGCACGCCGTTGACGAAGAAATTCTGCATGTCGATAACGAGGAATGCAGTCTTCGCAGGCTCGAATGAATCAAAGACGTTCAACCGTCCGCGCTTTTCCATTACGCGGTCGACCACGTGTTGCGGCATTTGAAAATTGCTCATGTCGTTCTCCCCGTTAATGGCATCAGGCTATATCAGCCGGATTTCTTTTTCCAATGCCCGGCATTCAGGCTGCGGGCGCCCATGTAATCATGCGCAGTTCACCCAGTTCCCGCGTCATTTTCTTCCAGGTTTCGCCGCCATCGGTGGTGCGAAAAATCTGTCCCATGATCGTACAACAGAACATCAGCATCGGATCGGCGGGATTCGTGCCGATCCACCAGATCGTCGAATTTACCGGTGTCGGCAGGCCGGCGTCTTCCCAGGTCTCCCCCCAGTCCCGACTGCGCAGCAGCAGGCCTGTTTCGCCCGACGGGCGGTCGCCAACGGACAGGAACATCACGCCTGTCTTGTCGGGGCGGCGGACCATACAACGAAAGTACGGCCAGGGCGCCTGCGGGACATCGACAAAATTCCATGTTTCGCCGTCATCGTCCGACCGGTGCAGGCCCAGTTCGGTCGAACATAGGATGCGGCGCTTGCCGAGGTCGTCGAAGATGATGAGATTGTGGGTGTCGTCGGTGCGCAGGCCATCCGCCAGCCGCTGCCAAGTCCGACCGCGGTCGCGCGACCGCCAGATTGCATCGATTTCGATCGTTGCCCACAACGTGTCGCGATCGACCGGATCGAACTGGATGGATGTGACCCGCGGCGTGTTGATGAACTCGCATTCGGACGCGTTGCCGAGGGGGGCTTTCAGCCATGATGCGCCGCCGTCTTCCGAAATAAAGACCGCCGCCGGGCGGGTCCCCGCCACGATGAAATCCGGATCGTGCGGATGCTGGCCGATCTGAAGGATATGCATGCCATCCATTGGCGATGGCACGTAATTCCAGCGTTCGGCAGCGGGATCCCAGCGATACACCCCGAGATCCGTGCCGGCCAGCGCTTCGCCGGGCCGGTCCGCATTCGTCGAGACACACCAGCAGCGGGATTCGTTGTATATCCCGCCCGTATTGGTGTGCGCACGGTTCCAGGTTTCCCCCGTGTCGTGGGAGAACCAGACCGAATGCCCGACCGAGGCGGCGTAGGCGACCGTATCCATATGTGATTTTCCGTTCGTTCATGCCGATGTTAAGCATATTCCGGGCGCAAAAAAACCCGACGCTTCCAGAGAAAGCGCCGGGCTGGTGAGCGTCCGAACAAATCTTGTGATTAGCCGTTCTTGAATTCGGGCTTTCGCTTCTCGGCGAAGGCGGCCATGCCTTCGATTTGATGCTGTGATCCGAAGCAGGAATGGAACATGCGCCGTTCGAAACGCACACCTTCTGAAAGGGTTGTTTCATAGGCCCGGTTGACGCATTCCTTGATGATCATATTGGCCGGTGTCGACTTGGAGGCAATGGTTTCAGCCGTTTTGACCGCTTCGTCGATCAGATCGGCAGCAGGTACAACGCGGGAGACCAACCCGGCGCGTTCGGCTTCTTCCGCTTCCATGAAACGCCCGGTCAGGCACATATCCATCGCTTTGGATTTGCCGACGAAACGCGTCAGGCGCTGGGTGCCACCGGCGCCCGGCGGAATGCCAAGATTTACTTCCGGCTGGCCGAATTTGGCGCTGTCCGCGGCGATGATGAAATCGCACATCATCGCAACCTCGCAACCGCCGCCCAGAGCGAACCCGCTGACCGCGGCGATCACCGGCTTGCGGCACCGCGTCAGGCGTTCCCATCCGGCGGTGATGAAATCTTCCATATAGGCTTCGGACCAGGTCTTGGTCTGCATTTCCTTGATGTCGGCCCCGGCGGCGAATGCTTTTTCCGAACCGGTCAGCACCATGGCGCCGATGTTCGTATCCGCCTCGAAGGCATCGAGCGCCGTGGTCAGTTCGTCCATCAGCGGCGAGCAAAGCGCGTTGAGCGCTTTCGGCCGATCGAGGGTAATCAGGCCGACCTGACCCCGTGTTTCGACGATTATGTGTTCATAGGCCATGGAAATTCTCCTGTTGGCAATCGGGTTCTAAAAAATTGGGTTGAGGACAAGTTCGCCGTCGCCGAGGCTTTCGAAATGAGCGTCGACGTAGTCGGGCGTTACTTCGGCCAGCGTCGCCGGTTTCCATTTCGGCGAACGGTCGCGGTCGATCAATGCGGCCCGGATACCTTCGTAGAATTCGTGCCGGAGCAACACCTGGCTCACCATCCGGTGTTCGAGGATCAGGGCATCTTTGACGGAAATGCCCTGATTATCAGTCAACTGCTTTGCTGTGAGTTTCAGGCTGGTCGGCGACATATGACCGAGAGCCTTCAATGCTTTCTGCGCCAGTTTGGAGCCTTCAGCTTCAAGAGCAGCGACAATCTTCTCAACGTCGTTATCGGCAAAAAGTCGGTCGATATCGGGTTGCCGGTCCTGCAATTTTGATGGCCCTGCATTGTCGCTGAAGTCGTCGAGCAGCGCGTCGACGGCGGCAAAATTATCGTTGCCGTAGTCGGCGGCGATCAAAGCGTCCAGGAGCGTGGGCTGCTTTTCCCGTGTGACGAAATGTGTGGCGAAACCGGCGTGCATCGCATCGGCGGCGTCGAGCCGTGCGCCCGTCAGCCCAAGATAGAGCCCGATGCGCCCCGGGCATTGGTTCAGAAACGCCGTTGCACCGACATCCGGCAGCAGGCCGATGCCCGTTTCCGGCATTGCCGCCATAATATGCTCGCTCATCACGCGGTAGCGGCCATTGACGGAAATGCCAAGCCCACCACCCATCACGATGCCGTCGATCAGGCAGATATAGGGTTTGGGGAAATCTGCGATGGCGAGGTCCATCTCATATTCGACGCGGAAAAATTCGCGCGCTGCAACCGGATCCTTCTGACCGCCAGTGCTGACCTGTATGACATCGCCGCCCGCACAAAAGGCGCGATCGCCTTCGCCTGTCACGACAACCGCATGAATTGCGTCGTCAGCCGCCCATTTGACGAGATGCTCATGCATCCCGGCGCACATGGCCATGGTCAGCGAATTCAGGGATTTCGGCTTATTGAGGTGCATTCGGCCAACGGGACCGTCGACCGAAAACGTGATTTCCGGTGAATCTGTCATGATTTCCTATCGAATAGCTGTGTTTTTCTTCATCCCAAACCTATCGCGTTGGGCGCGCGCGTCAAGAAAATTTGTGCAGCGCAATATACCGGTTGCAGTGCGGTGAAGACGGGAGGATGATCGCCATGGGACGATGAATTACGGGATCGGTGAATGCTTCCTTTTTATTACGAAGATTTCAACGTCGGAGATCAATGGTCCTGCGGTGCCTGGACCATCGGAGAGGCTTCACTGGTGGAATTCGCCACCAAATAAGACCCCCAGCCCATGCACACCGACGCTGCAATCGCCGCGGAAGGGCCCTATGGCGGGCTGATTGCGAGCGGTTGGCAGACGGCGTTGAACTGCGTCAGCCCGTTTCTTAGTGAAGAGATGAAAGACACTGCGGGTCTTGCATCGCCCGGGTTCGAGGTCTTTCAGTGGCTGAAGCCGATCCCGGTCGATTAGCCCGTGGTGCCCACAACAAGGGTACTCGACAAGCGCTTGTCGAATTCGAAACCCGATCTGGGTCTTGTGAATTTTCAGTTCACGGGAACCGACAAGGACGGCGATGCGGTATGGCGGGCGGAAGGCACATTCTTCATTTTTGCGCGCGGAAACGGCTGATTACTAGCGCTTCTTCCCGAACAGCACGCCGACGGTAAAGGCAGCGCTTCCGGTGACAGGCACGGCAATACAGATAATCAGCAGTTTTGAATATTTGTGGGCCACGCCTGTAAGGGGCTCTATCAGCGACAGGGTTCCACCTGCTTCAAGAAAATAGAGTGCTGCACCGACCATCGCTGCGACAAACGCCACCAGAAAACTCCACAGCGGCGTGCGGTCTTTCCATTAATGCCCATCAGCCGCGCCGCCACTTTGTACCGTCGGGACCGTCTTCCAGTGTAATACCGCTCGCGGCGAGCTCGTCGCGAATGCGGTCGGATTCCGCGAAATCTTTTGCCGTGCGTGCGGCTTTTCGGGCATCGATCAGGGCTTCTATTTCGGCAGCATCGATGCCGTCTTTGTCACCTGCGTCACCAGCAAACCACTCTTCAGGGTCCTGTTCCAGCAGACCCATCAACGCGGCAGAGGCGAGCAGCGTGCCTTTGATGCGGCTTTTGTCATTCGGGTCCGAGGCGATGTTCGCCTGCCGGGCAAGCTCGAACAATGCCGCCATCGCCTTCGGGGTGTTGAGGTCGTCATTGAGGGCGGCGATGAAATCCGGATCCGGTGCGGCATCGAGTGCTGCGTCTACGTCACCGAGTGTCCGGGTCGCACCATAAAGCCGGTCGAGCATCTTGGTGGCCTGATCCAGCCCGTCATCGGTCCAGTCCAATGGCTGGCGATAATGCGCGCTGAGCAAGGCAAGTCTGATCGCTTCGCCAGATGCCTGTTTCAGCAGTTCATTTACCAGCAAGACATTGCCGATCGATTTCGACATCTTTTCCTTGTCGACATTGACGAAGCCGTTATGCAGCCAATAGCGCACAAAGGTGTCTCCGCCATGGGCACAGGTCGATTGTGCAATCTCGTTTTCATGATGCGGAAAGACGAGGTCGATTCCGCCGCCATGAATATCGATCGTTCGGCCGAGATGTTTTTCAATCATGCAGGAGCATTCGAGGTGCCATCCCGGTCGGCCGCGTCCCCAGGGGCTGTCCCAACCCGGAAGGTCGGGTGTCGACGGCTTCCATAGCACGAAATCGCTGGCGTCTTTCTTGTACGGCGCGACCTCGACCCGGGCACCGGCCAACAGTTCATCCTGGTCCCGACGCGACAGGCCGCCGTAATCGGGATAGCTCGGCACGTTAAACAGTACATGTCCTTCGGCAGCATAGGCATGCCCGTCGGCGATGAGTTTTTCCATCATCGCGATCATTTCGGGAATGTGGTCAGTTGCGTGCGGATCCATATCCGGCAGCATCACACCGATGGCTGACATGTCATCCAGGTAAATGCGTTCGAATTTCTCGGTGATCGTACCGATCTCGACCCCTTGATCCTTGGCCGCAGCGTTAATCTTGTCGTCGATATCGGTGATGTTGCGTGCGTATACTACATTCGGCCATTGATGGCGAAGCAGGCGAACAAGCACATCGAACACCACGGCCGGACGGGCATTGCCGATATGGGCGTAGGAATAGACTGTCGGCCCACACACATACATCGTTACCCGGTCCGGATCGCCGGGGACGAATTTTTCTTTGCTGCGGGACAGCGTATTGTAAAGTTGCAACGACATGGCGCGAACATAAGCGCTGCCGACCGGTTGTAAACCGGGAAAAACGGGGAGAGTTCGATTGAACGCAGTCTATCGGGAATACGATCAGCAGGCGCTGGATGCGGAATATAATCTGCGCCCGATCTGGCCGGATGTACCGGAGGCGATTGCCCACCGGGAGACCGAAAGCGCCAGGATTCGCGGGCGGATTCCGGGACGTTTGAACATTGCATACGGCGAGACACCGAAGGAATCGCTCGATGTCTTTCCCCCGTCAAACGGTCGTTGCGATGCGCCGGCGCTGATCTACATTCATGGAGGCTATTGGCAGACGTCCGACAAGGACGACACAACCTATATCGCACCGGCGTTTCTCGATGCCGGGATCGCGTTTATCTCGCTGAACTATACGCTGTGCCCGGAAGCGGGTATGGACAGGATCGTCGGGGAATGTCGCCGGGCCGTTGCCTGGATATGGAACAATGCGGCGGAGATCGGTGTCGATCGCGACCGTTTATACATAGCCGGCCACTCCGCCGGAGGGCATTTGACGGCGATGTTGCTTGCGACGGCATGGCACGACATCGATCCGGCGCTGCTGGCGATGCCGTTCAGGGGCGCCTGCAGTCTGTCGGGACTGTACGATCTTGAACCGATCAGTCTGACGTTTCTGAATGAGGTGATGGGCCTCGATCCGGACGAAGCAATGCGCAACAGCCCGCTTTTTCTCGACCCGATGGCTGATATCCCGTTTATCCTGTCGGTCGGCGACATGGAAACCGACGAATTCAAACGGCATCAGACGGAACTGTTTGCCGCGTGGTCTGCGAAGGGCCTTTCCGTTGACGAAGTGCCGGCACCGAACTGCCATCACTATACAATTGTCGGGCATTTCGGCGATCCGGCAAGCGAACTGCACAAGGCGATGATCGCCATGATAAGAGACGATTAGGGGAGAGAGCGATGACGGAGCCGGTCACAGAATTGGATGCTATGAAAATCTCGAAGCTCGACGCGTCGGTGGGCGGCGAAATTACCGGCCTTGATCTTCGTCACCCACTTTCGCCGTTGCAGACGCAGGCGATTTTGCAGGCCTGGTACGATCATCAGGTGATTGTCATCCGGGATCAGGTTCTCACGCCACAGCAATTGGTGGGTTTTACGGCGCAGCTTGGTGAGCCAGGGAGACCGCGTATGCCGTCGCAGGCAGTGCGCGACGTTATTCCCGGTCTCCCGCCGGAAGTGATGATCGTGTCTAACGTCCGTGTCGACGGCAAGCCGCTGGGGCTGGCCCATGATGGTGAAATGTGGTTCCACAGCGACATGTGCTACGTCGAAATCCCGCATACGGCGACCATGCTTTATGCGGTCGACCTTCCCTCAACCGGTGGGAATACGCTGTTCGCAGATATGTATGCGGCCTATGACAACCTGGATTCCGGAATACGGAATAGGCTGGACGGGAAGCGTGCGTTGCAGGTCCATGATTACAAGCGGACCGAACGTCCGGGCACCGATCTCGATCTGACGAAGGTGGGAAATTATGCCCATCCGGTCTTCGTGACCCATCCCGAAACCGGCAAAAAGGCCGTGTATGTAAACCGCCTGATGACCGCCCGTATCGAAGGGGTTGATGCGGCCGAGAGCGATACGTTGTTGGAAGAACTGTTCAGCGTTACCGAGGATCGTTCAATCGTCTACGAACACGTATGGCGACCCGGAGACCTGGTGATCTGGGATAACCGATGCATCACCCATGCACGGACTGCTTTTCCCGAGAACGAGCGCCGATTGCTGCAGCGGACGACGCTCGTCGGGACACAGGCGCCAAGCTAGGGCCCGCCGCTAACCCCGGTCCCACTCTCCGCGGCCGCGGGATTCGAGCATCACGTCCATGTAGAAATCATCGACGGTGCCGAGATTCGAGATCAGCCCGCCTGCTTTCGAATAACCGATCAGGGTTTCCAAATTTTTGCGGTTGGAGGGTGTGAGACCGAATTCCCACGGATCGGCGCCGAGAAGTTCGCGCTGTGCATCCCATTCGTCGAGAAACCAGGCCAGCGGCACAATCCGGGGATTGCTCATCCGCTTGTAGGCAGCGATCTTAGCTCTCTCGAATGCCTGGGCCAGATTATTGGCGACCCAGGGGTGTTCCTCGAGAATTTCGTCCCGGATAGCGGTGGCATGCATGATCGGGAAGATGCCCGTGCGTTTATAATAGGCTTCTTCTTCCGACCGATAATCGTCGAACAAGCGACCGACCCGCTCATCGCCTTGGAGAATGGGCAAAATTATATCGGGGTGGATAACGGCATCGACCTCGCCCTCGGCGAGCATTTCGGAGATATCCGACCCTGCGGGGGCCTGGGTCAGCTTGATTCCGGGCGGTGTATCGAACGGGATTTCTTCTTCCAGTTCCGTCACCCACTCGATCGAAGTCAGATCGACCCCGTATTCATCCGCCAACAGGCCCCGCAGATACAGAATGGCGGTCGCTTGATAGGTTTTAAGCCCGATGCGTTTCCCGTTCAGGTCCGTCGGACTCGATATCCCTTTGGATTTATTGATAAAAATGAAGCCATGACGAAAACGCCGATGGAGAAACACGGGAATGGCGGAAAACGCCTGTCCTCGGTCTTTCGCCATCAGATACGAAGAACCGGACAATTCGCAGACGTCGAATTCCTCGTTTCGGATCATGCGCCAATGACGGGACGATGAATCCATGTCTGTCAGCACGTTCAATTCGATGCCGTCGGGCGCGATCGAGCCATCCTTGAGGGCTTTGACGACCTCATAATCGCCACATGCAAGCGTAAGCTTAAGTTTTGCTGACATTCGGGGGTGTTCTCCTTTGTTTTTTGCTACCGGCGATTCATAGCGCGGGTTCAGTAAGCCTTAACCGTTAACGTGGTAGTTTTAGCAAAATTTTGGGGTTTCTGCGGATTGTGATGCCGAATTTTTCGCAATATCTGATGAGGTGCTCGCGCCTGCTCGCTGAAGACAACATTGTGAACCAGAAAGTCGCACTCTCGATGCTCTTGCGGATGTGGCATTAGGTGGCGATCGCAAATAATGGGCGGGAGGCATTCGAGCAGGTTCAGGAGGAAGAATTCGATGTCGTTCTTATGGACATCCATATGCCGGAAATGGACGGATTCGAAGCCCTTCGGAACATACGTGATCTGAAAAGCGAGGTAAGCAGTATCCCAATCGTCGCGTTAACCGCGAATGCAATGAAAGGGGATCGTGAGAAATACCTGGTAGCGGGAATGGATGAATACATACCGAAACCCATTGATACCGAACTGCTTGCGAAAACATTGTCGAAGGTCACGGGCATTGAAGGGCGCGCAATTGCCAAACCAAGCGCCGACAATAAACACAATGATGAAGACCTCGCGCGGGAAGCTGCCGATGTCCTAAAAAATCTCGACGATCTTCTCGAAGGCTAGGCGCGCCGGTTAGTTTATGGCTTTTGCATACTTTCCCGACCGGTAGGTCTTTCGATGCTATTCCGCTGCCTGTGCCGACGGGTAGGATTTCTCGAGATGCGCGACAATATCTTCGAGTACCATCACATCGGCATATTTATGATGCATGTCGAACAGGTTCATCTTGTGGGACAGGTTCGAACGGTCGAATACGCATTCCTCGGCGACCGTCACGTGATAGCCGTAAGAGTAGCCGTCGACGACAGATGCCCGCACGCAGCCCGATGTGCTTTCGCCGCATACGATCAAACTGTTGACACCCAGCCGTGTCAGTTGTGCGACCAGGGGGGTGGAATGAAAGGCGCTGGCGCGTTCCTTGCGGATAAGGATGTCGCCTTCCTGAACCGCGAATTCCGGATGGATATCCATCATGTCGTCACCGACGTCGTACCCGCTCTGACGGTTGGTCGACCGCACGCGCCCTTTCCGGGTGGACCCGGACAGATAAATGATCGGTAGTCCCGCAGCACGGCAGGCGGCGAAAAGTTTTTTGGTTGGTTCGATCGCATCCCAGGCGTATTTCCCGCAGGCGTTCGGGAATTCATCGACAAGTTCGTGCGGGTATTTGGTTGGATCGCCGCGATAGACGAAATTGTAGAGATCGATCGCGAGCAGTGCTGGTCGTTCGCCGACATAAATATCGCGATGATAAGGCTCATAGACTTTGAGAATTTCCGGTGAAACGATGTCTTTCCAGCAGTGATCTTCGAAATCGCGCGGCATGTTGATGTTCCCTGTTATGACGCCTGATTGTAGCGTCGATCGCGCGCTTGTGCGACTCGCGGGGTATAGCGCACCATGGTATGACCGATTGCCGAATAAAAATGATGGGGCGTTCAAAATGGACAAAATAACAAAAACCATGCGGGAAGTGGTTGTCGCCAACCGTATTCTGGCCCGCGAAAACGTGGTCGATGCCTATGGTCACGTCAGTATCCGCCATCCGGAGAATCCTGAACGATATCTGATGAGCCGTTCGCGCAGTCCTGAACTGGTGACACTGGGCGACGTGATGGAATTCAGCCTAGACGGGACAGCGATTGACGATGACCGGACGCCCTATGCGGAGCGTCATATTCACGGTGCGATTTTTGAGGCGCGGCCCGAGGTCAATTCGGTCGTTCATAACCATTCACATGCCGTTATTCCTTTTGGCGTCACACCGACCCCGCTAAAGCCGGTCGCACATGTCGGTGCCTCCATCGGTAAGGATGTGCCGGTATGGGATATCCGCAAGAATTTCGGAGATACCAATCTCCTGGTTGTAAATATGGATCAGGGCAGGGATCTCGCCGACGGATTGGGCGATAACAACGTCATTCTGATGCGCGGTCACGGCTGTGCCGTCACTGGACAGTCCGTTCAGGGGGCTGTCATGACGTCGATCTATCTGCAGGTGAATGCACAACTGCTGCAGGACACCCTGCAGATGAGCGAACAGATCGAATACCTTTCCGATGGCGAAATTGAGCAATGTGCCGAGATATTTTTGAGCGATTTCTCCGTACAGCGGGCATGGGAATATTTCCAGCGCCGGGCGGGTGCAGAATCGCTTTGACGGCGGTCTGCGCGGAACGCTCGCAGATTCGGGCAGGGCTGCGTAAATCTGGCGATCTTGAAGGAAACGGCGGATCGATATGACGGATATCAAAAATCTCGTGCGGCCGTTTGCAGGACTTCGCCCGGTACCTGGGCGCGCCGGCGATGTCGCGGCGCCGCCCTATGACGTCGTCAATACCGAGGAAGCCCGGGATATCGCCGCAGGGCGACCGTTCTGTTTTTTTCATGTCTCGCGCGCGGAAATTGATTTGCCTGCCGATACCGACCCGTATGCCGCAGAGGTTTATGAGGCTGCCGCCCGGAACCTGAAAGAATTTGAAGCCGCAGGCGCGCTCATCCGCGATTCCAATCCTTGTTTTTACGTTTACCGGATCACCGTCGGTGATACGTCGCAGACCGGCATCGCCGTTTCGGCCTCAGTGCAGGCTTATGATGAAAACCGGATCAAAAAACATGAGCTGACCCGGCCGTCGAAGGAAGACGACAGGGTGCGCCAGATCGAGGCTGTGAATTCGATTACCGGGCCCGTTCTGACAGTTCACCGAGCGGATAGAGATCTGGCATCATTGCTGGCATCGGCGACCGAGAGTTCACCGGATGCCGAGGCGCATGGCATTGGCGGCGCAACCCATGAACTTTGGGTGGTTTCCGATACCGATACTGTCGAGAAAATAGCGCAGATTATGAACGGCATGGAGGCGCTGTATATAGCCGATGGTCATCACCGCTCCGCGGCCGGGTCGCGCGTCGCTGCCGCACGACGGGCGGCAAACCCGGATCACGATGGGTCGGAGCCCTATAACGGTTTTCTGGCGGTCAGTTTCCCCGACGATGAAGTCACAATTCTCGATTACAACAGGTTAGTTAGAGACCTCAACGGCGAAGATGCGGCGTCGTTTCGCGCAGCTCTCGCCGACAAGTTTGCTATCGTTGCTATTGACGTTCCCGTCAGGCCGGCAAAACCCGGTACGTTCGGGATGTATCTCGACGGCGCATGGGCGTTGCTCACGCCGAAAGAACCACAGCCGACGGATGACCCGGTTGAGCGTCTGGATGTCCAGGTTCTGGCGCGGATGGTGTTGAAGCCGCTGCTCGGGATCGTGGACCAGCGTACCGATAACCGGATCGATTTTGTCGGCGGCTCTCGGGGGCCGGAAGAAATCGCCCGCCGGGTCGATTCCGGGGAAATGGCGATCGGATTTATGTTTTTTCCGACAAGCCTTGCCGACCTCATGGCGGTGGCGGATGCCGATATGATCATGCCACCGAAATCGACATGGTTTGAGCCGAAGCTCGCAGACGGGATGATTTCACTGCCGCTGGATTAAGTCGCGGCGGATTACGTTCCAGCGCGTGCCTTTTTGGTGGCGACGATGTCCAGATTGCCGGCGTCATCGCAGATGACGCCGTAATCGTGTTCCGCAGATTCAATCGACACATATCCCTGACGCACGTCGTCGGCGACGGTTTCCGCCGGCCGATCGTGCGCATTTCCGAATCCGCCGCCACCGCCGGAGCGCATCGCGAAGGCATCGCCCTGTTTGATCCGTGCGGTGAGAAGTTTGGCGTTCGGGTAGTCTTCTTTCCATTCGCCGTTTGCGCGCAGCACCACCGCATTTCCGGCCGCTTCTTTGCCGCCGTTCAGGCCCCACGGTTTACAATGCATCCGGTCGACCTGGGCGTTGAGCATTAGATCGGCGCGGGCCTGCACCGTGTTTTCGCATCCCAATCCGCCGCGATATTCGCCGGCCCCTCCGGAATCCTCACGCAGGCTATAGCTTTCGATCAGCAACGGGTATTTGGTTTCCAGCTGCTCGGCCGGGCTGTTATGAGTGTCGCCGTCATTGATGCAGACGGTGGCGCTGACGCCATCCTGGCTTTGCTTCGCACCCCAGCCGCCCCCGGTGGGACCGATAAAGGCGATATAGAATTCGTTGGTTTTCGGATTGATACCGTTGAGCATGCCGCACACCAGATCGGCGTGATGACCGGCGATGGCCCGTTCGGGAATTGCCGGTGTCAGCGCTTTGAAGACGGTATCGACGATGGTCATCGGAAATGTCATCCACCACCGCATCGGCGCCGGTTTTACGGCACTAACGACGCGGCCCGGCGGCACAATCGCCGTCAGGTTCCGGAACGACCCGTCATTGATCGGATAGTCGGTCGGAGACGTGATGCATTTGAACGCAACCTGTGAGCAGGCATGACCAGTGGTGATGCCGGAATTGTAGAACCCCTGAACCTGAGCGGCGACATCCGTCAGGTCGACCGTCATCTCGTCGCCCTTAACGGTCACCCTGACTTTAA
>Ga0315331_10002965_pt1 | contig 12770 bp, 13 predicted proteins | sample M160m34915metaG_FD_203456 | JGI IMG/M metagenome (GOLD analysis project Ga0315331, IMG submission 203456) | Ammonia-oxidizing marine archaeal communities from Monterey Bay, California, United States - M1 60m 34915 | ecosystem: Environmental > Aquatic > Marine > Intertidal zone | place: USA...
CTTCAAGTATTTTCCAAGGATGTCCTACCCCCCCCCTCACGATCTCAAAATGAACCAAATCGTTGAAGGTGCCGTCGCTGTTCTGGTGACGCTGGTTGTCCGACTGTTAATCAGCGAAGTGCTTGCGGAGATATGCTTTTGTGGCCAGGATGGAGCGGAAGCGCGCTGCCTCGTTCGTGCCGATATGCACCGTTCTCCCGCCGCTCGCGTAGCTGTTGTTCTTTGTCGTGATCGTGCGGACGCGAGAGGACGGGTGGTCAAAGCCATGATAGGCACCCTCATAAGCGTCATAGGTCATGCGGGCACCGCCATGATGGTTCGCCTCTTCAATCAAAGCCATACACGGCTTCGGCAGTGTCCAATCATCCGCAAGCCCGATCTGCAGGAGGATCGGTACCTTGGCTTTATAAGTCGGAATTCTCCGCCGCAGCGCAATGCATCCGGGATAGAACCCAATCGCCGCGCGGAAGTCATGCTTGAGCGCAGGCTGACGTTGGTCAGCGTCATCGTATAACGCCCAAAGCATCGACATCGCGCCATTGGACCAGCCAATCAGGGCGACGCTATCCGCCCGAACCGTTGGCTGTGCCTGCAGCCAGCGAAGGGCGCCGTAAGCGTCATGGGGGCGTTCTTGGTTTGGGCGGATAGGGCGAGTCCTTGTTCTGCAAATGCTTTTATAGCCTCGCGCTGTAAAACTATCGACCAGAAGAACGGCATAGCCTTCGGCAGCGAGGATAGTCAGCCACGCCGCTTCCCTGTGCTTCAGAACTTCTTTGCGATCGAGAAGCCCGGCACAGCCATGCATCATTAGCACCGTATTAAATGGCCCAGCGCCGTCAGGAACAAAGAAGTAGCCTGACAATCGTGTGCCGTCATCGCTCTCAAAAGCGATTAGGTGCTGATCGAGCATTTGTTTCGTTAGGGTATCGGCTGAAGCCGCCCCAATCTGAGAGGCAACAAGAATAACAGTACAAACGAATCGACAGAGAGCGCACATCTGGTGAATTTACTTTTCCGTTGCCATTTTAGGGGTGAATCCATCTCGTCTGGACTAGTTTGGTGACCTCAGCCGTAATCAACTAGCACTGCGGTGACTAAGACTTTAACGACAACGGCGATCATCAGTTCCGCCATTTTAGCACCTATCTCGAGGGAGCTGCCGGTGATAAGTGCAACATTCCCCGTTAGATCATTGATTTAACTGTTTTTTCAAGATTTGATCGTCGCTCCGATAGTCTGTTGGGGGAGCTAGTAACTCACACTGGTTACGCTGGCAGAGCATGCGACTTTGCCTTCTGGCTTCATTAACGCCATGCGATACAGATGTCCATTAGCGCGGTCGGCAGCGATGCTCAGCAGATCGTCCCAGAACATGGGACGACGGAAACGAATCATCATGTCGAGTTGCTGGGGTGGTGCGCCGCCGTCGTTTATTAAGGCCTCCATCATGATATGAGAGCCCATGATTCCGGCGGCTATGGGCGCGCGGAACCCGAATTTATTAGCGGTTACCGGATCATCGTGAATGCGGTTCATTTTGTCGTCGGAGAAATTGCCTACACCGGATTTCGTCATCTGTTTCTCACCGATATGAGGTAGAGTTTCAAATCCTGCATCTAGGTTTTCGCGAGAATCTGAACCACCGCCAGGGCCGGAGCGTTTGGCATTTTGGTCGGTGCGCACACTAACGCGACCAAGCTCCATGGCGACTGAGCCATCCTCTCGCACTAGCTCGTACTGGGCCTTAAACAAGGAGCCACGGGGGGCAGGTTCAATTCCAGTGACCCTACCGCGCATCTCGATCTCTTCGCCTATCTCAATAGGCGAATGCTGCTTGTAGGTCTGAATCATATGCACGCTACCATTTATCGAGAAACCCTCGCGGTTTACGATCTTGATGGTCAGCATGGCGAAGATCGAGGGGTCCACATACTTGCCCCAGATCGCCGGATCGATGCCGCAGCATTCAAGCTTTGCCTGTTGGCGCTCTGCGTCCACGGCCAGGCGCCAAGGGCTGAACTCAAAGCCTGCCTGAAGTTCGCTTTCGGGGCGCACGGCTTTGCCGCTTGGGTCGGGCATCATGTAACGAATATCCTTTTATTTGATTTGCCCCCGCTGGGGCCGGTTCGGTGCCTAACGGTGTCGCAGCACCTAAGGCATCAGAGAGATAAGAAAGTCGTATCGATCGGGAAAAACGGATAACTCTTTCATAGATTTAGTCAGTCTCTACAGGCAATGACCCATCTGCCGCCCATTGGCTTATTGAGTCGTCATAGACGGTCAAATTCTCAACATCTCGCGGACGCCACATCGTATCATCCTACTCTGATCGGATAAATACTACCCCTGCGTGAGCAAACTCGTCTCCCATCGGTTGCCCTGTTTTGCTGGGAATTTACAGGGAAATTCGGTGATTTGAGCGCTCCCGGCCCGTGAAATATGGACCAATTTCATCCTATGACTGAGAAAATCGGGGATTTCGCTGCTTGATCGAACAGGGATTCTGATCTCATCTAACATGGGTTCCTTATTCGCAATCAGGGAACGCCGTCCGTGTCTTCTGCTATAGGTCAATGCTCACTGGGAATTACGGCTCATCGCTCGGTGTTGGGTTTGTAAACTTACCGGCACCTAAGCCTAAGAATGAAAGGTATCAAGGCGGGAATATTCGACGCGGATCAACTCATTCGGTATCCACTGCCGTCGGAGGCGGCCTCGTTAACGCGCCAATGCGATCAAACCAAATCCATCACCTGTTCCAGTTGGGCGATGCGTTCAGGGGTCGGCAGTTTGTCATCGCCGCGGAGGCTCAGTAGCGTGACGCCGACGTCGCGATATTTGTTGAACCGCTCGCGCACCATCTCCGGCGTGCCCACAGCCTGGAACTGGGTCACCATCGCATCCGGCACGCGCTTGGCCGCTTCGTCGCGTTTCCCCTGCTTCCAGAGAGCTTGTATCGCCAGTGCGTCGTCCTGATAGCCTGCGCGCTGGAATGCCTCATTGTAGAAGTTGGTCTGGGCCGATCCCATTGCCCCCATTTGGAACGCGACGCCCATACGGCGAGTATTGATCATTTCCTCGACGTTCTCACCGATAGCGACGTTCACCGTTGCGCAAATATTGATATCGCTGAGGGACCGACCCGCGTTCTTCGCACCCTTGGCGATATAATCGAGATGTGCGCCGGCATGGTCGGGGGAGAAAGAAGTGCCTAGCCAGCCGTCTGCGGCAGCCCCGGTGTATTCCAATGATCTAGGGCCGAGGGTAGCTAGGTAGATTGGGATTGGCGCTGGCGGAAATTCTAGCCGGATCGCCTTACCTTCGCCGCCGGGCCGGGGCAGTACGTGCGCTTTCCCTTCATATTGGAGTTTTTCGCCGCGAAAGGCCATGCGGCAAATATCTACGGTCTCGCGGAGCCGTGTTAGCGGTCGCGAGAAGTCCTGCCCCTGTAACCCTTCGACAACCTGTGGACCGCTGACGCCAAGGCCGAGGCGAAAGCGTCCGCCGGAAATATCCCAGAGCGACAAAGCCGTCATCGCCGTCATCGACGGCGTGCGCGCGCTGATCTGCATGATCGCCGTCCCGATATGGATTTGCTCAGTTTTCCCAGCCATTAAGGCGAGGCTCGTGCAGGCATCGTGCGCCCACGCCTCTGCCGACCAGACACAGTCAACGCCGAGCCGGTCGGCAGCCTGAACGTATTCAACGGCACCTTTTATATGGCGGGCTGAGTGGCTGCCTATGCCTATCGATATCTTCATGGAAGCGCTCCTTTAAATAACTGATCTGATTTTATAGGGGAGGGGCCACCATGACCACCAGCGTCGCAGGCCGGCTGAGCTCGATCGAAGATCATGAGGCGATCCGCAAGGGATTGGCGCGCCGTGTTTTCATACGGTCAAGATCCTGATCGGGCTCCATCAAAGTTATTCAGTTGAAATGCATAAACCGCCGGTGCTCTGACGTTCATCCAGGACCGTGCGATGCCCAGGTCATGATAGAGAAAATTTCCATGGGTAAAATTGTAGTGAATTCATAATTGAAGTAACTTAAAAAAATCCTTAATGGATTACCCGCACCGCTAGTTTGTGATTTCGTTGGATTGACGGCTGTTGCCGGAATTGGAGGCATCGAAAATGTCGGATTGTCGGCGTGGACCGGAACTCGATGTGTTTCGCGCGAATGTGCGCCGGTTCATCGACGAAAACCTGCCGCCGGCGACTAGGCAGAAGACCTCGGCCGGCATCGAACTGACCGGGGCTGAGTTCAGGGAATGAATGGGGATCCTCTCCCGACATGGCTAGATCGCTGTCAACTGGCCGACATCCGCCGGCGGCCCCGGCTGGTTGCTTTAGGAGCAGGCCGCTTATGAAGAAGAGTACTATCTCGCCAACGCGCCCCGCACGGTCTACATCGGCGCCCTGTCTTTAAGAAATTTCTCCAACTGGGCATGTCGTCTCAATTGCGCCTATCGATCAATAGCGCGAGTTGGTCCAGGTCCTGGCGCAATATGTTCAGCGCAGAGGCGGCGTCACCAAACGCTGCGGTTCTATCCTCACGCGCCCCGACCGACTGGACGGCCATCTCAGCCAGCTGGTCCGCGACCTCCGACACCGTCTGCGAGCCGTCGGGCGTGAACCAGGACGCCGTCCAGTTGACCATGCCGATGATCCCGAAGGCCGCGATTCGGTCGTCCTGGGCGCGAAAAGCGCCGTTCTCAATAATAGGCGCTGCGCCCGCTCATCCAGCTATTGGCCAGACATACAATTGCCAAGCCGTGGGTTTCCGCTCGCTCAATTGCGATATCCATTGCCCGCTTCAAAGCGATCATGCCGGTATTATCGCCGCCATCCAGCAGGGCCGCCGCACCGGTATCTTTGATGATCGCGATTGGCCTGCGCGGTACTTTAAACTTTGGGTCGTTGATAACGTTCAAAAGCTTCGGCAACCCGGAATACTCATAGCCGCAAAGGGCGGCATCCATTACATGGTCGGTCATTCTTCGGCGTCAAACCCGGCGCTCTGCATGGCAGCTTCGCCCAGCGCCTGGGTTTCTGGTGCGTGTAGCTTCAAGCGATCCACTGTAGAAGGCTGCATGACTTCATCTCCGGGAGCGACAAGGGATATTCGATCTGGCCAAACGTACATTACCGGCTCTCGATGTCGATGGCGGCCATAATGCCAGTTGAAACGCAGCTAGCCGTACTCGTGCCCTTGTGGTCCAATCTTTACAGAATCAATGCATCCTATGTCGGTGCCAAATAATCACTGCAGCCAAAGGACGCCAATATGTCAGACAAAATCAGGGTCGGGATCGTCGGAGCAACAGTAACACCTGGCGGCAGCGGCTGGGGTGCCAACGCCCATGTACCCGCATTGCAGGCTTTGTCGGACTATGAATTGAAGGCTATATGCACCGCCCACGAAGACACCGCTAAAGCCTCTGCCGAGAAATTCGGCGCGGATTTAGCCTTTCACGACATAGACCTAATGGTCGCCTGCCCTGAGGTCGACTTGATTGCGGTCGTCGTACGCGTGCCTTTGCACCAGGCGCTTGTGATGCCTGCACTGAAAGCAAATAAGCCCGTCTGCTGCGAGTGGCCGCTTGGTGCCAACCTGGCCGACGCCAAAATAATGGCTGACGCAGCCAAGGCTTCTGGCCAACTAACCCTGGTCGGGCTGCAGGCGCAGAGTGACCCAGCGGTCATGTTCGCCCGCGACCTGATTGCCAATGGCGACATCGGCGAGGTTGTAACTGTAAATCTCAGTGTCATGGTCGGCTCGATTCCTGTGCGCGGCGATGGTCGAATCTGGCAGGGTGTCCGCTCAAACGGTGCCAACCCAATGACGATTCCAGGCGGACATTCGATTGATGCGCTCTGCTATATTTTAGGCGAGTTTGCGGAAGTCAACGCGCGCGTGACCACGCGCATTAACATGTGGAAACACGCTGTAACCGGCGCAGATTTCCCCGTCGACGCACCGGACACTGTATCGGCGGCTGGCGTGCTGAAAAGCGGTGCCGAGGTCTCTTACCAATTGGCAAGCGTTCCACACAACGCTAGCGGCATCCGCATGGAGGTTTATTGCCGGAAAGGCACGCTAATTTTGACCTCAAACTCCGTCAATATCGGACCGAGCAAGCTGTTTCTCGGTATAGGCGATGGAGCGATGGCGGAGATTGACCCGCCAGCCGAATATCGACTAATTCCGGCGGACATGGCCGCTGGCCCTGGGCGAAATGTGGCGCAAGCCTATGCCCGTTTTGCCAACGCTATGCGATCTGGCAAAGCGGTTGCGCCCAACTTCGACGACGCCATCACACGGCACACGTTAATTGACGCCATGGAACGATCTCATGTGGAAAAAGCCGTCATCAAACTTGGCTAACACCGTTTGTAAACCCTTCACGACAAGTGTGCTCAGAGCGTTTTATCTTCTGAGCATTCAGCAATGATATTAGGAGACCCCCATGCCGTTCTATGAAAATGGTGACGTTCGCATAAAATACGAAGAAGTCGGCGTCGGGTTTCCGTTGCTGGTAACGCCAGGCGGCGGCCTAAATTCCCGCATGGCAGCATGGCCAACTGCCGTCATCAACGCCATGGAGGAATTTAAAGGTGACTTCCGCTGCATCACGATGGACCAGCGCAACGCCAATGGCGGTGAGAGCACGGGCCCCATCGCTGTCGACGATCCGTGGGGTGCCTTTGCTGATGATCAACTAGGCCTGATGGATCACTTGGGCATCAGTAATTTCGCTTTCATGGGATATTGCATCGGCGGCTGCTTCGCTGGGAAGCTGCTGGAACGCGCACCGGATCGGGTCGTGGCTGCAGTCTTTTGTCAATCCGTTGGGCATTATCCGGAAGACCCTGACGTCATGTACCGCTCTGGACGGAATACTTGGGCGCCGGGACTGCTCGCCCAACGTCCCGATTTGGACGGAGCAGATATCGAACCATACCTGCACAATCTTTATCGAACGAATCCCGATTTTCTCTACAGCGTGTCCCGCGATATGATCCGGGGCTGTCAGACGCCAATGCTTGTGCTGCCAGATGATATCCCAGCCCACCCCTATCAAACGTCTGTCGACATAGCTTCGCTGGCACCGAGCGCCGCGATCACAGTCTTTCCGTGGAAGTCCCCGCCAGAGCTGAAGTCACGCACAATCGACCAGGTGCGCCAGTTCCTGAAGATACATTCGGTAGGATAGCGAAAGCCCGCAATATTACGCCGTATTCTTCCCGACGCAATATATGATGGCACTGTAGCCGCCATCCTGCCCGCACTGATATAGGTTTCAATGCGAATTACATATTCGCGCTGGCATGACCAAAGATGAGGCTGAGTTTAGGAGAAGCCGATTGCTTCACTATATCGCCGCTGACACCGGCGGGACTTTCACGGACGTTACAGTCTACGATGCGGGCGGCGGCGGTGTGCGCTTCGGCAAGCAGCTAACGACATATGAAAACCTCGTTGATGGCGTAGCTGCGGGCATTGCAGAAACTAAAGGAAATCTGGCTGACGCAGCATGGCTACGCCATGGCACGACGCATGTGATCAACGCTTTCTTGCAGCGACGTGGAGCGAAGGCTGCGCTGATCGCGACGTCCGGCTTCCGAGACACCCTTGAGATCGGTCGCGGTAATCGGCCAGTGCCGTTTGATCTTTCTGTAAGGCGGGCACCGCCGCTCATCCCGCGATTTCTGCGGTTTGAGGTGACTGAACGTGTTGGCTCTGATGGCACCATTATTGAGCCTCTGGCTGACAGTGATCTCGCCACCCTCATTCCAAAGCTCAAAGCTGCCCGGGTAGAAGCCGTGGCTGTTTCTTTCTTGAATGCCTACGCCAACCCCCTCCACGAGCAAAGGGCCGTAGCTTATTTGAGCGCAAAGCTGCCAGGCGTCTACATCACATCTGGAACATCTCTTACTCGGGAATGGTTTGAGTTCGAGCGCACCTCCACTGTTGCCGCGAATGCCTATGTCGGACCGTCAATCACAGCCTATGTCGCAGGATTCTCTGAACGGCTTGAACAGGACGGCTTCAACGGTACGTTTAATATGATGGGCTCTAATGGCGGCGTCATACCCGTCGCCGCAGCAATCGAACGCCCTGTGTCCCTTGTGGAATCTGGCCCTATCGGCGGTGTCCTTGCTGCGGCTGAGTACGCCAAGGCGCTCAACCTAAACCATGTCATTGCATTCGACATGGGAGGAACAACCGCAAAGTGCGCAATTGTCGAGAACGGAACATTCGAGGTGCAATCGACTTATTGGGTCGGCGGCTACGCAACAGGTTTCCCCATTCGAAGCCCCGTGTTGGACATCGTTGAGGTCGGCGCTGGCGGCGGTTCCATTGCTTCGGTGGACCCTCAGGGGCGTTTGGGCGTTGGCCCGCAAAGTGCGGGATCAACACCCGGTCCGGCGTGCTTTGGAAACGGCGGTGTGGAAGCAACCGTGACAGACGCGAATTTGCTGCTTGGACGAATCGGTCGTGGGAGTTTTCTTGGTGGTCGTTTGACGTTAGACCACCAAGCAGCCGCAACAGCGATCCGCGAACAGGTTGTGCGCCCTATGGGCTACGAGAATGATCAGGAAGCTGCGACAAGGGTCGCGCATGGCGTTTTAGACCTCGCAACGACTTTAATGACTGGAGCAATCAAGGAAGTCACCGTTGCACGCGGCCATGATGTCCGTGACTTTGCGCTGATGGCCTTTGGCGGCGGCGGGCCGATCTTCGCCGCGGAACTGGCTTGCCAATTGGGTGTGAGCTCAGTCATCATCCCGCCACATCCAGGAAATTTCTCTACAATCGGCATGTTGCTTGCCGGTGAGCGGACCGACATTGTCCGTAGCCTTGTCGCGGACCTATCGCCAGATGGCATCGCATCGCTTCAGGCCGTCGCCAATGCGCTTCAAGGCGAAGCGTTAGAAGCATCCGCTAAAGAGCTTAGTGGCCAGCCGGACGTAATCCGCTGGCAGGCGGACATGCGCTATCGCGGCCAACGGCACAGCCTAACTGTGGATTTCGAGGGCGCGCCTTCTGCCGCCAACCTGACCGCTGCCTTTGAAGCCGCATACGCGCAACGATTTGGGCGTGTACTCAGCGAAGATTTCGCACCGGAAGTTATTGGGTTGCATGCGATTGCTGAACGCGCGGGTGCTGGCCTTGACTTGTCAGCAGTCGCAGATGCCGCTTCACCAAGCACTGCCCCCAAAGCCCGAACAACCCGAAAGATTCATCTAAAGAATGAGGGCTGGGCGGACGCAGCCATCTGGGACCGGGCGGCTTTGCCAATAGGCATGCAAGTAGAGGGTCCGGCAATCATAGAGGAATTCAGCGCAACGACCTTGGTTGGCCGGAATGATATCGCATCCATCGGCGCTCTTGGTGAAATTGTCATTACGGTGGGAAAAGCTTGATGAGCACGACCTCAACCCTCGCATCCAGTACCTTTGATCCCATAGAGATGGATATTCTGCGGCACGAAATTCTATCCATTCCGAACCAGATTGAACGCAATATCGAACGCAGTGCCTTCAGCCCGCTTGTTCAGGAATATAAGGACTATTCCGTCGGCTTCGTGGATCCGAAGGGTGCCTTGGTCGCCCAATCCCGTGGTAGTCTGCCCATATTCGTCGCCAACGCGCTTGGGACCGGTGTCCGAGAAGCCCTATCCGTTCATGGTGCAGATAAGCTGCTACATGGCGACGCCGTATTGACGAATTCTGCGGCTACACTCGGCCAACATCTCAACAATGTCGTGCTCTTAACGCCGCTCCGTGATAGCGGCGAAGCCAATGGGACGCTTCTGGGTTTCTTCGCAGTTCTGGTTCACTGGATTGATGTTGGCGGGTCGGCACCGGGGTCTTCCACAGGGACGGGCACGACGGACGTTTGGCAGGAAGGCCTGCAACTGCCTTGCATGCGCCTAATAGATGGTGGAAGTCGCAATGACGACTTGTTCCGATTATGCGCGGTCAATAGCCGGTTTCCACGCTTGCTGCTTGGCGATTTGGAAGCACAACTTGGCGGATGCATGCTCGGGCGCGACCTCATGCTGGATATCGTCAACCGGCGGGGCGCTGGTATGGTGACAGCTACCCTGGAGAGAATGCGTGGCCAAGCGCGAAGTGCGGCGGAAGAAATACTTTCGAGCATTACGCCTGGAGAATATGCAGCAGAAAGCTTCCTTGACGGTGAAGACGGTGTGCAAGTTCCTGTGCACGTTATCGTCAAACCAAAAGCAGGTCGGCTGAATATTGACTTATCCGGGCTTGGTAAACAGATGTCCGGGCCTTCAAACGCCGGTCGGAATGGCGGTGCTATCGCCGCTGCCCGGATCGCGGCTAAATATGTGCTCAACCCCCACGAACCGGTCAATCAGGGTGATTTCGACCTCCTGGACGTCGATGCGCCCGACGGCACATTTCTGACTGCAAGCCCGGACGCCCCAATCGGCGGCTCCGGCAACACCATACCGACCGTCGTTGATACCATATTGAAGGCCCTCGGGCAGGCGTTGCCGGATCGCGCCGCCGCAGCCCATCATGGCACTTACGGGGTCCATACATTATTTGGGCGTCTGCCCGGTTCAGGTGAGCTATTCGCCAATCTGGACACTGTGGCCGGCGGTTGGGGCGCTTCGGCGGATGCGGACGGTGCCTTCCCTCTCCGCTCGAACGCTCATGGCGATGTCCCTGATATACCAGCAGAAATGCAGGAAGCGCTGTACCCATTCCTTCTGCTGGCACGCGCTCTGCTGCCAGACAGCGGTGGTGCCGGACGTCGTCGTGGAGGCCTCGGCGTCGAAAAGATATACAGCATCCGAGCAGCTTGTACCGTCGGCCTCAAGTTTGAACGAGGACTTTGTCCTCCTTGGGGCCTTGCCGGCGGCCTTGCCGGCAAGGCCTGCTATGTTGATATCCATCGGGTGGATGGTGAAACGTTGCGGGTCTGGAAAGGCGCATACACCCTCAACCCTGGCGACCGGATGCGCGTAGTCTCCGGCGGCGGAGGAGGATATGGACCGCCAATAGAGCGTGAAACTGGCCTCGTCCTGGCGGATTTATCAAGTGGTTACATCACGCGCGCACACGCCGAGCGGGCCTACGGCGTGTTCACAGCGGCAGACGGCACGCTGAATCGTACCGCCACCCAAGCGCACCGGAGAAATATGGCCGCCAAATTTAAAGACTAAACCCAAACTCGAACGGCTGACCCGTGAGTCTGTACGGTGTCAGACCTTGAGTGCTTCATGGGCAGGGTCCGGCTCCAATTCAGCCCCGTTAACGGTCATCGCCAACATAGCGTAGTAGCCGATGCAAGTTGTCAACTGGACATACTGATCAGTACCAAGCCGCGCCATAACTGCCTGCGCTAACCCTTCCTCGATGCGGTTCGCGGTCAGGAGTTGCCGGGAGAAGTTGATAATCTGAAGATCCTCAGCCGGCACGGCATCAAACTGTTCGTCCCGGATTGCGTCAATCGTTGCGCGAGGCACGCCCCTCTCGGCGGCTATCACACCTTGGATTCCCCAAACATATTGCGCCTGAAAGTGCCGACCAACGACAAGCGCTGCCAAAGTGCGGGTCCGCAGTTCCAATGTACCTTCCCAACGGACCAGCGTCCCCAAGTGGGCGACCCGGCCGGCCCATTCAGGAGCATGCATCCAGACCGAAAATGGGCCGTCCAAAGACTTGCGCGTATCGACAATCTTCTCTGCGATGCGGCGCGCTTCACCGGTCAGTTCGTCGGGGGATTTCAAGACTGGCACGCGAGCCATGGGCTATCCTCTCATTTCGTTCGTTTTGACGTTAATTCGCAAAGACATGAGACGTTAGCGATTTCGAAGCAGATGGGAATAGGCAGAGCGGCAGTAGCAGTCAGACACCGGCTTCGTCTGGATCGCACGAAAATCAGAACCAAATTGACTTGAACTATCGAAACGACGCCTGAGGAGCCGCTGGCAGCAAAGGGGAAAAATTAATTAAGCCACAAGTGTACCAAAAAACGTACCAATCAGAGTTGGTATTTTATAAATATGATTAATAATCAGAATGTTGTGTGGCTGCATTTGGAGCGGGAGAAGGGATTCGAACCCTCGACCCTCACGTTGGCAACGTGATGCTCTACCTCTGAGCTACTCCCGCATCCGACTTTGACCAACTGTCAGCCTTGGACAGATTTCATCACAGTGCGGCAAGTATATGACGGATCCGGCTCAGCTGCGCAAGAGGAATATTTTAGCGATCTGCTGATTCTCCCTCGCTACATATCTTCTAATCTGTAAAGTCGGTTCCGGATCAGTCTGACACTAACTTCTATCATAGCGAGATGCAAAAGTTGGGAACCAGAAAATGCGGTTTAAGCAAATCGTTCTTGCGGCTGCGGTCGAATCTTCTGGGTCAATTTGACAAGTTGCTTATCCAGAGCCTGGCAGCGGCGAATTGGACAAGTCCAAGGTAACTTTCAGTCGTTTTATCGTACCGTGTTGCGCGGCGGCATGCGTTTTTCAGCTTATTGAAGCATCGTTCTACGAGGTTTCGCAGGGCATAGATGTGGCCAACGACAGGTTCCTGGCTCTTGTGGTTTTTCCGCGCCGGGAAGACCGTAGTTCCGCGGCGCCCCGCGACAACGTCCCGAAATGCGTCTGAATCCTATTCCTTGGCCGCAAGCAGGACTTTCAGCGGCGGCAGGTCTGCATCCACGATGGCATCATAGCCGAAATAATCGGAGGTTTGGCCGGGCGACAGCGC
>Ga0315331_10002966_pt1 | contig 12769 bp, 12 predicted proteins | sample M160m34915metaG_FD_203456 | JGI IMG/M metagenome (GOLD analysis project Ga0315331, IMG submission 203456) | Ammonia-oxidizing marine archaeal communities from Monterey Bay, California, United States - M1 60m 34915 | ecosystem: Environmental > Aquatic > Marine > Intertidal zone | place: USA...
GTTTTTACTATCCCAGAGTCTTCGTAGTTTAGTTTAGGCAAGTTCTGTGAACAAAATGAAAACCCGTTGTTATCTAAAGTGACCAAATCCATACATGTGCGTACATCGTGGATAGACATTTCTCGTTTGTCGACTTTGGGTGGTGGTGGACGATCGTTAGGCTCGGGATCAAAAAGGAAAAATTCAGGGTTTTTTGCTGACCCGTCAATGTAATTGATCGTAGCTGATACTTTAGGCAGGTCTGTATAGTTAATTTCTGTCATTACGAAAAAAAATCCAAAATAGATGATTTGATTTATAATTTAACACTAGTCTTAGAATTTGGTCGAGTTATCGTGTAGATCTCTCGATAAACGAACCAATCAGTTTAATGAAATTGATATGAATAAACCCTACGTAGATGCTGCAGGCAGGAATAAAGAGGCTATATTCAAAGTATTGAAGCCTTTTCTAGACGAGGGTGAAACGTTACTTGAGATAGGCTCTGGGACCGGTCAGCATGGCGTATATTGTTGTGAGAGACTTCCGCATCTCCAATGGCAACCGACAGAATTGGAATACAATATTCCTGGTATCCGACAATGGATTGCTGATTCTAATGCGCGGAATATGCTCGATCCGTTGGTATTGGACGTAACAAGCTATAATTGGTGTGAAAGCCATTACGATTTCGTTTTTACCTCGAACACAGTGCATTATATGAGCTGGTCGAATGTCGCTTGCATGTTTTCGGGAGTGTCTTCCATGTTGACAGACTCTGGTTTGTTTTTTATTTATGGGCCGTTTCACAGCTCGAGGCTTCCAGCTACGCTTGGTAATAAAAGGCTAGATGAATGGCTGCAGAGGCAATCTCCAGAGTTCCGGATCCGCAGCATTGACGAGTTAGAAAATTTAGGCAGAGAGTTTGATTTTCGTCTAAAGCACAACTTCCTCATGCCAGCCAATAATTATATTTTAGTTTTTTGTTGTAGATAATCTGGAAAACTTCAAGCATTATATTTTTGTACATATTGAGCTTTTATAAAATGACCTACGGAGAGAATTGTGGCTAAACTAAGCAAACTTAGCAGAAGTATCGAAGGGAAAATTGCGTTGGTGACTGGTGCAGCCAGTGGGATGGGGCGAGCCACAGCACATTTGTTTGCCGATGAGGGTGCACATGTCGCGGTGACCGATCTAGATGCTGACAAAGTAAGTCGTGTTGTTCGAGAGATCAATGAGGCGGGAGGTAGTGCTTTTGGTTGGGTATTGGATGTGAGCCAAAAGGTTGATCGAGTCACTGTCGTGTCTGCCATCGCTCAGAAATGGGGCGGGCTCGATATATTAATTAATAATGCTGGGATCGTGCGATACGAGCCAATCGACGCACCCTCATTTGAAGAAGGCTGGGGTCGTAGCTTGGATATTTTATTAACAGCTCAGGTCATGTTAGCGAGAGAATGCTTGCCACACTTAGAAGCTTCCGAAGGAGGGCGCATAGTTAACATAGCGTCTACTGAAGGGCTTGGCGCGACTAAAGGTGTTAGCGCTTATACTGCTTCGAAGACAGGTGTTATTGGTTTAACTCGGTCGTTAGCAGTAGAGTTAGGAATGAAAGGTATAACCGTTAATTGCATTTGCCCAGGACCAATAAATACGGGGATGACTGCCGACATCCCCGACGAGTCAAAGGCGATTTTTGCGGCAAGAAGATCGGCTTTAAAACGCTATGCGGAGCCAGAGGAAGTAGCGCATGGGACTTTAAATTACGTGTTACCAGCGTCTCAGTATATTACCGGCACGCATCTTGCGGTTGACGGCGGACTGACGATTAAAAACGCCTAGCAAATCTAATCGCCGGCTATATCGCGAAGTCCTTTGGGGCTTAGTATTTCAATCCAGTATCCATCGGGGTCTTTAATGAATGCTAGTCCTTTCATCTGCCCGTCGTCTGGGCGCTTTACAAATTCAATCCCTAATTCCTCAAAGCGCTCACTCGCTTTATAAACATCAGGTACTGAGATACCAATGTGTCCGAAGCCTTGAGGCTGCTGGTTGCCATCATGGTAGCCAGCGAAATCAGGATCATTCTCGGTTCCCCAGTTATGCGTCAGTTCCACGAGAGCCGGCCGAGCAAAAATCCATTCCGATCTTTTCTTTTTATCTTCAGGAATTGCCTCACCTTCCGCTAAGTACCCCATAAAATAAAGTGAGAAATTCATTTCCGCAAAGTCAAATTTGCCCAACAGCGTCATACCGAGGGTGTCTTGATAAAATGCCACGGATACTTTTGGGTCACGTATTCGTAACATTGTTTGATTCATGACATAGCCGGCTGTTGCATTATTTGTCATTTTTTTCTCCTAAAGAATCGTTATTTAACTAAAAATGTTTCGTCGACGTCTACTTGCATTGAGGTAACTAGCCCGTTTGTCTGATGAGCCATCCCGATAATAGCAATCAGCTCATTATGCTGTTCATCTGTCATTCCCTTCACTCGTGCTTGGGCTGTGTGTGAATGCGTACAATAGGTGCAGGAGTTTGCAACGGAAACTGCGATATATATCATTTCTTTCGTCAACGGGTCGATTGAACCTGGGCCCATGACAATTTTTAATTGAGTCCAAATTTGCTTCAGCTGACTCGGGTCGTTTGCTAAAGCCTTCCAGAAATTATTAATGAAATCGCTACCGCGTAATTTTCTTATATCATCATAAATTTCACGCACATCTTTACAAGCATCTTCGTATTCAATAAGTTTTACGGTTGTCATAAGATATCTCTTCCATTAAATTGTAAGTGTTAGATTTTTATTATTTGTGTCCAGTTATTGGTATCTTCGGTTTGGCCTCTTTGCAAACTGGTTAGTTCTTTATAAAGGCGCGTGGCGATTGGGCCAGGCTTTCCATCTCTTACTGAGATCGCCTGATTTCTGTAGCTCAATTGACCAACAGGTGCTATAACAGCTCCGGTGCCCATGCCGAATATTTCTGTTACTGTACCAGAGGAAATACCTTCTATAATTTCATCAATACCAATTCTCCGTTCGGTGATCGGATAACCTAATTGAGGAGCGAGATCCAGCAATGACCTACGTGTCACTCCATGGAGTATAGCGCCTGTAAGGCTCGGCGTTACGATTTTATTTCCATTCAATACGAAAGCAATATTCATTGCCCCGACTTCGTCGATATACTTTCGTTCCACACCATCCAGCCAAAGGACTTGCTGGTAACCTTTCTTTAGAGCGACTTCGGTTGCGGCAATAGAGCCTGCATAGTTTCCCGGTGTTTTAGCTTGGCCGGTACCTCCTGGAACCGCACGCACGTAATCATCAGAAACTAGTACCGACACAGGGGAGAAACCGTCCGCAAAATAGGGGGCAACCGGCGTTAATATGATGAAGTGTAAATATTCCTTGCTTGCTCGGACTTCTAAGGTTTTTTCGACACTGATCATGGTTGGTCGGATATAGAGTGCAGTTCCCTCCATGTTTGGCACCCATTGTTCTTCCAACCTCACGAGTTCTCGTATTGCACTTAAATGACTTTGAGGATTTACTTCAGGCATTCCCATGCGCTGTGCCGACAGATTAAAACGCTCGACATTTAATTCTGGCCTAAACAAGTTTATGTCGCCATCTTTTCTGCGATAGGCTTTGGTTCCGTCAAAGATCATTTGACCGTTATGGAATACTGTCGTAGCTGGGTCGAGCGATATTTCCTGATAAGGGCCAATTTTCGCGTCGTACCAACCTTTCGCAGGACAAAAACGTTGCGAAAACATACGATCGGTGAATATTTTGCCGAATCCAAGACTGTCGGGGAACTCAACCTTAGATGTCGTCTTAGTGGGTTCGACTGTGATAGTGGGTGCCATGAATTAAGTCCTTAGTATGTTGAGGTTGAAGTTAGCCTCTTATAGTTTTTGTGCTAAAAGTTCTTCTATAGCACCGTCTATTGTGTCGTTATCATTGGCATTCATGCCGAAACCCGCGGCGTGTCCCCAGTCAGATCTTAGTGGCCTTAAACTGGCGTCGGGCATAGCCAAGACTTCTTGCGCATTATCTGATACACGGAAGTATAGATCGGTATCGCAGGGCATTATAATGGTTTTAGCAGTTATGGCGTTAAGCGCCTTATTGAAATCGCCTTTAAACTTCATATTTTTACTGATATCAAATGCGGTCCATGTATTGGCCATAGCGATTAGATCATTTGCATCAGACTTTTGAAAGTACTTCTTGGTGAACTGTACGACATCCTCCGGCGATGACATACCTAGTGAGGTATAGCTTCTTTGCGCGAAGAAGTCCTGTGAGAATAGCCAAGCCGCATAAACATGGCCAAAGGCGTCAATCGCATCGACAGGAGGGTTTGTATAGTTGCCATGATAGAAATCGGGTATTTGCTTCAGCACTTGAATAGCGCTTTCTATGAATACTTTATTATGGGGGGCGACTTTAGCAGCACCACATATTGGCAGCAGCGCATTGACCATTCCTGGAAACAATGCTCCCCACTGCATAGCCTGTGCGGCGCCAAGCGAGAACCCTGTTACTAATCGCAGCTTAGGTATTTCAAACTCTCGAGTGATTAAGTGCTGTTGGCAGATTACGTTGTCGTAGATCGTTATAGTGGGGAACGCAGTGCCTGCATATTCATTATTGATATTACTCGGGGAAGTAGAGCATCCATTGCCAAACATATTTACGGCGATAATAAAATGCTTTTCTGGATCCAGTACTCTTCCCGGAGCAAATAGATACTGTACGTCTGTATCATTTCCTCCATAGAAAGAGGGAATTAGCACTGCATTAGAGCGATCGGATGATAAGACTCCGTAAGTCCGATATTGAATTGTTAGATCTAGTTTGCAGCCACTCTGAGTTGAGTAGTCTTTAATAACAAATTTTTTGATTGGCTCCATCAAAGGCTACGACGATTGATTAGCGAGATCGCTTTAGTGTATTTTTGTCAAAATCTCTGTTGGTCAGTCCAACCTGAAATTCGTAGTCCTTCCATAGTAGTTCGGTGCTTTTTTCTGTTTGGTGATTCGTCATTAGCATTCTACCAGGCCGCCAATATTTTGATAGATACTGAGACCAGTCCGAGCTGACTAGTGTTTTGAGTAAGGTGTTTTTTCTATCGTAGAAATCAATCTTTACCGCTTGGTACATTTGGCTGTCAATCCACACCACTTGACGCGTATATCCAGAGTTCTCATACGCCGGATATGCCTCGACGACAAAATGATTCTTTCCATCAATTTCTTCATCTTTCAGCCACTTATAGGTGTATTTTTCTACTTCCTGAGACGTCAAGTCCTCATAAGCGAATTCACTTCCTACAAATGGACCAGACTTATTAGCGGACGCAATACGTTTGACTCGTTTCAACGCGGGCAAATATAGCCATTGGTCATCAGGTTTTAAGGAATGGGTATAACTAAGAAAAGCGGTGCCTTTAATATCTTTTGGAGAGTTAAAAATTGATAGGCTCTTATCACCATCGCCAATTACTTCCTGCGAAACAATCTTAATAGAGCGCTCACTTTTCTGGCCTTGTTTGTTGGTTAGGATCATCTGCATATTTGCTTTAGAGTCGATCCAGCCAGTGTCACGCGCATCAGCTTCTTGGACTATCGCGAGTCCTTTTTCTTCTGCGGTTTGCGCACCGGCATTAAGTAAGGTCAGGCACAGTAGCATCGTTATTAGTTGGCGCATTTTTATCCTCTATTTTAAGTAATAATGGTGGGAGCAGGAGAAATACGGCGACACACGCAACTAGAATAATCATTGCTGTCATCTGCCCCATCCCTGCGTTGAAATAAAATGTTGATGTCCCGAGTATTCCAAAGCCGATCACCAGAATCATTGTAGTTATCAGCAGTGCCTGACCAACCGTTCTAAATGCGTAGCGAACCGCATCCTCAGGCATCATTCCTTGCTCTCGTTTGGCTCTTAGATATTTTGACATAAAATGCACGGTGTAATCGATTACAATGCCAAAGCTCATTCCAGTGACTAGCGAAAGGGATAAGCCTACTTGGCCCACCAGAAGCCCCCATATACCAAAGCCAACGGCTGCTGGTATAAGATTGGGAATCAAGCTAAGTGCTCCGAGCTTTAAGGATTTAAGCGCGAGAATTAAAATAACCGAAATGAGTATTAGGGCAATAATGGTGCCAAAAAGCATTGTTTTGATATTTCTCTGACCTATGTTGGAAAACATGAGGAAGGTACTTGCACTATCTACATGCGCGATTTTTGAGGTGTTTTCTACAACCCATTGCTTAGCCCGCGCGTCTAATGCGATGCCCTCTTTACTCGAAATCGTTTGAAGAGTAATTTTGACATTTGTGGAAGACTTATCTACGTTAATTTGATTATTCAAGTCTAACCCATACGGCAGTGACATTTCATACAAAAGAAGGTATTGGGCGGAGAGTTCTCGGTTATCTGGCAATGCGTAGTAAGTTGGATCATCGCCATGCATATTCTTATTAAGTCGTTTCATTATTTCTGTGAAACGAGCCACGTGTATAGTTTCAGGCTGACTTTCTAACCAAAGAGAAAAATTTTCCACATCGGATAAAAAGCCGGGATCGCTGATACCGCCTGACTCAGAAGCTTCGAGTGAGAAATTGATAGTATAGGCTCCAGTCATGTTTTCGACCATGAAGTCCGTGTCAGTCCGAAAATCGATTTTTTCGTCAAAGTAATGTACGAACACATCATTCAATTCATTCTTAGGAATGTTAATGATGGCCAGGGTGATGCCGCCCACCATGAACCAAAGGCACGCTTTTTTATTAGCTATGACAAAATTAGCAAATCTTATTAAAGATTCCCCGTCGTTATCTGATAATTTGATATTGCTCTTGGGTAGCAGAGTAACTAGCGCAGGTAAAAAAGAGATCGAAAGTAGGAACGAAATCAGCACCCCCACTGCGACCAGTGTCCCGAGATGGTTAAACGGAGGAACTTCCGAAAAATTCATCGTGAGAAAACCGATCGCTGTGGTGACACTCGCAAGAAAGATGGGTTGAAGGTTTACTTTCAAACTGTCGTGCATTGCGTCTTTTTGCTGCGCCCCATTTTTTAGCGAATGGGCATAGGTTGTAAGTACGTGAACACAGTTAGCGATGGCGACTGTTAAAATTATGATGGGTGTTGAGGGGCTAGAGCCAGTCAAAGGATAACCAAGATAGCCCCCAACTCCGAGTGCACTGAGAATAGAAAAGACGATAATGATAAACGTTGCTAGAGTCCCAAAAAACCTGCCTACTAAAAATGCCAACAGGAGCATCATCACAGCAAAACTAACTGGCAACAGTTTTGTAAAATCGTTTATAGCGCTTTGATTAAAAGCATCATCCATCATTATCATGCCGCTCAGATAAACTTCCATTTGCGGATGATTTTTTTCTATTTTCTCCTGCAGTTCGCGTGCAAAAGCTGCTATTTCTGGCGTAGCAGCAGTGAGTTCGGCTGGGGGTATGGTTAGGGTTATATTTACTCCAGTCACATGACCTGATTCTGAAACTAATTGATTGATTAACAGAGGCTCAGCCAAGACTCTTTGCCTTATTTTTTGAATTTCTGCTGTTGTCAACGAGTGCGAATTTTTAGCCATATCTCGAACAATCAGATCATCTTCCATAGCTTCGGTAAATTGGAAGTTAGTAATACTATCCACTCTAGTTGAAAAGGGCATTTGCCAAGAATCAATCGTTAGTTCTTCTACAATACTTAATGTTTCCCCAGTGAAAACGTCTTGATTTTTCGGCGCCAGCACAAAAATAACATTATCATTTTTCGTATAAGTGTCCTCGATCTTTTCGAATGCTATTAATTCGGGGTTATCCTTGCTGAAGTAAGCCTTATAACTGGTATCTGGCAGGAGTTTTACACACCCATAGGAAAGTAACCCAACTAAAACAAGTGAGATAGAGATCACCAATAGTCGATTATCTAAAACAAGTTGCGCGAGTCGCGCTTCAAAAGCATGCATTGATTTTCCTTGGTATATTAATTATTTAGCGGACTTCAATGCCGCAGTCAGTATCTTGATTGTCTCTTTCGCCATACTTTGAAACTCGGTGAGAGAATACATATGTACTAAAAAGGGATAGCGAAACATCGTTAAAGCCATGTGAAATCCGTTGATTTCAGATGCTTTTAGACTGCGCTTGAACTCCTTATTAGAAACCCCATCGTCGATAATACAAGCGAGTAATGAACAGTGCTGCTCATCAGTAGCATGAATTAGTTCTGGATATGCTTTTGTCGCGATATTCAATACTTCCAGTATTTGTGAATCACCACTTGCTAACTCATAGGTGCTTTTACTCAGATGAAGAGCATAGGCTTGAAGTCTTGTCTCGGCATTTTTACCTTTGTCGTCAACTATCTGTTTTACGTCTGCTAGCCCCTCTTTAAGACTGCGTATCGCACATGCTTTGAGGATGTCTAGCTTGTTTGCGTAATGTCTGTATAGGTTAGCGGTAGACATGTCGAGATCTGAGGCGATTTCGCACATTGTTGTTTTGGTGTAACCATATTTGATGAGTCTTTGGGTTGCTACACGAAGGATGTCATTTTGGACGGTAGAGTATTGGGTATTCAATATTGATTGAGGCATAGTAATGAGTTTAACATATCTAAGTGAATAATAAATAAATTGTTCATTTTTTATAAAATAGCGCAGTCAGTTCTCAGTTCTCAGTTCTCGGTTCTCGTGTTATCGTTACCGTCTATATTTTCGTCGCGATTGATACTTTGGCTTACCGGTGCACCACCAATTAACTATGGTATGCACTTTAGTGGGAGGCGGGAGCGGCGTACTTAACTTTAGGGGGTGGACAGAAACAATGACTAGCTTACTGCAGCCAGGAAACACGTATCAGGAGATATACGACAACTTTAAGTGGGACATTCCTGCGCGCTACAATATCGCGAACGATGTCTGTGATCGTTGGGCAGACGGTAGTGGTCGGATAGCGCTAGCTTACGAAGACGATAATAAAGAAGTTACAACATATACTTTCGATGAGATTCAGAGTTACGCCAATAAGTTAGCGAATACCTTTTTTTCGTGGGGTTTTTCTGTGGGCGATCGAGTAACTTTGTTGTTAGCTCAGAATCCTGAATGTGCAATTTCACACGTCGCCTGCTGGAAGGCTGGGATGGTCTCTGGCCCATGTTCAGTACTTTTTGCTGCGGATGCTATAGCTTACCGATTAAATGATTGCGGGGCTAAAGCGGTTATTACCGACGCGGCAAATTACGACAAGGTGGCTAGTTTACGCGCACAGTGCCCACTATTAGAAAAAATCGTGATAGTTGACGCCGAGATTGAAGACGCACTCAATTTTTGGTCGATGATGGACGGACAATCCTCTGAATTTGAAAATGCGGATACTTCGTCCGAAGACGTAGCTTGGATTAGTTACACTTCGGGGACTACCGGTATGCCCAAAGGATCAGTTCAACCTCATCGTATGATGCTTGGTCATATGCCGAGCCTTGAATTCATTTACGACTTTTTCCCCAGAGAAGGTGACGCAATCTGGTCGCCTGCCGATTGGGCTTGGATGGCAGGTTTGATGGATGTCCTTATGCCAGGGTGGTTTCATGGGTGTAAGGTAGTCGCTACGGCCATGAAAGGCTTCGATGCCGAGGACGCTTATCGAATATTATCGCAGCACGAAGTTACTTTAGCTTTACTGACGCCCACAATGTTGAAACTGATGAGGCAGATTGAAAAGCCATTAGACCGCTATGACTTAAAATTACGAGCGGTACTCTCGGGCGGGGAGGCCGTGGGAGCAGGTCTGCTTGAATGGGCCCAAGCTGAACTGAATCTGGCTATTAATGAAGGATTTGGCCAAACCGAATGTAATGTGATCTTAGGAAATAATGGCAATATATTCCCGATTAAGCCAGGATCTTTGGGTAAGCCCACGCCTGGAACTGTGGTGAAAATAATTGATGATGACGGACATGAGGTGAAGCCGGGAGTAGAGGGACACATAGCTTGCCAGAGACCTCATCCAGTAATGCTTCTGGAGTACCTTAATAAACCTGAAGCAACTAGGGACAAATTTATTGGAGATTGGCTCATTACTGGTGATGTCGGACATATGGACGAGGATGGTTACTTCTGGTTTCACGGCAGGGGAGATGACGTTATCACGAGCTCGGGATATCGTATCGGACCTAGCGAAATCGAAGATGCGCTGTTAAAGCACGATGCGGTCCAGATGGCTGCCGCTATTGGGATACCTGATCCTGTTAGGACTGAAATCATAAAAGTGTTCTGTATATTGAGCCCAAATACGTTGGCCCATGACTCGTTGGCAGACGAGCTTAAGGAGTTTGTTCGGTCGCGATTGGCGAAACACGAAGTGCCTAGGCAAATAGAGTTTGTTGATAGCTTGCCTATGACTACAACTGGTAAGATCATGCGCCGTGAGCTACGAGAGCTCGAAAAGAAGAAATTAGCAAGCCAGAGCACATAAAGAGCTATGCGATATCGCGATCATTCAGACGGTTTGCTCGGCAACACTCTAGACTGGACAACCTTCGGAGTCTGGACAGCGCTAGTGGCAGGCGTTTGCCTAATACTGTTAGGAATTCTTGGCAAGCAAAATTGGCTGAAATTTTGGGGCCTACTGACAGTTGTTTTTAGCGCAGTCCAACTAACAATTGGGTTGGACTCAGTATTAACCAGTCTTTAGCTAGACCGCGATATATCCGCCATCGACTGGCATTGCAACACCGGTAACGAAAGAGGATTGATCTGATAAGAGCCACACCACCGCTTCCGCTATTTCTTGTGGTAGTCCCAACCGCTCCATTGGCTCTTGATCGACAAGTGCCTGAGCTGAAATGCCGGCTTCAGTAGTCATTCTATCAACCATTGGTGTTTGAATTACTCCCGGGCAAACAGCATTTACGCGAATAGCCTTCCGAGCACATTCAAGAGCTACCGATTTTGTCATGCCTACGACGCCATGCTTGGCTCCGCAGTAGGCACTTCCGCCCCTAGTCCCAACTAAACCGGCGACTGATGCCGTACTCACGATTGAGCCCGGACTCCCTTGCTTGAGAAAGGCCTCGACTTGATACTTGAGGCAAAGCCAGACACCTTTCATGTCTACGTTCACAGTTCGATCATACTCAACTTCAGTCATCTTAGTGATACTAGTGAATGCTCCCTCGATACCCGCATTATTAAACGCACCGTCCAACCTACCATAAGTGGACGTAGCCATTTCAATCATCTGTTTTACATCCCCAGACTGCGTAACATCTGCTCGACAGAATACAGCTGAGCCACCCGCATCGCTTACCTGGGCTACTACTCGCTCTGCCTCTTCCGTATTGATATCGGCCAGCGTCACTAGCGCACCTTCTTCGGCACATCTTAAAACAGTCGCTTTACCTATCCCAGTGCTGCCGCCTGTAATTAATATAGATTTCTTATCAAGAACGTTGGCCATAATTACTTTCCTCCGAAGATGCGATCTAAGTGAGCTTGATCAGGCTTTTCAGTATAAAACGAAACTATAACCATCGAAATTATCGAGCAGCCGCCACCAATGGTAGCACACGCAAAAGGGTTGATTTTTTGCGCTCCTAGCCATTGTGCTATTGCTTGCATAGTATCTCCCGTACCTAACCACATGGGACCGAAGCCAACACCATGCAGCACAGAAAAAGCAACCCCACCCACTAAGAATCCAGTTAGAGCTCCTACGCGCGAAGAACCTTGCCACAAAACCCCTAAAAACATAGGTGCGGCTGTTGCTGCCATCATTCCACCAACGCCTATCCATACAAGCAGGGCAACATTCATATCTCGCGTCGACCAGGCTATCCAGATAGCGACGATTAAAACGAAGACTGTAGCTATTCTCCCTATAAGAAGACTGTATTTATCGATACGATTATCACTAACATCTTTCATGAGTTTAGGAGCAATTGTCCTTCGGAATATATCGTTTGCGAATATTTGTGCGGTTGATACGACTAAACCATCTGCAGTCGACATTACCGCCGCCAGCACACCAGCACAAATTAATGCAGCCGCCCAGGCTGGGAGAGTGGCAATAAAAAGTTCAGGTATTGCATGATTTGGGTTGGCTCCTTCCATCAGGAGTGCGTCGCCTAACAATGCTCGAGCCAAGATACCGCCGCAGGTAATCGCGGGCAGTAAAATACCGAAAGCAAATGATATTGTTATGAATTTTTTTTGATCGGCATCACTTTTTAAAGCCCATAATTTATTTCCAATATGTGGGAGGAGTCCAAGAGGTAGGTGGGCGAAAAAGATAGCGAACAGATCCCATTTTGAGTTAAAAAGCGGGTGACTGGGAGAGATTGAGGAAGTCAGTCCCCCAGTAGGATCGATACGATTCAATTCTCCGACCATCCCGTCAAAGCCGCCATCAATCTTATAGCCGACGGAAAACATCCAAAGAACCAAGCATGCGAGCAGAAGCATAAGCGCTCCTTGAATTCCATCGGTTAAAATATCTGCATGCGCCCCGCCTAGAACTATATAAAACATGAGTACTATGGCTGTTAGCACAAGTGCTTGGAATGTTTCCAGGCCAAGCATTTGGGTGAACATCACTGCTCCCGCCAATAATTGCCCAGCTAAGTAAACCATTAGCAGCATGGAAAATAGGGCCGCAATTAGTCTTAATGCATCTGAATTAAATCGGTCGCCTAGGAATTCGGGCATTGAACGACTGCCGAAGGACGCACCAGCTTTCCTGA
>Ga0315331_10002967_pt1 | contig 12769 bp, 9 predicted proteins | sample M160m34915metaG_FD_203456 | JGI IMG/M metagenome (GOLD analysis project Ga0315331, IMG submission 203456) | Ammonia-oxidizing marine archaeal communities from Monterey Bay, California, United States - M1 60m 34915 | ecosystem: Environmental > Aquatic > Marine > Intertidal zone | place: USA...
GAGATCGTCGGCCATCCGCGCCTGGGTAAGCCCGCGTTCCTTGCGCACCCGGCGAATGCGCTGTCCGGCAAATAGTTTCTGCTCATCCATATCTCGGCTCGCAACGTGTTGACGGGAATGAGGTTCCGATTTTATCGCCAATCCAAATCCATACAATATTTACAAATTATCAATACCTACTCACACAAATATTTCACATACAACTCTTTTACAACAGTAGTTTATAGACACCACACTTCAATTTGTCAATATTGTCATCGTTTGAATAACAGTCGGACGCAAAAACCTAAATCTATTATCTGGAGTGACGAAAATGACCGAGACAAAATATGAAAACCTGCACCACGACCTGCCGCAGAGCCGGTTCGACGGCATCGCCCGCGACTACACCGCGGACGACGTTGCCCGGCTGCGGGGCTCGGTCGCCGTCCGTCATACGCTGGCGGAGCATGGCGCCCATCGGTTGTGGGACCTGCTGCAGTACGGTGAATCGGTCCGCGCCCTCGGCGCGATGACCGGCAATCAGGCGATGCAGATGGTGCGCGCTGGACTGGATGCGATTTATCTGTCGGGCTGGCAGGTCGCCGCTGATTCCAACGTCGCCGGCGCCATGTATCCCGACCAGAGTTTGTATCCGTCCAATTCCGGGCCCGAGCTGTGCGCCCGGATCAATCGGACCTTGCAGCGAGCCGATCAGATCCAGCACATGGAAGGCGAAGGCAATACGGAATGGTTCGCCCCCATTGTGGCCGATGCGGAAGCCGGCTTCGGCGGGCCGCTGAATGCCTTCGAGATAATGAAAACCTATATCGAAGCGGGTGCCGCCGGCGTTCACTACGAAGACCAACTTGCCTCGGAAAAGAAATGCGGTCATCTCGGCGGCAAAGTCCTGATCCCGACTCAGGCGCATATTCGTAATCTGAACGCCGCACGGCTTGCCGCCGACGTCATGGGCACATCCACCTTAGTTATGGCACGGACGGATGCGGAATCCGCCAAGCTAATCACCAGCGATATCGATGAGCGCGACCGCCCCTTTCTGACGGGCGAGCGCACACCGGAAGGATATTTCCGCCTAAAGGATGGCACGGGGCTCGATCACTGCATCGCGCGCGGACTGTCCTTTGCACCCTATGCCGATCTGTTGTGGTGGGAGACGTCGAAGCCCGATCTCGGAGAAGCCCGCGCTTTCGCTGAGGCGATACACGCGCAATTCCCCGGCAAGTTGCTGGCCTATAACTGCTCGCCATCGTTCAACTGGGAAGCAAATCTGGATGCGGACACAATCGCCGGCTTCCAGACCAAACTTGCCGCGATGGGCTACAAATTCCAGTTCGTCACGCTGGCGGGCTTCCATCAACTCAATCTCGGCATGTTCAATCTCGCGGGCGGATACCGCGACCGGGGCATGGCGGCCTATTCGGAACTTCAGCAGGCGGAATTCAGCGCCGAAGCTGACGGCTACACCGCCACACGCCACCAACGCGAAGTCGGCACCGGCTATTTCGACGCTGTATCGCAGGCCATTTCCGGCGGCCAGGCTTCGACGACCGCCCTCGGCGATTCAACGGAGACCGAGCAGTTCGAAGATGCAGATGCTGAATCCGCGCATGCGGTCGCTGCCGAATAACCCCTGCCCCACCAAACGGTACATATTTTTCAATAGGAACAGACCATGCAGACCAACAGAAGATACTGGATAATCTGCGGGGAGTACGAAGACACCCGCTTCGAGAACATGCGCCGCGGCTCCCACGACGTGATCGGCCCGTTCGAGGATCGCGATCTTGCCGAACGGACCTGGCGGGGCATCACCCAGAAGGTCCAATCACCCCGGGTGCGGTACACCATCGCGGTCGATCCGGCCTGACGTTGGGAGACGTCGACGACAGAACCCGCGCCAATCGGCGCGGGTTCTTTTTTGGGTGAACGCGGGTGAGATGACATGCGACCGCTGGCGTGCTTTGCTTGGCGCTCGGAACAGGGAGACACATCATGAAACGCGAATTCGTTCACGGCACGTGGCAGAAGAACCGGTCCTTTTCACCTGCCGTCATCACGCAGGGCAGTGACCAGCGTATTATCTGGCTCGCCGGGTACGGCGCGCCGCAGACTCCAGACGGCGCCTCCCTCGCCGGCAATTTCGAGGCGCAGACCCGCCAGTCCTTTGCCAACATCGCAACCTTCCTGGAGAAATCCGGCGGCACTCTGGCTGACATCGTGCAGATGACAGTGTTCATCATCGATTCCCGCTACGGCAACGAATTCACCGAGCTGCGTAAGGAATTTTTCCCAGACGCAAATTTCCCCGGCAGCGCCATGATCACGGCGGCCGGGTTTGCACAGCCCGATATGATGGTCGAAATACAGGGCATCGCAGTCGTCGAGGGCTGATCCTGATCCGGCGGCATTCAGCCAACCCGCTCCCGCCCAAGGTCGCGCAGAATTTCGATCAGGGACGCCGTCGCCGGTGTGATCGTGCCGTGTTCGCGCAGAATGAAACCGATCGACCGCGCACCGGAATGCCAGCGGATCGGCAGCTCACTCAGCACGCCACGTTCTATCTCCGTCGCGAACAGTTCCGGCGGATTGGCGCTGACAAAATCACCCGAAAGCAACAGTCCCTTCACACACAACATTGAATCCGTTTCGACCGCGAATTTCGGCGGATCGCTGCCCTCGAACCGGAATTCATTAGCGACCAGCTGGCGGATCGTCGCGGACCCGCGGGCGATGACCCAGGCTTCGTCCGCAAGGTCGGCGAAGGTCAGATCGGTGCGCTGGGTCAGGGGATGATCGCCGCGCACGATCACGGACAGGCTGTTCTGGAACAGCACCTCTTCGACCAGATGTTTGTGTGTCACCGCGCCGCCGAACAGGGTGCCGATGACAATATCCAGCTCGCCCCTGTCGAGGGCATCGAGCTGGGGCCCAAAAGCGTCATTGCGGACATCGACCGTCAGCCCAGGACGGGCCGCGTGCAGCCGAGATAATCCCGGCCCGACCAGGGTCGCCATGCCGATCGGTGACGCACCGACAGCGATGTGCCCACCCTCCGCCAGGCGAAGATCGGACAGGTCACGCGTCGCATGGCGTAACTCTGCTTCAATGGTGCGGGCATGCAGGGCCAACGAGCGGCCGAATCGCGTGGGCACAACCCCCCGGCCGACACGAGCAAGCAAAGTGACATCGAGGGTTTCCTCGAGCTGGCGGACAGACCGGGTAAGAGCCGGTTGCGACACGTTCAAAGCCCGCGCTGCCGCTGTAACGCCGCCATGATCGACGACCGCCAGAAGGTCTAACATCTGACGCACATTGAGTTTTCTGAGACTTGATGAATCATGCATAATACTTATGAGTTTATCAGATATATATATTAGATTTAATATATGATTTTCGGCATCTTCGCCCGGCTTCTGTACGACTCTGACAATTTAAAAGCGGCCTTAAGGTCCAATGCCAGGGCGGCGGAGCGAGGCTCCACGGCTGGGAGGCGGTGCTATGGCAAGCGCATACGACGTACCGGTGCTGATTATTGGTGGCGGTCCTGTCGGGATGGCGCTTGGCACTGAGCTTGGCTATCAGGGGATCGAAACCCTTGTGGTCGAGCGGAGAGATGGCACCGTCTCCCACCCTAAAATGAACATGATCTCCACGCGAACCATGGAATTCTGCCGGCGCTGGGGCGTTGCGGAAGAAATTCGCGGTGCCGGCTGGCCGCCCGAGCACCCCATGAACATCGCCTATGTGACCAGCCTGTCCGGTTATCGGATTTCCGGGTTCGAATATCCGTCCTATGACGACCGCCCCCCATGGAAGCACACGCCGGAAGGCCATCAGCGCTGTTCACAACTTTTTTTCGACCCGGTTATTCAGCGCCGCGCCGAATCGTTCGATTGCATCAGCACACGATACCGGACCCTGTTCAAATCATTCGAACAGGACGATGACGGTGTGACCGCCATCGTTGAGGACCGCGATACCGGCAAGCAGGAAACGATCCGCGCGCAATACATGGTGGCATGCGACGGGGCCGACAGCCCGATCCGCCAGAACCTGGATATCAATATCGAAGGCGATGCGCCGCTGTCTTTCGACATCAACATGTTCTTCGAAAGCCAGGATGTGATGCGTTTTCACCGCGAACACGAAGCGATGATGTACTGGCTGTACGGTGTGGAGGGTTTTTGGGCGCAGTTCATTGCCGTCGATGGGCGGGGCCTGTGGCGGTTGTCGATGATTACCCCCGAACTGATCACCGACACCGAAATTTTTGATTCCGACAAATACATCCGCCGGGCGCTGGGGTCCGACGATATCGACTACGAGCTGAAATCGATCCTGCCCTGGGAGCGCCATCGCCGCGTCGCCGACGCCTATCACAAAGACCGGGTCTTTCTCGCCGGCGATGCAGTGCATCAGTATTCACCAACAGGCGGACTGGGCATGAACACCGGCATTCAGGAAGCCGTCGATGTTGCGTGGAAGCTTGCCGCCGTTCTCAACGGATGGGGCGGTGACCAGTTACTCGACAGCTACTTCGCTGACCGCCAGCCGGTCGCGATCCGCAACAACGAAGAAGCGACCGCGAACTTCAAAAAACTGGTTGACCTGCCGTCAGGTGCAGCCATCGATCAGGATGGCGAAGCCGGCGACACCTTGCGCGCCAGTGCGCAGCATGTGATCGAAACCGGCGGTTATAACGAGGAATACGAACAGGAAGGCATAACCGTCGGCTATCGCTACGACACATCGCCGATATGCATCGACGACGGGTCCGGATTTCCCGCGCTGACGATTGTCGAATACGAACAATCCGCCCGGCCGGGCGCGCGGGCGCCCCACATCTGGCTCGGCGACGGCCGTTCGACGCTCGACCTATTCGGTGCAGGCTTCACGCTGTTACGGCTCGGGCCGGATGCACCGGAAGCGCCGGGCTTAACCGGCGCGGCAGCCGCCTGCGGCATGCCGCTCGCCGTCGAGCATATTGCCATAGACGACACCGCAGAACTTTATGATTGCGCCCTGTGCCTCATCCGCCCCGACGGACACGTTGCCTGGCGCGCGAATTCCGATCCGGAAAACGCGTCAGCGATTATAGATGCGGTCCGCGGCGCGGGGGCTTCGGGATTACGCACAAACGCCGACGCCTTCGCCGACAACGGTCGCACAGCGGCCTGACACGAACCTAGCCGATCAATGCCAGCAACCGCCTCGGCGTCACCGGTAGCTCGGTAACGGCGCCGGGTTTGCCGATCGCATCGTCAATCGCAGACGCAATCGCCGCGCCGACGGCATTGATGCCGCCCTCCCCCGCCCCCTTGATGCCGAGCGGGTTCAACGGGCTCGGCGCATCTTCGGTCAGCAGGATTTGCGCCCCCGGCACTTCGGTCGCACCGGGCATGATGTAATCGGCAAAGGTCGATGACAGAGGCTGTCCGGCAGCGTCATAGGTAAACTCTTCAAACAAAGCCCCGCCGATCCCTTGGGCCAACCCGCCCTGCAACTGGCCTTCAACCGTCATCGGATTGATCGCACACCCGATGTCGTAGGCGATCATGAATTTTTCGACTGTCGCGATGCCGGTTTCCGGGTCCACGGCTACGATGCCAGCGTGCACACCATAGGGATAGTTCATGTGGGTCGTGTCGTAGCGCTCCTCGGCCGACACAATGTCGTCACCGCTCGTGCGCACGATATCGGCAACCGACATCGACGCACCGGTTTGCGCATGGCGGGCCATACCGTCGACGATCTCGATCTCCTCGGACCCGGCCTGCATTTTATTGGCGGCCAGAGAGATCAGGTTTTCCTGCAGCGCGACGGTTGCCAGCCGGGTCGCTTCGCCGGTCATTACCGTGGTCCGTGACGCGTGGCTGCCATAGCCTTCATCGATACGGTCGGTCCGCCCGCACACGACCTCGATCCCCGCATGGTCGACGCCAAGCGTCCCCGCGCAGATCTGCGCCATCACCGTGACCACCCCTTGCCCCAGGTTCGATGCACCGGTGACAACGGTGATATGCCCTTCTGAATTCGCCTCAACGCGCACTTTATCGGTCGGGCCGAGACCGGATTTTTCGACAAAGAAGCCAAGCCCGGCACCGACCATCTCGCCTGCAACGCGGCGGGCGGCGATATCCGCCTGCAGCGCGTCCCAGCGAAAGTCCTTCAGCGCCTTTCCCAGCAGGCCGACATAATCGCCGGATTCCAGAACCACATCGACTTCAAGCGCATCGAGCGGCCGGGCGAAGGGAATAGCATCTGCGGCAATCATATTGCGGCGGCGCGCCCCGATGGGATCGATGCCGACCTCCGCGGCGATCGCATCCAAAAGCCGCTCCCGCACGAAAGTCCCTTCGTACCGTCCCGGCGCACGATAGGTCGCCGCCGGCGTCTTGTTGGTCAGGCGTACATGTCCGGCGACGCGATAGGCAGGCACATCGTAGGGCCCAAGCGCCAGTCCGGCTGTCATATCGGGAACGCGTACCCCGTGGGTCCGCAGGTATCCGCCCTGGTCGTGAAAAAACCGATTATCGATACCGAGAATGCGACCATCCGCGTCGATCGCGGCGCGGATATTGTGGCGCTGCTGGCGCGAGTGATTTGCCGATAAAAGATGTTCGCGGCGATCTTCGATCCATCGCACCGGCCGGTCTAGACGCAGCGCGGCGGCGCAGAGAAGGAAATCGTCGGGATATAATTCGCCGCGGATGCCGAAACCGCCGCCGACATCGCCTTCATACAGATTGATCTTGGCAGGATCTATCCCCAGAGTCTTTGCGATCAGATCGCGGTTTGGGTGCGGACGTTTGGTCGCGCCGTAAAATTCGAGAATCCCGGTCTCCGGATCGACGCGCGCCAATCCGCCACGGCATTCCAGCGGCACCCCGCTATGCCGCCCAATCCTAAGGTCGAGCTCAACCACATGCGCGGCCGCCGCAAATGCCGCATCGACATCGCCATATCCTTTTTCGATCACCGTTGCTTGGGTATCGTGGCCGGGCAGGAATTCGACCGGTGCCGCGCTGGCATCGATAACGGCGGGCAATTCAACGGTCTCGACGAAAACAAGATTGGCGGCGTCTTCTGCGGTATGGGGATTGTCCGCGAACACCACCGCGACGGGCTCGCCCGCATAGCGGACACGGCCCCGCGCGAGAACCGGTTGTTTGTAGGGTTCGAGCCCGGTGTATTTCGTCGCCCGGAAGTCGATATCGGGAATATCGGCAACATCGTCCGGCGTCCAGACCGCGACAACTCCGTCGACCGCCATCGCCGCCGCTGTGTCGATCCCGATTATCGTGCCGTGGGCGACATTCGACCGGACGACGCGCATATGCAGCATATCGGGAAATGCCCAATCGGCTGCGAATGTACCTTGCCCCGCAAGGAGCGGGCCATCTTCGTGCCGCAACACCCGTTCGCCAATGGGGCCCCGCTTGAGAACTGAACGCTCCATCGTCACGCGCAGGCCTCCAGTGTCCAGCGCGAGATCGCCATCAACGACCGGTCAGCACGGTAGGGCGCAACAAGCTGAATTCCGATGGGCAAGCCATTGGGCCCGGTATGGGTCGGCAGGGTAATGGTCGGCGTGTGCAGCATCGTCCAGAGCGCCTGGAACCGCGGACTGCCGGTCTCATCGAGCCCGACGGGCGCTTCACCGTCGACCGCCGGGGTTAGGAGCACATCGCATCCTTCGAAGGCCTGGGTCGTGCGGGCGCGACAGGTTTCCATCAGATACATCGCGTCGACATAATCGCGATGGTCGGTGTCGAGCCCGTCCTGAATCGTCTTTTGCAACTGATCGCTGAGACCGTCTCGGTTGCGCGCCCATTCATCCGCCATGACAACCGCGCGTTCGCGCCCGTTGATGATGCCGCGCAGTTCGCCCAGCCAGTCGAATTCTTCCGGCAGCTCGAAATCGCGCACCTGTGCGCCCGCCGCCTTCATCGCAGCGGCGGCGTTCTCCACCGCTTCGCGGCTCTCAGGCTGTGCCGCATCCCACATCGTGGTCTTGCAGAGACCGACCACCGGTGGGCGCTGCGAATCCGGGACCAGCGCGTGCGGCCGCATCAACAGTGCGGAGCTCGCAAGTTCGATATCCTCCAGCTTGCGCGCGTGCAGCCCCAATGTGTCGAGGCTTTCGGCGGCAGGATAAACCCCGGTCAGGCTGAACGTATCGAAGCTCGGCTTGTAGCCGATAATGCCGCAATAGGATGACGGCCGCAGCACGGACCCGCCGGTCTGCGTGCCGAAGGCGACCGGCAGCATGTGATCGGCCACCGCCGCTGCGGACCCGCTGGACGATCCGCCCGGCGTCCGTGCGGGATCGTGCGGATTAGCGGTTTTGCGCGGGGTGAGCCCGGCGAATTCACAGGTGACCGTTTTACCCAAGATGACCGCGCCCGCCGCGCGCATCTGTGCGACGCAGGACGCATCGGCCGGTGGGCGATGCCCGTCATAAATGGGCGAGCCCATTCCGGTAGGCATGTCATGGGTATCGATAATGTCCTTCACGCCCACCGGCACACCGGCCATGACGCCCTTTTCCGGTGCCGCATCGACCACCCGGGCCTGCGCGAGGGCAAGCTCGGGATCCACAAATTCCCACGCACCGACCACATCTTCACGGCCAGCGATATGGTCCAGGCAGGCCATTGTGACCTCCTCAGCCGTAAACGTGCCGGCGGCAACCCCAGTGGCAATTTCGGTGGCGGAGAGAGTATTTAGTTCGTCTGACATCTGCGTTTCCTAACCTGCAACCCGCGCATCGCGGATCGCCGCCCAGACACGGGACGGGCTTGCCGGCATGTCCAGATCGCGGATTCCGAGCGGCGCGATGGCATCCATTACGGCATTCATTACGGCCGGCATACCACCGACACAACCGGCTTCGCCGACACCTTTCACGCCGAGCGGATTGGTCGCGGTCGGGACTTCATTGGTCTGGATTGTGAAGTCGGAAAAATCATCGGCCCGCGGCATGCCGTAATCCATGAAAGACGCGGTCAGAAGCTGTCCGTCTGAATCGTACACCGTGTTCTCAAGCAGGATCTGACCCAGCCCTTGGGCCACACCGCCATGTACCTGCCCCTTGACCAGTAACGGATTAAGCACCGTGCCGAAATCGTCGACGACGACATAGTTCAGCACATCGACGGTGCCGGTTTCCGGATCGATTTCGACCTCGCAGACATGGCAACCATTCGGATAACTCGGCACTTCGCCGCGATACGCCGCCTGCTCCGCCAGTCCGGGTTCGACCCCGGGCGGCAGCGTAAGCGGCGCGAAGGCGGCACTGACGACCTTGCTTAACGGGATGATCTTGTCGGTACCTGCGACGGTAAAGGTGCCGTCCGCGAACTCAATATCGTCGACGGCGGCTTCGAGCAGGTGCGCAGCGATTTCACAGCCTTTCTCAATCACCTTGTCGGCGGCCATCATTAGCGCCGCGGTGCCCATCGCCGACGAGCGCGACCCGCCGGCGCCGAAGCCAAACGCCAGCCGGTCTGTATCGCCTTCGATGACCCGAACCTGGTGGGGTTCGAGCCCCAGCTTGTCGCATAGTAGCTGGGTGTACATGGTGACATGTCCCTGCCCCTGTGCCGTGGTGCCGGACAGAATGGTGACCGTGCCGCTGGGATCGAACCGGAGTTCCGCCGTTTCCATGCCGGGTGGCGCCGCACGTTCGATCGCGTTGGCAATCCCGAGGCCACGCAGCTTTCCGCCGGTTTCGGACTCGGCGCGCCGGGCGGCGAAACCGTCGCGGTCGGCCAGCCGGATAGCATCGTCCATGTTCTTTTCGAATTCGCCGGAATCGTATGTGAAAGTGAGCGAGGTTTTGAACGGCATCGCATCTACCGGAATGATATTCCGCCGCCGGATATCCACCGGATCGAAGCCCAACTCACGCGCGGCGATATCGATCAGTCGTTCAATGATAAACGCGGCTTCGGGCCGCCCTGCGCCGCGATAAGGTGCCGTCGGGTGGCTATTCGTGAACACCCCGACAACTTCGACATAGGCGGCCGGGGTCGTATAGACGCCCGACAACGTGCCGAGATTGTTTGTCGCCGGGCCAGATCCGATGGGCGAGAAATAGGCACCGATATTGACCAGGTTGCGCAGCCGGAAACCGAGGAACTTCCCGTCCCGGTCAAGCGCCAGCGCCGCATCGGCAATATTGTCGCGCGCATGGAAATCGCTGAGAAAACCCTCCGTGCGGTCGCTCATCCATTTGACGGGGCGACCCGTCGCTTTCGCAGCAAACAAGGCGATCAGATATTCCGGGTACACATTCGCCTTGATGCCGAAACTGCCGCCCACATCGGGTGCAATCACGCGAACCTGCAATTCTTCGACACCTATGACGGTCGACGCGAGAATCCTTCGGGCGACCCACGGATGCTGGATCGGCGCGCGCAGGGTGTAGTGGTCAGTCCGTCCGTCATAGATGGCCAGACACCCGCGCATTTCCATCGCATTGCCAAGGACTCGGGAGATGTTGAAGCGGTGCTCGACAACGTGATCCGCATTGTCGAATGCGGCATCGGCAGACGCCTTGTCGCCGATTTCATGCACCAGTGCTTCATTATTACCGATGTCGTCCCACAGAATGAACGTATCGTCGTCCAGCGCAGATGACGTATCTGCGGATGCCGGTAGCGGCGCATATTCGACCATCACCAGGTCGGCCGCATCGCGCGCCTGCGCGGCGGTTTCAGCGACGACAAAAGCAACACCTTCACCGACCATGCGTACACGCTCAGGCGCAAGCGGCCAGAAATCGGGCAGGATAAAATCCGCGCCGCCCCGGCGCTTAACGGGCGGTCCGATATGCGGAATCGTCCCCCAACCCGCCTCTTTGTAATCCCGGCCGGTATAGACGGCGACGACACCGGGCGCTGCCAGCGCCGCCGATGCGTCGATAGAACCGATATCCGCGTGGGCATGGGGCGAGCGCACCATCGAGCCGTGCAACTGACCATGGGCGTTTTCGTCATCGATAAAATCACCGCCGCCTGTCAACAACCTGGCGTCTTCAAACCGGGGGATGGATTGGCTGATGCCGTATTCGCCCACTCTGCGTATCCTTCTTTTCGGAATGTTGTCGCGATTATAGAGCCCGGCGGCCCCAAACGGTATCGGCAAGCGCGACGGCATCGCCGATTTCGTTCCCGCGCCAGGCAACATGTTGATCGGGTCTGATAAGGACGTAATCCGCGCCATATAATTCACGGGCCGCCGCATCGTCTATATCGATGGTCGCGATGCCTTCGCCCAGGTCTTCCCGTACACCGCCGAACCGCAGCAAGGTGAAACCGGGACCGAGCCGATCGAACAGCGCCGCATCACTCAGCCATAGGTGCGGCGCGCGCGATCCCGGCACAGCATTCGGCGTGTAGTCATTGGGATGATCGGGCGGTGCCTCTGTCCCGTCATAGATGATCACGGGAGAATCCTCATAGCGCAGGCCGAGAAACGCACCGGGAATGACGAATTCGAACTCGGCGTGATTTTCATAGTGCGCCTTGAGGCGGGCGCGTTCCGCTTCGGCTTCCGCCGTGTCGTCCGATATCGCGGTCGAGACGTCAACATTGCCGACGGAATCCGCGAATCCGCGGGCAATATTCACGTTGCGAATGCCAATCGGACGGCGCTCAGCTTCGAAAGACTCCAGTAACGCCTCCCCGCCGTGTCCCTGCAACACGGCTGCAAGTTTCCAGCCCAGATTGGCGACATCGTCGACGCCGGTGTTCATGCCCATGCCGCCGGTCGGCGTGAACAGGTGCACCGCGTCGCCGGCGAGGAATACGTTTCCCTTTCGGTATTTCTGGGCGACCAGGCTGTACCCCGCCGTCCAGTTGACCGAGGAGATGACTTCCAACGGAAATTCGCGCCCGACCGCACGGTGGATCAGGGATGTCGGGTCCGCCCCATCGACACCTTCCTGCAGAGCGAAATGGAATAGAAAATGGCGGTCGCTATCAACATGCACCAGCAGAGCGCGCATTTCGGGCGATACCATCCAATATTGCCAGGCGCGCCGGTCGGGCAGCCAGTCGGGTGCCTCGGTCGCCCGGAAATAGGCAGCATACATCGGGCCGCCCATCATGGGCCGGACGACACCTGACTCGCCTTCGAGTTCGATCCCGAGGGATTTCCGCACGAGACTGTTGCCACCATCGCAGCCGACCAGATAGCGCGATGTGATTGTCTGTTCGTCCCCCGTTTCAGCGTTAACGACACTGGCAACGATCTGGTCAACGCGATCATCAAAAGCCGTCAGTTTCCAGCCGAAGCGCCCATCGACCGATGGCAGGGCGTCGACCGCGCGTTTCAGTTCTTCTTCGAGGAAAATCTGGGAGCACCGCAGGGGCGGCTCGGCCGACGCCCAGGCGCCGGTGCCGTCTTTTGCCTCGGCCATTGCTTCGCTGCGGGACGGCTGCCGGAACCGGCCGATCTCGTGACCTGTCAGATTGGTAAAATACGTGAGATCCGTCGGGTGATCCGGATCCAGTCCGCGGTCGCGCAACCGGCCGCTGATACCGTGGCGCCGCAGATGCTCCATCGTACGGCTGCTGACGGCGTTCGCTTTCGGGTGCTGCGCCGTATGGGGCGCGTCGTTCACCAGGATACACGGCACGCCGCGCGCGCCAAGCTCCAGCGCCAGCACCAGCCCCGCAGGACCGCCACCCACGATCAGTACATCCGTATCCGTCATTATTTGCCTGTGTTGCCGGGATTGGAGAGGCCGTTCCCAGGG
>Ga0315331_10002968_pt1 | contig 12764 bp, 8 predicted proteins | sample M160m34915metaG_FD_203456 | JGI IMG/M metagenome (GOLD analysis project Ga0315331, IMG submission 203456) | Ammonia-oxidizing marine archaeal communities from Monterey Bay, California, United States - M1 60m 34915 | ecosystem: Environmental > Aquatic > Marine > Intertidal zone | place: USA...
TGCTCAGCGTGATGGATCCCCCGTAGAGCGTCGCGATGTAAACGAAGAGCATCTCCGCGATCGGAACCGAGATCAGCAGCGTCGTGACCGTGAAGACGTTCGCCATCCGCGGGTCGATCCCGGCGATGAACTGATGATGGGCCCAGACCGTGAAGGAGAGCACGCCGGTCCCGATCGCCGTGTAGAGCACGGTCTTGTATCCGAAGAGCTTTTTCCGGGAGAAGACGCACATCACGTCCGCCGTGATGCCGATCGCGGGCAGCAGGACGACGTAGACCTCCGGGTGACCGAAGAACCAAAACAGGTGCTGCCAGAGGATCGGGTCACCGCCTCGGTCCGGGTCGAAGAAGGCCGTTCCGAGCTGCTGGTCGAAGATCATCATGATGCCACCGGCCAGAAGCGGGCCGACGGAGAGCATGAAGAGGATCGATGCGATCACGATCATCCACACCACCATGGGGATGTCCCACATCTTCATACCGGGCGCGCGGGCGTTCATGGCAGTCGTGATGAAGTTGATTCCGCCGAGCAGGAAGGCCACGAATTCTAAGAAGACCGCTGTAATCCAGAAGGTCGACCCGAGTCCCGTCAGGCTGTATTCCGCTTTCGTAGAGAGCGGCGGGTAGGCGGTCCAGGCTCCACCGAAGGCGCCCCCCTCGACGAAGAATGCGGCGAGGATCACGATCGCCGACAACAGGAAGATCTGGTAGGAGAGTCGGTTGATCTTCGGGAAGACCATGTCGTCCGCGCCAATCATCAGCGGGATCAGGTAGTTCCCAAACGCGGCGATCAGCACGGGCATCGCGACCCAAAAGATCATGATCGTGCCGTGATTCGTGACCAGCGCGTTGTAGTCATTGGGGGAAACGACTCCCCAGCCCGGCACGTTCATGCCCGGAAATGCGAGCTGCATGCGAAACGCGTAGGAGAAGAACCCCCCGATCAACGCCATGAACATGCCCGTGAACATGTATTGCATTGCGATCATCTTGTGATCGAGCGGGAAGATGTACTTCTCAGAGAAGGTCATCTCGTGATGGTCGTGATCGGCGTGCTCGTCAGCGTGCCCGACGGGGATCGACTCGGCCATTTCATTGCTCCTGCAGAACCCGAAGTCGTACTTCGGTGAAAACCGGCAGGTGCCTCATAGCGCCTGCCTCGGTATCCGCGCCCCAGCTAGCGCGCGGCGATCTCGATCGAGCCCGAGGACGGAAGCGGAGCGGAGGCGGAAGCCAGCGCGAGCGCCGATTCCTTCTCCACCCAAGCCGCGTAATCGCCCTTGCTCTTGATATGAATCCGGGCCGGCATCAGGCCGTGCCCGATGCCACAGATTTCGGCGCATTGGACGTCGAACTCGCCGGCCACCGTCGGCTCGAACCAGCCCGTGATCACGCGACCCGGAATGGCATCCTGCTTGAGCCGGAAGACGGGCACCGAGAAGTTGTGAAGCACGTCCAGCGATTCGAGCTTGAAGTGATAGAGCGTGTCTTTCGAGACGTGCAGCTCGTTCACCTTCGTGATGTCGTCCGCTGTCCCCAGCGTATTGTCCGCGCCCGCATGGACGAAAGTCCAGGCCCATTGCTGGGCAATCACGCGGACCGCCGATTCCTGCTCGGGCAGATTCTGCTTGACGTCGTACCAGACGTTGACGGCCATCACGACGATCACCAGGTCGAAGGTCAAGATCGGGATATGCGCCCGATGGATCCACTTCATGTACTTGTGTTCGGTCCCGGTGATGTACATCGCCTTCTCGCCGTCCTTGGCCTTGAAACGAACCAGGAAGGCGAAGAATAGGTAGCAAGCGACCAAGAACGGAATACCGACCAGAACCGTGATCACATCGAAGAGAACGTCGATGTCATTCGCGTAGGTGGAAGCGGACGCAGGAAGCAGATAATCGAGAATCATAGTAGGTGCCTAGGCATCTCTCACGCCGGTGGGCGCTCGAGGCTAGAGGAGGCTAAGTGGAAACTAGAGGATGAAGATGAAGACCACGGCGATGAAGGCGAGTATGCCCGCCATCCCGAGATAGAAGAGCCGGGTAGCCAGCTCTTCGGCGGGGGGCGGAGTCGGCTCGACATGGTTGTCGTCGGTCATGGCGAATTCTCCCTGGCGGATCAGTTCGAGAGGGTCTGGATATGCGCGATGACGTCGAGCACCGCGTTGTCGTCGGGCAGTGTGGCGACCATGCCCTGCATCGCGGCACCAAAGGGATCTCCCGCGCCCGAGCCACGCACCCGATCTTTGTACTTCATGATCGAGGAATAGAGATACCAGTCCGACTGGCCGATCAGCGGAGGCGCGCCCATGCCCTGGTTGCCCTCGCCGGCCGCGCCATGGCAAGCACCACAGACGGCGTAGTAACCAGCGCCGCGGCTCGCGTCGCCTTCGCCGGCCAGCTCGCCGGCCGGATCCGTTTCGGGCAGGGAAGCCACATAGACGGACACGGCCTTCTGGTCTGCCTCCGAGCGCAGCCACTGCGACATGGGATACATGCGCAGTCCGCCCGTGTCCTCGGCGTGGAGTCCTCGGACCCCGTTCTTGAAGTTCTTGAGCTGCATCTCCACGTACCAGGCGGGCATGCCCGCGATGGCCGGGGCCAGGAAATCGCTATTCCCTCCGCCGTTACCCGCGTGACATTGCGCGCAAAGTTCGAAGAGCTGCTGTCCGCGCGCGAGAACCGCCGTGTCCTCGGCGAACGCCTGCCCCGCCGGTCCGATCGTCATACTGACCAGAAACACGAGGGGAATCGCTCGAATCGTCTTCGTCTTGATGAATTTCCCGAACAAGTTCTTTCCTCTTTACTTGTCTAGCCGTCTCATTCGCCCCAGGCCCTCTAGACGGGCCGCGTCAGCAGCGCATCGCTTCGGGCATGAGGTTTTTCGAGCCGCCAAGGGCGGGAGGGGTTCGCTGGTAAGGCATGCGGAGCTGGCCTCTTCCCACGCGGGCCCCGTCTTTCAGGGAAGGGGAGGCCAGAGCCCAAGAGCGGCAGCCCCGACATTCCGATCGTCCGCGAGTTAGCCCATCCCCCATCTGTCGGTCAAGCCTGAGACGCGACCTGGCCGACGTGCTGGGAGGATAGCGCCCGCCCAGGGTAACCGGACTCCAAATACCGATGGAAATCACCGTAAAAAGGCCACAGTCGGCGCAACGATCCGCTGCACCCGTTTGTTTCCAAGACTCCCGGCGTCGCGTCGTCAAAGCGCAACCGCGCTGGGGTTCAGCGGATAGAGGAGCAGGTAGATCAAAACACCGGTGATCGACACGTACATCCAGATCGGCCAAGCCACCCGCGCCACCCGCCGATGTTGCGCCCGATCATCGCTCAACCCCAACCGAATCAGCCAGATCGCAAAAACCGGAACGCTCATGGCGAGCAGGACGTGGGATGCCAGCAACACGAGATACGCGGTCTTGGCCAAGCCCTCCGCGTTGAAGGTGGTGTTCTCGAAGTTTCGCGAAACCTTGTGCGAGACATACAAGAAGAGGAAGAGGGTCGAGACGGCGAAGGCGGACAGCATCACCCGTCGATGACGGTCCACCTCGCCCCGGCGGATGAGCCTGCGCCCATACACGAGCAGTCCAGCCGCACAGGCGTTCAGCGCAGCATTGATCGGCGGCAAAACGGAGAAATCCATCAATTCCGTCAGGTTAGCAGCCGGCCTCGGCACGACGACGCAACCCCGGGCTGCGCCCATTCGCGGGCCTCGGGCGGCGCCCGTTCGCGGGTTCGAGGCAGCCCTGCCTCCGACCCGGCGTCGAGGTTTAGAGGTAACCCTGCGCGCGCGCGAAGAGCCCGACCGTCGTCGCGTGGAGCAGGTCACCCGTCTGTTTCGGCGCGCGGCCGGCACAGGCTCGGGCGTGTGTCCCCTCCAGGATGATCCCCAGGCGATAACAAGCCAGGACGACATACCAGTCGAATGCGTCCAGGCTGCGGGAGGATCGCGCGCCGTAATGGTCCACGATCTCGCGTGCACTCGGGAGCCCCGCCATCACTCCGGAAGCGCGGCCCAGCGGCGTCCGGCCTTCCTCGTCGGGCCAACTCGCCACCAGCGCGCCCAGATCGAGCAGCGGATCGCCGACCGTCGCGAGTTCCCAGTCGACAATCGCCGCCAGCGCGGGCCCGTCGTAGCGAAACATCACGTTCGCAATGTGATAATCGCCGTGCAGGATGCCCGGCGGCGAGTCCGATGGCCGGTGCGTCTCGAGCCAGCTCGCCACCCGCTCCAGACCCGGAATCTCGGGACCGGGATAGCCGTCCAGCTCGGAATAGCTCTCCAGCTGATGCTGCCAGCGCGAAACCTGCCGCTCCAGATAACCTTCGGGCCGGCCGAGCCCCTCGAGCCCTACGGCCCGATAGTCCAGCGCCGCGAGCGACGCGATTCCCTCCGCCATCGAGAAACCCATCTGCCTCCGGACCTCCGGCACCCGATGGCTCTCGGGCACGCCCTGGCCCGCGTTGAATCCGTCGACCGGCTCCATCAGGTAGAACGCCGCGCCGATCAGCGCCTCGTCCGGACAGGCCGCGATCAGCCCCGGGTGGGGCACGTCACTGCCCTCGAGCGCAGCGAGCACCCGCGCCTCGCGGCGCATCGTCTCGTCGCTGTTCGCACGTTTATGCACGGGCGGCCGCCGCAGGACAAAAGCCCGTCCACCCCGCTCGAAGCGAAGCAGGATGTTCTGGGTCCCCCCCTCGAGCGGCACCAATCGTTCGACGCTTCCGGCTGGCAGGCCCTGCTCGTCCATCCAGGCCCCGAGGATCTCGAGATCGACGCCCTCTATCTCGCCCGCGGTCGCTGCAGTCATGCTTGGAGATTCTCCCTCGCCGACGGATTCGGCGGGCGAGGGTATCACTCCCCAGTCCGACGGATTCGGCGGGCGACGATATCACTCCCGAGCCCGACGCCGAGTCCGCCTCCCCGTTTGGCGATCCGCAGAGTCGAGCCGCTACGCTGCCGACCCGATGCCGCCCGCCGCCGATAGCCCCGACGTCCCGGAACGGGCGCCCGGCAATCCAGACCCGCTCCCGGCCTGGCGCCAGGCGATCTTCGAACGACTCGAACGCGCCGGCCGCTTCCGCGCCGCGGTCCTGGTCACGGCGCTCGCCGGGATGTTCGCCACCAGCTTCCCGATCACGATCCTCACGGTGTCGCTCGCACCGATCGCCGACGAGTTCGGCGCAGCCGAGACCACGATCGCCTGGGTCATCGCAGCCCCGATGCTGCTCTCGGCCGTCTTTTTTCCTTTACTTGGCAAGCTGGGAGACCTCCGCGGCCACCGCCAGATCTTCCTGGCCGGCTTCGCCGCCGCCACGGGCGTCGCCGCGCTCACGGCGCTGGCTTGGGACGCCGCCTCCCTGATCGGGTTTCGGACCGCAGCCGCGATCCTGGGTGGCGCGACCCAGCCGACCTCGATGGCGCTCATCTTTTCCGTCTACCCCCCAGAGGAGCGGGTCCGAGCCATGGGCTGGTGGTCGATGACGACGGCGGCGGCCCCCGCGCTCGGCCTCGCCGTGGGCGGTCCCCTCGTCGACCTCTTTGGCTGGCGGATCGTGTTTCTGCTCCAGGCCGGGCTCAGCCTCGGGGCGCTCGCGATGGCCTACGCCGTACTTCACGAGACCCCGCGCAAGGCCGTACGCTTCGACCTCGCGGGCTCCCTCGCCCTCGCGATCGGGATCGGCGGCGCCATGTTCGCCCTCGGTAGCCTGCGCGACCCGATGGCGAGCGGTGAGCGGATCGCCGCGAGCCTCGCCCTCGGAACGCTCGGCCTCCTCGGCTTCGTCTGGATCGAGCGCCGGGTGCCCGACCCGCTGCTTCCCCTCGAGTTCTTCCGCGCGCGTAACTTCTCGGCGACCCTGCTGACCAATGCGACCACCAGCGCCGGCTACATGGGGGCATTCGTGATCGCGCCCCTCTTCCTCTTCCACCTCGGTTTTTCGGCGACCACCGCCTCTTTCCTGATCCTGCTGCGCACGGCCACCCTCACGCTCTCCTCGCCGTTGGGCGGGCGACTGGGCGAGCGCGTCGGCGAGCGCGTCGCGGCGGTGGGGGGCTGCACCTTGATGACCCTGGGCCTCGCGCTCACCGCCTGGGCGGCGTCGCTCAGCTCCGTCGAACTTTTCATGCTCGGATTGATCGGCCAAGGCGCCGGCCACGGGCTCAGCCAACCCTCGATCACCGCCGCCATCTCCCGCTCCGTCGACGAGTCCGACCTCGGGATCGCGGCCGCCGCCAATCGGCTGATGGGCCAAGGCGGGGCCGCCTTCGGGATCACGCTACTCACGCTGGCCTACGGCGGCGTGAAGTCCGCGGACGCCTTCGCGCTCGCCTTCGGCGTCGGCGCGCTGCTCTCTGCGCTCTCGGTCCTCACGGCCCTCTTCATGGGCCGCCAGCACATCACGCTGGCGCGCACCGCCGCGCCGGCCGCTCAGGTCGACACGCCGTTCCCGACGTCCCGGTCGACCTCGAACCCGCGATAGCCCGGCCGAAAGCCCGCCCGCACGAAACGCTCCGCGAGCTCCGAGGACCGCGCCGACTCGCCGTCGATCTCCTCGACCGACAGTCGAGCCCGTCCGATCCGGCTCCAGCCACGAATCAGCTCGACCAGCGCACGGTCCAGGCCCCCCCCGTGCTCGGTCTCGACGGCGCCCTCGAAACAGAGCACGTGCCCGCCCCCGCGGTCGACGAAGAGCAGAGGGCGGCCGTCGACCAAGACGACATAGGTCCCCGCCGCGCGGCGGGGCTTGCCGACGCCCCGACGCGTCGCAGGCCAGGCGAGCTGGATCCCGTAGGGCTGAGCCGGGTCGGTCGACGCGAGGAACGTGGCGCGCCCGGGCTCGGGTCGAGCGCGGCAGGCCCGGAGCCGGTCCACCGCCCCCGGCAGCGCGATCTGTGCGCTGGTCCCCCCCGCCACGAAATGCCCCCGGCGCACGCGACCCGTCTCCTCCATCTCTCGCAGCACGGGGTAGAGCGCGCCGAAGCCTCCTGCCTGCGCCTCCCCGCCCATCGATTCACGGGACAGGACGCCATGGCGCGTCAGCGCGAGCAGCGTCCGCGCATGCAACCGCTCGGTCTCGCTCGGCGGGTCCAGCAGCATCGGCGCCACCAGGGACCAACGGCCGGCCGTCGCGGTCGGCGCCACCAGGGACCAACGGCCGGCCGTTGCTGTCGGCGGCGCGCCGCGGCCGGGGCGACCCCGACGCCGACCCGGACGGGGCCGAATCGCCAACGCGCGCAGCGGCCCGAAGCTGTCGTTGGTGACCTGCCCCATCCAGACGAGGTCCCAGAGTGCCGCGAAGAGCGCCTGGCTCGACTCGGCCTCGATCCCCTGGACCAGCTCTGTATAGAAGGAAGCCCCATGCGCTCCGAGCCAGTCGAGCAGACCACGGTGGACCGGCCCCAGCGCCGCGCCTTCCGCCTCGAGGTCGCGCGGGTCCAGCAGGGACGCGATCCGCTCCCGACGATAGAGCGCGACGCGGCCATCCTTCTCGCCGAGCGCGCGGTGGCCCACCCAGACGAGCTGGCCGCGGGCGCCACGCTCGTCGAGCAAGCGGCCGACGTCGCCCTCGAGCCTCGCCGGCAGGATCGCGCGCTCGAGCTCCACGAAAGAGAGCGGCAGGCCCTCGAGCAGGTCGATCACCTCGTCGAGCCGCGCCTCGCCCTCACCGCGGTCGTCGACCCCGTGCCACTGGATCAGGAAACGCGCCAACACCTCCCCTTCGACGGGAGAAATCTCGCCACGCAACTTCTCCAGCGTGCCGCGCTTGATGCGCCGCAGGATCTCGGGGTCGACCCACTCTGGGTGCTCGACCCGTGGGTCGAACTCACCGGCGACCAGCTTGCCCCGCGCCGCGAGGGAGCGGAGCACGGGCTCGAGCAGACCGGCGACCTGCCCGAAGCGCGACACGACCGCGTCGGTGGTGAAGGGGCCGTGGGTCCGTGCGTAGCGCGTCAACAGCTGCTCGAGCGGATTCGCGCTCACGCCGAGAAAGGTCGCAGGCAGATCCCCCGCCAGCGCGACACCGAGTCCATCGCGGTAGAGCGCCGCGTCCTCCACCGCGATGATCCGAGACGCGCCCGCCACTTCGATCTCCACGACCCGGCGCGAACGCGCGAGCCCCTCGAGGGCGGATTGGGCTTCATCGCTCCCCGTCTCGAAGCGCGCCGCGATCTCATCCCGCGAGAGATCTCCGACCCGGCGCAGCAAATCATGTAGCCCGTCCGCGTGCCGCGCGCGCAGCTCCGGGTCGATCCCCTGGCGACGGGCCTCGACCCGGTCGATGACCGCGGGCTCCAGCAGACTCCGGAGCGCCTCCGCGCCTAATAACTCGCGCAGCATATGACGGTCGAGAGTCAGCGCCTGGCTGCGCCGTTCGGCGGCAGGGAGGTCGAGCTGATAGAGGTAGGTCGCTGTATAGGCGAAGGCGAGCGAGCGGGCGAAGGGCGACGCCGCGGGCGTCTCGACCTCGTCGACGGCGATCACCCGCGAGCGAATCTCCGCGAGCAGCGTCGTCAGCCCCGGCAGGTCGAACACGTCTTGCAGACACGAACGATAGGTCTCGAGCATGATCGGGAAATCGGGGAAGCCTCGGGCCACCGCGTGCAGGTTCTGAGCGCGCAGGCGTTGCACCCAGAGCGGCGTCCGTGCGCCGGGCCGACGCCGCGGCAAGAGCAGCGCCCGCGCCGCGTTCTCGCGAAACTGCGCCGCGAAGAGCGCCGAGCCCTCGAGCTGCTCGGTCACGAGCGTCTCGACCTCGTCCGGGTCGGGCAGGAAGCGCTCGAGGGGAGGCAGGCGATCCGCGTCGGCGAAGCGAAACACGATGCCATCGTCGGTCCAGAGCGGATGGGCGTCGAAGTCCCCATGCGCGGCCAGCTGTGCCGAGATCGCCAAGGCCCAGGGCGCGTGGACCCGCGCACCCAGCGGCGTGAGCAGGCAGACGCGCCAATCGCCGAGCTCGTCGCGAAAGCGCTCGATCGTGATCCGACGGTCGGTCGGACACGTCCCGGTCGCGGCCTGCTGCTCGGCCACGTAGTCGACCAGGTTTTTCGCGGCGTAGGCGTCGAGCCCGTGCTCGCGCGTGAGCCAGGCCGCGGGCTCGACCGCGGCCGCCAACTCGCGCGTGAAGCGCCCGAGCGCGCGCCCGAGTGCGATCGGACGTCCAGGCCCGTCCCCCCGCCAGAAGGGCAGCCGCCCGGGCTCGCCGGGCGCAGGCGCCACCACGACCCGATCCCGCGTGATCTCGAGCACGCGCCAACTCGACGCGCCGAGCGTGACGACGTCCCCCGGCTTCGTCTCGTGGACCATCTCCTCGTCGAGCTCGCCGATGCGCGGACCTTCGGGCCCGAGATGAACCGCGTATTGGCCCCGGTCCGGGATCGTGCCGCCGGATAAGAGAGCGAGCCGCCCCGCCCCCTCCAGAATCTCGAGCCGGTCCGACTCACGATCCCAGTGCAGTCGCGGGCGCAGCTCGGCGAAATCCGTCGACGGGTACCGCCCCGCGAGCATGTCGAGCACGGACTCGAGCAGCGTCCGGGGCAGCGCCCGGTAGCTCTCCGTCCGCGCAAGCAGTGCCACGACCTCATCGACCGTGACGGGCCCCTCGGCAACCCAGGCCACGACCTGCTGAGCCAGCACGTCGAGCGGCTGTCGGGGCACCTCGATCGCTTCGACTGCGCCCGCGCGCATGCCCTTCGCCACGACGGCGGCCTCGAGCAGGTCGCCGCGATGTTTCGGGAAGACCACTCCGCGCGAGACGGCGCCGACGGCGTGGCCCGCGCGTCCGATCCGCTGCAACCCGCGAGCGACCGCGCCCGGACTCTCGACTAACATTACCAGCTCGACCGAGGCCATGTCGATGCCGAGTTCGAGGCTGCTGGTCGCGACGATCGCGCGCAGCGTACCCGCCGCCAGGGCCTCCTCGATCTCCTTGCGCTCGTCGTGGGCCAGGCTGCCGTGATGGGCCCGCACCAGCGGGGCCTCGGCCAGTTCATTCAGACGCTGCGCGATGCGCTCGCTGAGCGCACGGCTATTGACGAAGAGGAGCGAGCTGCGATGGGCGAGGATCCGCTCGAGCAACTCGGGATAGATCGCCGGCCAGAGACTGGTGTCGTGCTCGGCCTCGACGCCCGCGCGCAGCGGCCGCGTGGGATCCTCCGGGTCGCGCCGGCCCCCTTCCCCGGGACGCGTCATGTCCGGGACCGGAACCGAGACCATGAGTTCGAGCGCGGGGGCCCGACTCGTGTCGACGACGCGGACCGCCCGGTCCCCGCCGAGAAAGCGCGCGATCACGTCGACGGGACGTGCCGTCGCGGAGAGCCCGATCCGCTGGGGGTCTCCGTTTCGACACGCGCGGGCGACGCGTTCGAGCGAGAGCATCAGATGCGTCCCGCGCTTGGTCGGCGCGAGGGCGTGGATCTCGTCGACGATGATCGTCTCGACCTGCCGCAGGGTCTCTCGCTGCTGGGAGCCCAGGATCAGGTAGAGCGATTCCGGCGTGGTGACGAGGATCTCGGCGGGCTCGCGCGCCTGGCGTCGGCGCTCTTTCGGCGTCGTGTCGCCCGTGCGCACGGCGACCCGCGCGGCACGGAAGTCGGCGCTCACCCCCGTCTCGGCCTCGATCCGCTCGGCCTCCGCCGCGATCCCCAACAGCGGCGCGCGCAGGTTCCGCTCGATGTCGTAGACGAGCGCCTTCAGCGGCGAGACATAGAGCACGCGCACGCCGGGGGCGCGCTCCTCGGACAGACGCCCGAGCCGGTCGATCGAGGCCAGGAACGCGGCCAGCGTCTTGCCGCTGCCCGTCGGCGCCGCGAGCAGCGCGTGCGCGCCCTCCTCCAGCAGCGGCCAACCCTGTGCCTGCACGGGGGTCGGGGAGGCGAAATGTGCGCTGAGCCAGGCCCGCGTCGCGGGACCGAAGCCAGAGGGGAGAGTGGCCTCCGACGCGGGACCGGAGCCAGGGGGGAAAGCAGCTTCCGGTGCGGGACCGGAGCCAGGGGGGAGGCCGTCCATGGCCCGAGCGTAGCGGCCGCGCCGCCTAGCGGAGCAGCTGCGTCTTCACGTCCTTCAGCTCGCGTGCCGCCGGCTCATAAAGCGCCTCGTGTCGCAGACAGCGCTTCTGGAAGAGCTGCATCAGCTCCTCTTCACGCGCTTCGCCGTGCTCGAGCACGAAAGCCTCGAAGTCGGCCTCGCGGTCGTTCGGCGTGGTCACGCGGCCCAGCAGCGCGTCGATCTCCGCGTTCTCCTCAGCCATCATCTCGGCGCCCATCGACTCGACGCGCTGGAGATAGACCGCCGTGCGCCAGGTCGTGTCGAGCTCATAGCGCATGAAATCCTCGGAGTCGCCCTGGAGCTGATCGAGCTTGCCGACGATCCAGTCGTGGGCGGGACCGAAGCCGGTCCGCGTGGGCTCGGGGATCGTCGGCGTGGACAGCGTGACGCCCCCCATATCCGCCATCACTTCGATGCAGGCGCGTGACCAGACCCAGTACCAGCCCAGATACTGGATGTAATCCGCCGCCGGCGGCGGGGCCATCACCAGAGGCGCACAGGTCGTCGGGGTCGAGAGGTTGAAGCGGACCGTGTGATAGTCGATCACCTCTTTCGGGATCCGCTGTCCCGTCTTCTCGAAATAACGCTCGAAGGCCGGCTCCAGCGGCCCGAGCGGCTCGGCGAGGTCGCGCCCGCGCATCCCCGCCAGATCCGCCGCGGGATCGCCCAGGGTCGCGAGTTCCAGGTCGATGAAGGAGGTCACCTTATGACCTTCGTAGAGGAACTGCGCCGAATCGACCTGGAGACACGAGATCTCGTAGCGCTCCTTGGGCACGTTGCGCCGCAGCCAGCCGTAGACGAACTCGATGATCGGCTCGGGGCGGTTCTTGGCCGCCCGGAAATTCGACTCCCATTGATGGAGATCCGCAAAGCCCGCAGCCTCCGGGTCCTGGGGCTTGGCGACGCCGATCTCCTCGAAGCGCGCGGGGTCGATCGCGTGCAGGTCGGCCAGCAGGTCCATGTAATGGTTGAGCACGGCGACGCGCTGGGCCTCGTCGTCGGTGGTCGACAGGTCGAAGCGCCCGGGCATCTTGTCCATCACGATCATCTTCGGGTCGGGCGAAACCCCGTAGATATGCGGGACGGGCAAGCCCTCGGACTCCATCACCTGGAGCACCCGGACCTCGTGCTCGAAGGGATAGGCCCCGTGGTCGAGCTCGCCGCGCTCGCCGCGCAGGAAGAGCGGGATCGTCTCCCCGTCACGAACGGCCTCCACGAAGAAGGCGGGGCGCCAGCGGGGCTGGCGCTCGAAGGAGACGATCTCGGCGCCGAGCTCCTTCTCCACCCAGGCGAAGACGCGCTGGAATTCGGGGTCGAGTTGGTCTCGGGCAGAGGCGGCATTCGCGGAGTCGGCTTGTTCTGTCATGGCTCCATCCTAGACGACTGGCCCGGCGCTGCCGATGCCTTCCTGGTCTCGAGCGGGCGCTTCGAGCGCGCAACCGCCACGGATCGTTGTCCTGGGGCGGCGGAGGGGCCCTGCCCGAGACGAAAGCCCGCGCAACATCGGCGGCAGAGGGCGCCACCAGGCGATAGGCTCGCCCGCACCATGAGCGAACCCGCAACCTATCCTCCGGATCCCCACGTTACGCGCGACCTCGCGCCCATCATCGAGCGCGACGAGAGCGGCTCGACGATCCTGCTCCCGGTGACGCCCGCGCTGCAGGACGCAGCGGGGCGACTGCGGGCGGGCCCGGTGGCGACCATCGTGGACATCGTCT
>Ga0315331_10002969_pt1 | contig 12753 bp, 12 predicted proteins | sample M160m34915metaG_FD_203456 | JGI IMG/M metagenome (GOLD analysis project Ga0315331, IMG submission 203456) | Ammonia-oxidizing marine archaeal communities from Monterey Bay, California, United States - M1 60m 34915 | ecosystem: Environmental > Aquatic > Marine > Intertidal zone | place: USA...
ACGCTCTCGGGGGGGGTCCAGGAGCCCCACGCCGCCCGGCGCACCGCCTGCCCACCCGAGCGCCTGTGGGATCACGGCCGGTGTCGGTCGACCTGATTTCTACAGTTCAGTCTATTTTTAAAGTGTCATCCAAAGAAAGATCGAACTATAATCTTAGAGAGGCCTCTAACCAAGGTGCCCGGTGGCTCCGCGTCCCCGTGATCGAGGAACTGTCCAATGACGACCAACGCGCCGACGCAACAGTCCCCTGAGCCCCCGATCGGCCGGCGAGAGCGCCGCAAGCTCGAGGTCCGGACACGAATCTATACCGCGGCGAAGGAGCTCTTCGCGAAGCGAGGCTTCGAGGCCACCACCGTGGACGAGATCGCCCGGGTCGCGGACGTGGCACCTGCCACCTTCTTCAACCACTTCCAGACGAAGCAGGCCCTCCTCACATTGATGACCGGCGAGGTCGTCGAACACCTCCACACCATCACCGTCGAGAGTTTCGAGCGCCCCGGGGCCGCCACGATTCGGCTGCGCAACTTTGTCGAGCGCGCAGCGACCGACATCGCAGAGAACCGCGGCGCGGCGAGGGAAATCTTGCTCGAGCTGATGCGCCTGGACGCCACGCCCGATGGCCCCCATCCCTACCTCGGCCGCCTCTTCGAACCCGTTGTCCGATTAGTCGAAGAGGGCCAGCGCAACGGTGAGATCCGCATCGACCACCAGCCGGCCTTCCTCACCCATATGTGCGTCGGCATGCTCAATTCCGCGATCACGAACTGGCTCGCCAACCCCGAGTACCCGGTCGAGCAAGGCCTCCTCGAGGCGACGGCGTTCGCCATCGACACACTGCGCCCAACGAACGGAACCTGACACCCGCCACGGAGCCCCGAGATGAAAAACTTTGATCAGACCAACATCGACATCGACTTTGGACACGCGTCCGCCTGGAACGAAGAGACCCCCGAACGCACCCGCTGGCTTCGCGAGAACGCGCCCGTGTACTGGAGCGAGAAGACCGGCGCGTACATCCTCTCCTGTTTCCAGGACGTCGTTCATGTCTCGAAGAACTACGAGACCTTCTGCTCCGGCGAGGGAGTCCTCCCGGGACGGCTCAGCGCCAAGATCGGGATGATCGACGAAGACGAGCCGCGTCATGGCGAGATGCGCGGGCTGATCAACCGCGGATTCACGCCGAGGATGGTCCGCAAGTGGGAGACCGTATTCCAGCAGATCACCGACGAAGCCCTCGACCTGATCGGACCCAATGGCGAGTGCGACTTTGTCACGGACATCGCCGTCCCGCTGCCGCTGATCTTGATCGCAGAGATGCTAGGCATCCGGCGCGAGGACCGGGGCCGCTTCCACCAATGGTCCGACGCGATGATCAGCGCGCAGGGGAACCTGGACAAACCAGAGGTCGTAGCGGCGTCGGGCAAGGCCGCGATGGAGTACATGACCTACGTCACCGAGATCATCGAGGCGCGGCGCACGGACCCCAAGGACGACCTCATCAGCATTCTCGTCAAGGCGAAGGACGACGGCGTTCTCGTCGAACACGACACGGGGAACAGCGAAATCGATGACATCCGCGGGCTCGACTCCGCGCATCGGGGGATGAACAACGACGAGCTGATCAAGATGAGCATCCTGCTGATGGTCGCGGGCAACGAGACGACTCGGAACGGCCTCACGGGCGGTATGCAGATCCTGATCGAGAACCCCGAAGCCCGGCAGCAGCTGATCGAGGACCCGTCCTTGATCCCGACAGCCATCGAGGAGCTCCTGCGGCTGGTGTCTCCTGTCCTGTCCTTTCAGCGAACCGCGACGTGTGACACCGAGCTGCGCGGCGTCCCGATCAAACAAGGCGAGCGCGTCCTCATGCTGTACGGCTCGGCGAACCGCGACGCCGCGGAGTTCGATGACCCCGACACGTTCGTCATCGATCGCAGGCCGTCGCACGTCGCCTTCGGCATCGGGAACCACTTCTGCCTCGGCGCAAACCTCGCCCGTATGGAGCTGCGCGTCGCCCTGCAGGAGATCCTCCGCCGCACTCCCGACATGTCGTACGCGACCAACGGTCCCGAGCTCGGCAGCTCGGCCCTGGTCCGGAGCGTTCAACACATGCACGTGAAGTACACACCCACCACCACCCAATGAGCGCGGTCCAAACGGCGGCAGGGCTGACGAGGTCCGAAACCGGGCGACGTCTCCCCCGTCTCACGCGATTTCGCTCCATCGTTCTCATGGCGGCGCTGCTCGCCATATCGTCCCCATCCATGGCGGCATCGCAGCCAAACGTAATCGTCTTCCTCGCCGATGACCTCGGGTGGGCAGATGTCGGGTTTCACGGCGAAGACGTCATCGAGACCCCCGCGATCGATCGGATCGCAGACGAGGGCGTACAGCTCGATCGGTTCTACTCGACCCCGATCTGCTCGCCGACGCGAGCCGCGTTGATGACTGGGCGCGACCCCATGCGCCTCGGCGTGGTCTACGGGGTCGTCATGCCCTGGATGACCAATGGCGTCCATCCGGATGAACACTTCATGCCCGAGAGCTTTCGGGCGGCGGGCTACCAGACCGCCATGGTCGGCAAGTGGCACCTCGGCCATGCACAACAGACCTACCATCCGAATGAACGAGGCTTCGAGCACTTCTACGGACACCTCCATACAGAGGTCGGATACTTCCCGCCGTTTAGCGCGCAGCGAGGCGCGGACTTCCAGCGAAATGGCGTCTCGCTCGACCAGTCGGAGCTCGACGCGGACACATACGAGACGGATCTGCTGGGTCGCGAAGCCGCTCGTTACATCCGAGAACGCGACCCGTCGAAGCCTTTCTTCCTCTACGTACCGTTCATCGCACCACACACCCCGCTCGAGGCTCCGGCGGACCTCCTCGCCAAATACGCCGAGATGGAAGACGACCGAACGCCAGCGCGGAGCGCGCAGACCGACGACAGCCGGCGGATCAGCCGTTTGATGCTGCGGGACAGCGCGCGCCCCGTCTACGCGGCTGTCGTCGACGCGATGGACCAGGCGATCGGTACGACGCTCGACGCGCTCGACGAGGAAGGCATCGCAGACGACACGATCGTCCTCTTCTTCAGTGACAACGGCGGCGCAGCCTACGCAACAGGCGGCGCGGACAACGTCCCGCTCCGGGGTGGCAAGGGTGACACCTTCGAAGGGGGAATCCGGGTCGTCGCCGCCCTCCGATGGCCTCAGACGGTCGAAGCCGGATCCAAGATGACGAGCATCATGTCCGCGATGGACGTCTTCCCGACGCTCGCGGCAGCCGCCGGGGTCGAGCCGGGCAACACGCGGAAGCTCGACGGCCGAAACCTCTGGCCGGCGATCGCAGGCACTCGCGAGGGGGTCACCCTCCCACGAGACGAATACCTGTTCTTCGCCAGCGAGACCCCTACGCGTGGCCACTTCAACGTGACGGCCTTCAATGATGAATGGAAGCTCGTTCAGGAGATCGACCAGGGCCTCCTCGGCGCGACGGTGACGACGCACTTGTTCCGTCCAGCAGAAGATCCGAACGAGTACAACAACGTCGCCTCGGACCACCCGGAGGTCGTGGAGGAGATCAGCGAGGCCATCCATCAATGGAGGCTTCTCTACCCCGTGTCCGGGACTCGGCACGAGCTGGTCCCGCCGCCGGGGTGGCGCGCTCCCAGGGACTGGGCAGGCTACCCGATCCCCCTGGATCAACTGCAAGACGAGCCCGCACTCGGGATGGCGCCGCCCGAGGTGCTGCCCGTGCTCGACTTCCAGCACGGCGAGGCGGGCCGCCTGATCTACGACTGTGAACCCTACGCGCTCCTCGGCGGTGGGCTCTGCCGCTAGCAGGTGGACCGCACCCGAACATTCCTCACCGCGCGTCCCGGCCACCCTTCACCGCCCCAGCGATCCGGCCCTCGACATCCGTGAGTTCGGCTCGGGCCTTCCGGGCGTAGCGCGGCTCTTCGATTACCTCGTCGCCAGGGAGCAGAGGCAGGCGGAAGCCCGAGTACACGACCTTGCGAGGCTTCTGCGTAGGCGGGTGCGCGCGGTGCAGCGTGTCACTGCAGTGAATCGTTACGTCGCCCGTCTGCGTCTCCAGCATCCGAGCCGGCAGATCCATCACTGGGTCTCGGCCCGGTGCCCGGACGTTTGCCCTGTGTGAGCCCGGGACCACACCGAGCGCGCCACTGACATGGTCAGCCCCCGTCACCGAGATCCCGCATGTGAGCGCGTTGCACAGCAACGAGTGGCGACCCTGTCCACAGTCCTTGTGCCAGGGAAGATCCGAGAGCCCCTTAACGATCCCCAATGGCTTGACGAGCCCCTCTGCCGAGCGGCGAAACCGATGGCCGTCCCCCGTCAGCGCGCCGATCCACTGGTATCGCTCGCTATTCACGAGCCCTCGCAAGGCTTCCGACTTGTCGTAGAATTCGAGGACACGAACCGCCTGGGCATTCCCGTCCGCGTCCTCAGCCCACCAGGAATCGCCATCATCGGGGCTCGCGCGCTCGACGAAACGGTCGATGTCTGCCCCAACGCGTTCCATCTCATCTTCCTCGAAGACGCCCCGCAGATGCAGGAAGCCGGCTTGCCGGAGAAAATGCGCCACCTCCTCCCGATCATCGTTAAGCGTAAAGGTTCGGTCGAGGTCGAGGGGCGCTCCGTCGAGATCAGTAAAAAACACATCGCCTGTCTCGTAAACCCTGCGTCCGTCGAGCAACGCCCGCAGCACCATCTCCCAACCCAGCCACTCCTGCATCGTCCCCTTGAGGATCTCGACCCGCGAGGTCATGGCCAACCCCATGGTCGATTGATAGTCCTGGAACAGGTCGGAGAGCGCGTCGCCGGACAGCCGCACGACGAGCCCCGCTCGCTCGACACCCGGGGCGACCGAGAGGCGTTCTCCCACCAGACACAACGTCAGCTCAACACCCTCAACCTCAAAACCGAGGGGCGGGACACCACGATACGCGGCGCCGCGTGACGCGAGGTCCCCATGCTCGAGCAATGCCGCGGGGAGGAGCGCATCAAGGATCTCCTCAAGGGCCAGCGGGCGGATCTCCTTCATCAAGCGGGTTCGTTGGTCGACGGACATCGGTGAGGCCTCCTGGCGCTTCGCGGTCTCGGGCATCCTGCGCCAACCGATCGGCAGGGTCCAGCCTCTTCCAGACCGAGGCGCTCCGGTCGCCCGCCGGAACGTAGCGTTGACGGTGTAAGTTTTACGTCGTATACCCGACTCTGTGCCCCGCGCTGCGCTCTCACAGAATCAAGTGGACGAGTACCGGGTTGCACTGTGCGAGGTCGCGACGCGCCGGTTCGCCAAAAAGGGCTACGAGGGGGTCACGCTGCGCGCGCTGGCCAAGGACCTCGGCTGCAGCCCGATGACGCCCTACCGCTACTTCGAGAACAAAGCACAGATCTTCGAGACGGTGCGCAGGGCGGCAGCCGACCGTTTCGCGGACGCGATCGACCGCGCCGTCAAAACTCATGACAGCCACCCCGATCGCCTTCGAGCGATGTGCCACAGCACGGTACGCTTCGCCCTCGACGAGCCGCACGCTATCGAATCATCTTCGCACTCGACCGCAGCCAATGCCCTGAACCGCTCACGCCCGAGGAGACTCGCAGTTGGTTCATCATGAAGGCGGCGGTCGAAGAGGCGATTCGAGATGGCACGCTAAGCGGGAGTCCGAACATCGTCACGCACCTCCTGTGGTCCGGCGTCCATGGGATCGTCGCGCTTCACCTCGCCGACATGCTACGGCTTGGCGTTGACGTGGAGTCCCTCGTCGAGGCCTTCATCGAGCGAGAGCTGACAGAAACCGCGAGCCGACGCCGCCCCCCACGCGCAGAGAGGAGTCTCCAATGATGCAAGAGACCGCAACCCGCCAGTTCACCGACGTGATCCGACCCAACCCCGTCGAGGCCGACCTGCCGATCGCCCGGATCGAGGGCGAGATCCCCCGCGAATTGTCAGGGACGCTCTACCGCAATGGCCCCAGTCAACACGTGCTCCCGAGCGCGGGCGCCGGTGGGCTACACCTGTTCGACGGCGACGCGCTGATCCAAGCCATCCGCTTCGAGGATGGGCAGGCACACCACCTCGGGCGTTACGCACGGACCGAGAGCTTCCTCCGGAACGAAGCCGAAGGTGCCTACGTCCAGGGTGGCCTGAGCCTCAAGCCTGAACGGACCGTGGAGCCGCCGATCCCCGGTCACTCACCCAACACCAACGTCGTACCACACGCAGGCCGACTCTTTGCGATGGCCGAGAACATGCCGCCATTCGAGATGGACCCCGAGAGCCTCGAATCTATGGGCCTCTGGGATTACGACGGCAAGATGAAGGGCATCTCGACGACCGCGCACCCAAAGATCGACGGCAAGACGGGTCAGATGTGGATCCACGGATACGCCCCGATTGAGCCCTACATCCAGTTGTACTGCGTCGAGCCTGACGGGAGCGTTTCGCTCGCGGAGACACACAACGCGCCGTGGCCGTCCATGATGCACGACTTCGCCATCACCGAGAACTACGTAATCTTCCCGCTGGGGTCGGTCTACTTCGATCTACAGACGATGCTCAGCGGTGGCCGTTTCCACGACTCAGTCCGTGGGACGGATCGCCCGATGATGTTCGGAATTCGCGAGCGACGACCCGACAGCGAGCTTCGCTGGTTTGAGGCCCCGTCCACCGGATACATGTTCCACCCGGGGAACGCGTATGAGGAGGACGGCCGCATCTACATGGACGCGTGCACCTACGCGAACCCCCAGGCGCTCCTCGACTGGCTCGACGTCGCGCGTGCCGGCCAGAGCGGGGCAGGCCTGGACGCTAGGCCCTATGGCTACGAGTTCGACCTCGAGACAGGAACCTGCAAAGAGTCCCGCTACACCGACTCCAAGGCTGAGTTTCCGCGGATCGATGACCGGCTCGTCGGGCACAAGAACCGATGGGGCTACGCGTCGACCGCCGAACCCGCCACCGGAATGCTCGGCTTTGCCCGCCGCATCACCCGCTACGACCGCTCCGGCGGGCCGTCCACGCACCGTGCCGCGATCGATGGCCAGTGGGTGGGCGAGCCCGTATTCGCCCCTCGCCACGCAACGGCCGCGGAGGACGACGGGTTCGTGCTCTTCGCTGTGCATGACGCGAACCGCGACGAGACTGCGATCGAGATCCTTGACGCGCGCGCTCTCGACGCCGCGCCCCTCGCTCGGTTGTGGCTGGACACGCGGATCCCGTTCGGCTTCCACGGCAACTGGGCGACCGCCGGGTAACGCGCCCGCTCAGCGCCCCGCGTAGTCAGTCGACTCCGCGAGCTCGGCGGCTCGCTGGAGCAGGTCGAGCACGATCGGACCGAAGGCCATCAACTTTGCGTCGCTCGAGCCATTCTGGAGGGCACGGGCGTAGCCCTGCTCGAGCACGATCCCGAGCTTCCAGCGCGCAAGGATCAGGTAATAGTCCATATCATCGACCTGGCGCCCGGACTCGCGCGCAAAGAACTCGAGGAGCTCGTTGCGGCCAGGCATCCCCGCGATGTTCACATAACCCTGCCCCTCCGCAGCGTTCGTATCTTCCGGCCACGCTTGCAGCACCCACGCCAGGTCGATCTTGGGGTCGCCGATAGTCCCCATCTCCCAGTCGACAATCGCCGACAGTCGGGCCGGGCCACCATTCTCGAACATCACGTTCGCGAACTGATAGTCGCCGTGCATCAATCCAGGCTCGAAGTCGATGGGCTTGTGGTTGGCAAGCCATTCCGTGGCCACCTCGAGTCCGGGCACGTCACGGTTCTTGACGCGATCGTAGAACCGCGTCCAACGTTCGACTTGACGCTCGTGATAACCCTCCGGGCGGCCCAGGTCTTCGAGTCCGCGCGCGCGCCAATCGACACGCGCCATCTTGGCGACCCCACGGACCAGCTCGAAAGCGAGCCCTTTGCGTTGTTCGATGTCCGACTCGAAGGGCTCAGGCCACTGATCGCCCATATTCATCGGCGACCAACCATCGACGAAACCCATCAAATAGAACGTCGCGCCAAGCACCTCGGGGTCCGTGCAGACCGCGATCGCCTCCGTATGCGGAACGTCACTCCCCTTGAGCGCCTCGATGATCCGCCATTCGCGCAGGATGCCCTCATTGCGACTGGCCGGCGCGGTCGCAGGCGGCTTACGCAACGCCGCGCGAAACCCGCCGCGACGGACATCGAAGATCTCGTTTTGGCTGCCGCCCGAGATGTACCCCAGCTCGAGGTTCTCTCCGCGACCGGGGAGCCCCTGGGCGTCCATCCACGCTTCAAGGTTCTTCGAATCGATCGTGATCTCTTCCTGCGTCGCGCTCACGGTAGGTCCTCCTGCAAGAGCCGGGATCGACCTTACACCCTCTGACGGGCCTTCGGGAAGCTGCCTCCGCACACCCCGACCGTCCCCGAGCCCAGACGCAGCGGAGGGGGCCCTCCAGACGGGCAGGCCTGCACCCCGCCTGGGAGCGATCCTGGCACGGGTGGGGATCTCGTGGGGAGCGGTCGACGAAGTCGGATCGCAGTGCGACCCTACGAAAGAACGCCAAGCCACAAAAGGACTCACTCCCCATGGACACGCGCTACCACTTCGACAGCGAACACATCGACTGGGCCCACATCGCCGATGACCAGGTGGACTACCCCTGCGACTACAAGATGGCGGTACTGGGCTCCGACCCCGAGACCGGCCGACTCGACCTCATCGTCAAATGGCCACCGAACTCGTATTGCCACTTCCACCGCCACGTCGCGGACACCGCGATCCTCGTGCTCGAAGGCGAACAGCACGTGACCGAGATCCTCCCCGACGGGTCCGAGGGCGAACACAAGGTTCGTCCCGCAGGAACCTACGTGATGAGTCCGGGCGGCGAAGCGCACATGGAACGCGGCGGACCCGACGGCGCTCTCGTGTTCTTCTCGCTCCAGGCCCGCGACGGAAAGGTCTTCGAGACCCTCGACCGCGAGATGAACGTACTGGCTGCCTCCACCGTCGAGGAAATGTCACAGAGCCCAAGCCTCGGAGCCGACTGAGCCCGACGCACCGTCCCCCGCATGCGGGCGGCACCCCGGAGACCACGAGATGTCGAAGACGACCCCCTATGGGCCCGTACAGTTCGAACTGAACGGAGAGAACCAAAGCGTTTCGTTGGACGTCAACACCCCGCTCCTCTGGGTCCTGCGCGATGAGCTCGGCCTCGTGGGGACGAAATTTGGCTGCGGGATTGGACAGTGCGGAGCCTGCACCGTCCATCTGGACGGAAAACCGATTCGCAGTTGCCTCCTCCCCCTGTCCGCCGCCCAGGGCCGCGCGGTGACCACCATCGAGGGGCTCAGCCCAAACGGGGACCATCCCGTTCAGCTTGCCTGGACAGAGCACAGCGTGCCGCAGTGCGGGTACTGCCAGAGCGGGCAGGTCATGGCTGCAGCCGCACTGCTCTCGCAGAACCCGACGCCAACGGACGATGAGATCAACGACGCGATGACGAACATCTGCCGCTGCGGGAGCTACACGCGCCTTCGCCTCGCAATCCATCGCGCCGCCGCGATCGCTGACGTGCCGGACGACGGACAGCCACCGTCTGCTGCCGCCCGCAACGGGAGCGATCGATGAGCCCCGTCACTCGGCGGGACTTCCTCCGGCACAGCGGCGTCGCCGTCGGTTCACTCGTGCTCGGTTGCAGCACCACGCACAGCAGACAGTGGCCCAACCAGACAGACCATCCCGACGCCGAGGCGTTCGACGCCTGGCTCGCGATCACCCCCTCCGGTGAGATCCTCGTGCAAGCCTTCAAGGTCGAGATGGGACAAGGCACCTATACCGCGTTCGCGACACTGGTCGGCGAAGAGCTCCGGACATCACCACAGTCCATCACCCTGCTCAGCGCACCTGTCGGTGCTGCGTTCGGCGCGCCAATGCAGGGGACCGGCGGCAGCACGAGCCTAAAGGAAATCTGGCAGCCGATGCGGGAGTCGGCAGCGCGCGCGCGGGAGATGTTGATCGCCACCGCCGCGGGGCGCTTGGCGGTCGAGCCCGCGTCCCTCACGATCGACGAGGGCGCGGTCGTTCAGCCCGCCTCAGGGGCGCGGCTCTCCTTCGGCGAGCTCGCCGAGGAGGCCTCGCAGAGGAACCCGCCGCGCGACGTGACGCTCACCGCGCCAAGCGAATGGCGCTACATCGGGACGTCCGCGCCCCGCGTCGACGCGAAGCCGAAGTCAACGGGCGAGGCGCGCTACGGGATGGACGTGCAGCTGCCCGGCATGCTCACCGCGGTCGTCGTGCACTGCCCTCACCCACGCGGGACGCTGCAGGCGTTCGACGACAAGGCCGCGCGCGAGCAGGAAGGCGTAGTCGACGTGTTCCCGCTCGGAGAGGGCGTCGCGGTCGTCGCGACGAGCTATTGGCGAGCCCGCACTGCGGCTCGACAACTCGAAGTCACCTGGGACCCCGGCCCCAGCCGCGGCGTCGACAGCGCAGCAATCCAGGCTGGGTTCGCGCGGGCGCTCGACGAAGCAGACCTCCACTCCGCTCGAGATGACGGCGACGCCGCGTCCACGCTCGCGTCCGCGCCTTCTGTGCTCGAAGCGGAGTACTCGCTCCCCTACCTCGCCCACGCCACGATGGAGCCCATGAACTGCACTGTTGCGCCGCGCAAGGATGGGTGCGACGTCTACCTCGGGACGCAGGCACCCGGCATCGCGCAAGACGCAGTCGCGCATGAGCTCGGCCTGCCCCGGGACCAGGTCATCGTCCACAACCAGCTGCTAGGCGGCGGATTCGGTCGACGCTTCTTCTCGGACATGGCGAGCGAGGCGGCTCAGATCGCCCGGCAGGTGAACGCCCCCGTCAAGCTCGTCTGGTCACGAGAGGACGACACGGCGCGTGACTTCTACCGCCCGGCGAGCCTCCACCGTCTGCGGGCCAGCCTGGATTCCAGCCAGGCACCCGACGCGTGGGAGCACAAGCTGGTGGCGCCTAGCCTCTTCCCGTACATGGGGGACCTCGGAGGAGCCATCGCTCCCCAGTGGATGCGCGGCTTCACACAACCCCTGATCGCGAGCCTCACCGCGCGTGTCCCCGGGTGGTTCGGCCCGATCCTCGGGATCGAAGGCGCCAACGACGTGCCCTACGCGATCCCCAATGTCTCCGTCAGCGCCACCGCCTGGGACCCGGGGATCCCCGTCGGGATCTGGCGCTCGGTCGGGCACTCGCACAATGGCTTCGTGGTCGAGAGCTTCGTGGACGAGCTGGCCAATGCCGCAGGCGAGGACCCAGCGGCCTATCGTAGCCGGCTGTTGCGTGACCACCCCCGCCACCTTGCCGTCCTCGAGCAGCTCGTCGCGGTCGGGCGTTGGGGGAACCCTGCGGAAGGCACAGCGCAGGGCATCGCGATCCACGAATCGTTTGGCACTGTCGTGGGCCAGATCGCGGAGGTCTCTACCGAAGGCGGGACGATCCATGTACACCGCGTGGCGTGTGTCGTCGACTGCGGCCTTGTGATCAACCCGGACATCGTCGTTTCTCAGATGGAGAGCTCCGTTCACTTCGGTCTCACCGCCGCCCTGTACGGTGAGATCCATTTCAAGGACGGCGCCGCAGTCGAGAGCAACTTCCATGATCATCCAATGCTCCGGCTCGCAGAGGCCCCGGAGGTCATCGTCGAGATCGTGCCAAGCAGCGATCCCCCGAGCGGTGTCGGAGAACCGGGGACGCCCCCCATCGCCCCGGCTGTCGCCAACGCCGTCTACGCCGCGACGGGGACGCGGCTGCGCTCTCTCCCGCTGCGACTGAGTTGAACGACGGGACCGCTCTCGCGCGAGGTCATCAGGCGCGCACCAGACCCGGTCAAGCTTCGTCGTCGACCACGCTGACCCAGAAACGACAGCGCGCGAACGCGAAGCCCAACCCAAAAAGGCAGAGGGTGCCCGCAGCCGCCAGCGGGGCCCCCGGGTGGCCGGGCCAGCCCCGCGCGACCGTCCAGAGCCACGGGTTCCCGATGCCGCGCTCGAACAGCGCCCGCGCGGAGCCCACGAGCGGGCCGCCCTCGACCGACCAGAGGAAGTCGCCCTCGGGCCCCTGCGGCGCATACCCCATGTGCACGATCGTCACCGCCCAGGGCGTCATGAGGAGCAACACCTGCACGGCGGCACCCAACAACGCCAATGCCCACACAAGACGCGCGCGACGTGGACGCGCATCGAGCCACGGCCCCAGAGGCAACAACAAGAACGGGATACACAGGTAGAGATACCGAGGACCAGGAGCGCTCCACAACCCCGGCCAATGGCGGTACGAACCGACGAAGGCCAGAAAGCAGAGGAAGATCCCGACACTCGCGCCGTACAGCAGCGGCTGGTGCCAGCGCTGTGTCCACAACGCATGCGGGGCGAGCAGCAGGACCGGGGCATAGAGGAACAGGCTCACTCCGGGACTCGCGAGCAACCCCCAAGCCCCCAGCCACATCGGGTGATCCATCACGGCGCGCTGCGCCGTCATCGGGGACGCAATGGGGTGCCCCCAACGCATCTCATTGATGGTCACGTGGATGACGGCCGCGACGAGCAGCGGCAACGCCAGCACGGCACCATCGCGCGCCAACTCGTTGAGGGTGCGTCCTTACCGCGCCTTCGCGAGGACTGCCGCGACCACCGCCACCCCAAAGCCCACACCAAAGATCGCGGCCGGCACCCGAACGAGGATCAGCCCGGAAGCACACCCCGCGGCGATGGCC